>ERZ795045.747-NODE-747-length-39781-cov-5.428108_pt1 | contig 39781 bp, 45 predicted proteins | sample MGYA00375129_ERZ795045 | MGnify/ENA primary metagenome ERZ795045 (study PRJEB30174, sample SAMN05720166) | activated sludge metagenome | isolation source: anaerobic digester from wastewater treatment plant | place: Japan | collected 2015-05-15 ...
AAGTTGAACTTGAAAATGGACATACAGTCATTGCACATTTATGCGGTAAAATGAGAATGAATTATATAAAAATTGTTCCTGGAGATAAAGTTATAGTTGAAATTTCTCCGTATGATTTAAAAAGAGGAAGAATTATTAAAAGAATATAAAAGGAGAAATAAAATGAAAGTTAGAGCATCTGTAAGGAAGATTTGTCCAAAGTGTAAAATAATAAAGAGGAAAGGGATTGTCAGAGTAATTTGTAGTAATCCTCAGGATGGACCAAAACATAAACAAAGACAGGGATAAGGAGGAACAAAAATGGCAAGAATACTTGGAGTTGAAATACCTGATAATAAAAAGGTGAAAATTGCCTTGATGTATATTTATGGGATAGGAGATAAAAGAGCAGAAGAAATTGTAAAAAATACAGGAGTTAATGGAGATAAAAGAGTAAAAGAGTTGACCGAAGAAGAACTTGGTAAAATAACTTCTTTTATTCAGAAAAATTATAAAATAGAGGGTGATTTAAAGCAGGAAATTGCACAGAATGTAAGGAGATTGATTGAGATAAATTGTTATAGAGGAATAAGACATAAGTTGTCTTTACCTGTTAGAGGACAGAGAACTCGTTCAAATGCAAGAACGAGAAAAGGACCCAGAAGAACAGTTGGTGTTGTTAGAGATAAAGCAGCAAGGAAAGCAATTAAACAGCAAAAAGAGGAAAAATAAGGAGGTAAAAGGTGCCAAGAAAATATATAAAAAAGAGAAAAAAGAAAATAACAGTACCAAAAGGTATTGCTCATATTAAAGCAACTTTCAATAACACTATTATTACCATTACTGATCCAGAGGGACATGTTTTATTATGGGGAAGTGCCGGTACAAGTGGTTTTAAGGGTACAAGAAAGGGGACTCCTTTTGCAGCACAACTTGCAGCAGAAAATATAGCAAAAAGAGCCCAGACAATGTTTAATATGAAGGAAGTTGATGTTAAAGTAAAAGGACCTGGCCCGGGAAGGGAAACAGCAATTAGAGCATTACAGAGTGCTGGATTGAATGTTGTTTCTATTAAAGATGTAACTCCAATTCCCCATAATGGTTGTAGACCACCAAAGAGAAGAAGAGTATAGTGAGAAGGAGGAAAAAATATGGCAAAATATACAAAACCTTTATGTAAAATATGTAGAAAATATGGAATAAAACTTTATTTAAAAGGTAGAAGATGTGAAAGTGATAAATGCGCAGTTGACCAGAGAAAGGGTAAAATAAGATTGATAAAACAGAAAAAAATGTCTGAATATGGTCTTCAATTGAGAGAAAAAAACAAGGTTAAAATATTTTATGGAGTAATGGAAAGACAGTTTAAAAGGTATTTTGAAATTGCTAAAAAACATAAAGGAGTTACAGGAGAAGTATTGCTTCAATTACTTGAAAGACGGCTTGATAATGTTGTTTTTAAAGCAAACTGGGTTCATTCAAGAAAAATGGCAAAACAATTAATAAACCATGGGCACATAATTATAAACGGAAGAAGAGTTGATAGACCGGGATATCTTGTTGAAATAGGTGATATAATACAGGTTAAACCAAATAGTAAGTATATTAAAACAGTTAAAGAATGTATTGAAGAATATAAAACAAGAACAAGGCCTTTATGGTTAAAAGTAGATGATGAGAATTTTAAAATAGAAATATTGAGATATCCGGATAGAAGTGAAGTTTCAATTCCTGTAGAAGAACAGTTAATAATTAACCTTTATTCAAAATAAAAAATAGTGAGGTGAAAAATGAAAGAATTTATTTATCCATCAAAATTTTTATGGGAAAAAGAGACACTGAGAAAAAATTACGGTAAATTGATTATAGAACCACTTGAAAGAGGATATGGTGTAACAATAGGAAATGCTTTAAGGAGAGTCCTTCTTTCTTCCATTCCAGGTGTTGCAATTACAGGGTTAAGAATAAAAGGTGTCTTACATGAATTCGCAACACTTGAAGGGATGAAAGAGGATATTGTAGAGGTTGTTTTAAATGTTAAACAGATTGCTTTAAAACCCATAATAAATGAATATCCCCATACGGTAAGTGTAGAAATTTCTGATAAAGAAGAAATCTGTGCAGGAGACCTTGTAAATGATGGTTCAGTAGAGGTTATTAATAAGGATTTACACATTGCAACTGTTGATCCGAGTAAAAAATATCAATTTGAAATTGATATTACAAAAGGATTTGGATATTTACCCATTGAAAAAATGAAATTGATGATTAAAGATTTACCTGTTGGAACGATTCTTCTGGATGGACTTTATTCTCCTGTAAGAAAGGTTACTTTCCATGTTGAAAATACAAGAGTTGAACAGTTTGTTGATTATGAAAAACTCATTCTTGAAGTATGGACCACAGGAGCAGTAACTCCTGAAGAGAGTGTTAATTATGCATGTGAACTTCTTGAAAAGCAGTTTGAACTTATTATAAAGGGACAGAAGATAGAAGAAGAGGAAGAGGAAATTACGGAAAAGAAGGAAATAAAAGATGAACTTGATATTCCAATTACTGATTTAAAACTTTCAACAAGAGTATATAATGCTCTTGAGAATAAAAACATAAAAACATTGAGAGACCTTTTAAATACACCAATTGAAACTCTTGAAGAAATGAAAAATCTTGGTAAAAAATCACTTGAAGAAATTGAAAAGGCATTAAAGAAAAGAGGGTATCGTCTTAAATCTTCCTCTGAACTTGCTCAAACAAAGGAGTCAAAATGAGGCATAAGAAAGATATTAAAAAACTCGGTAGAAATAAATCACACAGAAAAGCACTAATGAGAAATCTTACAATAAGTTTTTTTCAGAACCAAAAAATTGTGACAACTGTCCCTAAGGCAAAGCAGTTGAGAAGGATTGTTGAAAGATTAATAACACTTGCAAAAAAGGGAACTTTAGCGGATATAAGAAGAATAAATCAATTTTTAAATCATCCTCAAACAGTAAAAAAAATTATTGATGTTTCAAAAAGATTTTCTGATAGAAATGGTGGATATACCCAGATTATAAAAATTGGATTTAGAAAAGGGGATAGTGCAGAAAAGGCAATAATAAAACTTTTATAAAAAAATGGAAAACAAAAATTTGAAAATACTTGATTTAATAGATAAGGAAAAGAACATTTATGAAGTTATAGTTGAGATTTCAAAAAGAGCACATGAGTTGATTAAGGGAGCACTTCCTGCAATAGACATTAAAAAGGGAGAAAATTTAATTTATGTTGCAATTGAAGAGTACCTAAGAAAAACAAAGGTAAAAAATGAATGATTTTTTTTCTCTTTTAAAATTGATGAAGGAAAAAGATGCTTCGGATTTACATTTGAAATTTGGAAGGAAACCAATTTTAAGAATTAAAGGAGAATTAATTGAAGTCAATGAATGGGATGGGATATTAAACAAGGAAGACCTTTTTAAAATTCTTGAAATAATTATGCCTGAAGAAGAGAGGAATGTTTTTAAAAAAGAAAAAGAATCTGATTTTGCTTTTGACAATCCAGAGGTTGGCAGATACAGGGTAAATGCTTTCTGGCAACGCGGGTATCCTGGTTTTGTGTTAAGAAGAATAAAAGATAAAATACCTTCTGTTGAAGAATTAAATCTGCCACCTGTTGTAAGAAAAATTGCTCTATTTAATGATGGTCTTGTTCTTGTAACAGGACCAACAGGATGCGGAAAATCAACAACACTTGCCTCTATGATAGAAATAATAAATAATGAAAAAGTGGAACATATAGTTACAATTGAAGACCCTATAGAGTATCTTTATAGAGATAAAAAATCAGTTATAAATCAAAGAGAAGTGGGAATAGATACACTTTCTTTTGCCTCTGCTTTAAAACATGTTTTAAGAGAAGACCCTGATATAATATTGATTGGAGAGTTGAGAGATGTTGACACCTTTCAGGCAGCAATAAGTGCATGTGAGACAGGACACCTTGTTTTTTCCACTTTACATACAATAGATACAATAACAACAATTACAAGAATTCTTGATTTTTTTCCTTCAAGTCAGCATGAACAGGTAAGGAAAATACTTGCTTATCATTTAAGAGCAACAATATGTCAAAAACTTGTTCCAAAAAAAGATAACACAGGGCTTGTTCCTGTTTGTGAAATTATGATTGTAACTCCTGTAATTTCAAAACTTATTCAGGATAATAAAATAAATAAACTTTATTCAGCAATGGCAGCAGATAAAGAAGAAGGAATGTTGACCTTTAATAAACATCTTGTTCAGTTAATCCAGAATGATATAATAACTCAGGAAGTTGCATTTTCTGTTTCTCCTTCACCTCATACTCTTGAAATGAATTTGAGAGGTATATATCTTGATGAAGAAACAAGAATTATTGGAGAATAGTAAATTTTAAAGATTTTTATTAACTCACCTTAAGCATAATTTTCACTCATAATAAAGTTGACTATAAAATTAATTTAAAATAGAATTTATAAGGAACAAAATGAAAATTTTAATTATAGGTTCTGGTGGTAGAGAACATGCAATTGTCTGGAAGATAAAGACTTTTTCTGATAGATATGAAATTTTTGCTATTCCTGGAAATGGTGGTATTTCTTTTGTTGGAGAGTGCTTAAAAAAGAATTTAAGTAATTTTGAAGAGGTTTTAAATTCTGCCAAAGAAAAAAATATTGACCTTATAATTGTTGGTCCTGAAAATCCTCTATCAGATGGAATTGTAGATTTTTTTGAAAGTAAAAAATATAAGATTTTCGGTCCTAATAAAAAAGCAGCAACTCTTGAATCATCTAAATGCTTTGCAAAGGAATTTATGAGAAAATATGGAGTTCCTACCGCTGATTTTGAAATTGCTGAAACATTTGAAGAAGGGATTAAAATAATTGAAAAGAGAAAAATCCCTTATGTTATTAAATATGATGGGCTTGCTGCTGGAAAGGGAGTAAAAGTTATAGAAAATAAAGAAGAAGGAGAAGAATATCTTGAAGAAATATTCATCAATAGAATTTTTAAAGGTGAGCCAAAAGTAGTAATTGAAGATTGTTTAACTGGAAAAGAACTATCCTATTTGATTTTTACAGATACAAAAACATATATACCTATGGTTCCTGCAAAGGATTACAAAAGGGTTTTTGATGGAGATGCAGGTCCAAATACAGGTGGAATGGGTTGTTATTCTCCACCAGTTTATTTTAATGAAGAACTTGAGAAAATTATAAAGGAAAGAATAGTTGAACCAACTTTAACAGGACTTCATAAAGAAAATATTGATTACAGGGGTGTTTTATATTTTGGATTGATGATTACTGAAAAAGGTCCTTATGTTCTTGAATACAATGTTAGATTTGGTGACCCTGAAACTCAAGTTATTTTACCAAGAATGGAAGGAGATTTGATTGAAGTTATTGAAGGTGTGATTGAAGGAAATCTGAGAAAAGTTAAAATTAACTGGAAAGAGGAAAAATCATTATGTGTAATACTTGCTTCAAAAGGTTATCCTGGTGAATATGAAAAAGGAAAGGAAATAAAAGGAATTGAAAAAGTTAAAGATGTTATTTTATTTCATGCAGGAACAAAGGTAGAAAATGGTAAAATATTAACAGATGGTGGAAGAGTTTTAGGTATTACAGGTATTGATAAAGATATGAAAAAGTTAAGAGAAAAAGTATATAAGGCAGCAAGTATAATTGAATTTGAAGGAAAGCATTACAGAAAAGATATAGGTGAGTTATGAAAAGAGTTAAGTTAAAGGGAAAAAACAAAAATAGGTTTAAACTTAAAGATATAAGCACAGAGTATAAAATAGATGGATTTATTGATATTAATTTCCAAAAGACATGCGATTGCCCAGATAATTATTTAAGTTGTATTTCTCCGAAGGAATGGGTTAAAGGACAAGTTGCAATTTGGGAATTTTATTATGAGAAAAGAGATATAAGAGATAAAGAGATACATCCTGCTGTATTTCCTATTGGGTTACCTAAAAAATGCATTGAGATTTTTACACATAAAGGAGAACTGGTTTTAGACCCTTTTGTTGGAATAGGTACAACGTTAATTGCTGCAAGAGACCTTGATAGAAATGCAGTAGGATTCGATTTAAATCCAGAATATGTTGAATTTGCTAAAAAGAGATTAGAAGAAAATCTACAAATTTTTGAGACAGGAACAAAACAAATTATAATATGTGATGATGCCATAAATATACCTAAATATTTAAAAGAAAATATGGTATCACTTATAGTAACTTCACCACCTTATGCAACTTTACTTTTAAGAGAAAGATTAAATAAAAGTTTTAGATGTGATTTGAGAAAAAATAAGTATTATAAAAAAATTCAACAATATTCTTTTAACCCAAGAGATCTTGGAACAATGCCTCCAAAAGAATTTGCAAAAGCATTGGCAGAAATTCTTAAAAATATTTTACCTATTTTAAGACCAAAAAGGCATTGCGTAATAAATCTAAATGATTTATGGGAAAATAATAAAAGATATCCAACCCATTGTTATGTAATAGAAGAAATGGAAAAAGTTGGTTATGAATTAAGAAATATTATAATATGGGATAAAAGAAATTTGGTTAACAATGTTGGAATTTTTGGGTATCCAAGTAATTATATAACTTTAAGTACAACTTTTGAATATATTCTTGATTTTTGGAGGCCTAAATGAGTTTAAATTCTTTTGAGGATTTAAAAAGAAAGTTGTTAGAAATAAAAGAAATGGGTTTTATAGAAACTCATAGAAAGGGACAAACAGGAATTGGTAAAACACTTGAAGATTTGTTAGGTATCAAAGAAAATAATATACCGGGTCCTAATGCTTTAGGTTTTATAGAATTAAAGGCGATTAGGAAAGATACAAAATGTATGTTAACTCTTTTTACACTTACGCCATTTCCCCCAAAAATAAATTCTCATTTAGTTTCAAAATATGGATATTTATCACCACGAGGAGATAAAAAAATTCTACATACTACTGTAAATGGAATTAGTTTCAATACTATCAAAGGCGAGAATGGATTTAAAGTTGAAGTTGGGATTGACAAAGTAAATTTAATTCATTTTAAAGATGGTGTTGTTGCATATTGGGAAGAAGAGAGATTAAAAAAAGCGTTTGAAAGAAAATTGAAATGTCTTATTCTTATCAAAGTAGAGACAAAAAATAAAGGTAAAAGTGAAAAATTTTGGTTTAATGAAGGTTATTATTTAAATGGATTTAGTTTTGAAAACTTTAAAAAACTTATTAAAGAAGGAATAATTTTGATTGATATTAGAATAGGGCAATATCCAGATGGAAGAACACATGACCATGGAACTGCTTTTAGAGTATTTTTTAATAAATTAGATTTATGTTATCAAAAAAGGGAAGAAATTTTATAATTAAATTAAAACAAGGAGGGTGATATGAAGAAAGATTTGAAAGCAGGTATTGTTGGAGCAGGTGGAATTGCTGATTATCATATTTCAGGTTATTTAAAAAGTGGAGTTGATGTTGTTGCAATTTCTGATATTGATACAGAAAGAGCAAAGCAGAAAGCAGAAAAATTCAATATAAAAAATGTTTACTCTTCTTATAAAGAAATGCTTGAAAAGGAAAAAGAAATTGATATTGTTAGTATCTGTGTTCCAAATAAATATCATGCAGAGGTTTCAATAGAATGTCTTAAAAATGGGAAAAATGTATTCTGTGAAAAACCACCTGCTTTAAATGCAAAAGAAACAGAAAAAATGGTAAAAACAGCAAAAGATGCAAAAAAAGTTTTAATGTTTGATTTCAATAATAGAGCAAGACCAGAAGCACAGGCACTTATGAAATACATAAAAAATGGAGATGTTGGAAAAATAAATTCTGCTCAGGCATTATGGATAAGAAGATGTGGTATTCCTGGATTTGGTGGATGGTTTACTCAAAAATCTCTTTCAGGAGGAGGCCCTGTTATTGACCTTCTTCATATGATTGACCTTGCCTTATATTTTATAGGTTTTCCAGAACCTGATTTTGTTCTTGCAAAAACATTCAATGATTTTTCAGGTAATCCTGATTTTAAAGGTCCGTGGGGAATACCTGATGTTGAAGGTGGAATAATGGATGTTGAGACAAGTTCACATGCTTTTATTACATTTAAAACAGACCAGGTTCTTTTTGCAAGAAATAGTTGGGCAGAGATGAATAAAAGGGAAGAAGTATCGGTTACATTTCAGGGAACAAAGGCAGGTGGTATGATAAGACGACTTTTTGGAAGGGATGGAATAGATGATACTGCAATTGATGATTGTGAACTTTATACAATGGAATACGGGAAACCAGTAAATAGAAAAATTATAGTTGAACCAGACCCTAAAATGGGAAGGGAAAGAGCAGTTATAAATTTTGTGAATACAATAAGAAGACAGGAAGAACCATTTTCAAAACCAGAGGAAGCAATAATTTTAATGAAAATTATTGATGCAATATATAAATCATCTGAGGAGAAAAAACCTGTTAAGATTGACTGAAATAGATTTTAAAATATACTAAACTTTATTGTTAAAAACTCTGTCTAAATACTTTAATGGAAAGAGAGATTATTCATGAAAAGGAACATTTTATTTATATTTAGCATGGTTTTACTTGTATCCTGTTCACCGAAATATTATGAGAAATCTGCTGATAAAGAAGTTTATGAAATTCTTAATAAAAAAAGCGAAAAAGTAAAAAAGGATAAAATGCCTGTAAATTTAAGTGAGGATACTCAAAAAGAGACAGTTATTTTATCATTGAAAGATGCTTTAATTCTTGCTTCAAACAAAAACAGAGAATATCAGACAGCAAAAGAAAATGTCTATCTTTCAGTTTTAGATTTAACATATCAGAGATATTTATTTAAACCCAGAATAACATTAACAGGTAATATCAACTGGAGTAAATCTGATGAAGAAACAATAAATTCAAATCTGAATTTAAATTTAATTCAAACACTTGCTACTGCTGGAGAAGTAACTTTTAATATAGGTGAAGCAATTTTACAATATTTAACAGGAGATAAAGAGAAAGCATTTCAGTCAATTCTTTCACTTAATCTATTTCAACCACTTTTTAAAGGAGCGGGAAGAAAAATAGCGCTTGAAAATTTAATTCAAAGTGAAAGAAATACTGTATATCAAATAAGAGATTTTTTAAGGTATCAGAAGAGTTTTTCAATAGAAATAACGAGGGACTATTTAAATCTTTTTCTTTATAAAAAGAGAATGGAAAACTATTATACTAATTATATGAATCTTAAAGATACAAGAGAAAGAATTGAAATGCTTTCAGAAGCAGGAAGAATTGCTGCTTTTCAGGTTGACCAGGCAAGACAGAATGAATATACTGCCTATCAGAGGTGGATAGATGCACAAAATCTTTATTACAGTTCTCTTGATTCTTTCAAAATGAAACTCGGATTATCTCCATCATATAATTTAATTTTAACTGATAAAGAAATTGAAGAATTATTTGAAAAGCCATTGTCTGAAGTTAAAATTGATACAGAAGAATTTATAAAATATGCTTTGGAGAACCGGCTTGATTTAATAACTGAATATGAAAAAGTGGAGGATTCAAAAAGGAAAGTTGAAATTGCCCTTAATAATCTGAAAAATTCAATAAATATGAATGCTTCTATAAAGAGTTCAGGAGATATAAAAGATAGGCCAAATATTGATTTAAATTCACCTCAGTATAGTTTAGGAATTGATTTTAACATTCCTTTTAATAAATTACCTCAGAGAAATGAATATAAAAGAGCACTTATCCAATATGAAAGAGCAAAAAGGTCATTTGATAAAAAAGTAGATACAGTAAAAAAAGAAATAATTGATAGTTACAGAAATCTTGAAGAAAGTTATCAGAGTTATATAATTCAATTGAATAGTTTTAAACTTGCTGAAAGAAGGGTAGAAAGTACAGATTTATTACTTCAGGCAGGAAGAGCAACAACAAGGGACCTGCTTGAAGCACAGGATGCATATTTATCTGCAAAAAATAATGTTATTAATTCAATTGTAAGTTTTATACTTGAATATTTAAATTTTCTTTACACAACAGAAAAACTTGAAATTGATGAAAATGGTATATGGAAAGGAGATATAAATGAAATACTTAAGACCTTTTAAAAATAGAATATTTTTGGGCTTTATTTTAATACTCATTTTAATTTCTGTTTTTTATTTTTTCAATTCAACAGATAAACAATCAAAAGACATAGTGACATATAAAGTTAAAAAAGTTGATTTACCTATAACAATTCATGAATCAGGAAATCTTGTTGCTTTAAAATCAACAAAAATTACAAATCAGGTTCCTGGAAGAAGAACAATCCTTGAAGTTGTTGATGAAGGGACTGAAATTACTGAAGAAGATGTTAAGAAAGGGAAGGTACTGGTAAAACTTGATTCTGATGACCTTGAAACTCAAAGAGACCAAATGGAGATAACAGTTGAAAACAGTTATGCAAGTTATTTAAATGCACAGGAAAACCTTGAAATTGTTAAAAAAGAAAATGATAGTATGATAAAAGAAGCAGAATTAAAAGTTACATTTGCAAAGATGGACCTTGAGAAATACCTTGGTGCTTCTCTTGCAAATGAAGTGATAGAGAAAAAAAATAAAAGAGAAAATATTGATTATAAAGAGATTATAAACAGTGAAAAACTTGGAGGAGAGGCATTAAATAAGAAAAGACAACTTGAAAATAATATTGACCTTGCAAAAGAAGAAGTTATAAGAGCACAGAACGAACTTGAATGGAGTAAAAAACTATCTGAAAAGGGTTATATTACCAAAAATGAACTTGAAGCAGACCAGTTATCTTTAAAACAAAAAGGAGTTAATCTTGAACAGGCACAATTATCATTTCAACTTTTTGTTAATTATGAATTTCCTAAAAATTTAGAACAATTATTATCAAACTATACAGAAGCAGTTGCGGAACTTGATAGAACAAAGTCAAAAGCAAAATCAAGATTAATTCAGGCAGAATCAGATTTAAAAAGTAAAAGGGCTGCATATAAGTTAAACGAAAAACGACTTACTGACCTTGAAACAAATATAAAAAATTGTACTATAGTTGCAACTGCTCCTGGTTTTGTTACATATTCAACTTCTGCAGGTAGTTTCAGAGCATTGATTCAAGGTGTTCAGATACAACCTGGGGCAACTGTTTGGCAATCACAAGAATTACTGGTATTACCTGATTTTAATTCAATGGGTGTTGATGTTAAAGTTCACGAAGCAAGCATTCAGAAAATTTCATTAGACCAGATTGCAAATGTTAAAATTTCTTCAATCCCAAATAAGGTTTTTAAAGGTAAAGTTGTTCAGATTTCAAATATGCCAGACCAATCATTAAAATCATTAAATCCTGATGTAAATGTTTATGTAGTAAAGGTGGAATTGATAGATAAGGATAAAGCAATGAGACCTGGTATGAATGCAGATGTTGAAATACTCTTAAAAGAATTAAAAAATGTTATAGCAATTCCAATTGTTGCAGTTAATTTTGAAAAAGGACAGGCATATTGTGAGGTACTTGAAGGGAAAAATATTGTCAGAAGAAATGTTAAACTTGGCGAAAGTAGTGAAACAATGGTTGAGGTAAAAGAGGGATTAAAAGAAGGAGATGTTGTTGTTTTAAGTTATAAAGGACCAACAAAAGGGACAGTCAAAAAAGAAGAAATGGCAGAGAAGGGGAAAATAGAAACAAAAACACCTGAAAAAGAAATTAAAAAATGAGTAATGAGAATAATTCAATAATAATAATGAGAGGTGTTAAAAAAATTTATGACCTTGGAGAAGTAAAAGTTCCTGCTTTAAAAAATGTAAATCTTACAGTAAAAGAGAAAGAACATATTTCAATTATGGGACCTTCTGGAAGTGGAAAGACAACTCTTTTAAACATAATTGGATGTCTTGATAAACCGACAGAAGGAGAGTATTTTCTTGACAGTGTAAATATAAATCAACTTGATGATGACAAACTTTCAGAAATAAGAAATAAAAAAATTGGCTTTGTTTTTCAGAATTATAATCTTATTCCACAGTTGAATGTAATTGAAAATATTGGTCTTCCTTTGATTTATAGAGGGATAGAAGAGAAAGAAATAGTTGAGAAGGCAAAATATTATGCAAATCTTGTAGGTCTCGGTGATAGAATGTATCACAGACCTACTGAACTTTCAGGAGGCCAGCAGCAGAGAGTTGCGATAGCAAGGGCACTTGTAAATGAACCAGTTATGTTACTTGGAGATGAACCAACAGGAAATCTTGATACAAAAACAGGAAAAGAAATAATGGAAATATTCATAAAATTAAATGAAATGGGCAGAACAATTGTTATAATTACTCATGACCCAAAGATTGCTGAATATGGTCAGAGGGTGGTAAGAATTTTGGATGGAGAAATAATAGATGAGAGGTAAAATCTACTATTTATTAAGGATTATTAAAATTGGTGTGAAAAATATATTTCTTCATAAATTAAGGTCACTTCTAACAATTCTTGGCATTGTTTTTGGAGTTGCATCAGTAATTGCTATGCTTGCAATAGGAGAGGGAGCAAGTTTTGAAGCAAGGGAAAAAATAAAAGAACTCGGGAGTCAAAATATTATTGTGAGAAGTGTAAAACCACCAGAAACAAGAATAACCCAGGAAGCTACAACATTTGTAAGTGTTTACGGTCTTTTAGAAAATGATTATAAGATGATAAAAACTATCCCTTCAGTTGACCTTATAGTTCCTACATGGGAAATGAAAGAAGAAATGCGATATATGGAAAAAAGTATTAAGGGAAGGATTGTATGTACATATCCTGAATATAAAGATGTTATGAATATTGGTCTTGAAATGGGAAGATTTTTAACACAGATTGATATTGAATTGATACAACCCTATGCTGTTATAGGTTATTCTATCAGAAAAAGTTTATTTCCAACAGAAGACCCCATAGGCAAAACAATTACAATAAGAAATTACAGTTTTAAAGTAATAGGTGTTGCAAAAGAAAAGGGAGTTACAACAGGAACAACAGGATTTGCTGCTGAAGATGTTAATTTTGATGTATATATTCCGTTTACAACAGGAAGGTCTTATTTTGGCGAGTTTGAAATTGCTTCAAAAGAAGGGCCTGTTTCAAAATGGGAGAGAAACTGGGTTAAGTACCATAGATTTATAGTAAGAGTGAATAATACCGATAAGATTTTGACAACTTCTGCGATAATTGAAAATATATTAAAAATAAATCACAAAAAAGATGATTATGAAATTCTTGTTCCTTTACAACTCTTGCTTCAGGCAGAACATACAAAAAGAATTTTCAATATAGTTTTAGGTTCAATTGCTGCAATTTCACTTATAGTTGGTGGTATTGGAATTATGAATATTATGCTTGCTACAGTTACTGAAAGGACAAGAGAAATTGGTATAAGAAGGGCTGTTGGTGCAAAGAGAAAGGACATAATAAGTCAATTTTTACTTGAAACAGTTATATTATCTTCAGTTGGTGGTTTTATAGGGATATTACTTGGTATTTTAATACCTAAACTTGTGACAAAATTTGCTGGTATGACGACTGTTATAACATGGTGGTCAATTGCTCTTTCTTTTACAATTTCTGTTGGTGTAGGAATAACTTTTGGTATTTATCCTGCAAGGAAAGCAGCATATCTTGACCCAATACAGGCATTAAGATACGAGTAAATTCTATCTGATTTGAAAAAAAATATTTTAAGGTTTATAATGTTTTCCTTAAATTGAAATTAATTTAAAAAGGAGAAAAAATGTTAAAATATTTCTTTGAACCTGAAAGTGCGTGTTTGATAGGTGCTTCAACTAATCCAGAAAAACTTGGATTTAAAATTTTAAAAAATCTTATAGATGGTGGATATCAAGGTAAAATTTTTCCAGTAAATCCAAAAGCAGATACAATTCTAAATCTTAAATGTTATAAAAATGTTTCAGAAATACCCGATTCTGTTGATTTAGCCATTATCGTAATACCATCTGAATTTGTTTGTGATGTAGCAGAACAATGTGGTAAAAAAGGAGTTAAAGGACTTATTGTTATTTCAGCAGGATTTAAAGAAACAGGAAAAGAAGGGAAAAAAAGAGAAGAAAAATTAAAAGAAATTGTTAAAAGATATAAAATGCGACTTATTGGCCCAAATTGCCTTGGAATTATAGATACAAAAAATAAGTTAAATGCTTCTTTTGCTTTTGAAATGCCACCAGAAGGAAAGATTGCTTTTATTACTCAATCAGGTGCTCTTGGAACTGCTGTTTTGGACTGGGCAGTTAAAGAAAATATAGGACTTTCTAAATTTATAAGTTTTGGGAATAAAGCAGATGTTTCTGAATCTGACTTAATTGAAGAACTTGAAAATGACCCTGATACAAATGTTATTCTTCTTTATCTTGAAGGGGTAAGTGATGGCAGGAGGTTTATTGATATTTCAAAAAGAGTCAGCAGTAAAAAGCCAATAATTGTTGTAAAATCAGGAAAGACAGAAAGTGGAACAAAAACAGCAACTTCCCATACAGGTTCTTTATCAGGTTCAGATACTTCATTTAATGCAGCAACAAAACAGTCAGGGATAATAAGAGCAGATACGGTTGAAGAACTTTTTGATTTTGCAATGATTTTTTCATATCAACCAGTTATAAAAGGGAATAGAATTGGTATTGTTACAAATGCAGGTGGACCATCAGTAATGGCTGTTGATATGATAGAAGAAACAGGACTTAAACTTGCAGAGTTTTCAAATGATACTATAGAAAAACTAAAGAGTTTTTTACCTCCTGCTTCAAATATTCATAATCCTGTTGATGTTTTAGGAGATGCACAGGCAGATAGATATGAAAAGGCAATTGAGTGTGTGATTTCCGATGAAAATGTTGATAGTATTATGGCTATTTTAACTCCTCAGGTAACAACCCAGATAAAGGAGACAGCAGAGTGTATTGTAAAAATATCAAAAAAATATGATAAACCAGTAATTGCCTGTTTTATGGGTGGGAAAAGGGTTGAAGAAGGAATTAAGATTTTGAGAGAAAATAAAATTCCAAATTATTTTTCTCCTGAAAGAGGTATAGTTTCTTTTAAAGCAATGTTTGATTATAAAAAAAGAATTGAAGAAAAATCAAAAGGAAGTATTGTTGAGTTTAAAGTTCAAAAGGAGAAGGTTAAAGAAAAAATAGATTATTTTAAAAAGCAACATATAAATGTAATAGGAGATGTTGAGGGAAGAGAGATACTTGCATTATACGGGATTAATGTTATAAATTCTTTTCTGGCAAAAAATGAAGAAGAATGTGAGAAATTTTTAAAAGAAAAAGAAGGTGTTTATGTAATGAAACTTGTATCTCCTGATATAATTCACAAAACAGAAGCAGGTGGAATTAAGTTAAATATAAGAACTCCTGAGGAAGGAAAAAAAGCATTTTTAGATATAATAAATTCAGCAAAAAGATATAAACCAGATGCAAAAATTACAGGAGTTCAAATTCAGGAGATGATTGAAAAAGGTGTTGAGGTAATCGTGGGAGTGAATAAAGATAATCAATTTGGGCATTTAATAATGTTTGGTCTTGGAGGAATTTATGTTGAACTTTTAAAAGATGTATCTTTCAGAGTAATCCCAGTTACAGATATAGATGTAGATAATATGATTAATGAAATAAAAACAAGTAAAATTTTAAAAGGTTTCAGAAATATTCCAAAAGTGGATATAAATTCAGTTAAAGAGACATTATTAAGAGTATCCCAACTTGTTTCAGATTTTCCAGAGATAAAAGAAATGGATATAAATCCTTTAATAGTAAAAGAAAAAGGTTGTATTGCTGTTGATGTCAGATTTAATTTTGAAATTTAAAAACAAGGAGGCAAGGAATGAAAAATGGTAAATATTTAGTTGGTTTTATTGGTTTTGGAGGAATTGCAAGATGGGCACATTATCCAGGATGGAAAAAGTTGTCCGATGTTGAAGTTATTGGAATTTCTGATCCATCAGAAAATGTAAGGAATATTGCAAAGAATGAAATGGGAATAAAATATGTTTTTGAAAATTATGAAGAATTGTTGAAAATTGAAGAAATTGATATTATTGATATCTGTGCTCCGAATACAGTCCATTTTCCTGCAACAATAGCATCTTTAAAAGCAGGAAAGCATGTAATATGTGAAAAACCACTTGCTGTAAGCAAGAAGGAAGTTGAAGGAATGATTGAGCAGGCAAAAAAATCAGGTAAAAAACTTATGGCTGCACAACATATGAGATTTATGAAAGAGTCGGTTGCTCTGAAAAAACTGATAGATGATGGAGAACTTGGAGAAATTTATTTTGCAATTGCATATGCTTTGAGAAGAAGACATCTTCCAACAAGTTTTACATTCATAGATAAAGCACTTTCAGGTGGTGGTCCAATGTTTGATATAGGAGTACATATTCTTGATTTAACTTACTGGTTCATGGGAAGTCCAAAAGTTCATTCTGTAAAGGGTATAACTTTAACAAAACTAGCAAAGAGAAAAGATATAAGAGGGCTTTGGGGAGAGTGGGATAGAGAAAAATATAATGTAGAGGATTTTGCTTCTGGATTTGTAAGGTTTTCTGATAACAGGGCTTTAACTTTAACCTGCAGTTTTCTTGCAAATATGGAAAAAATAGATGATTTTTCAACAACTTTATTTGGAACTGAAGGTGGAATAAGATGGCCAAATGGAAAACTTGCAAAGGAGAAGAATGGGATTCTTCAGGATATTGAACTTAGATTAGATGTTTTACCAAATGTTGCTCCCCATCATGAAGAGTTAAGAGTATTTCTGGAATGTGTAAAAGAGGATAAAGAAGTACCAGTTAAACCAGAAGAGAGTCTTGAAGTCATAAAAATTCTTGAAGCAATGTATATAAGTTCAGATACAGGCAAAGAAGTTATTTTTGATAAATAAAATTATTTTTCAATTTTTAAAATTTTAACTTCTGAATTTAAAATAAAAGAAGAGAAAAATTTTGCATCTTTTTCAGAACCAACAATGTCTCCAAAATGATATGGTATTGCTATTTTTGGTCTAATTATATTTACTGCATTTGCTGCTTCTTCTGCAGTCATAGTATATGTTCCTCCAACAGGTAATATAACCACATCTGCAACTATATTTTTCATTTCCGGAATAAAGTCAGTATCACCTGCAATGTATATTTTATTTCCTCCAATTTCAATAATATATCCGCACCAGTTATTACTTTTTGGATGAAAATTTTTATTAATATTATATGCTGGAACACCTTTAATTTTAACCCATTTTAAATCAGTCTCCTGTCCTGGTTTAATTTCTATCTTTTCTCCTGTTTTGATTTTTAATATATCATGCGGTCCAATAATAACTGTATCATTTCTTATAATTTTATTGATATCATCAGGACTAAAATGGTCATAATGAGAATGAGTAATAAGAATTAAATCTGCCTTTGGTTGGTCTTTTTTAAGTTTCCATGGGTCAACATAAATATTTTTTTCACCAATTGAGATTAAAATAGAAGCATGACCGAGCCATTTAATATATTCAACCATTTTCCCACCTTCTTTCTTAACTTTAAGATATCATAATTTTAATTAGTTTTCAAATCATCATAATTTTGTAAAATTTCTCTTTTTCAATTTTATTTTTCAGCATCTGTTTCTATAAGATAAAAATATAAAAGATAAGCAAGAACAATCCTGCCAATTTCATTTGCATGTACAGGGTCTCTTAAAAATACATCATAAGGTAAATTTGAATTTTTTATATATTCACCCCAATATGCTTCAATATCAAAAAATTCAATCTTTTCTTCTTCTGAAAGTTTTTTTAATCTATATCTGTAAGAACTCTCATCATCCGGTATTTCAAATGTCCATTCGGGATTAGTTCTTGGGTCTCCTTCTTTTCCAACCGCTTTACTCATAATAATTATTTCTGTGTCTGGCTTTTTTTCTCTTACCTGTTTTACAACATTTCTTATCGCTTCTGTATCATTTTTATTACTTATCCCACCAATTATAAGTAAATCAGGATTATAATCAAGAACATACTCTTTAACTCTGTTTTCTTCCTGATAATACCAGCAACCTGTTCCTCCTCTTACAGATGTTATAATTTTTATTTTTGCTTTTGGATATATTTTTTTAAGAAGGATATCAAAAAAAGAATTTCCCGTATCATTTATGATACTGTCTCCAAGCATTACAATCCTTAAATTTTCTCCTTTTTTCAGTTTTTTCATTGTTTCAGGTATATAATTCTTTTTTATAGTAAATTTTTTAATTTCCGGGATTTTTTTGTATAAATTTTCCATCCAGTATAAAATTTCCTTTTCAGTAGCATTTTTGATTGAAATATTTTTTATTTCAAATGGAATTTTATTCCTTTCAATTTTTTGAAAAATTACTTTTCCATATTTAGCATTACATTTTCCTCTAAAATAAAAAGTGTTTTCAGTAAAATCCGTACTTTTATCAAAACTTGAATAATTATCTGCTATTAATTGATTTTTATTTTTATCATAAAAAATAATTGCCCAGAAATTTTTATAGGGTGATTTTGAAGTAAAGGTTAATTTATAAAAATTAAACTCTTTTACAGGAAAAAAATCGCTTTCCCATTTCCCTTCATTTACAGTAATTAAATCGTCATGCTTAAATATAACTTTATAGTTTGAGTTATACACAATTACTCCAATAGTCAAAAATATTATAGCAGAAAGGAAGTTTATCATTCAAAAATCTTTAAGATTTTATTAGCATTTAAATAAAGTATTTTTCTACAATCCTCTTCTGAAATTCCACTCCCAAGTAAAGCACCTATATAATAATGATGATTAAACCATGGAAAATCAGTACCAAAAAGTATCCTATCAGAACCAATTTCATAAACAAATTTTTCAATTATCCCTCTTTCATCAAGAATAGCACAAAGTTCAAGATAAACATTCTCATATTTTTTAACAAATTCAATTGCTTTTTCCCAATCACCATGAATAGAATGTCCAAGTATAAGAATTAAGTTTTTATATTTTTTTAATATTTTTTCCACCTCATCCGCTCCATCATAAATACTTCTACCCCATGTATGAGTTAAGACAATAAGTTTATTTTTATCAGCAAATTCAAAGACAGGTTTATATTTTTTATCTGAAAGGGGTATTTTATGATAATCAGGTAAAAGTTTCAAACCAACATATACATCTCTGTATTTATCAAATGTACTTAAATCTTTCTCTACTACTTCAGGATAATTTGGATTTATTCCGCAATATGCTTTAAATTTTTCAGGATATTTCCTAACTGCTTCTATATTGTACTTATTCCCTTCCTCAGGATAAAGAAGTGCATAATTATGACAGAAAACAATTAATTTTACACCAGCCAGTTCCATTCTTTTTGCCATGGTATCAGGGTCAGTATAAGGCATATGACTTCCATAAAAAAGTCCCATATGGCAGTGGATGTCTATTACAGGACAATCTTCTAACTTTCCCTTTTTTAAAAATTCCTTCCAGAGTTTATTCATATTTTATCCTTTTAATTATTCTCTCTATATTTTTATGTGCAATCTTTTCTTTATCTTTTTCATTTATTTCTGCATGTACAAGTTGTAGAATTGATGCCTCAAAATACCTTTCAGGAAAACCGCTTCCAAAAACAATTCTTTCTGCTCCATATTTTTTAACTGTTTCCTCAATTCCACCTTCCTGTAAAGAAAGTAAACTTGATTCAAGATAAACATTTGGGCATTTTTCAATTAATGGCCATGTAAAACGATTTGTATTCCAGATACCAAGATTACATAAAATACAGGTTAATTTTGGAAAATTATTTAAAATTGAATAAACATCTCTATAATCAACAGAAAAACCACTTAATAAATCAAAAAAAACAGGAAAATTTTTATATTCAAGTTCAGAAAGAAAATCACCAAAAGTTATTTTATCTAAAATATAGTTATGTTTCTTTGGAAAAAAATTGAAACCAACAATTTTTTTATTTTTTAAATCTTTAAAATCTATTTTCTTTATTTCGTCTGTTTGAAATGGTAAAAGTGTAATTATTCCATAAAATTTTTCTTTATCTGCAATCTCTTTTATTAAAATTTCATTTCCGAATTCAGGATGGACATCTCTCTGGGAAATATGATAAACTATCGCCTTTTTTATATTCAACTCATCAAGTTTTTCAGAGATTCGCTTTAAAGAAACAGATATTTTCTTTATATCATCTTTCAAATTTCCAAACCAGACATTTACATCAAAAAATTCAATATTCATTTTTTATAAACTTCTTCCACTGCCTTTTTTATTTTTTTTACCTTTTCCTTTATATCTTTATCTTTCCAGTCAGGATTGACAGAAATTAAAACAGTTCTGCTTAAATTCTCTATTGATTTTGGATACATTTCTTTTGTATAAGTATGTCTTAAATTTTGATTTTCAGGGAAATTATATGGATTCAATCTTTCCTTATGCCATATTCTCTTTTCAATTACCGGCTTCCAGTCAAACCATACATGTTTTCCTGAATCAATAGGTCTGTAGCCACCAGCAATTTCAACAAACTTTTTTGCGGTATTTTCGTCATCAAATCTAAAACCAATCATAATTCCACAATCTCCTTCTATATCATTTGAAGGAATAAACTTAATTCCTGGATAATCAATAAGTTCTTCCATTATTCTTCTTTTGTTTTTCCTCAAATCCTTCAGTATTTTATCAAGCCGTTTTAACTGAACTCTCATTATTGCACCCATAATTTCACTTGCTCTGAATTGTAGTCCAAGAAAAATAGGAATTGAAAATTCACCAGCATAGGGTCTGAAAGCAGTTCCACTATCATGAAATATACTTGCCTTTTCGTAAATTATTCTATCATCTGTTACAAGACCACCACCTTCACCACAACTTATTACTTTGAAATAATTAAAACTGTAAGCGCCCGCATCTCCCCATGTACCCAATCTTTTACCTTTAAAACTTCCACCGACTGCCTGACAGCAATCTTCAAGTACTTTTAAATTATATCTTTTCGCAATATTCATTATCTTTTCCATATTACAAGGAAATCCAACCATATGAACAGGAATAATTGCCTTTGTATTTTTTGTTATCTTTTTTTCCAGATCTATCGGGTCCATTGTACATGTTTCATCAACCTCAACCACAACAGGAATTGCTCCAACCATAAGAACTGCAGTTGCAGTTGCCATAAAAGTATATGATGGAATTAAAACCTCATCTCCAGGTCCAATATCAAATCCTACAAGTCCACAAATTAATGCAGCAGTTCCTCCTCCATTTAAAAGTAAAGCATATTTAGTTCCAATTTTCTTAGCCCATTCCTTTTCAAACTTATCACACTCACTCAATTTTCCACTTTTAACCCTGAATAACTCCTTACTTTTTATTACTTTTTCAACTGCCTTTACTTCTTCTTTCCCTATTCTATACATGATATCCTCCTTTTTTATTTTTAATTATATAATTTTTAAGATTTACTTCAAACATTTTGAGACAAAAGGGGAACTCTATTGACCAGAAGTTTTTCAGGATGTATGATTAAAAAGTAAAAATGGAAATTTATAAAAATCTGATTAAAATAAAAAAGCAGGAGTTGTTTCTTTTTTTTATAACCTTTTTATATGTTTCTTTGAGAAGTTTTTTACTGGAAAAATTTAAAACCTACTATTTTTTTCTTTTTTTCTTTGAAATTTATTTTACAATTTCAGTATATGCTGGAATTAAAAAATGTGTCTATGATGAAACATTTACTTTTTCTGATATATTCAGGGACGGATTTTATTTTTTCCCATCTATTTTACTTTATAATCTTCTTATAAGTTTGCTTGCTGGAATTATTTATTTAATTGCTTTAAGTGCAATTTCTTCAATCAAAATACTTTCATTTTTTTCTTTTTTTCTTTTCTTTATAATAGTTGTGTGGGCTGCACTACCATTTTTTTATATTTTTTTAACTCTTTATACCCCTTTTATAATTTTAGCGGAAAACGAGACAATTTTTGAGGGAATTAAGAAAAGTTATGACTTCATGAAAAACAAATTATCAGAACTTATAAATTTATTTTTTCCGTTTTTGGTTTTCTGGGTTTTTTTCTTTACAATTTTTCAAAAATATGATAAAATAACTTTCTTAAAAATTATTTTATTATTTTTAGTTTCTTTTCTTGAAATTTTGACAATTAAAACAGTTTTTCTTGTATACAAAGGAGTTAAAAAATGAAAGAAATTTTTGAGATAAGATGGCATGGAAGAGGAGGTCAGGGAGCAAAAACAGCAGCACTTCTTTTTGGAGATGCTTGTATTTCAACTGGTAAATATATACAGGCATTTCCTGAATATGGACCTGAAAGAATGGGAGCACCTGTTGCTTCTTTTAACAGAATAAGTTCCTCTCCAATAAGAATTCACTCTGGTATTGAAAACCCTGATGTTGTCGTGGTTCTTGATTTTTCACTTGTAGAACAGATTAATGTTTGTGAAGGTCTTGATGAAAAAGAAGGTATTTTACTCATTAACTCTCCTTTATCTCCAGAAGAAATTAAAAAAAAGATAAATTTTAAAGGGAAGGTATACACTGTTGATGCTTCAAAAATTGCAATGGAGACAATTGGAAGGAATATACCGAATACTCCAATGATGGGTGCTCTTGTGAAGGTTACAGGGATACTTACACTTGAAGAATTGTTGAAAGATACAGAAAAAAAATTGCAGGTGAAATTCAGAAATAAACCAGAAGTTATTGAAGGAAATCTGAAAGCAATAGAAAGAGCATATAATGAAGTGAAAGGAGATTGAAATGGAAAAAAAGTTGACATGGAAAGAATTACCAGTTGGAGATATACTTGAAGGGGGTAGTTCTTTAAATTTTAAAACAGGAAATTGGAGAAGCAAAAAACCTGTTCATATTCCTGAAAAATGTATTAATTGTTTTATATGCTGGATAAGTTGTCCTGATGATGCTATTGTCGTTGATTCAGAAAAAGGGAAATGGTCTCACTTTAATTATGATTACTGTAAAGGTTGTGGAATATGCGCCTATGAATGTCCTAAAAAAGCAATAGAAATGAAGGATGAGGGGGAAAAATGAAAAAGAAAATTTATTTATTAGGGGTTTTACTTTTATCAGGATGGATTTTTTCAGGTGCTGAATATTTGATTTTTAAGAATGAGAAGGAAAAATTGAATAAACAACTGATTGAAAAAGAAATGGAAATAACAACTTATAAAAGCATACTTGGAGAAGTGGAAAAAGCGCAGAAAGATATAGATAACATCATAAACAATTTAAATAACTTAAAGTTAAAACTTCAAACAATGGAAGAAAAAATTAAAAAGGGAGATGAAAATGGGAATAAAAGTAGCGAAAACAGCCAATGAAGCATTTGCAGAAGGGATGAGACAGATAAACCCAGATGTTGTTGCTGCATATCCAATAACACCTGCAACTGAAATTGTCCAGATTTTTTCTCAATTTGTTGCTGATGGACGTGTTAAAACAGAATTTATACAGGTTGAAAGTGAACATTCAGCAATGAGTGCCTGTATTGGAGCAAGTGCAGCAGGTGCAAGAGCAATGACTGGAACTTCTTCACAGGGACTTGCTTTAATGTGGGAAATGCTCTATATTGCTTCTGGATTTCGTTTACCAATAATAATGGCAGTTGTCAATAGAGCACTTTCCTCACCTATTAATATTCACTGCGACCATTCAGATACTTTTGGAGCAAGGGATAGTGGATGGATACAGATTTATTCAGAAAATGTTCAGGAGACATATGATAATTTAATACAGGGAGTAAGAATTGCTGAACATCCTGAAGTTAGATTACCCTGTATGATTATGACTGATGGATTTATTTTAAGCCATTGCCTTGAAACAATGGAGATGCTTTCAGACGAAGAAGTTCAGGAATTTGTTGGAAATCCACCTGAAAGAGAAAATCTGATAAAGGCATTGATTGATGGGAAACCGATAACAATAGGAGCACTTGATTTACAGGACTATTATTTTGAACATAAAAGACAGCAGGCAGAAGGGATGAGAAATGCTTTAAAAGTTATACTTGAAATAGGAAAGGAATTTGGAGACAGATTTGGAAGATATTATGAATTTGTGGAAAATTATAAACTTGAAGATGCAGATATAGGAATTGTTGTTATTGGTTCAACTGCTGGGACAGGAAAAGAAGTTGTTGATAGTTTAAGAAAAAAAGGAATAAAGGCAGGACTTTTGAAAATAAGGGTTTTAAGGCCTTTACCAGTTGAGGATATCAAAAATTCATTAAAAAATTTAAAAGTTGTTGGAATTATGGATAGAGTAGAAGGTATGAATGCTTTTTGTGGTCCATTATATTCTGAAATTTCTGCATGTTTATATGACCTTGAAAAAAAACCTATTTTAACTGATTTTGTTTATGGACTTGGTGGAAGAGATGTAAAGATTGAAGATGTTGAAATAATTTTTAATGATTTACTAAAAATTCTGGAAAAAGGGAAAAAGGACTTTACATTAAAATATATAGGAGTAAGGGAATAATTCGGAGGACGGTCCTCCGAAAAAAAAGGAGGAAAAAATGCCAAGTATAAGAGAACTTGCGAAAAGAGAAAGTAGATTTATTTCAGGTCACAGATTGTGTGCTGGTTGTGGAGCAGGAATAGTTATGCGACTTGTTCTACTTGCTATTGATAAACCTGTTATTGCTTCCTGTGCCACAGGATGTGTTGAAGTTGCATCTACAATTTTCCCTTATTCAGCATGGAAAATTCCATGGATACATTCTGCATTTGAAAATTCAGCAGCAACAATAAGTGGAATAGAGGCAGCATACAATGTTTTTAAAAGAGAAGGGAAAATTGATAAAGATATTGTATTTGTTGGTTTTGGAGGAGATGGTGGAACTCATGATATTGGATTTCAGGCATTAAGTGGAGCTGCTGAAAGAGGTCATAATGTTTTATATGTTTGTTACAATAATCAGGCATATATGAATACAGGTATACAGAGGTCAGGAGCAACTCCTAAATATGCTCATACAACTACTTCTCCTGTTGGAAAAGTAATTCCCGGTAAAATTCAGTGGCAGAAAAATCTTGTTGAAATTATGGTTGCACACGGAATTCCGTATGCTGCAACTTCTATACCTGGAAGATGGAATGACCTTGTAAATAAGGTTGAAAAAGCAGTAAAAATTAATGGTTTTAAATTTATAGAAGTTTTATCACCATGTCGTCTTGGCTGGCCTCATGAACCTGAACTGACGATGGAAATTTCACGGCTTGCAGTTGAAACATGTATCTGGCCATTATATGAAGTTGTAGAAGGTAAATATAAACTCACTTACAAACCAAAAGAGAAAAAACCGGTAAGTGAATGGTTTAAATTACAGGGAAGATTCAGACACTTACTTTTACCTCAAAACAGTGGTTTACTTGAAAGCATACAGAAAGAAGTTGATAGAAGATGGGAAGATTTATTGAAAAAATGTGAAAGTTAATTTAAAATTGAAAAATGAATTCTTTATTTATAGGTTTAATCGGGTTAACATTATTTGCAATTTCCTATATTCTCTACGGTAAATATCTGGAAAAATTATGGGAAATTGATGAAAGAAGAAAAACACCTGCCTATACAAAAACAGATGGGATTGATTATATACCTGCAAAGCACTGGTTAATTCTCTTTGGACACCATTTCTCTTCAATTGCCGGTGCTGGTCCAATTCTAGGTCCTGTTATTGCTATATGTGTTTGGGGATGGGGACCTGCTTTACTCTGGATAATTTTAGGTTCTATTTTTCTTGGCGGAGTTCATGATTTTTCCTCACTTGTTTTAAGTGTTAGAAATGAAGGACAGACAGTTGGAGAAATAACAAAAAAACTTCTCGGAGATAAAAGCAGGGTAATCTTTTCGTTCTTTTTATGGTTTTCTCTAATCCTTGTTGTTGCTGTTTTTTCCGCAGTAACTGCTAAAACATTTATTTCAGAACCACCAATTGTACTTCCTACTTTTTTTCTTATAATAGATGCAGTAATTTTTGGATTTCTTGTATATAGAAAAAACTTTTCAATTTTTTATTCCACAATTCTATGTCTTTTTCTACTTTTTTTATTTTTTCTGACCGGAAGTAAAGTACCTGTTGTTATACAATTTAATCCATTAAAAATCTGGATAATTATTCTTTTAATATACAGTTTCGTAGCAAGCGTTTTACCTGTAAATATTCTTTTACAGCCAAGGGATTACCTTTCTTCTTTCGTTCTTTTTGCCGGTATAATTTTTGGTTATATAGGACTTATAACAACACATCCATCTGTAAAAGCACCTTTTTATATTTCATTTTTTTCTCAATCAGGTGCTCTCTGGCCAATGATGTTTGTTATTATTGCCTGTGGTGCTATAAGTGGATTTCATGGTCTTGTTTCAAGTGGAACGAGTTCAAAACAGATTGCGAATGAAAAAGATATAAGAAAAATCGGTTATGGTGGAATGCTAACTGAGGGTTTCTTATCTATACTGGCTCTTTTATGTGTATCTGCTGGGCTTTTCTGGAAAGGTCCCAGTCCTGAGTTAAATTATCCAGATTTGATGAAACAGGGGGACTGGATTGGAACATTTGCAACCGGTTATGGACATATTTTAAAAAGAATACTTGACCCTAAAATCGGTAAATTATTTGCAATTGTGATGATAAACAGTTTTGTTTTGACAACTCTTGATACTGCAACAAGAATAACAAGATATATAACACAGGAATTATTTGGAGAAACTTTCAGAATTAAACCTTTTAAAAATAGATATCTTGCAACAGTTCTTGTTATAGTATTTTCTGGTTATCTTGCTTTTGGTAACTGGCAGAAAATCTGGCCTGTTTTCGGTGCTTCAAATCAACTTGTTGCCGGTATTATATTACTTTTATGCGGTTGCTATCTTCTGCAGAAAAGGAAAAATGCATTATCAACATTAATCCCTGCTTTAATAATGTTTATGACAACTATGGTTGCTCTTACAATTCAGATGTTATCCTTTTACTCTCAAAAACATTTTTTACTTGGAAATATAAGTTTAATTTTAATAATTCTCTCAATATTCGTAATAAATGAGAGTTTGAAGATAATACTTCATCTGAAAAGAAAGGAGAAATATGAAAAAAGAAGCACTTGAAGGAGAAATAGAATATCTATGTTTTGATAAACTTCCTTTACATGATTCAACCTGGGGATTATGTACAGGTGTTGATGGGAATATTTACATTGCTGCATGTGGAGAGTGTACAGGAGGATTGAGTGTTTTCATTTTAAGATATTTACCCGATAAAGAAAAACTTGAATACTTGATAGAAGTTGGTCCTGAAGTCGGGGAACCAGCAGATAATGGACATGCAACTCAATCAAAAATTCATTATTGTTTAATTCCGGGGAGTGATGGATTATTATACTGTGCAACACATGCAAGTGGTCCACCAGTAAATCATCCTTTCTGGAGACCATGGAACACATGGGATGATGAAAGTGTAAGATTTCCTGGTGCCTTTATTTTTACTTATGACCCTGTAAAAAATAAAATAAATAATTTTGGTATTGGTCCTAAAAGAGAGGGTAGTAGATGTCTTGCATATGATGAAAAGAGAAAAAAATTATATGGAATTACATGGCCCAGAAATCATGTTTATGTTTACTATATTGATTCCCATACTTATATTGACCTTGGAAGAATAGGAGATATAAATCCTCAAGCAATTTTTCTTGACAAATATGGAAATGCTTATACAACAGATGATTATGGTTTTATTTTAAGAATTGATGCAGAAACAAATGAGATAAAAAAACTTAAGGTGAGATGTCCCTATGAAAATTATAGATATGGATGGCATAATGTAACATATGATGTTGTTCCTTCTCCTGACTGGCAGTGGTTTTACGGGACTGACTGGGGATATGAATCAAGATTATGGAGATTTACACCTTACAAAGAAGAAGGAGTTATGGAAGATTTAGGGAGAGCATGGGGACCTGTGGATTTTAAAACAGACAGAAACCTTGAAAGATGGCAGGTTAGAGGGCTTGTTTTTGGAGCAGATAAAAAACTTTATTTTGCAATGAGAAGTGGATGGGAGGATGAAGAACACACCTATATTATAAGATTGAATACAGAAACAGGAGAAAGAGAAAAGGTCTGTTCTTTAACTTTTGGAGAACATAAACCAAGGGCAATTGCAAGTGCAACATTTGATTTTTATGGAAATTTATATTTTGCAGAAGCGGGAGTTTCACCGACAGGTATGTATATTTATAGACCGAATTATGTTAAAAAAGATAAAAAACTTTTTTCCTGGAAAGATGTAAAATTATGGGGGTAGAAAATGGAAAATTTAGAAAAAGAACTTGAAAAGAGGAAGTGGCCAAAAAGACCTGAAATACATATAAATTTTAAAAAATATAATTCCTATGTAACATATGGAAGAGTTGAAAATAGGAGTTTACGGCTTTTCCAATCACTTTCAGAACCAATTCCTCCTGAAGAGTGTGCAATAACATCTCTCTGTAAAGGGAAAAACAGAAAAATTTATGGTGCAACAAGTGGAAAGAGAAGTCATCTTTTTTATTACAGTTTCTCACCCGAGGGAGACGGTGTCTGTGATATAAGCATAATTGAGGGAGCAAAAAGTGTAAAAAATTCTTTATGTGTTGATAAAACAGGAAAGATATGGGGTGGAGTGAGCGAAGGAGAGAAAGGTTATATTTTCTGTTATGATACATCTGGTGACCATATGGGAGAAGGAGGGACTTTTTCAGGAGAAATAAAAATAATTTCAGAACCAGTACCGGGAGAATTTATTGTTTCTTTAATATGTGATGAGGATAAAAATGTTTTATATGGAATAAGCAGTGAGAGTGGATACTTTTTCATTTATGATATAACAAAAAATGAAGTTTCAATCAAAGGACAGATAGATAAAAATAAACTTTTTTCTTCTGTTCTTGTAAAAGATAATAAAGGTAATGTCTATTTTTTCGGTCAGTTATGTCAGATGTTTAAGTATTCTCCGGAAGAAGACAAAATTATACCTCTTGATATATATGCTCCATGTCTTGCAGGAAGAACGTTTTATAACAGAGTTCAATCTGTGTGTTTTAATGAATATGATGGATTTATATACGGTGGTGTTTCTCCAGATGGTATACTTTTTGCTTACAATCCTGAAACAAATTTTTTAAGAATGATAGGAAGGGTCACTCCTGAAAAAGATATACCTTGTTTAACAGTAGGTAATGATGGAATTGTTTATGGAATTAGTGGAGAAAAGGATGGAATGGCACATTTATTTTCCTATGACCCTGATAGTTACTCTTTGAAAGACCTTGGATTACTATATACCACTATTGAAATTCCATGGCATGGTTATGAATTTTCTTCTGCCTGTACTGGAGATTTTGGTGAGATATATCTTGGAGAGAGTGATAGAATAAGTCATTTATTTATATATTTCCCGCCAATTCCAAAAAGGAAAAAAATAACCTGAAAATTGTCTATTAAAGTTGAAAGTGGTAAAATTATATTTAAAATGTATAAAGTACTTGCAAGAAAATACAGACCTCAGAATTTTGATGAAGTTTGCGGGCAGAAAGATATTGTTGAAGTTATAAAAAGGTCAATAAAATTTAATAAAGTTGCGCATGCTTATCTTTTTGCAGGACCAAGAGGAGTTGGTAAAACAACAATAGCAAGAATATTTGCTAAATGTTTAAACTGTGTTGAAGGTCCTGCTCTAAATCCCTGTAATAAATGTGACAGTTGTATAGAAATAACAAATAGTGCTTCTCTTGATGTTCTTGAAATTGATGGTGCTTCAAACAGAGGAATAGATGAAATAAGAAATATAAGGGAAAATGTGAATTTATTACCTGCAAAATCAAGATTTAAAATTTATATAATAGATGAAGTTCATATGTTAACACCGGAAGCATTCAATGCTTTACTCAAAACACTTGAAGAACCACCCCCTTACATAAAATTTTTCTTTGCTACTACTGCTCCTGAAAAAATTCCACTTACTATAATTTCAAGATGTCAGAGATTTAATTTGAAACCGCTTAAAAAAGATGAAGTTAAAAATAAAATCATGGAAATATGTGGAAAAGAGAATATTGAAATAGAGGAAAAAGCAATAGATGAGATTTATGATTTCTGTGAAGGGTCTTTAAGAGATGCCATAAGTTTACTTGAACAACTTTCTGTTTTTTCTGATGAGAAAATAAAACATCAGGATGTCAGGTATTTACTCGGGCTTCCAGAAGAAAAGAGTATAGAGGAAATACTTAAAAATATTCTGGATAAAAATTATACAAAAAGTATAGAAAATCTTCATAAACTTATTTCTGATGGAAAAGACCCGGTATTGATTCTTGAAGGAATTATAAAAAAAGTAAAGGATATAGTGATTTCTAAACTTGATATTGAAAAAATTGAAATAGATGAGCAACTGGTAAAAAGGTTTAATAATTTAAAAACAGAAGAAATTTTTGAAGGTATTGAATATATTGTTGAATTTAAGAGTATATTGAGAAGAGAAAGAGAACCTGTTTTATTTACAGAAGTTCTTATTTTGAAATTACTTCAGTTGTGGGGAAACAATAAAAAAGAATTAAAAGAAGAAATTAAGATTGAGAAAAAAGAGGAAAATAAGATTAAGAAAGAAGAAGAAATTACAGATGAAAAAAAAGAAAATATGGGAACAATTTTTGATTTTAAGGAGGAAAAAGAAACTGAAAAAAATGAGAAAGAAGAAGGACAGAAAATTGAAGAAAAAAAAGAAAATAAAGAGTTCAACTGGGAAGAAATTTTGAAAAAAGTTAAACATTTCAGACCCACACTTGAAGCAGCACTGAGAGAAGGAAAACTTGATAGAATTGAAGGAGAAAATATTTACATATTATTTGATAGTAAGTACAATTTCCATAAATCAATGGTTGAAAACATATCTAACAAGATAAAAATAGAAAAAATAATTTTTGATTTAACCGGAAAAAAATATAAAATAATACCGATTTTAAATAAAAACAGTAAGTCAATCATTGAAAATCCGGAGGTTAAAAAAATAATAGAGTTTTTTAATGGCGAAATAATAAAAATGGAGGAATGAAATGGGAATATTTGATAATCTGAAGCAGATGGCGCAATTAAAACAGCAGGCATCTCAGTTTCAAAAAATGCTTGAATCAAAGATAGTTGAAGTTTCCTCTTCTGGTAATGAAGTAAAGATTAAAATAAATGGGAAGATGGATATTTTGAGCATTGAAATTTCTGAAACATTATTGAAGCCAGAAAATAAAGTAAATCTTGAAAAACTTATTAAAAAAACATTTAATGAAGCAAGAGGTAAAGTAGAAAAAATAATTGCCAGTGAACTTAAATCACAGATTGGTTTTCCATTTTAAAAATGGGATTATATCCTGAAATAATAGAGACACTTATAGAAAAACTGAAAAAATTACCGGGCATTGGTCCTAAAAGTGCTGAAAGAATTGTTTATTATTTAATCCAGAGCGATGATAATGAAGTGATTTCTCTTGGAGAAACGATTATATCTTTAAAAAAACAGATTAAATTGTGTAAGAGATGTTTTAATTTTGCTGAAAAAGAGTTATGCAATATATGCCTTGATGAAAAAAGAGAAAATATTTTATGTATTGTAGAAGAGGTTAAGGATTTAATTTCTATTGAAAAAACAAATTTTAAAGGAAGGTATCATGTTTTATGGGGCAGAATTTCAATGCTTGATAATATTACTCCAGAACAACTTAAAATTCCCCAACTTATAGAAAGAATAAAAAGTGAAAATATACAAGAAATTATAATAGCAACAAATCCAACCGTAGAAGGAGATAATACAGCCGAATATATATCAGAAATATTAAAGAAACTTGGAATTAAACACTCAAGATTAGCGATTGGACTTCCTCTTGGAAGTGAACTTGAATATATAGATAGCCAGACATTGAAAAAAGCGATTGAAGGGAGGAGAGAATTATAAGGTTTTTTTTTGACATAACATACATAATTTTCTCTTTTATAGGAAAATATTTCCCCGAAAAAATCTGTTATTTTATTGCTTATATTCTCACCGAATTAAGATATTTTTTTACCCCCTCATTGAGAAAGATAATGAAAAAAAATCTCAAAATAATTCTTGAATTTAAAGAAAAAAGAAATTTATGAGAAAAAGAATTGAATAAATATGTTAAGGGAGTTTACATAAATTTTGGCAGATATATGACCGAATTTTTTACAATTCCGAAACTTAATTATGAAAAGGTAAAAGAGAAAGTAATTGTTGAAAATATTGAAGTTCTTGATTCTGCGTTGAAGAAAGGGAGGGGAGTTATTGCATTAACAGCACATATTGGAAACTGGGAACTGGCAGGAGTTGTTACCTCAATACTTGGTTATAAAATATGTGCAATTGCAATTCCGTATATGACACCAAAGATAACAGAAATTTATAGAAGAATAAGGGAAAGTAAAGGGGTTGAAGTAATTTTTACTGGCTCAAATCCCAAAGATTTTATCAGGTTCAAGAGGGAAAATAAAGTCCTTGCGATACTCGGAGATAGGGTTTTTACTGAAAAAGGAGAAGTTGTTAATTTTATGGGGAAGAAAGCAATTTTTCCGAGAGGACCTGCTACTCTTGCAGTAAAATTGAAGACAGAATTTATTTCAGGATTTTTTGTTAGGGAAAATGATAGATATAAACTTTTTTTTGAAGAAATTAACTATCCACCTGAAAACTTAAGTGAAGAGGAAAAAATAGATTATCTTCTGAATGAAAGTGTAAAAAAAATAGAAAAAGTTATATTAAAATATCCAATGCAGTGGTTAAGTTTTCAGAATATATGGGCTGAATAAAATGAGAAAAAAGAAAAAATATAATTTTAAAGACCTTCTGAAAATTATGGAAAAAATAAGAGAAAACTGTCCCTGGGATAAAAAACAAACAAATGAAAGTATTTTGAAATACTTAAAAGAAGAAACAGAAGAATTTACCAATGAGGTTAATAAAAAAAATTATGATGGGATGAAGGAAGAATTAGGGGATATACTCTGGCAGGTTGTGTTTCATTCTCAGATTATGAAGGAAAAGGATATATTTACAATTGATGAAGTTATTGACTATCTCTGCAAAAAAATGATTAAAAGACATCCTCATGTTTTTGGAAATAAGAAAGTAAAGGATGAAAAAGAAGTAATTGAAAACTGGGAAAAATTAAAACAAAAAGAAAAGTCCCACTAAATCCCACCTTAAAGGTGGGATTTGGAGATGAAGGAAGGACAATAGATTTATAAGTCATTTAACTTTGAATAAAAAAGTTGACAAAAAAAGTGTATTTTATTATTTTTATAAAAAGGGTAAAAATGAAAGGGGAATTTAAAAAAATTTTTAAATTTATTTTTTTCATATATATTTTCTTTCACTTTCTCTGTTTTTCTCAGATTATTCAAACAAAAGGGATAAATTACGAAAAAGAAAATGAAAAAAGTGTATTGTGTTTTTGGAGGACAGAAAGTAATTCTCAATCTTATAGTTTACGGAAAAATACCTGAAAAAGTAAATATAAATGCAGATATTTTTCAGATTGCAAGAAATACTGCTTTGCCTTTAAAAAGGACATCTCTATTACAATAGAAGAAAAAATAAAAGAAAAACCATATACTGAAATAAATTTTCCTTTTGAAGTTCCATCAGTAAAGAATAAAAGTGAATTTTTAATAAGATATAAGATTTACATTCCTGAAGAAAAAAGTTGGAAAATTATAGGTGCCACAAAATTATATGTATATCCTCCTGATTTATTAAAACCATTTAAAATTTTCTCAGAAAAGTATTCAGTTTATCTTCCAGGGAATATTGAAAAACTGAGTGAATTTTTTAAAAAGGAGGAGATTAAATTTGAAAAAATTTATTTTGACGATTTAGATAAAGTTGAAAAACCATCTATTATTTTTACTGAGATTATAGATGAAAGAGATAATATTCCGAAAAAAATGCCTTCAGGAACATTAATTATTGTTTTTCACACAGAAAATATAGAAATTCCTTATATCAAGATTGAAGAAAACCATGGTTTAAGAATAGATGTAAAAATGCCAATTATAGATAACATTACAAGTCCTGAATATCAAGAACTTTTTATTAAAATTTTCAATATTGCACTTGAAAATTTAAACATTAAAAAGGAGGTGTTTTATGAAGAAGGTCTTAATTAGTTATTTTATTATCTCATTTCTTTTTATAGTTGGTTTTTCTTATTCTGAAGTAAAAAGCAATCAATTTATAAGTGTTGCAGTTTCTGATTTTGAATCAACTATACCAAAAATGGAGAGAATCGGATCCCAAGTTTCCTCTATTATATCTGCAAATCTTTCACTTGATGAAAGAATAATACTTGTTGAAAGGCAGGATTTAAACAGAATACTTGAAGAGATGCAACTTGGAATGACAGGAACAATTTCTTCGGATTCAGCGGTAAAAATTGGAAATTTAACAGGCGCAAAAGTTTTAATTACTGGTAGAGTTTTTGAAGATAAAAATAAACTTTACATAGCAGCAAAAATTATTGGAGTAGAGACAGGAAGGGTTTACACAGAAATGATTGTATTTCCATTAGAAGACAGTTTGAATGATGAAGTTGTAAAACTTTCGGCAAAGATAAGGAATGTAATATTGCAAAAAACGGATACTCTTATGGTAAAAGAAAAAAAGAAAGAGGATGTAATAAATAGTATTAAAAAACTGATAGAAGGCAAGAAATTAACTGTAGTTGCAGTAGAAGTCAGAGAAAGTCATTTAAGGCAGTTGGTAGTTGACCCAGCAGTTGAGACAGAACTTGTCTATATTTTAAAAGAACTTGGTTTTGAAATTGTTGATAGAAATAAATCAGAGAAAAAACCTGAAGTTTTAATAACAGGAGAAGCATTCAGCGAATTTGGGACAAGAAAAGGTGGGCTTGCAATATGTAAGGGAAGGGTGGAAATAAAAGCAATAAAGGTTGATAACGGACAAATTCTTACAGTTGAAAGACAGAAATAGGTATTGACCTTTCAGAAAATATTGCAGGTAAAAATTCTCTTCAGAATGCAGCAGTTTTAATTGCAGGAAGATTGATTCCCAAAATAGTCAGTAAATAAAAATGTTTAAGAGTAAAATTTTATTTTTAATATTATTTTTTATTTTCTCTTTTTTCTTTTTCAGTTACTCAGATAATATAAAACTTGCGATAATAGACATTGGTAAAGATAAAGTACCGAAAGAACTTTTTGATTTCATTTATTTTTCATTTAACAACTATCCTGAAATTGCTTTAATTGAAAGAGAGGAGATAGAAAAAATTTTTAAGGAACAGCAAATTTCAATAAGTTTTTCAGGAGAAAATGTAATAGAGGTAGGGAAACTTCTTTTTGCTGACAGTTTTTTAATGATAGAACTACGACAAAAAGAGAAGAAAAACTATATAAGATTTCAACTTGTTGAAACGCATTATGGTATAAAACTCTGGAGCAGTTCAATGTTACTACCAGATAGTAAGGGAGAATACGGAAAAATAGCAGAGGATATATCAAAAGTAGTCAGTCAGAGAATAAAGAGGATAAAAATACCGTTAGAGGAATTGATACTTTTAGGACTTACAGAGATAAGGAGTGAGGAGATAACAAGGAAGTGGGATTATATAGGAGATGAACTTAAGATAAATATAGAAGAGATTTTAAGTTTGTATCCTGAAGTTATATTGCTGGAGAGGAAAAGAACAGGTATATTGATGGAAGAAAGAGATATAGTAAAGGGATTGCCTGAAAAATTGATTTCTTCTGCAATATATATAGATGGTTCATACAGGATAAATAGAGAAAAAAAAGAATATATTGTAGAAGTTTATATAAGGGGAAGGCAGAATGAAAAAAAGATATTTGAAATAAAGGAGGAAGGAGAGATAAATAAACTGTCTGATATATGGAATTGAGAGAAACAGAAAAAGCATTATCATTGATTGAAAGTGCCGTTGCTATTTCTCCTGACTCACCTGACTATAATTCAAAATTACTGCTACTTTTAACTTATAAGTTAGGAGAGAAAAAAGATGCACAGGAAAAATTAAAAATGTTTCTTAAATGTATTAAATTGATTGATAAATTTTTTGAACAGGTAAATAAGGATAAAAAGGTGTTTTATATATGGAAAAATAATTTGATAAGTTTTTTACTTTCCATTACTGATTCACTTCCAACGACAAAAGAATTGAAATATGACAGTGAAGCACAGCAAATAATTAAAAAAGTCCATGAAAATTTTTGGGAGTTAATTGATTTTTATAAAGATATTGTATTGAATGACCCTTTTTATCTTGCAAAAAATAAAAATTTTGAAAAAATGAGAACAATGGAATTATACACTATTCTTAGAGTTGCTAATTATGGAATAAGATTTTGTCCTGATATTAAAGTAGCAATAGAAAAATCAAGGGAGATATTATCATTGTGTATTGAGAAAAAAATAATTATTCCAGATATAACAACCGAATTCTGGGTTATAGGACTGGAAGGAATTGTAAGACCTGTGATTTTTAAAAAATATAAAGATGTGGAATGGCTTGATGAAAAAAATATCTCTCAAGTAGAAAAAGAAATAGAAAAATATCTGAGTGAATTACATGAAGGTGATAATATACTGATAAAACTTAGTAAAGAAAGAGTACAGATATTTTTTCCATGGGAAATTGAAAAAAATCTTGAAAAATTAAAAACTCATTACAGAAAATATTTTGAAATTCTTAAGGATGAAAATTTAGAAAAACTTCCAAATTTTAATGTTGTTGAATTTCTTTTTCATACAGGTTGTGAAATTGTTAGATACTTTTTAGTGAACAGAAGAATGAAATTTATAAAGAAGTTTTAGAGATGATTATAGAAAGTTATATTGAATTAATTGTATGGGCTCATAAAAATAATAAGTATAAAAATTATTCATACGATAATTGGCAACAACTTTTAATAACAAATATTACTTCCTATCTTACAAGTAGTGGACTCATAGAAAACAATAAAGATAATAAAGAAATAATAAAAGAAGTACTTGAAAAAAATATTTTTAAACCTCAGGACAATCAATACTTCCTCAATTCATCGCTTTTATAAATGATTATAGAAAAACTTACAAAGCACAGAGTATTTCTATACAGGTGAAAAATATTAATCCTATTCCTGTTTTGTCAATTGATGACCTTTTTTCTTCTAATATCCCAAATTTCATTATGAAAGAAAAAAAATCAACCATATTCAGAAAAATAATCTGGGAAGATAATATTGTGGTATTGTAGTTTTAAGTTCTGATGGATATATGGGCTTTTTAAAATTAAATAAAGAAAACTTTAAACCGCTTTCCTTTCAATATCATAAAATATTATCTCAAAACTTTTCTTTAAATTCAATTGTAAATTATAAAGATGATATTTTTATTGCTTCAAATTCGGGTATTTATGTTTTTCCATCAGAGAGACCCCTTTACATAATGAATGAAGAAAATGGTCTTGTCTGTGAAAATATAAAAACTCTTGAAATTCTTAATGATAAACTTTATGCAATAGCAGAGGGTTCTGTAAAAGGTCTTATTGAAATAGATTTAAAAACAGGAATATCAAAAATAATTTTTTCAAAAAAGCAGGAGGAAAATAAAAAAGGAATAGAAGGAAAGACAATCGCTGGAATTAAATCAGATAAAGAGGAAAAAATTTTTTGGATTGTTGTAGGAAAAAGGGATCCATTAATTTGTTCGGCAGAAGACGAAACCGCAATTTTCAAATATAATCCTGAAACAGGAAAGTATGAAAAATTTAAATATTCTTACCAAAAGACAGAAGATTGGTTAAACTTTGCTGGACTATTAGATTTTGATGATTTTAAAAAAAATAAAAATCATTTAATATTATCAGTATTTCCCAAAATGATTGTACAAAAAGATAATTCCCTTTCAGAAAAATACTGGATATGCGACATATTTGATTTTGACATTAAAAATAGAAATCTGAAAAGATATATAATAAAAAGTCCATCAGAAGAAGAATCTTTATGGAATGAAAAAAAACAGCCCTTTACAATTATTCCATTAGAAAATAAATATTTAGTAGTCAGCAAACAAAATATGATTATTTTTGAACAAGAAAGCGGAAATGTTGAGGTAATATGGCAGAACAAAACAGATAAAACAAAATATATAAATGATATTATACTTACAGAAAAAGGTTTATTTGTTTTAACCAGTGACACTCTTTACTTAATTCCTGAGATTAAAAATTGATATTGAAAACACTAATAAAATCAACCATCTTCAATGTCCACCTTAAAGGTGGGCAGGATTAATATCTGCGGTCACCTTCAAATAAAATAAGTTTATATGTGAATTCTCTTGTTTCAAAAGGTGCAAGAGTTAATGTGAATTTTACACTGCCTATATCATATTTTTCCCACTGAATATTTTTATCAACCTCAATCTTCCAGTACTGATGGGGGAAATTTCTCTTTATTTCAACCTTAACCGGTAAATTTTTATAATTTGTAACCTTAATTTTATATATTTTTTCTTCTTCCCAGCCAGAAATATTACCATCCTTATTAAAAACAAAATTCTTTTTTTTCAAATCCATCAATTTAGTATCAATTTTCACTTCTTTACTTTCTCCGAGGTCAAGTTCAACTTTTTCTCCAATCGGTATATATTTTGTTTTATCTGAACCCATATAGGATAAATTTCCTTCTTTATTTGTATATTTGAAAATTTTTATCAATCCATCAGGAAGTGGTTCTTTTCCAAGTTTGTGATTCTGGTCATTTGCAAATTTTATAAATCTTCTTGCATTTTTTCCATATCTTTCTTCTTCATATTTATAAAAAAATTCAACAGGAATATCCTTTTGTGAAAATGAAAGTAATCTTTTTGACCATTTATCAGGTAAGTTCTCTGTTCCCTCAATTGTATATAAAAAGTATTCAGAAACCCCTTCTTTTATAATCTCTTTTTCCTTTGCTTCTGCTAAAACTGCCTTTGCTGCTTTTAACATTTCAACTCCTCTTTCTTTTTCTATCAATGGAGCAGGTGGTAAATATCCAGGAGTTCCATAGGGAGGATATCTTTTTGCAAGAACTCTTATCATCTCAAGTAAATTTATTTTTCCAACAACAAGACGAACAGATGCATTTTCATAATCCTCTCCACTTTTATTTATAACCTTCACATATCCTTTCAATTCCATACTTTTTTCATCATTTGATAAAGTCCCTATATAAAATGCTTCCCATGATATTCCAGATGTAAAATATGAAATTTCAAATGGAATCTTTTTTGAAAACTTTGACTCAATTTTCCATAATCCAAGTTCGCTAACTCTTGGTGGAAAAATGAGTTGAGAAATATTTATAGAAGCAACATCCTGTTTTGGTATAAGGTCAAGAGATGTAGGGTCAATAAGTGTATTTGCCCACGAAAACTGTAAACTGTTTTCTCCCTTTTTTAGTGTCAGTATTCTCTCATCCCTTACAAGTGTTAAATCAGCAGAATTATAAATTGTGAGTTGAACTTTTTCCCTTGAAGGTAAAGTAACAAGGTCAACCTTTGCAAAAAGATTTAAAACAAAAATCAAAAAAATTAAAAATATTTTATTTTTCATCTTAA
>ERZ795045.756-NODE-756-length-39678-cov-5.295636_pt1 | contig 39678 bp, 39 predicted proteins | sample MGYA00375129_ERZ795045 | MGnify/ENA primary metagenome ERZ795045 (study PRJEB30174, sample SAMN05720166) | activated sludge metagenome | isolation source: anaerobic digester from wastewater treatment plant | place: Japan | collected 2015-05-15 ...
GGAAATATTGGAATATCCCTCTTTTTTATATTTTTTAAAAAGAAGAAATCCAAATTTCCATTTAATATCTAAAATTCTGGTTATTTCATAATAAAAATAATGTTTATTAAGTGTTTCTATTATCAACTTTTTTTCCTCTTCAGGAAAAACAGAAATATTCTTAATTATTCCTATTTCTTCTATTTCACCCGTTTCTTTCTGATAGAAAATTGAAATGAAATTATAGGGATTGGTAACAGGGAAACATGAAACTGCAAAAACACTCTTATAAAGAATTCCATCTTCTATTAAAAAAAGATTAATTGTATTGAATTCTCCTTTTAAAATTTTAATATTATCCGGGGTCAAATATTCTTTTTTAATTTCCATGTATCAATGCTCCATCAATACTTGAAAGTTGTGTCTGCATAACAATAAGATTATAGTATATACCTCTTTTTTCCATTAATTCATTATGATTTCCAATTTCTGCAATTCTTCCATTATCTATAACAATAATTTTATCAGATTCTTTTAAAGTTGAGAGACGATGAGCAATAATAATAGTAGTTCTGCCCTTCCAGAGTGAAGATAAAGCATCCTGAATTTTTTTCTCCGATTCTGTATCAACAGAAGATGTTGCTTCATCAAGAATCAGAATAGGAGGGTCACATAAGACTGCCCTTGCAATTGTTATTCTCTGTTTTTCCCCACCAGAAAGTCCTGCACCTCTCTCTCCAAGTAAAGTATCATAACCGTTTGGAAATTTCATAATGAATTCATGAGCATTGGCAACTTTCGCTGCATTGATAATTTCCTCAAAAGTAGCATCTGGCTTTCCATAGGATATATTTTCAGAAATTGTTCCTCTAAATAAAAAAGGTTCCTGTAATACAAGTCCTATATGTTTCCTCAATTCATATGAAGGTATATCTTTTAGATTTTTTCCATCTATTAAAATTTCTCCTTCTTGAACATCATAGAATTTACATAATAAATTAACAAGAGTAGTTTTCCCACTCCCACTCCTTCCAACTATTCCGACTATTTCCCCAGGTTCTATTTTAAAACTCACATTTTTTATAACAGGTTGATACGGGTCATAACCAAAAGTTACATTTCTAAATTCAATTTCACCTTTAATTTTCATAAGTTTCACTGCCCTTTTTGGTTCTTTAACCTGTGGTTCAGTATCAAGAACTTCAAAAATTCTATGACTGGCGGTTGTAAAATTACTGAACCAGGTTGATAAAAGGGTAAGATTTGTTAAAGGTGAATAAAACATACCAATATAACTCAAAAAAGCCATTAATTCACCAAGAGTTAATTTCCCCTCAAGAACATTTTTACCTCCAACATACCATATAATCAAACCACCTAAACTGAAGAGAAAAGCCATGAGTGGATTGAAAACAGAAATGTTTATATTGACTGTCCTGACCGAATCCTTTAATTTATCAGCGTAGAAAGTAAATCTATTAAATTCTTTTTCTTCCTGAGAAAATGCCTTTACTGTTTTTATTCCAGAAAGAACATTATTCAAAAATGTTGAAAGTTTTGCCTGACTATCCCAGACCTTATAATATTTTGGATAAACACCACGCCAGAATATAAGGGTTCCAATCACTACAAATGGTATAGGTATCATAACATATAAAGCAAGTAACCAGTTTATTGAAAAAAGCATAATACCTATTCCAATTAACATAAATATATTTAAGAGGAAACCCTGTCCTGCCTGAGTTACAAAACCATGAAATGCTTCAACATCAGAAGAAAATCTTGTCATTATAGTTCCAACTGAATTTATGTCGTAGTAACTCAAAGACAATTCTTCAAGTTTTTTGAATAATTTTTTTCTCAAATTATTTGTAATCAGTGTCCCGACAGAAGTGGATATAGTTCCTACAAGCATATTAATCTGGGCACGGAAAAATTCAGCACTGACAAGTATAATTACAAGATATGGAAGCCAGTCAACATGTTTTCGGGTGGTTAAAACTTCATCTACAAGAATTTTTGTAATTCTTGGAGGTATTAAACTTAAGGCAACTCCTATAACCATTAAAAAGAAAATAATAAAAATCCATCCAATATGCTCAGAAAGTAAAGAAAAAACTCTTGATAATATTGCTCCCTGTTTTAAACAATTTGGACATGTGGACTCTTCCGTCTGCAAAGGGAATCCACATTTCTGACATAAAAATGGATGGGGTTGATTTAATATATCATTGGAAACAGGTTGTCCTGATTTTAAATTTTGTACCTGGGTTATAAAACGAGAAAATTTATATCTGTTTGAATTTGTGAACCTAAATATGTCAATAAAATATCCATCTATTTTAATTTGAAAAAAAGCACTTCCAACCGTCTGTCGTATATTAAAAGATTCTATCCTTTTTAAATCAAAAGAAATTTTTTCCTGAAATCCTTTTTCAGGAATTATATAAAGTTTATCAGATGTAGCAACAATCCTAATTTTTGCAGGATTGCCGAATAAATCAAGGTCTGCTTCTGTTTCCAGTTTTATATCCTTTATTTCTTCCATTTTCTTTAGAATTTTCCGAGTTTTTAATTTTTAAATATTATACCAGATATTCTTGAAAAATATAAAAGAGTGTGATAAATTTTAATAATCTCAAACATCTTTTTAAAATTGTTAGTTTTTTTGTTTAAAATAAAGGAAATGAAATGAAAATTGAAAAATTTTACAGGATAATAAAAATTGACTGGTCACATTTTTTGAAAAAATTAGTTTTTACATTTATTATTTGTTTTTTCTCTTTTAAATTAAACTGTGAAGTTTTTTCTGGATATCCTGAATTAAAAATATTTGGAGAGGATTTTTTTGAAAATTACACCCCACTTTTAAAAACCCACCAGTTACCTTTAAGTGATGATTATATTTTAGGACCTGGAGATACACTTATTATCAATGTGTGGGGATTTTTTGAACAGGAGTATCAAAAAGAAGTTGAAACAGATGGAAGTATTTTTATTTCAGGGATTGGTAAAATTTATCTTGCGGGAAAACCACTGAAGGAAGTCAAAAAAATAATTGAGGATAAATTCTATAAAAAATATAAGAATATTCAGGTCTCTGTTTCGGGAGGGAAAATTAGAACAATTAATATTTATATTCTTGGAGAAGTTAAAAAACCAGGAGTTTATGAAATTTTTCCTTTTTTAAACATAATAGATGTAATTGCCATAGCAGGTGGTCCAAATAAAAATGGTAGTTTAAGAAGAATTGAAATAATTAAAAATGATGGAGGAAAAGAACTTATTGACATCTATCCAATTCTTCTTAAAGGTGAAAAACCAAAAGTTTTTCAATTCCAGAGCGGAGACACTGTTTTTGTTCATCAATCAGAAAATCTTGTCGGAATTACAGGTGGAGTACGAAGACCTGCAATATATGAATTGAAAAATATGGAATTAAAAGAATTGATTGATTTATCAGGTGGTTTTTTACCGGTTGCAGATATTTCTCATATTCAAATTGAAAGAATTGATAAAGAAAAAGGGAGAGTGTTAATTGATATAAAGGAGAAAGATATCTTAAATCTCTCTTTAAAAAATTTTGATGTAGTAAAAGTTCCATTATTAAGTTCTCAATCTTTTTATCAGGTTTCAATAACAGGTGCTGTAAAAACACAGAGAGTTTATGGATGGAAAGAAGGGATTAAAATAAGTAATATTTTAAAAAAAGATGATTTATTACCATTTGCTGAAACAGAAAAAGCAGAAATTATAAGAATTGAAAATGGATATAGAAAAATTATTTCTTTTTCTCCTGAAAAACTTTTTTCAGGAGATACAAATAATGATTTAAATCTTTTACCTCAGGATAAAATTGTAATTTATTCAAAAGAAAGACCTGAAAAAAAAGTTGTAATTACCGGAGAAGTAAAGTACCCTGGAGAATATGTAATTGAAAGTGGAGAAAAAATAAGCAACATTATAAAAAGAGCAGGTAATTTTACTTCTTCTGCTTATCCAAAAGGAATTGTATTTTTAAGGGAATCGGTGAAAAAACAAAAAGAAGAAGAAATAGAAAAACTATTAAAAGAAAAAAGAGAAACATTGAATTCTGCATTAAAAACTGCTCAAAACACAGAAGAAAAACAGGTAATTGAAAAAACTTTAATAGCGGTTGAAAAACTTGCAGAAGTTAAACCACAGGGAAGAATAATCATAAAAATGGATGATTTTGAAAAATTTGAAAATAGTGTTTATGATATTTCTCTTGAAAACGGAGATATTATTTATATACCCAAAAAACCTGTATATGTTTCAGTAGTTGGAGAAGTCAATAATCCAGCAAATGTATTGTATGAACCTGATTTAACTCTGAATGATTATATTCAAAAGACAGGTGGCTTTACAAAAGATGCTGATAGAAAAAGTATTTTTATTGTTAGAGTTGACGGTTCAAGTGATAGAAATTTAGAAAAAATCAGTGAAGGAGACACCATTATTATTCCTTTTGAACCAAGAGGAGAGAAATTAAGATTCATTAAAGATATAATGCAAATTTTCTATCAAATAGCGGTTGGAGTAGGAGTGTTAATAAAATGAATAGAGAAAAAGTAAAAAATGGAATTTTAAAGGGAAGTCCTATAAAAAGACATATAATTTTACTTATTCTAACATATATCGCGGTAATAAACCTTACAGTGCTCTTTTATTTAATTACACCTAAATATTACAGAGCAACATCTACTATTTTGCAACCTCCTGAATCAGAAGTCAGTTTATCTTCCTCACAAACAGCAAAATTTTCAAAAGAACCCCTTTCTCTTATAAGAACAAATACAGAACTTTTTTTCTCCATCCTTAACAGTAGAAGGATGAAAGACGATATAATTGAGAAATTTAATCTCAAAAAACATTACGGTGTATCAAATGATGATGAGGCAATAGAAATACTTAATGAAAGAACTAACATTTTCTTAACAAAAGATAAAGTAATTCAAATAGATGTTATTGATAGAGACCCGAAAATCGCCGCAGGAATAGCAAATTTTTATACAGAAAACCTTGATTATTTAATAAAAGAATTAACAATTACCACAGCAAAACAAAACAGGATATTCATTGAAAAAAGATTGAAAGAAACAACTGAACTTATTGAGGAATTGGAAAAACGACTAACTACAATTCAGAATACCAATAAACTTGTTATTGACCAGGATTTAACTCAAATATCACAAACAGGCGGTAAACTTATGGAACAACTTATAAATAAACAACTTGAACTTGAAAAAGAAAGACAGATTTTAGATGATAAAGACCCTAAAATTATAATGCTTAAAAATGAAATAAAAGAAATACAATCTTCTCTTGCAAAATTACTTGGCTCTCAGGATGAATTAACAAGAATTTTAAGAGAATTAAAAGTTCAGGAATCTCTATATAATTTTCTCACTTCAAAAATGGAAGAAGCAAAAATAGAAGAAACAAGAGATACTCCTGTTGTTCAGATTCTAGATAAAGCAAAAGTTCCTTATAAGGTTTACAAACCTGATATAAAATTTATATTACTTCTTGTAAGCAGTATTATAGGCGGAATTGGATTTCTAATTATATTTTTTGACTTCTTAAGATTTCTTGGAACTATATAGGAAAGGTTTTTATGGATAGAAGAATATGTGCTTATTATAATTACAAAGGAGATGTTTTTGTTGAAGAAGAACCTATTCCTGAATTGAAAGAAGGGGAAATTCTTGTTAAAGTTGAGGCAAGTTTAATAAGTCCCGGAACAGAAATAGGTGGAATTAGAAACTTACGAATCTCCCCTGCTCCAACAAAATTTGAGAAAAGAAGATTTGGATATGCTAATTCAGGAGTAATAGTTGAAATAGGTAAAAAATGTAAAGGATTTAAAATAGGTCAGAGAGTTGCCTGTATGGGTTCTGGATATGCTTTACACACAAATTATGCCTGTATTCCTCAGAATTTATGTTTTCCATTACCTGATGAATTAAGTTTTGAAGAAGGAACTTTCTGCCATTTATCTGCAACTGCACTCTGGGCTGTCAAAAGAGGAAAACTTGAAATAGGGGAAAATGTTGTAGTGGCAGGTTTGGGAATTATAGGTCAGATTGTCAGTCAGTTATCTAAACTTTCAGGATGTCATGTAATTGGGTGGGATAAATATGATTTAAGAATGGAAAAAGCAGTCCAGAATGGTATAGATAGAGTGATTAATATTGAAAAAGAAGATTTAGTCAGACAAACAATTGAATTTTCAAGAAATTACGGAATAGATACAGGATTTATCTGTTTTGGTGGAGAAGCAACTGAAACTATAAAATTACTTGTTGAAACTATGAAGACAGCACCGGATACACATAAAATGGGAAAGATAGTCATTGTTGGATTGGTTTCTGTAAATTTAAATTTTCCAGTTTATTTAGGAAATATTGATATACTTTCATCTTCAAGGACTGGACCTGGTTACCATGATGAAAAATGGGAATACGGAGAAGATTATCCACCAGTTTTTGTTCAATGGAGTACAAAAAGGAATGTTGAAGAAATTTTAATTTTCATAAAAGAAAAAAGATTAAATGTTAAATCACTTATAACAGATATTTTCCCATTAACAGAAATAGCATCAGCATGTGAAAAATTAATAAATCATCCAGAAAAAACCTTAGGTGTGATATTAAAACCATAAAAAGGAGGGAATATGAGATTTCAGAAAGATACTCTCTCAAATGAGGACTTGAAAAAACTTGAAGATTTAAGAAAAAATTGCATAAGAGATATTCTAACAATGACAACAATTGCAAATTCAGGCCATCCCGGAGGAGCAATTTCTTCTCTTGATATTTATCTTATTGTTTTTTCTTATGCAAATATTTCACCTTTAAAAATAGATGACCCTGAAAGAGATAAAATAGTTGTAAGTCATGGACATACATCTGCAGGTGTTTATTCTGTTCTTGGACGTCTCGGTTTTTTTGACATTGATATGGCAATCAGTACATTCAGAAAAACAGGAAGTATTTTTGAAGGACATATTGTAAGAAAAGTGCCTGGAGTTGAATGGGGAACAGGAAATCTTGGACAGGGACTTTCTGCAGGATGTGGTTTTGTCCTTGCAGATAAACTCAACAATAGAAATTCATATACTTTTGTTTTGATGAGTGATGGTGAACAAACAAAAGGTCAAGTTGGTGAAGCGAGAAGATTTGCTATTAAATATGGATTGAATAAACTAAAAGTAATTATTGACTACAACAAAATTCAGATAAGTGGAAAAACTGATAAAGTTATGCCTTGCAGAATCAAAGAAAATTATCTTGCAGATGGGTGGGAAGTTATTGAATGTGATGGTCATGATTTTACCCAACTATATAATTGTATAAAAAAATCTTTATCAATTGATAAACCAACCTGTATACTTGCTCATACAGTAATGGGTAAAGGAATTTCTTTTATGGAAAATGAATATAAATATCATGGAAAACCATTATCAGAAGAAGAATATTTAAAAGCGATGGAGGAACTTAAACTTGAACCTGTATTGGAAAAATACAAAAAGATGAGAGAAAAAGATTGGAAATTCCCCGAAAGAAAATTTTATTTTTCTCCTTCAATTAACACTGGAAAGCCGATTGTCTATGGTAAAGAAGAAAAAACAGATAACAGAACAGCATATGGAAAAGCACTACTTGATATAGCAAAGATTAATAAGGAAAATAAAGAGTATCCCGTAATTGTTTTTGATTGTGACCTTGCTTCAAGTGTAAAAACAGATTTTTTTGAAAAGGAATTCCCAGAAAGATTTTTCCAGGTAGGTGTTCAGGAACATAATGCAGCAACAATAAGTGGAGCAATCTCAACGGATAAATTCATAACATTTTTTTCTGATTTTGGTGTATTTGGTATTGATGAAACATTCAATCAACAACGACTTAATGACCAGAATTTTACTAATTTAAAACTTGTATGCACGCACCTTGGACTTGATGTTGGAGAAGATGGGAAAACACATCAGTGCATTGATTATATCGGAGTTTTAAGAAACTTATATGGATTTAAAATTATAATTCCAGCAGACCCAAATCAAACAGACAGGGTTATAAGGTATATTGCGGACAAACCGGGAAACTGGTTTGTTGGAATGGGAAGAAGTAGAATTCCTGTGATATTGAAAGAAAATGGTGAAGTATTTTTTGATGAGAATTATAAATTTGAATATGGCAGGGCAGACATAATAAGAGAAGGTAAAGATGGATATATTCTAACTTATGGATGTATGGTTTACAGAGCTATTAAAGTTCATGAGAAATTAAAAGAAAATGATGTAGATATAGGAATTATGAATTTCAGTTGTCCGACAGTGATTGATGAAGAAAAGATAAAAATTGCCATAAATACAGGACTTATAATAACCTATGAAGACCATCATATAGATACAGGAATTGGTTCAACAGTTGCTCTATATCTTGCTGAAAAAAGTATAAAGGTTAATTTTTTGAGATTTGGGATTAAAAATTATGGTGCTTCTGGGAATCCTGATGAATTATTTAAAAAAGAAGGTATATCTCCTGAAGATATTGTTGAAAAAATTATAAAGTTTAAAAAGGAGGTATTATGAAATTTGAAATTTTTGGTGGTAATCTTCAATTTGTAAAAGTGTATATTTCTCAGGGAGAAGAAATTTATGCTGAAGCAGGAAAAATGATGTTTAAAAGTAGTAATGTAAACATGGAAACCAGAATGACATCTCAATCAACAAAAGACCTTTTAAAAGATGTTTTAACCAGGACAATTACTGGTGAATCAATTTTTATGACTTATTTTACCTGTTATGATAAAGAGGGCTATGTTGCTTTTGCGGGAGATTTCCCCGGTAAAATTCAGGCGATTGAGTTAAAACCAGGAATTTCTTTTATTGCCCAGAGAGATGCTTTTATATGTGCTGAAAGCAGAGTAAAATTTGGAATTACTTTTCAGAAAAAAGTAGGTCCTGCCTTTTTTGGAGGAGAAGGTTTTATACTTGAAAAATTCACAGGTCCTGGAACAGTTTTTATTCATGCAGGCGGAGATTTTTATGAAATTGATTTAAAAGAAAATGAAAAAATTCATATTGATACAGGTTGTATAGTTGGATTTGAAGAAACAGTTGATTATGACGTTGAGTTTGTAAAGGATATAAAAACAGCAATTTTTGGCGGAGAGGGATTATTTCTTGCAACATTAACCGGTCCTGGAAAGATAATCTTACAGAGTATGACCCTTGCAAGATTAAGAAGAGAACTTGGAGGTTTCGGATTGAAAAAAGGCGGAGGAGAAAAATTTGGACTCGGAGGTTTACTTGGTGGTATTTTAGGCAGTGAGGATTAATTTTTCTAAAGTTTAAAATTTGACTTAAATTAAGTTTAATTTTATAATTTTTTTATGGAGAAAAAGGTAATAAAAAAAGAAGATGTTGAATATTTGAGTAAGTTAGCAAGAATTTCACTGAAAGAAGAAGAAAAAGATAAATTTGAAAAGGAACTTGAAAAAATACTTGAATATGTTTCAAAACTGAATGAGGTAAACACGGAAAACGTTACTCCTTCTTATCATGTTCTACCTATAAAAAATGTATTTAGAGAAGACATACCTGATAAATCCACATCAAAAGAAGAAATTTTAAAAAATGCTCCTGACAGGGACGAAAACTTTTTCAAGGTCCCGAGGATAATATGATGGAGAAAAAATACCTCCCTTTTGAAAAACCAATTGAAGAAATTGAAAAAAAAATTGAAGAAATTGAAAAAAGTAAAACTAAAAATACAGTAGAAAAAAATACTGAAATTCTAAAATTAAAGCAGTTATTAAATGAAAAGAAGAAAGAAATTTATTCTAATCTGACTCCACAACAAATTGTTCAAGTGGCAAGACATCCAAATAGACCTCATACATTAGATTATCTTAACAATATTTTTGATGAATATATTGAATTACATGGTGATAGAATATTTAAAGATGACCCTTCTATTGTAAGTGGTTTTGGTAAATTTTCTGGAATAACAGTTGCTTTTGTTGGTCATCAAAAGGGAAGAGATACAAAAGAAAATATTGAAAGAAAATTTGGTATGGCTCATCCGGAAGGTTATAGAAAAGCAATAAGGATTATGAAACTGGCTGAAAAATTTATAGTCCCTGTTATTACTTTTATTGATACACCAGGAGCACATCCTGATATAGAAGCGGAAGAAAGAGGACAGGCACTTTCAATAGCAACAAATCTTTATGAAATGGCTCTTTTAAAAATTCCAATTTTGTGTATAATAATAGGTGAAGGTGGAAGTGGAGGAGCACTTGGTATTGGAGTTGGCGATAGAATTTTAATGCAAGAGTTTTCAATATATTCAGTTATTTCTCCAGAGGGATGTGCTTCAATCCTTTGGAAAACACAGGAGAAAGTGGAAGAAGCGGCAAAGGCATTAAAGTTAACAGCAAAGGATTTATTTGAACTCAAAATAATAGACGAAATAATACCTGAACCTACTGGAGGAGCGCACAGTGATTGGGAAACAACTTTTAAAATAATGAAAGAAGTAATAGAAAGAAATTTAAAAGAATTAAAAACAATAAAAGTTGAAGAACTTGTTGAATTGAGATATAAAAAATACAGGAAAATAGGTGTTTTTTCAGAAGGAGAGAGAAGTGAATAAACTTAAACTTGTTTTACCAAAAGGGTCTTTACAGGAAACAACTTTATTGATTTTCAAAAATGCTGGTTTTGAAATATACTCAAGTTCAAGAAGTTATTATCTGACAATAGATGACCCTGAAATTGAATGTGTTTTATTAAGAACTCAGGAAATTCCCAGATATGTAGAACTTGGTGCTTTTGACGCAGGAATTGCAGGAAAGGACTGGATAATTGAAAATAATGCAAAAGTTATTGAAGTATGCGAATTGACTTATTCAAAAATGGGATTCAGACCTGTTAAAATAGTACTTGCTGCTCCTGAAAAGTCAAATATTAAAACTGTAAAAGACCTTGAAGGTAAAATTATTGCTACTGAACTGGTCAATCTAACTAAAAGGTATTTAAAGAAAAACAGAGTAAATGCTAAAGTGGAATTTTCATTTGGAGCAACTGAAATTAAAGCAGGAAATCTTGTAGATGCTATTGTTGAAATTACTGAAACAGGCTCTACTTTATATTCTCATAACTTGAAAATAATTGATGTTATTATGGAATCAACTCCAAGATTGATAGCCAATAGAAATTCATGGAAGGACAAATGGAAAAGAGAAAAAATTGAAAATATAGCATTATTATTAAAAGGTGCTTTACAGGCAGAAGGGAAAGTAGGACTAAAAATGAATGTTGAAAAAAAGAATCTTGAAAACATTATAAAAATTTTACCAGCAATGAAAAAACCGACAATATCAACTTTAACCGATAAAAACTGGTATGCTATTGAAACAATAATTGACAAAAATAAAGCAAAAGAATTAATACCAAAATTGAAAAAACTTGGTGCTCAGGGAATTGTTGAATATCCATTAAACAAAGTAATTATTTAAAGGGAGGGAGTATGCCTTGCGGAAGAAAAAGGAAAATAAAAAAGGTTAAAAGACATAAGTACAAAAAAAGAAGAAAAGCAATGAGACATAAAAAGAGAAAATGATATGAAAAAATATCTGGTATTAACAGGTTTACTTTTAATTCTTACAGGATGTATTACTCCTAATTTGAAAAAAGATATTGCTTTAAAAACATATCTTTCAGGACTTATTTATGAAGATGAAAAAGATAATACTTCTGCTATTAAAGAATTTGAAGAAACAATAAAGAAAGGAGGTCCTGACCCATATATTTACATAAAAATTGGCAACTTATATATGAAGGAAAACAATTATAAAAAGGCAAAGGAGAATTTTCAGAAAGCATCCAATTTAAATCCTGATATTCCTGAACCTTATTTTGGTCTGGGACTAGCAAATTTACTTGAAAAAAAATATAAAGAGGCTTCAATATATATTGAAAAAGGACTTAAAATAAAACCTGATAGTAGTTCTTTTAGATTGATTTTATGTGACATTTATTCAAAATTAAATAATTTCAATATGGCGGAACATCATTATAAAATTCTTATTGAAGAATATCCTGATAATTATCTTTTACATTATAATCTGGCTAAAATTTATGAAGCACAGGGAAATTACAAAGAAGCGGAAAAAATGTATTTAGGAATATTAGAAAAACGACCTAATTTCTGGGAAGGATATTTATCTCTGGGAATCCTTTATCAGAAAGAAAATAAAATAGAACAGGCAAAAGAGTATCTTGAAAAAAGTTTACAGTTTAATCCATTTAATAAACTTGCATATTCACTTCTTGCGGTTATATATTACAGCGAAAAAAATGATGAAAAAACAAAAGAAATATTATTGAAAGCAATTGAAAGAGGCCTGAAAGAAAAAGAATTTTATGATTTTCTTGGTTCAATCTATATGGGTGAAAAAAATTATGAAATTGCAGAGACATACTGGGTTGAAAGTTTAAAAATTGAAGATTCATCAGATACAAGATTTAAATTAGGCGTTTTATATGACAAAAAGGGTGATTTTGAAAAGATGGAAGAAAACATGAAAAAAGCAATAGAACTTAATCCTGAAAATTCTTTTGCTTTAAATTATCTTGGATATTCTTACCTTCTTAAAGATAAAAATCTTAATGAAGCATTTGAGATGATAAAAAAAGCATGTAAAATTGAACCCAATAATGGTGCCTATCTTGATAGTTTGGGATGGGCTTATTATAAACTCGGGGACTATAAAAATGCAAAGAAATATCTTGAAAAAGCAGTTAAACTTGAAAAAGACCCTGAAATATATGAACATCTTGGATATCTGTATTTTCAATTAAAGGACTTTGAAAAATCTATTCTTTATTTTTCAAAAGTGTATGAAGAAACTGGCAAAAAAGAAATTCTGGAAATGATTGAAAAAGTCAAGAATATGCTAAAAAATGAAACTACTGGAAAAAATAAAAGATGATTATCCCCTTATAAAAGACCTATCCATTGAACAATTAAATCAGTTATGTGAAGAAATAAGAGAATTCATTATTGAAGTGGTTTCTAAAAATGGTGGACACCTTTCATCAAATCTTGGCACAGTAGAAATAACAGTTGCTCTTCATAAGGTTTTCAATATTCCTCCAGATAAAATCATATGGGATGTAGGACATCAATCTTACACTCATAAAATTTTAACAAGATATGAAAAATTTGAAACATTGAGAAAATATGGTGGAATAAGTGGTTTCCCAAATCCAGGTGAAAGTGAGACAGATATTTTTTTAGTTGGACATGCTGGAACAGGTATTTCTTCTGCAACAGGGATTAAGATAGGAAATGATTTTAAAGAAAAAAAAGAACAAATAATTGCGGTTATAGGAGACGGTTCATTAACAAATGGTATTACTTTTGAAGGATTAAACTTTCTTGGAGATATTAAAAAGAATGTAAAAATTATTCTAAACGATAATAAAATGTCTATTTCACCAACAAAAGGAGCACTTTCTTATTATTTAACAAAATTTATAAGTTCCCCTCTCATTAATAAACCAAAAGAAGAATTTGTAGAAATTTTAAAAAAAATTCCTGCTTTAGGAGATGATATATTAAAAATAACAAAAGAACTGGAAAAGAAAACAAAATTTCTGATTGTACCTGGAGTATTTTTTGAAAAACTTGGTATAAGATATTTTGGTCCAATTGATGGCCATGATATTGAAAAGTTGATTGAAATTCTTGAAAATATAAAAGAAATTAATGAACCTGTTGTTTTACATGTTATTACAAAAAAAGGAAAGGGTTATAGTTTTGCTGAATCAGACCCTGAAAAATTTCATTCAATAGGACCTTTTGATATAAAAACAGGTAATATAACAGGAACTCAAAAAACAAATTCAAAATTTGTAGGAGAAATACTTGAAAAACTTGCAGAAAAAAATAATTTTTTTGTAATAACAGCAGCAATGGAAAAGGGACTTGGACTTGAAAATTTTGCCAGAAATTATCAGGATAGATTTTTTGATGTTGGAATTGCTGAAAGTAATGCTGTGATTATTGCCTCTGGAATTGCTAAAAGTGGAATGAATGTTTTTGTCGCAATTTACAGTACCTTTTTACAGAGAACATATGACCAGATTTTCCATGATATTTGCCTGCAAAACCTTCCTGTAATTTTTCTTGTTGACAGGGCTGGAATAGTTGGAGAAGATGGACCAACACATCATGGAATTTTTGATATATCTTTTTTAAGAACTATACCAAATCTTAAAATTTATGCTCCTTACAGTTTAGAAACTTTAAAAGAAACTATTGAAAATTCAATTTATCAAAAAATGCCAACATTTATCAGATATCCAAGAGATATTTTACCGGAAACTATAAATGAAGAAATAAATGAAGGTAGTAGTGTAGTTATTCTGGCAGTTGGAAGTATGGCTTTAAATTCATACTTTGCATTTGAAAAACTAAAAAAAGAAAAAATTATTTTAAGTTTTATACCTGTAAATCAAATTAAACCTGTTGATGAAGTTTTAATGAAAAAAATTGAAAAATTTGATAAAATTATAACTGTAGAAGAAAATATTACATCTGGTGGTTTTGGTTCATACTTACTTGAGATTTTTTCGGATAGGAATATAAAAAAGTATATTTTTAGAATAGGATTACCTGAAACTTTTATAGAACACGGTGATAGAAATTTACTTCTTGATAAATACGGACTTTCAGTTGAAAAAATTTATGAAAAAATCAGGGAGTTTTTAAATGTTTGAAAGAATTTTTATACTTGAAAATAAAAAAATTACAGGGATTGCAAAGGAAAAAGAAAAACTTGAAAACCTGTTAAAAAGTTGTGGAAAAACTGTTGAAAAAAAAATAAAAAATCCCGACTTAATTTTAACAATGGGTGGAGATGGTACAATTTTAAAGGCAATTGGACTTCTGAAAAGTCCAAAAACAATAATTTATGGTATTAATTATGGAAAAGTTGGCTTTTTAACAAACTCTTCTGAAAATATTGAAGAGAAAATTAAAAAAGTTTTAGACGGAAAATTTAAAATTTCAGAAAGGATACTACTTGAACTTAAAATTAAAAAAGGAAATAAGGCAGTATATAAAGGTAAAGTACTTAATGATTTTTTAGTTTTTAGAAAAGGAATAAGAATAGTTGAAATTGAAGTATTTATTGATGAAAAAAGTGTATTTAATTTTAGAGGAGATGGGATAATAATTTCTACTCCAACAGGTTCAACTGCTCATTCTCTTTCAGCAGGAGGTCCTGTAATTTTTCCTGATAATGAATGTATTTTACTTACTCCTTTCTGTCCCTATTCTTTAAATACAAGACCATTGATTATTCCTTCTGATAAAATTGTTAAAATTAAGATTTCACCTGATGGAAAAGTTATAGGAGATGGACAGAAGGAATATGATGTAGAAAAAGACGAATTGATAGAAATAAAAAAAAGTGAAATCAAGGCAAAATTGATAATAGAAGATAATTTCTCTGAAAAATTAAAATCAAAATTTAACTTTGGAAAATGAAATATATTATAAAAGTAAATAAAGAAAGATGTAAAAGTTGCAGATTATGTATAGAAATATGTCCTTCTGGTGTTTTTACTCTATCAGAAAATTTTAATTGTATGGGCTATCATTATGTTGAAGTTGTAAATGGAAAAAATTGTATTGGTTGTAAAAGGTGTGTTATAATTTGTCCAGATGTTGCAATTGAGATATATAAAAACAAAAAAAAGGAGGAGATATGAAGTTAAAAATAGGAGTTATTCCGGATTGTTTTAGATTGCCAATTAAGGAAGGGATAAAGAAAGCAGCAGAACTTGGTCTTGATGGTATTCAACCTTATGCAACCCATGGTGATTTAGACCCAAAAAATTTAACAAAGACAGGAAGGGACGATTTAAAACACTTTGTTGAAAGTTTAGGGCTTGTTATAAGTGCTCTTGTAGGTGATTTTGGAGGGCATGGTTTTGCTGACCCAAAAACAGTTGAATGGAGAATAGAGAGAACAAAGGAAGTAATAGACCTTGCTTATGACCTTGGAGTTAAAGTTGTAACTACACATATAGGAGTTGTTCCTGAAGATGAGAATGATATTGCATGGAAAACGATGGAAGAATCTCTTCCAGAAGTAGGTACATATGCTTATGATAAAGGAATAGTTCTTGCCACAGAAACTGGTCCGGAACCCGCGGTTTTATTAAAAAAACTTCTTGATAAAATAGGAAATCCTGGTCTTAAAGTAAATTATGACCCTGCAAATCTTGTAATGGTTGCAGGAGATGACCCTGTAAAAGGAGTATATACATTAAAGGATTATATTGTTCACACACATGCAAAAGACGGGATTAAACTTCCTGATGAAAATGGTAAGAAAAGATGGAAGGAATTACCTCTTGGAGAAGGTGGAGTTAACTGGCCTGAATATTTAAAAGCAATGAAAGAAATTGGATATAATGGATTTTTTACTATTGAAAGAGAAGTTGGAGAAAAACCAGAAGTTGACATAATTAAAGCAAGAGATTTTTTAAGAAAACTTGAAAAGGAAATTTGGAGTAAATAAAAATTAATTTCTTTTTGTTAGATTATAAAGATTCTTCGGATTTTCAAAAAAGATATTTTTTATTACTTCAAAACCATCTTCAAAACTCATAATTTTTTCTTTTATTCTTTTTGCTATTACAGTTGCCACATCTTCTTTTGCCATTACTAAATGCCCGTATACTTTTTCAACAGGTAAATTATAATCTCCACCAAATGCAATAATTTTATTTACAGGAATTAAATCAAAACATTCATCCAGAGCATCAATTGCAAATTTCTGAGAAATTATATGGGTCCATGCAAAATTAAGATAAACATTTGAGTATTCCTTACCAAGATTAAGTGCTTCTCTAACATATGGAAAACCACAATGATAAATATCAAATTTAACTTCTGGATGTCTTTTTAAAACAGGAATAAAATTTTCAGGAGAAAGTCGTCTGAAGTCACCCCAATAACCTGTATGAACCGCAATTACTAAATTCTGTTCACCAACAAACTTAATAATTTCATCATGTACATAATCAAAAATAGGATTTGTTCCTATAATTGAAGGGGGTAAAACAGGTGCTTCTATTTTTTTAATTTTTCCTTTCATAATTCTGTTAAATAAATCTCTTGCCTTTTTTCTATCAGGAATTCCAAAAGGAAAAGCCATTGTTTTAAATCCTACTGCTCCATTTTCTTTTGATTTTAAAATATATTTTTTATATTCTTCAATAAGGTCGTCAATTGCTTTTATTCTGTTTTTCTCATTATACGGGGATTTTGTTAAATTTTCCAATGTATCCATTTCTCCATTTTTATTGAGTGGCATAAGTGGAATTAAAATTTCAGATTCTGTTTCAGTTGTCCCGCATTGAGTTAATGCAAATTTTATTTTACATGTATCCCGCAGAACTTTTTTATATATTCCCTTTTTATTAAATTCTTTAATTTTTTCAGAAATTTCATAATAATTCCCATCATTTATATCATCAAATCCATAAAATTTTTTTAATGAAAGTAAAACCGCCTTTGAATAGGAAGTATATCTGATTTTTTTCCAGAAAGGTAAAAAAATCTTCCATCTTTTTTCAAGTGGTATTTCATGATTAAAGAGTGATTTATATTGTTCTTCTGACATACCTGCTCTTAAAAGGTCTCCATGTGTATAATGAGAAAAAAGAATAAAAACATCCGTTTCTTTTTCTATTCGGATTCTTTCAGGTGGTAAATGTTCGTGTGCATCAATAATTTCAAGATTTTCCATTTTTTCCAGCAATTTTTCTTTTATTTTTTCTATTTCCATAATTTCCTCCGTTTCAAAATTAAATTGGAAAGTTATTTATCACTTCAGAAATTAAAAGTAAATTTTTCTGCCATCTTTCTCTTGGAATATCTTCTGTAATTCCGATAATCAATCTGAAATCATTTTTTGAAATTTCAATGATTTCATAGAGGAATTCTTTTATTTTTTCTTCTGAAGCAAGATGAAGTGAAGATGGAAAATTTATCCATAAAATTTTATCTTTCCACAAATTATACCCTTCTTCAAATTTCATATCTGTATCAGGATAAGGGGAAAATGCTTCTATATAATCAAGCGGTGACTTTGCAATTAAATCTGCCCAGACCTTATTATTTCCGTCAAGATGAGGACCAAAAACCTTCCCTTTTTTATGTAAAATTTCTGCTGCTTCATAATATAAGGGTAAAACATATCTTTCAAATCTTCCTCTACCCATAACATTTCCTGTTTCATTACCTCCAAAATTAAAAGCAAAGCATGGTGATTCTGCAAGTATAGGATATAACTCTCTTAATTTCTCAACCATATTTTTATATAAATTTTCAATTTCATCTCTTCTTTCTGCCCATTCTTCAGAAAATTTTTCAATTCCCATAAAATCAATCATTATCTGATGTAAAGGTGTTAAAGCAATATTTCCCCTTAAAAAAACATCACCACCACTTTCTCTTTCAAGTTCAATAAATTTTTCATAATCAGGAATATATTTAGCATTTTTAACCATAAAATTTATTTTTTTATAATCATCAGGGGTTTTAAATAAATGTGTAATCTTCCATATTGTAAAATCTCCTGTTTGAGAGGTTTTTCTTTGAGTTGTTTCAAGTTCTCCAAAGGGTGTTTCAATTAATGTTTTAGTATATGTAATTCCATTTTCTGTATATGTAATAGTTTTAAAGGATAAATCTGGATAGGCAGTTTTATATACAGAAGTTCTCCTTAAAATACATAATCCGTTATTCCTTAAAATTCTTTCTACTGTACATTGAGGTAATTTATTTTCGTAAATTGTAAAAGGTATTTTATCAGGTTTACTCTTTCTTAATACAGATTCAACTCTTTCCTTTGGTTCCATTATATTTTATTTTACATACATTAAATTTCAAGTCAATCAATTATAGAAAAAATCAGAAATGAAGGTTGACATAAAGAATAGAAAGATATAAACTAAAACTGTATGAAAAAAATAATCATTACAGGTGGTGCTGGATTTATAGGGACAAACCTCTCATTATATTTGTTAAAAGATAAAAATAATTATGTAGTTGTCTACGATAACCTTTCAAGAAAAGGAGTTTTAAAGAATCTTGAATATTTACAATCTCTTAAATTAAAGAATTTTGAATTTGTAAAAGGAGATATAAGGGATTATAAGAAATTAAATGAAGTTGTTAAAAAATCCGATATTATTTATCATCTTGCAGCACAGGTTGCTGTTACAAAATCTGTTGAAGACCCTATTGATGACTTTGAAGTAAATTCCACTGGAACTTTATATTTACTTGAAGCAATAAGAAAAAATTGTCCTGATGCAGTTTTAATTTTCAGTTCCACAAATAAAGTATATGGAGAATTAAGTCATTTAAAATTAAAAGAGGGTAAAAAAAAGTATTTTCTGGCTGATAGAAAAAATGGAATAGATGAAAAGGAAAACCTTGATTTTCACTCTCCATACGGCTGTTCAAAAGGGACTGCTGACCAGTATATAAGGGATTACTATAGAATTTACGGAATAAAAAGTGTTGTCTTCAGGCAATCTTGTATTTATGGTCCTTTTCAGTATGGTAATGAAGACCAGGGCTGGGTTGCTCATTTTATTATCAAGGCAATTCTTGGAGAAAAAATAAATATATATGGAGATGGAAAACAGGTAAGGGATATTCTTGAAGTTTCTGACCTTATAAATGCATATCAACTGGCTATAGAAAATATTGAGGAATGTAAAGGAGAAATTTTTAATATTGGAGGTGGAGTTAGGAATACTTTCTCTTTACTTGAATTGATTGAATACCTTGAAAAAAAATTAAATAAAAAAATTGAAGTTGAATTTTTTGACTGGAGACCAGGTGACCAGAAAGTATTTATAAGTAATAATAAAAAACTTGAAAAATATACTGGCTGGAATGTAAAAATTGATAAATATAAAGGTGTTGATAACTTGATAAGATGGGTAAATGAGAACTTACAAATAATAAAAGAGGTTTTGAAATGAGAAATATTGGAATAATTGGTGCTGGTCATGTTGGACTTACTACAGGTGCGTGCTTTTCAAAACTTGGAAATAAAGTTATATGCTGTGATAATGATGTTGAAAAAGTTAAAAAACTTAAAAATTTGATAATGCCTTTCTATGAACCAGGTCTTGAAGAAATTGTTAAAGAAGGAGTTGAAAAAAATCTGTTAACCTTCACTGACTCAATTTATGAAACTGTTGAAAATTCAGAAATAATATTCATAGCAGTTGGAACTCCACCAACAGAAGAAGGAAAAGCAGATTTATCTTATGTAGAAAATGTTACTGTTGAAATAGCAAAATCACTTACAGAAATGAAAAAGAAAAAGGTTGATGAAAAAATTTATAGATTAATTGTAGAAAAAAGTACTGTTCCTGTTCTGACAAGTGAATGGGTAAAAAAAACACTGGAATTATTAACTCCAACAGGAACTGAATTTGATATTGCTGCAAATCCAGAATTTTTAAGAGAAGGCAGTGCTGTAAATGATTTTTTCTATCCTGATAGAATTATAATAGGTGTTGAAAGTGAAAAAGGAAAAAAAATATTTGAGGAAATATATGCTCCAATAAAATGTCCCAGAATTTTTACTGATATAAAAAGTGCAGAATTGATTAAACATGCTTCAAATTCTTTCCTTGCTTTAAAAATTTCTTATATAAATGCTATAGCAAATATCTGTGAAAAAGTAGGTGCTGATGTTGATGTAGTTGCAGAAGGGATGGGACTTGACAAAAGAATAGGTAAAGAATTTTTAAAAGCAGGTGTTGGATATGGTGGAAGTTGTTTTCCAAAAGATGTTTCTGCATTTATACATATCTGTGAGGAACTTGGTTATCCCTTTGACCTTTTAAAAGAAGTCCAAAAAATAAATCATCAGCAGAGGTTACTTATAATAAAAAAAGCGAAAGAATTACTATGGAATCTAAAGGATAAAACTATAGGAATTTTCGGACTTTCTTTTAAACCCAAAACAGATGATATAAGAGAATCACCAGCAATTGAAATAATAAATTTATTAAAAAAAGAAAATGCAAAATTAAAATGTTGCGACCCAAAAGCAATTGAAAATATGAAAAAGATATTTCCTGACTTATTTTATTCAGAAGACCCTTATGAAACTGCAAATGGCTGTCATCTTTTAATTTTTTTAACAGAATGGGAAATTTTTAAAAATCTTGACTGGAAAAAAATAAAAGAAATAATGAAGATGCCTTATATAATTGATGGTAGGAACTTTCTTGATTATAAAAATTTAAGGAATATTGGATTTGTTTACAGAGGGATAGGGAGAAAAAATGAATAAAAAAATTTTAATAAGTGGAGGAGCGGGTTTTGTTGGAAGTCATTTGTGTGATTTTTTTGTTAATAATGGATATACTGTCTGGTGTATTGATAACTTTATAACATCCACAAAAACAAATATAAAACATCTCTTAAATAACAAAAATTTTGTTTTTATTGAAAAGGACCTAATTTATCTTAATGAAGATGAAATAAAGGAAAAATTTGATTATGTTTTACATTTTGCAAGTCCTGCTTCACCTGTTGATTATATGAAATATCCGATTGAAACACTGAAAGTAAATTCTATTGGTACTGAAAAAATGCTTAATATTGCTTTAAAATCAAAATCTACTTTTTTATTTTCTTCTACTTCTGAAGTTTATGGAGACCCGCTTATACCTGTTCAGAATGAAGAGTACTGGGGAAATGTTAATCCAATTGGTCCGAGAAGTGTTTATGATGAAGGAAAAAGATATGGAGAGGCAATCGTTATGGCTTATCACCGTAAGTATAAGTTAAATACCAAAATAATAAGAATTTTCAATACCTATGGACCGAGAATGCGACTTAATGACGGAAGAGTTATACCGAATTTTATATATAATGCTTTAAACAATAAACCATTACCAATTTATGGAGACGGAAATCAGACAAGAAGTTTTTGTTATATTGATGATTTAATTAGAGGAATTATAAAAGTTCTTGAAGTAGATTATAATTTACCCATTAATCTCGGAAATCCTGAAGAATTTACAATAAGCCAACTTGCTGAAAAAATAGAAAAAATATTTGGCAAAAAACTTGGATTTGAATTCCTTCCACCTCTTCCAGATGACCCAAGAAAAAGAAAACCTGATATAACACTTGCAAAAAAATTACTCAACTGGGAACCACAAATTAAACTTGAAGAAGGGCTAAAAAAAACAATTGAATATTATATTCGCCTTTCTAAATCTTCATAAAGTCGTTTTTAATGAATTTTTTATACCAGTTATTATATTCCTTATAGTTTGAAAGATGGATTTGAAAAGGAGAGAAAGAGTCAATTTTTGATTTTATTTCAGTTTTAATTTTTATCCTCTCTTCGTATGAATTAGGCAAATTATCTGAAATAATTAAAACATCTATATCGCTTAAAGGAGTATATTCATTTTTTACAACAGAACCAAAAACAATTACCTCTACTTTCCCTAATATTTTTTCTGCCTCTTCTTTTATTTTTTTGCAATAAAAAAGATAATTTTTAAAATACTTCTCCTTCTCCTCTGCCCTTTTTTTTAATATATCTACTAAACTTTTACTCATTAAAAAATTTCTCCCCTGTTAAATTTTCAGTAAACAATATAAATTTCTTTGCGTTTTCTATAAATTGATTTGCAATATTTTTTGAAAAATTTTTTGGGAAATATCTTGTTGTAAAATAAGCATCTTCAAGGTTATTAAAAAATATCTCATTCTTTTTATAATATTCAATTATCCCTTTTTTCTCATAAACATCCGACAAACTTTTTATTAATTCAGAAAAATAGTGTGTTTTAGGCCAATCAGTAATTTTAATTCCTATCAAATACTTTATCCATAATTGAATTGCCTGTTCTATATTGAAAACAGAAAGATTATATTTGCCTTCTTTATAAAGACGAACTCCCTCATTCCAAAACTCTTTGCTTCTTTCTTTTAAAAAATTTATTTCTTTTGCCATTTAAATAATTATATTACCTTGTTATTTAAATTTCAATTTTTGATTTTTGTTTTAATTTCTGGTAAATTAAGTATTATGAAAAAAGTTCTTGTTACAGGTGGTGCAGGATTTATTGGAAGTCATCTTGTTGACGAACTTGTAAAAAAAGGATATGAGGTTACTGTTTACGACAGTTTAGACCCACAGGTTCATCCTGATGGTATACCTGATTATATAAATTTAAATGCAAGGTATATTTTTGAAGATATAAGAAAAAAACAGGAATTGAAAAAGATAATAAAGGAAATTGATTATATTTTTCATTTTGCCGCAAAGGTTGGTGTGGGGCAATCTCAGTATCAGATAGAAAAATATGTTGATGTAAATATAAAAGGTACAGCGAATTTACTGGATATCCTTGTAAATACAAAAAATAATGTAAAAAAACTTATTGTTGCTTCTTCAATGAGTATTTATGGAGAAGGACTTTATAAATGTGAAAAATGTGGAAATGTAAAACCAAATTTAAGAGATTTTAAAGACGAAAAAATAAATGACTGGGAACCAAAATGTCCTTACTGTAAAGAAAAAATAACACCCTTACCTACTCCTGAGACATTACCCCTTATAAGTAACTCAATTTATGCCATAAGTAAAAAAGAACAGGAAGAAATGTCTCTTCTGATTGGAAAAACATACGGAATTCCTGTTGTTTCTTTAAGATTTTTCAATGTTTATGGACCGAGACAAACACTTTCAAATCCTTATACCGGTGTCTGTGCAATTTTTTTAAGCAGAATAAAGAATAATAATCCTCCTGTTATTTATGAAGATGGATTACAGACAAGAGATTTTATCTGGGTTGGAGATGTTGTTAATGCCTGTATTTTATCAATGGAAAAAAATGAAGCAAATTACCAAATTTTTAATGTTGGAAGTGGAAAACCTGTTTCTATACTTGAAATGGCAGAACTTTTAATAAAACTACTCGGTAAGGATTTAAAACCAGAGATAACTTATAAATTCAGAAAAGGAGATGTAAGACACTGTTATGCTGATATAAGTAAAATAAAAAATAAGATTGGATTTGAACCACAGACCACACTTGAAGAAGGGATGAAAAAACTGATTGAATGGGCAAAAGAAACAGAGGCAGAGGATAAGTTTGAAAAGGCACAAGAAGAATTGAGAAAGAAAGGGCTTGTTTAAAATCTATGGATTTATTTTTGAGTATAATTATTCCAGCAAGAAATGAAGAAGAAAATATAAAAGAAACAATAGAAAGCATAATCCCTAATATAAATATAGAAGAAACTGAAATAATTGTAGTAAACGACCACTCAGAAGATAGAACTGAAAATATTGTTTCCCAACTCTGTAAAAAATATAATTTTTTAAAAATTGTAAGAAACGAGAAAGAACCTGGATTTGCAAACACTTTAAAAACTGGCTTTGAAAATGCAAAAGGAGAATTTGTTTTACCTGTTATGGCTGATTTATGTGACCAGCCAGAAACGATAAAAAAAATGGTTAAAAAAGCAAAGGAAGGATTTGACCTGATATGCGGTTCAAGATATTCCAAAAAAGGCAAAAAAATAGGAGGTCCAAAAATTCAGAGTTTATTTTCAAGATTTGTAGGAGTAAGTTTATATTACCTGATAGGGATACCAACAAAGGACTGCCCAAATGCTTTTAAGATGTACAGAAGGACTATTTTGAATTCTTTGAATTTAAAATCAAAGGGTTTTTCAATATCTATGGAGGCATGTTTAAAGTTTTTCTTTTCAGGATATAAAATCTGCGAAGTTCCAACTATATGGTATGGAAGGAAAAAAGGAAAATCAAAATTTAAATTATCAAAAACATTACCTTATGTAAAACTCTATTTCTGGGCAATACTGAAAAAATGGAAATTTCTGTAATAATACCTGCTTATAATGAAGAGAAAAGGATATTGGAAACTCTTGAAAAAATTTATGAATACTTAAAAAATAAAAATTATGCTTTTGAAATAATTGTAGTAGATGATGGAAGTAAAGATAAAACAGTAAATGTTGTATTAAATTTTGCTGATGGGAAAAAAGAAGTTAAAATTTTAAAGCATGAAAAAAATATGGGAAAGGGTGCCGCAGTTAAAACTGGAGTACTTAGTGCTTCTGGAGATTTAGTTTTATTCACAGATGCAGACCTTTCAACCCCAATAGAAGAAATTGAAAAACTAAAAAAATCAATAGAAATTGGTTATGATATTTCAATTGGCTCAAGAGGGCTTAAAGAATCAAAAATAATAATTCCTCAACCTTGGCACAGAAGAATAATAGGGAAAATTTTCCCCTTACTTGTTCGCATCCTTGTTATTAATGATTTTAAGGATACACAATGTGGATTTAAGTTATTCAAAAAAGGTGTTGCAAAAAAGATATTTGAAGAATTGAAAACAGATGGGTTTGCGTTTGATGTCGAAGTTTTAGCAAAAGGGAAAAAATATGGTTATAAAATTGACGAAGTTCCTGTAGTATGGTATAATTCACCACGTTCTTCAGTGAAAATCTTTAAGGACTCTTTTAGAATGTTTATATCTCTTTTAAAAATTAAAAAAATAATAAATGAAAACTGATTTAGTCAGTATTATTATTCACTATGGAGAAATTGAATATTTAAGACAATGCTTAATTTATATTTTTCAAAATACATTTTACCAGAATTTAGAAATAATAGTAGTAAGTAATGAAAAAATTTTGGAGATGGAAGAATTATGTATTCCTTCTAATAAGGTTAAGATTATAAATTCACATAAAAATCTTGGATATGCTGGAAGTATTAACTTGGGAATAAAATTTTCTTCGGGAACAATATTAGCCATTTTAAATAATGATGTAATAGTAGGAAATAATTGGTTGAACCCTTTAATTCAAATTTTAAAGAAAGATAATGTTGCTGGAGTATAGTGTAAAATTATATAATGGAAATGTAAATATAAATTTGATTATGCAGGTGCCGCAGGAGGTTTTATTGACATATTTGGATATCCATTTTGTAGGGGTAGAATTTTTGAAACATTAGAATCTGATAAAGGACAATATAATAACGAAAAAGAAGTATTCTGGATTTCAGGAGCATGCATGATAATAAAAAAAGAAGTTTTTGAAAAAGTAGGACCTTTTGATGAAATTTTTTTTATGTATGGGGAAGAAATAGATTGGTGCTGGAGAGCTAATATAATGGGATATAAATTTATTTTTTCTCCTGCTTCAATTGTCTATCATATTGAAATTGCTTCTGTACAGAAATGGCCAATACATAAAAAAACTTTTTATCTTAACAGAAATCACCTTATACTTTTGGTAAAAAATTATTCATTTAAAACTTTATTTATGATTTTACCTGTGAAAATAGTAATGGAATTTATTTCTTTTTTTTATTATATAGTTAGTAAAAAATTTAAAAGTGCCTTTTTTGTTTTAAAAAGTTTAAAATGGATAATAATAAATTACTCACTACTTATACGAAAAAATAGTGAGGTCCAGAAAAAAAGAATAATTTCTGATAGGAATTTATTTAAAAAAATATATATATCTTCAATTGCTTTTCAATACCATATTTTAAAGAAGAAATCTTTTTTAAAATTGTAAAAATGAGAAAAAATGAGAAAATTAACTGGGGTGAATTCCCAGAATTTTATGGACCGAGGGATTATTTTAGAAATACTTTAATAATAAAAAAAGTAAAAATTTTTTTAAAAAAGGGAAGCAACATTTTAGATTTTGGTTATGGAGTTGGAAATTTAGCAATAAGATTGGCAAGTTTGAACTACAATGTTATTTGTTATGATGTTTCTGAACTTTCAATAAAATTTTTAGAAAAAAGAGTTAAAAAATTGTCTATAAAAATAATTAAAGACAAAAATCTGTTATTTAATTCAAATAAGAAAATAGATGGGATATGCTGTGGAGAAGTTTTAGAACATATAGAAGATGATAGGTCTATAATAAATCTTTTTAAAAATCTTCTTAAAAATGGGGGAGTTTGTATTATTACTGTTCCGGCAAAAAAAACATATTGGGATAGAAGTGATATATTGGCTTATCATTACAGGAGATATGAAAAAGAAACATTTATTTCTTTATTATCTTCATATGGATTTAAAATCATAGATTTTTATTGTTTTGGACCCATCACATTAATTTGGCATAAACTAATATTTCTTCCTATTTTTAGGAAAAATGTTCTTAATAGATTTTCAAGAAAGGGCTCCATAAAAAAAATTTTATCTTTTTTGTTTTATTTTGATTTTCTTTTTTTAACAATAGATATTTGGAATTATTATCTTACAGTAATAAGAAAATATGAAAAAAAAACATAAATCATTTTTGCTATTGTGTTTAATAGGGTTTTTATTCACTTTTTACATTTCAGGAATTAATTGGGGACTTCCTTCAAAAAAATTAAATAGTTTATATTTTTACAAAAATGAAAATTTATCAAAAACTCTTGAATTGATTAAAAACTATAAAGAAGAAATATGGAAGGGTTATGGTTATTATCTTGCCTTGCATCCGGAAGAGGAAGAAAAAAAATTGCCAAGAAATCTTTATAATCCAATAAGAAGTTATCATCCAGATGAATATTTTGTTTTAAAAGTTCTTGCTTCAATGGATCTTAAAAAATTTGATTTTAATCCATATCAATTTACAATTGGTGGTGTTTATTTATATTTAATTGGGTTTGCATTGTTTGTTCTATCAAAATTAAAAATTCTTATTCTTACAAAAAACCTTGATTTTTATTTTAATAATCCTATAGAATTCAGCAAATTTTACATTGTTGGTAGATTAATTACTGTTTTCTATGGCATTGGTGTAATAATTTTGTCTTTCTTAATTGCTAAAAAGTTATATAAGGATAATAAAAGGCCATTTTTGATAAGTTTTTTAATCTCTTTTTCACCTTTGATAATACTTAATTCATCCTATATGTATGTTGATATTCCTGGACTTTTCTGGATTATGGCATGTATATATTATTCTCTTAAAAATTTTGAAAATTTATCTTATAAAAATTTTTTTATTGCTGGAGTTTTTTCTGGACTTGCCATGGGAACCAAAATCCCTCTTTTTACTTCAATTTTTATTCCATATTTAACCTCAATTTTAATTTATCAGAAAGATATTAAAAAAATTTTTATTTCTTTTATTTATATTACAGGAGGAGCAATTTTGTCTTTTGGAATAACAAATCCTTACTTTTTTATAACTTTCCCAATGCCACTTATTGAATTAAAACAGCATACACCTTTAAGTTTCAGTGGAAAATTTTATATAAATGCTCTTGGATATGGGATTGGATGGCCTGTATTTGTATGTGGAGTAATTGGTTTGTTTTTAAACAGAAAAAATTACATTGATAAAAAATATATTTTGCTTTTTCTTTGGATTATCTTTTATTTTTTATTCATCTCACTTTTCTCTAAAAATTATGCAAGATATATTTTACCAATCACACCAGTTTTTATAATTTGTGGATATGAATTCTGGACTGAAAAAGGAATAAAAAAATTCCCAAGATATTTTAAAAACATTGTTTTATATCTATCCCTTCTTTTTTCTTTTATTTATGGTATGAGTTTTAAATCATTATTTTTAAAGGAAAATATAAGGACAGAAGCAGGAATATGGATAAAAGAAAATATACCAGAAGGAAAATCTATTGGTGTTTGTGAAGTTCCATGGCAGCTTCAGATGCCTCCTTTTGATTATTTTTCTTATAAAGTTGTTGTTATAAATTATGATTTTGAAAAATTAAAAAAAGAAAATCCTGAATACTTTATAATTTCTTCTTTTCAGGCACCAATACCATCCTACCCTTCAAATTTACAAAAAGAAAGAATAGAATTTTACCAGAAATTTATAAACTCAAATTTTTATAAACCAATAAAAATCTTTCAAAAATTTCCTTTTTTCAGTATAATAAATTTTAATTTTAAAGTTTTGCCCGAAGATTTGATATACTTAAATCCAACAATTTTAATATTAAAAAAAAATGAGTGAGATATTTAATTTTGATTTACCAAAAGAATTGATTGCTCAGTATCCATTAAAAGAAAGAGAAAAAGCAAGATTGATGATTGTCCATAGGGAAAATAAAGAAATTAAAGAAGACCTTTTTGAAAATATTGGGAATTATTTAAACGATAGATTTGTAATTGTTTTAAATGATACAAGAGTTATACCAGCAAGAATAATCTGCAATAAAGAGACGGGTGGAAAAATAGAAGTATTTCTTTTAAAAAATCTTGATAAATTTTTATGGCAGGTACTTATTAAAGGAAAAATAAAAGTTAGTGCGAAATTTAAAAAAGAAGATATGGAAGGAAAGATTGTTGAAAAAAAAGAAAATGGAAGTTATATTGTTGAATTTAATAAGGATAAAGAAGAAATTAAAAATTATGGAGAAATACCACTACCTCCTTATATAAAAAGGAAACCAGAAAAAGAGGATAAAATTTATTATCAAACTGTCTATGCAAAGAAAAATGGTTCAATTGCAGCACCGACAGCAGGACTTCATTTTACAGAAGAGATTATTGAAAAATTGAAAAATAAGGGAATTGAATTTATATCAATTACTTTACATATTGGATGGTATTCAATAAAGGTCTTAAAAGAAAATAAAAATTCTGTTGGTGAGGAATATTTAGAAATAAATGAAGAAACTGCTATAAGATTGAACGAACTTAAAAGTAAAGGTAAAAAAATTATTGCTGTTGGAACAAGTACAACAAGAGGTCTTGAAAGTGCAACTGAAAATGGAAAGATTAAACCATATAATGGCTATACAAATCTTTTTATAAAACCAGGTTTTAAATTTAAATTTATTGATGGACTTATAACAAACTTTCACCTGCCAAAATCTACCCACTTATCTCTTGTCTGTGCTTTTGCTGGAACTGAATTGATTGAAAAGTGTTATAAAATTGCTATTGAAAAAAAATATAGATTTTATTCTTATGGTGATAGTATGCTTATAATTTAAAATGGAATTCAAAATTTTATATAAAAATTTAGAAACGAAAGCAAGAATTGGAGAAATAAAACTTCCACATGGAAAAGTTAAAACACCTTGTTTTATGCCTGTTGCAACACTTGCAAATGTAAAAACTCTTACTTCTGAGGACTTAAACGAAATTGGTGTTGAAATGATAATCTCAAATGCATATCATCTTTATCTTAAGCCAGGGGTTGAAATTATTGAAAAAATAGGTGGTATTCATAAATTTATGAATTGGGAAAAACCAATTGTTACTGATAGTGGTGGATTTCAAATATTTAGTTTAGAAAATGTGAAAATAAATGAAGATGGAGTAATTTTTAAATCAAAGATAGATGGTTCAACCCATTTTATAACACCAGAAAAATCAATAGAAATTCAGGAAAAAATAGGAGCAGATATAATAATGGCTTTTGATTATTGTCCAAAAAACTGGAATGATTATGAGGAAGTAAAAAAAAGTGTTGATTTGACTTTAAAATGGGCCAATATATGTAAAAAAGTGCATAAAAAAGAAAATCAGGAATTATTTGGTATTATTCAGGGAGGTATTTATAATGAATTAAGGGAAAAATGTATTGAAGGACTGGAAAAAATTGGTTTTGGTGGATATGGCTTTGGTGGTTTGAGTATTGGAGAGCCATATGAAGAAACATTAAAAACAACAAAATACATAATTGAAAATTTACCTTATAATAAAATCAGATATTTTATGGGAATTGGAATGCCTTTACAAATACTTGAACTTGTTGAAATGGGAATTGATATGTTTGATTGTGGTATGATAACACATATTGCAAGGACTGGTTCAACATTAACTTGGAAAGGAAAGATAAATATAAAGGCAGGTAAATATAAAGATGATTTTTCTCCACTTGACCCTGATTGTGATTGTATTGTCTGTAAAAATTATACGAAAAGTTATATAAGACATCTTATAAATACAAAGGAAATAACAGGCCTTCGCCTTAATTCTTTTCACAATGTTTATTTTATGATTAAATTTATGGAAAAAATTAGAGAAAGCATAAAAAATAATAACTTTAAAAAATTCAAAAAGGAGTTTATAAATGAATGGAAGAGAGAGATGGAACAGGACTTTTAATTTTCAAAAAGTTGATAGAATATTTAATTGTGAATTTGGATGGTGGAATGAGACACTTTTAAGATGGCATAAAGAAGGATTACCAGAAGAAGTAAAAACAAATGGAGATGGAGATAAATTCTTTAAATTTGACCCTATCGGAGGAATACCTATAAATATGGGTTTAATGCCAAATTTTGAAGAAAAAATAATTGAAGAAACAGAAAGATACATAATAAAACAGGGAACAGATGGAGTTATAAGTAAAATATTTAAAAATGAAATTCAGACAATTCCCCATTATATAAAATTTCCTGTTGAAAATAAAAATGACTGGATTGATTTTAAAGAAAGATTAAAACCTGAAATTTCAAAAAGATATCCTGATGAAAAAACATGGGAAAATTTAAAAAAAGAATGGAAAAATAGAGATTATCCTCTTGGAATTGGTGTTGGTTCTTTATTTGGCTGGATAAGAAACTGGATGGGATTTGAAAACTGCCTTATTTCTATTTATGAACAACCTGACTTAATAGAAGAAATGATGGACCATATTGTTTATTTTGTTTTAACATTAATTGAAAAGGCACTTGAAGAAGTTAAAGATATTGATTTTGCTGCCTTTTGGGAAGATATGGCTTTCAAAACAGGACCAATGATTTCTCCAAAACATTTTTCTCAATTTATGGTTCCAAGATATAAAAAAATTACTGAAAGATTGAAAAAAGAAGGAATAAATGTTGTAATAGTTGATTGTGATGGAAATATAAATGAACTAGTATCTTTATGGCTTGAGGCAGGGGTAAATGTGATGTTTCCTCTTGAAATAAATAGTAATTCTGACCCTGTTGTTTTAAGAAAAAAATATGGGAATAAAGTTCTTTTGAAAGGTGGTTTTGATAAAAAGGCATTAATATATGGAAAAGAGGCAATTGATAAAGAATTTGAAAGAATAAAGGAAGTTGTTAATTCAGGAGGTTATATTCCACATGTTGACCACAGGGTTCCTGCTGATGTAAGTTATGGGAACTATATTTATTACTTAAAAAAGAAAAAAGAAGTTTTCAATATTTTTGATTGGGAAATAGAGGAGATACTGAAATGAAATGCGGATATGTAACAATACTCGGAAAGCCAAATACAGGAAAATCAACTTTACTTAATACTATTTTGAAACAGAAGGTCTCTATTGTCTCTCCTAAACCAGCAACTACAAGGATTAAAGTTATAGGAATTTATAATGATGAAAGAGGCCAGATAATTTTTATAGATACACCTGGGTTTGAAGAAGGAAGAAATGAACTCGGGAAATTTATGTTAAAGTCAATATATTCATCTCTTGAAGAGACAAACCTCATTTTATTTTTAATTGAAAGCACCGGCTGGACAAATGAAGATGAAAAAATTCTTGAAATTTTAAAAAAACTGGAAAATAAAAAAGTCATACTTGGAATTAATAAGATAGATATACTTAAGTTTAAAGAAGAACTTCTTCCTTTGATTGATGAAAGTAGTAAAAAGTTTAATTTTGTTGAAATAGTCCCTTTTTCTGCATTAAAAAATAAAAATCTTGATTCATTAATTAAAGCAATTTTTTCACATCTTCCTGAATCAGAAAAATTTTATCCGGTTGATATGATAACAAACTTACCACTTGAATATAAACTTGCAGAAATAATAAGGGAAAAAGTATTACAGAAAACATTTCAGGAAGTTCCTCATTCTGTTGCTGTTGAAATTGAAGAAATGAAAGAAGGAGAAAAAAATAAGGATATGGTTGTAATCAAAGCGAATATAATTGTGGATAGGGAAAATTTAAAATCAATTATTATTGGGAAAGATGGAAAAATGATAAAAACAATCGGTAAACTTGCAAGAGAAGAGATGGAGTTAATTTTAGGGAAAAAGGTATATCTTGAATTGTGGGTTAAAGTAATTGAGGACTGGAGAAACAAAATTGATGTTTTCAGAAAATTTGGCTATGGAAACTTTTAACTTTTCTATCAATGGTATGTTTTGCTAAAATTTTTTAAGTATGTTGTTTTATAAGTTTTCATCTCATTGATTTGAAGTTAAAGATTGTAAGTTTGATAAAAGATATATGAAAAGATAGGATTAATACCTATAAAATTTACAGATATTTCTAAATAAATTTTTTTAAATAAAGGAGGGGGAGATGAGACTTATTGAGATAAGTGGATTGATTGAAAATGGGATGTGGAATTATGGAGACGAATTAAAAGAAGAAATTTTTTCAGGACCTAAAATTATTGAAGTTTCAAATATTAAGAAGGACGGTTTTTCTGCTCACAGATTTGAGATGAGTATCTTAACAGGAACATATCTTGAAACAGGAGCCCATATACTTGAAAATGTGAAAACTGTTGACCAGGTACCTGTTGAAGAACTTTTTCTTGAATGTTCAATAATAAAATTGAAAGAAAAAATATCAGGAGAACATATAAAAGTTGAAGAACTTGAAAAATCAGGAATTGAAGTTAAAGAAGGAGATTGTTTAATTATTTATACCGGATGGTATAAGATGTGGAATAAAAATGGTTTTGTCTTGAATTCTCCTCATTTTGAATATTCTGCAATGGACTGGATTATAAGTAAGAAAGTTAAAATTCTTGCAGGTGATATTCCTTGTTATGACGATATAAGGGATCCTTCCGATTCAAAAAATTTACCAAATTTAAGAAAACTTTATCTCTCAGGTGCTATGTGTCTTGCTCCTGTTATAAACGGCGATAAAGTTGAAAGTGGAAGAAGTAAAATTGTAATTATGCCTTTAAGAGTAAAAGGAGTTTCTGCTTCTCCTTCTCGAGCAGTTCTTATTCTATAATGAATTGACAATTTTTTTAAATTTTTTACAATATTGTAAAAAAGAATTTTATGAGTATTTTTAAAGTTGAGAGATTAGTAAAAAATTTTCAGAGAAATTTAAAAATTTTAGGGAAATATAGAAATAAAAGGTGAAAAAAATACCAAAAAAAACAGAAATTATAGTTATTGGAGCAGGGCTTATGGGGTGTTCAATTGCATATTATCTGACAAAAGAAAAAAAAGAAGTGGTTATTTTTGAAAAAAGGAATATAGCATCAGGAGCAAGTGGTAGAAACGGAGGACAGGTGATACAACTTGAAGGGAGGGATAAAAACCCTGAAACAATAAGGAAAAGATTATCAATAACAAAAGAAAACAACAAAATTTTAAAAAACCTTGAAAAGGAGTTAAATTTTAAACTTGAATATCAGAAAATAGGAAGTTTAGACCTTGCAATTACAAAGGAGGAGTGGGAAGATATAATTAAAACAGTTGAAATTCAGAAAAAATCAGGTGATAAAGAAATAGAAATTTTAAATAGAAAAGAAACGCTCAAAATCTGTCCTGTTTTGACAGATAAAGTTTATGGGGCAAGATACAGAGAATCTGATGGTACAATAAATCCATTCTTTCTAACATATGGTTTTGCCTTCAACAGTCAAAAAAATGGAGCAAAAATTTTTACATATACACCTGTTAAAAAAATTATAAAGGAAAATAAAAAAGTTAAAGGAGTTGAACTTGAAAATGGAGAAAAAGTTTATTCTGATATTGTTATAAATTCTACAAATGCATGGTCAAGTTTTTTATGTCCTGAAATTGATATACTTCCATTAAGGCAGGTTGCTGTTGTTACAGAACCGGTTGCAAAATTACCGGTTTTTCCAATGGAAGCGTTTATTGATGGTGATGCTATTTTTACAACTACTCAAACAAAAAGTGGAAATCTTGTTGCTGGTGGGTTTAAAACTCAAGCAAGAGAAAGGAACTTACATTATGACGAATCAGTTGAACCAATTGAAATTTCAGGCAGTTCTGCAATTTTTAAGAGAGTTTTTAAAGAACTTGAAAACATATCAATTATTCGTTCATGGAGTGGAGTAATGGCAGTTACAGGAGATTGTTTACCATGCATAGGAAAGTATCCTGATACAGAAAATCTTTACATCGCTGCAGGTTTTTTAAATGGTATGGCTTATGGACCAATTATTGGAAAACTTGTTTCAGAACTTATTGTTTATGGAAAAACATCTTTATCAATTGAAATCTTTAAACCTGAACGATTCTATAAGAAAAAAATAAACTGGCCTAAATTTTATAATTACACAATTTTGGCAGAATTTTTTGCAAGAGTATAAAATGGAACATATTGAAATTGTAAAAAGAGCAATAGAATTTAAAAATCCAGATTATCTTCCAATGGAACTCGTTGATGTACCCAAAATATACAATGCTTATGGAACACTTAACCCTGATAAAGTGAGATTTATACCGGGAACAGAAGATTTTGATTCTGCATGGGTTACATATCACTGGACATTTATAGAAGAAAAAAATTTAGGAAATGGAGAAATTTTGAGAAAAGATGAATGGAATGTATGGCAGAAAATTCCCTTTGATAAAAATTCAACTTATATAATAATTGAAAACCCTCTTGCTGATAAAAATAATCTTTCAGATTATAAATTCCCATCCCCGGAAATAGCGGATAAATTTTTTGAAAGAATAAGTAAAATAATAAAAGAAAATTATTCTGATAGATTTATATGTGGATATATTGATCCTGGAGCGTTTCTTATTGCTTACAATATTTTTGGATATCAAACATTTTTCATAAAACTTGTAGAGGATATTAATTTTATTCTTGATGTCATTTCTTACATTTTTGAATATCACTGTTCTTTAATTCCTAAATGGAAAAAAGCAGGTGCTCATATGGTAAATATAATAGATGAAATTGCTGGAAATAAGGGTTTATTTTTTAATCCTCAAATCTGGCAAAAATATTTCAGACCATTTTATGAAAAGTTATTCAGAAAAATTCATCAGGAGAATATGTATACAGGACTTCTTTTTGACGGAGATATAAGAATTATACTTGATGATTTACTGAATATGGAAATTGATGTTTTTCAATTTGTTCAGCCAAATGTAGTTGGAATAAAAACAATTAAAGAAAAGATAAAAGGGAAAAGATGTATTAAATGTTCTGTAGATATGATGAGTACACTTGCACATGGAACTCCAGAAGATATTAAAAGAGAAGCAGAAGAACTTGTTAAAAACCTTAACTCGCCATCAGGTGGTTTTATATGCAATGTTTTAAGATGGTATAGACCCACATATCCTGAAAAGAATGTTATTGCGTCAGTAGAAACATTTAATAAATACAGAAAAAATGAAAAGAAAAGATTTTAGAATTTATAAACATCCTATTTTGGGTGATCTGTCCGAAAGAAAGAAAATTTACATTTATTTTAACGGCAAAAAACTTACTGCTTATGAAGGAGAAACAATTGCTTCTGTTTTATATGCAAATGGAATAAGAGTATTGAGAAAAACAGAAAAATTTAAACAGCCAAGAGGGATTTTCTGTGGAATAGGCAGATGTACGGACTGTGTTATGATTGTTGATGGAATACCAAATGTAAGAACATGTATAACTCCTGTAAGAGATGGTATGAAAGTTGAATTTCAAAAAGGTCTTGGAGAATGGAAGAAAAAGAACTGGTAATAATTGGAGGAGGACCTGCGGGACTATCTGCTGCAATTGAGGCGAGAAAGAAAGGAATTGATGTTTTATTGATAGATGAGAACTCAAAACCAGGAGGACAGTTATTTAAACAGATACACAGATTTTTTGGTTCAAAGGAGCACATGGCAGGTATAAGAGGATTTGTGATTGGTGAAAGATTATTAAAAGAAGTTAAAGAATTAGGAATAGATGTCTATTTAAATAGTGTTGTTTATGGCATTTTTAAAGATAAAGTTATCGGTATTGTTAGGGAAAATAAAAATATTATTTTAAAGGCAAAATATATAATAATAGCCACAGGTGCAATTGAAAATCCATTATCTTTCCCGGGATGGACACTTCCTGGGGTTATGGGAGCAGGTGCATGCCAGACAATGATAAATATTAACAGGGTGCTACCAGGAAAAAAAGTTTTAATGGTTGGTTCTGGAAATGTTGGTTTAATCATTTCTTATCAGTTATTACAGGCAGGTGCAGATGTTTGTGGTGTTGTTGAAATTATGCCAGATATCGGAGGTTATTTAGTCCATGCAGCAAAGATTAAAAGGTTTGGTGTTCCTATTTATCTTTCAACAACAGTTCTTGAGGCAGTGGGGAAAAAAGAGGTAGAAGGTGCTGTTATATGTCCTGTAGATAATGACTTTAAGCCAATTTTGAGAAAAAGAAAAGAAATTGATGTTGATTTGATATGTATTGCTGTTGGTCTTACTCCATTGAATGAACTTTTATATCAGGCAGGATGTTTATTCACATACAAGGTGTATCTTGGAGGAATAGTGGCTTTACATAATGAAAATATGGAAACAAGTGTAAATGGTATTTATATTGCCGGAGACCTTTCAGGTATTGAAGAAGCATCAACAGCAATGGAAGAAGGAAAACTTGCTGGTTTATCTGTTGCAGAAAGATTGAATAAGAAAAGTCACAAAGATGAAAAGGAAGAAGTTTTAAAAAGATTAAATGATTTTAGAATAGGTACATTTGGGGAAAAGAGAAAAATTGCTAAAGAAGAAATAATAAAGGAATATTATGAAAGAGTTGAAAATTGATGAATTTTTTTATTTGAAGAAAAGTGGTTATCCATCTGAAAGTAGAATTAAAAAAGGACCTGTTGCAATTATTGAATGCGTTGAGGAGATACCATGCAATCCATGTGAAACTATATGTCCTAAAGGAGCAATTAAAGTGGGAGTTCCAATAACAAATTTACCGGAATTGAATGAAGAAAAATGTATTGGTTGTGGAAGATGTATTCCTGTCTGTCCAGGGCTTGCAATATTCGTTTTGGATTATAATTTCACTAAAAAAGAAGTATCTTTATCAATACCTTATGAATTTTTACCACTTCCTGAAAACGGAGATATTGTTAAATGTCTTGATAGAAATGGGAAATATGTATGTGATGGAAAAATTGTTAAGGTTATTCCGCCTGAAAAAAATAATATGACAGGAATTATAACATTTTCATTTCCCAAAAAATATTACAATTTTGTGAGGAGTTTTAAAATAAAAAAATGGAAAAGAAAAAAATAATATGTAGATGTAAGGAAATAACAGAGGAAGAAATAATTGAAATTATAGAAAAAGGCATTGTGGATGTTGATGGAATAAAAAGGGCTCTTGGAGCAGGTATGGGTTTATGTCAGGGAAAGACATGTTCAATTTTGATAGCAAAAATAATTTCAAAAAAAACAGGAATACCATTGGAGGAAATAAGACAGCAAACAAGTAGAGCACCTGTAAGACTTATTTCTGTAAAAACAATTTCAGAATTAGAAGAACGATAGATTTAATTATTTTGATTTTGTACATTGGAGAAGTGATTATTTATGTATGATTCATAAAGACAGAAGAAGTTAAAACCTTTTTTCTACCTTTTACCTTTCTCATGTTTTTTATCCCAATTGAATAAGTTTTTAAAAGTTATTTTTTAATATTTTTAATTTTTTCTACGTCTCATTTTTTGTTCTTAATAATATGAATTTTCTCTGAATATTTTTACTGCATGGGTATATGTTTTGAATTTTATTGTTGGTGGAACTGAATGGTCAGAATGGAAAAAATAAGGTATTCTCATCTCTCTCAATTTCTTCACCTTTCTCAAAACTTCTTCTTCAACTTTATTCAGTTCATTTGTACCAAGAATTACTACATTTATATTCCCCATATAGGCAATCTTTTTCCCATATTCTTCTGCAAGTTTTACTACATCAAATCCTGCTTTTGCTTCCATCGGTTGAATACAGTCAAAACCAGCATCAATAATTAAAGAAATTGCTTTTCTTACATCTCCACAACTATGAAGAATTACAGGCAACCCATAATCTTTAAAGAAACTTACAAGTTTTTTCTCATAAGGCATTATAAGTTCTTCAAGTGTTTTAGGTGAGCAGAAAAGTCCTTTTGAATAACCAAAATCTTCATAAAGAAAAAATCCATCTGGTGTACCAACTTCCCTGAATAAAATCTCATAATGCCTTATATAAAAATCTGTATAAAGTTGGCAGAAATCTTTTATCCATTCAGGTTCAAGTAATAAAGCGGGAAGGAAATTCTGGTCTCCTATTGTTGCTCTTAAAAGTTCAAATACAAAAAGATTTCCAAATACAGAAAATTTCCCTTTTTCCTTTGCCTTTTTTAGATTTTCTTTTATTGCATTTAAATCTCCCAATCTTTCCTTCTTTGTCTCAAAAAGAATTTCTCTGTATTTTTTCCATATCTCTGATGTCTTAATTTCAAAATCAATATGTTCAGGTGTTCCACATTTTTTCTTCCACCACTTTAAAATTGCTCCTCTTCCATCTTTTATAATCTGCCATTCATCTGTTTCTTCAAGAACTTCACTTCTTCCAGGGAAAAGAGATGTATCAAACCAGCCACCACAATT
>ERZ795045.764-NODE-764-length-39501-cov-5.451808_pt1 | contig 39501 bp, 36 predicted proteins | sample MGYA00375129_ERZ795045 | MGnify/ENA primary metagenome ERZ795045 (study PRJEB30174, sample SAMN05720166) | activated sludge metagenome | isolation source: anaerobic digester from wastewater treatment plant | place: Japan | collected 2015-05-15 ...
TAAAACGGATACGGCCCTTAAGTGGTCTAAAACCAACATATCGGGTAAACCTTTAGCTTCAGGGCTCTACATTGCCGTATTTAAGTTTATGTCTACTCAAGGGACAAAAGAATTGTGTCAGTTTAGAAAGAAAATACTTGTTCCTTAAAAAGGATTTATTAGAGAGGTGTTTATGAAAAGTTTAATTTTAATAGCCGTAATGAGTTTATCGCTTAAAGCCGCCGATAATACCGGGACAAGCGGTTTTACCTTCCTTAAACTTCCTACCGGCTCGGCAAGATTTCAGGCTTTAGGTAATAACGGGGTTTCGCTTTTGGAAGGCGCGGAGGCTATGAGCATAAACCCTTCCGGAATAGCTTTTGCTCAAATGAAAGAGGTCGGTTTTTCCATGGTAAATTGGCTTGAGGATTACGACGGAAAGTATATATCCTACGTAGAGCCTCACGGAACAAATGTAATAGGAGTAAATTTGGGTTATTACTCGACCGACGGTTTCGACGTAAGAGATAAAGACGGGGTTCCTATAAACGCGGAAAGCGTTAAGTTTAAAAATATGTTAGGTTCTTTAACATTGGCCAAATCCTTTTTTATGGAGAGATTCGCTTTAGGTCTTAGCGGAAAATATGTAAGCGAGGACAGGTATTTGACCAAAGAAAATAAATTTGTAATCGACTGGGGAGCGATTTTGAAACTTTCAAGAAAAATTTCCTTTGGTTTTTCTCAACAGAATATTACGGGGGATAATAAAAAAATAGTGGGAGTAATGAGATACGGCGCTTCTTTGGCTCTTTCCAACTATATTACCGTTACCGCGGATAATAGAAAATACACCGATACTAAAGCAAAAACAGGATTTGGTATAGAACTGACTCTTCCCGAGGAACTTTTACAGTATGGAAAATTCGTTTTTAGAGCGGGTTACAATAATAACGGAAATTTCGGTAAGAATTACGACGACTCTACTCTCGAAAAATTGGGTTTGAGTCAGAGTTCAAACTGGTCTTTCGGAATAGGAATTTACTCGGCGCAGAGTTTGGGTAAATCCTATTCGCTTGAGTACGCTTTGACTCCTTACGGGGAGTTGGGTAAAACTTCTCAAATAAGTTTTAAATTGCAATTTTAGTATGAGATTAAAAAGAAAAGCTCAAACGACGGTTGAGTATATTTTAATTACCGTGGTTATGGTTGTCGTTTTTGTTATAATGCATAGGGCTTTGCAATGGGCGGTAGCCAAACAGTTTGAACAGGGCGGAATGACCATACTCCACATGTATAAGGAGACATTTACCGTCAAATGACCTTGATTTTCGGTGTAATTGTGTTATAATATAAATATAATTTATTGGAGGTAAGATGAACAGGTATTTCAAAATGAGAAAAGGCCAGAATACCGTGGAGTATCTATTGATGCTTGCGGTCGTTGTCGGTGTTGTTCTTATAGCCGGTATGGCCCTTAAAAAATATATGCCGGGGCTTTTCGCTCAGATACAGGGTATGATTTCCGGAGCGGCCGGTTCCTTGGGAGCGGGTGCGGGAAATCAATAATATAATTCTTCCAAGCTGTAATCTTTTAATGGGCAGAACCAAAAGAATATCCGTTTTTAAAAAAGCTCAGGTTACGGTGGAGCTTTTGTTGGTTCTGCCCATATTTTTTTTAATGCTTTTTTTCATAATGGAAATAGGGCTTTTGGCTCACAAAGTGATAGTGGTAAATCACGCCGCATATGAGATTGCGAGAATCGGCTCTCTTCTGGCCGGCTCTCAGGGCGGTAAAAAGCCGGGGCCCGCGGTTATCGAAACGAGCAAATTGGAATCGGTTAAGTGTCAGATATTTCAGGCCACATGCGGTGAAGTGGTTTTAAACGCCACAACAGAAACCACGGGTTACGACCCGCAGGTGGGGCCTTCTCATACCAACGAGGATATTATAGTTACCTTGATATATCCGGTTCATTTGGTTTTCCCGGGCTCGAATTATTTTTTGGCGGATAACCCTAAAAATAGGCATATAAAAAGAATAACCGTAACGGTCAGGATGCCTGTTGAAAAACCGCTTTTCCAGAGTTCGAGTTTTTAATTTTTTTTTAATATTTATTTAATAGGTTGTTTGTAGAATATTAAGAGCAGAAGGAGAAATTATGGAAAAAAAACAAACTCTAATACCGCTACTTCTTGCGATAATCGCGGCATCGCTTTATTGGTGGATTTTATCGAGTAAAGAAAGAGAGCTTTCAAAAGCTTATGAGGTTGCTCAGGTTCTTGTGGCAAAATACGATCTTCCGGCTAGAACCATATTAAAACCCGACCTTGTCGAGGTGGCGCAGATACCTCGAAAATTTATAGAAAAAGATTCGTATGAAATAAGAAATCCAAGCGATATTAAGTTGGTAACCAATCTTGTAACCGCAATAAGAATACCTAAAGGCAATCAAATTACTCAATCCGCTTTGTTAACTTTAACGCCTGAAGCCGGACTTAGCGTTAAGGTTCCTCCCGGGTATAGGGGCGCAACTTTAGCTGTAGATAGCGATCTTATAAAACTTATAAAACCCGGAGATAGGGTAGATATACTCGTAACATTCGACGCCATAGTCGGAGATAAAAAAGAAAAGGTTACCGCTACCATATTGCAAAATGTTTTGGTGTTGGGTGTAGGTTCCAATTTGGGTCAAGGTATAACCGCGGATTTGGCTAAAAAACAATCTTCTCAGGAAGCGGCTATGCAATCATTCTCGGATAAAGGAGTTTTGAGTTTGGCTTTAAACCCTATAGAGGCTCAGTACCTTTCGCTTTCTCAGGAAGTCGGTAAGGTTGGTATAGTCGTAAGAGCTTTGGGGGACGTCGAAGTCCATTACATGGAGATAGCAAGCTTTAAGAAACTTATTAAATCTTAAGGAGCATATATGTTTAAAAAGATTATTTTATGCCTTTTAGTTTCGGTTCCTTTGGCCGCTTTTTCGCAACAAAATCAGGATGTCATGATAGCCGTAAGCGCCGATATAGTCGAGATAAGCGGTTCCATACAAAAAACCACCGGGTTTGGTTGGAATCAGATGCTTGATTTCGGAGAAAAAAATATTCCAGGCATACTTACGCTTGGGGACTTTGAAAGAAGGACTCAGCTTTCCACCTCGCTTAAACTTCTTGAAACCGAAGGTAAAGCTCAGCTTTTATCCAATCCGAAAATAGTTGTTAAAAACAGTATGCAGGCGAATTTTACCGTCGGCGGAGAAATTCCGATTCCTTATTCCAATAACCAGGGTATAGGCGCGGAGTTTAAAAAATTCGGCGTTATACTTCAAGTGCTTCCGACCGTAGTTCCGAATAAAAAAGATACCGTTGACGTTCAGATAGCTTTAGAAGTATCAAACCCGGATTATTCTAAACCGGTCGTGGTTCAAAACACCACCATACCTTCGATGATAACAAGGCAAATACAGACCGAAGTGGAAATAAAAAGCGGAGAAACTCTTGTGATAGGCGGTCTTAAAAAAAGCACGAGAAACGTTTCGATGAACAGGGTTCCGTTTTTGGGAAGCATTCCCATAATAGGAGCGCTTTTCAGATCCAAGGACGTAGTTGAGGACCAGAGCTCGCTGTTTTTGTTCGTTACTTTTGAAATAATTAAATAAATTTATGCCCAATAAAATAATCACATTTACAGGCCCCAAGGAAGGCGTAGGAAAAACCGCGATAACAATAAATACCGCGATAGCTTACGCTCATCTGGAAAATAGAAATGTGATTATAATACCGATGGACCATCTTTCGAGGTACGAGCACGATAAGATGCTGGGTCTTTCAAATGTTCCGTCGGTAGTCGATATACTCAGGATTTTGGGAAGAGAATCCATTACAAGCGCGGGGATGCTTTTAAAGGGTAAGATTCCTTTTTCAAACTGGGGAGTGGGTGTACTTCCTTTAGCCAAAAAAAGACAGGACCTTTTGAAATTATCTCCCGATATAATAAACGGTCTTTTGTCTAAACTTTCTCAAAACTTTGATATTTTCATAGACGTAGACCCTTATTATCCGATGCAGTTTTTCTCTTTCGATATATCCGATTTGGTTTTCTGGGTTACAAATGCAAACGCCAATTCCTTAAACGCCACGGCGAATATGTTTAGGGATATTAACGAAATGCATTTTCCGCTTTCGAGATTTGAAATGATAGTAAACTTATACGATATGCCCGGCTCTCTTTCTCCCAAAGATGTGGAAAAGTTTTTTAAACAGATGGGAAAGGATGTTTTAGCTTTTATGCCGTGGGAGGACGAGCTTCCGGCTATGTTTAATCAAAATAAGGTTCTGATAGCCGAAAACCCCAATTCCCAGTGGATAAAAATTTTAAAAATAATCATATCCAAAATAATAGAGCTTCAGCCGGTCGAGAAAAGCTGGGCGAGTTCTTCCTCTCAGGCGGAGTTTTCTCACGGAAGCGACCTTTTATGGAAACCTCTTGAAAGGTCCGGGGATATATTTGGTTCTTCTTCCGCTCCTCAGGTTAAACAACAATCTCAGGTGGCTTTGCCGGAGTGGTGGGAAGATCTTAAGATGAAGGTTCATAAAGACGTCGTAACAGTTTTGGAGACGGAGAGGATAAAAATAAGCGACGATCCGACTCAAAATCAAGAGGTTAGGAAAAAGGTTGATTCCATAATTAACTCGCTTTTGCAAAAAGAAACTCAGTATCCTCTAACCAGAGAACAGCGTTCAAGATTTATATCCGAGTTGATAGACGAAATATTGGGCCTGGGTCCGCTTGAAGAGTTGATGAGGGACTCAAGCGTTACCGAAATAATGGTGAATTCTCCGGATAAAGTTTATATAGAAAAATCCGGTAAGCTTATTAAAACCAAATACAGATTTAGAGACGAGGAGCAGATAATACAGGTTATAAAAAGAATAGTAGCTCCCTTGGGAAGAAGAATAGACGAATCGGTTCCGCTTGTGGACGCAAGATTGAAAGACGGTTCCCGTGTTAACGCGATAATTCCTCCTCTTGCGGTAAGCGGCCCGACATTGACAATCAGAAGATTTTCATCTAAACCTTTTACCGATAAAGACCTTATATCCAAAGGCAGTATATCCGCGGATATGGTCGAGTTTATAAAGCTTTGCGTTCTTTTAAGAAAAGACATAATAATAGCGGGCGGTACCGGTACCGGTAAAACGACTTTTTTAAATATGTGTTCCTCTTATATATCGGAAGACGAAAGAATAATAACCGTTGAAGACACCGCGGAGTTGAAACTTCAGCAGGACCACTGGGTAAGATTGGAATCCCGTCCGCCGAACATTGAAGGAAAGGGCGAGGTGACGATAAGAGACCTCGTTAAAAACTGCTTGAGAATGAGACCGGACAGAATAGTGGTCGGAGAGGTAAGAGGCGCCGAGGCTTTGGATATGTTACAGGCGATGAACACCGGTCACGAAGGTTCTTTAGCCACAATACACGCAAACTCTCCTCGAGACGCTTTAACCAGGCTTGAAGCCATGTGTCTTATGGCCGGAGCCGATCTGCCGATATGGGCTTTAAGAGAAATGATTTCAAGCGCGGTTCATATGATAGTACAGTTAACCAGATTTTCAGACGGCACCAGAAAAGTTACCTCCATTACGGAAATAACCGGAAGAGACGAGAATAAAATATTGACTCATGAAATTTTTAAATATGTACAGACCGGTGTAGATGAGAACGGAAAGGTTCACGGATATTTTACGGCGACCGGTGAACCGCCTAAATTTTACCCGGACTTTAAGACTCACGGTATGGATGTTCCTATAGAGATGTTCTGGACGGAAGAGCAGAAAAAGCAGAGGATGAAATAATAGAGGTAGTTAAAATGAAATTCAGTTTTGTGAAAAAAATTCTTGCGGTTAGTATTATGGTTTTGGGCGTAAACAATTTAATCGCCGGCGTTTTTTCCAAGTATCAAATGGAGGAAATCAGATGCGCTTCCACCAAGATGCAGCTTTTTTATTTTTACTTAAACCCTTCACGTTCAGCAGATATAAAGGATTTCACATTTAAGTGTAAAGGTAATGATGTTAGGTATGTAATGCCTGCATGGATAGACCCTACGCTTCAAAATATGATAGCAAAGAAGGTCTGGAGAGACCCGGAAGAAGGGGAGGTATCCGAAGCGGATTTGTGGAGAACATCCATATCCATAGTTTACGAATTTCTGGAAGTTACCAAAAAAACCTTTCCGCCGGAAGACGGGGGACCCGGAATACAGCCCGCTCTTTTGGTTAAAGAGTATGCGGATATAAAAATAAGATTTCAGATGTCTTTAGATAGGTTGTATAGAGCAAGGCTTGGAGATTCTTTCGACGGAAGAGGCAGAACCATACTTGCGATATTCAACATAATACTTAAAGAGATGGACGCGATATTGGAATCTATAGCCACATCCGATCCTAACAAATACAATCAGGCGGTTGTGGCGATAAGCGTTCTTTCGCAGGATTCTTTTTCGATAATATTAAAACCTTCGAGAAACTACGAACCGCCGGCTCCTCCGGATAGATTTAAGATGATGCTATGGAACATATTCTCTGTGGTCGGAATAGTTCTGGTTTTTTTAAGCATATGGATATTTTTTGTTTTAAACGAATCTTCCACGAAAAAATGGACCGAAGATTATAAGAAAAAGATAGAGGTATGGAAGCAGGATTTTTCAAGACAATTTTTGGATATAAACATAAACTATATCGTTATATTCCCGATAGGACTTTTTGGAATATTGGGCCTTTTGACGATGGATATATTTTTGTTCCTGCTCTTTTTAATCGTAGGAGCGATAATAGGTTTCAAACTTCCGAAAATGGTTTTAAATACGATGAAGTTAGCCAGAGGCAAAAAAATAGACGCTCAGCTTATGGACGCGATAATTTTGATGTCTAACTCGTTGAAATCTGGACTTGATATAATACAGGGTTTTGAGATGGTTTCTAAAGATCTTCTTCCTCCGATATCGGACGAGTTTGCGCTTGTGATAAAAAATTATCAGTTAGGTATGCCTTTTGAAAAAGCGTTAGGGGTTATGGAGGATAGAGTTTCGAGTAAAATGCTTTCGTATATGATAAGAGCCATAGTTTTGCAAAGACAAATCGGCGGAAATCTTACAAAAGTTTTTGAAAGAATAGTCATAGACATAAGAGAAGAATCCAAGCTGGATGAAAAAACAAAAGCCTTGACTGCTCAACAGAGAATACAATCCATAGTCGTGGCAATAATGCCGTGGGTTATGGTTTCGGTTATGTTTGTTTTCCAGCCAGATGTTATGATAAGGTTCTACTCGACTCCCATAGGAGTTTTTACCGCCATATTCTGCATAATATGGATGGGAATAGGAATAAAGGTCGTTTCTTCGTTGGGTAAGATAAGGGTGTGATATGGATATATACTCTATACTTTTAATAATATTGGGAGTCATAGGGTCGTTAGCTTTCTTTGTTTTTACTCAGAGGTTTTTTTCTCCCACGAAAATAGAGGAGTCTCCGGTATCCAACATATCGGATATGGCTCAGAAAGAGGTCTCTCCGTTTGACAAAATAGACCCGTCTAGAAGCTTTTTAGATAAAATAGATTATATTCTTGCCAAAAAAATGGGGGTTGGTAAAAAGATAGAAAGATTGTTTTTGATGTTAGGTAAGCCGGATAATTTAGACCCGATAAAAATGCTCCATATGAAAGAAGGTCTTGCCGTCGGACTTCCGGTTTTTATATTTCTTCTCGTGGGCTCGCCGGTTATGGCGTTGTTTTTCTGCCCATTAGGATTTATAATCCCTGATGTTCTTTTAAATTCAAGGATACAAAGAAGGCAGGAGGAGATACTAAGGAATTTTCCGCAGTTTGTGGACCTTGCGGCTCTTATGATAGAATCGGGACTCGATTATATAACGGCTTTCGATAGAATAGTCAAGGTTTCGCCGGTTAAAACCGAACTTGAAAAGGAAGTTGAAAAAATGATAGGAGAGATACAATTTGGATATTCCAGAAGAGACGCTTTAAGAAGGCTTGCCGACAGAACGGGGTTGCAGGAGATAAGGTCTTTTGCGGGGCTTGTTATACAGAGCGACGAGTTAGGAACGAGTCTGGTGGATCTATTGAGAAATTTTAGCGCGGATATGAGGTTTAGAAGATTAAACAGAGCGGAAAAGTTGGCCGCTCAGGCGTCTACCAAAATGCTCATACCGCTTTTCATATTCATATTCCCGGTTGTTTTTATATTAATGTTGGCTCCGATGGTAAGCGATCTTTTAAGAGGCGGGATGCCGTTTTAACAGGCGGATATATCTTTATAGAGGTGGTTTTATGAAATTTATAATTTTTTTGATAACCATAGCACACATCTCTCTTTTTTCTCAGAAAACCAGAGACGAATCTCCGGCGATATTGAGCTTGGGTAATGTCGGGCTTGAGAAATTAAACGACGTGGAAGAGAAAAAGAAATTTTTAGATACGGTTTATGTGGAAAAACAGAGGATACAGGATTATGTTTTAAAAAGAATTTTAGATAACGCTTACGAACTTTATAACAGCGGAGATTACGACGGAGCGGCGCAGGTAGCCAAAAAAGTTTTATCCATAGACCCGAACTCCGAAGAAGCCAAAATAATAGCCAACGCAAGCGGTAGCGGAAAAGCGGCGGGGAGAATTTCTTACGACGAGCAACTTCAAAAGTCTCTATCGCTTTATCAAAAAGGTGAGGTTCTTGAGGCGTATAAATTGATGGGAGTTTTATCCAAATTGTCTCCGAATAACGTAAAAGCTAAGTACTGGTATAAAAAAATGGAAGCAGATCTTAAGGATTATTACATAACAAAGGCGCAGGAGGCTTATAACGCAAACGATAAAAAAACCGCTCTTACGATGTATTACAAGGCGGTGGAGTACGCTCCCAAAGACGATACGATACTTGCAAACATAACTCAGATAGAAAACGAAATGAGACAGGAAAAGGTTAATCAAAAATTAAAGGAAGCTCTGGACGTATACGCCTCGGGAAAATTGGAAGAATCTTACAATATACTTAAAGAAGCCATAAACATAAATCCGGCGGATGAAAAGACCAACAAACTTTATAACGAACTGAGAGCCGAAATAGAAAACAAATATGTTGCGGAGGGGGATTCGTTTTATAAGAAAAAGCAATATTCGATGTCTATAAAATCTTTTACAAAGGCCCTTGTTTATGCGGAAAATCCCGCGAAAATAGAGAGAGTAATAAACAATATTAAAAAGAAGATGAAAGACGAAGAGGAGTTAAAGAAAAAGAAAGAAGAGGAAAGAAAGAGAAAAGAAGAAGAAAGGAAAAAACAACAGGAAGAAGAAGAGAAAAAAGCCAAGGAACAGGGCAAACAATCCGATTCTTCGGCCAAAGACGACAAATCCAAGAGCATTATAACCGAACAAAATAAAAAAGCCGCTCAGGAACACTGGGTAAACGGCGTTAAATATTTACAAAGCGGAGATTATCAAAAGGCCAAGGAAGAGCTTTCTATAGCAAAAAAATTGGATCCGACCAATTCGGACGTGGATGCGGCGTTAAAGAGAATAGATCAGATATTGGGCGGAGGGCAATAGAGTTCAAAGCCTGATTTAAAGTCTAAAGTCATTATTAAAGAGAATAGAGAACAGGGGTTAGAGAAGAGAGAGTATAAGTTGTATGTTTAAAGTTGAAAGTTGCACGAGAGGAAAAAGTTTCAAGTTCAATGTTTAAAGTTCGGCGGGAAGAAAGAAAAGATTAAATATAATATAATATCTTTATGAAGTTAAAAGGGATTTTAGTAGTTATTTTGTTTCCTTTGTTTTTAAACGCCAAAAGCGTCGCGGATTTTTCATACGCTTTTGGAACCGAAAGCTTCGATAAGTATTCTTTGAGTTATCTTACCAATATATCGACATATATTGTTACCGGGGCGAATTTTTCGTTTTACGATAGAAAGGATATCGACGGCGTAAGCTCTTTAAGGCTTCCGTTCAATTATGTTAAAAAAAATTATATCCTTTCGATAAAGCCTTTTTATTATCCCAAAAAAGACGGTTTTAAAACATTGGGCGTTAAAACGAGTTTCGCCGTGGTTAAAGGTAAAGACGATATTTTTACCACTTATTACCTTTCAGCCGGGTTTTCAAAAGAGGATTGTAATTTGCAAAAAAGCAAAGATTTTATAATAGACGCTTCTTTGGAGAAAAATTTTTACGACGAGTTTTTTATTATGGCAAAAGCCGCCGTTAACATAAATTACGATAAAAGGAAATTCGGTTATTTCGACAACTCCGATCTCATAAATTACGGTCACACGGGAGTCGTCAATTTTACCGTTTATTCGAATATCGGAATAAATTTCGCAAGAAGCTTCAAGCCGGATTTTAACAGTTATCTTTATTTGGGTTTCGACAGATTAAACGGATATTTAGACGATTTGAACTCATACGTCGTCGGTCTTAAAACTTTTATAGACGAAAAAGAAAACTATTATATGGACTTTAATTATAATTTTGCCGACTTTAAAAAATTTTCAAATTCTAAGATATTCAAAATTTCGATAGGAGTAAATTTCTAATGTCCGAAATAGATAAGCTTGAAATGCTTGTGACGGTATCGCGTTTACTTTCTTCCAAACTGGACATCGCAGACCTTTTGACCACCATTATGAGGCTTGCCACAAGGGTAGTAAATTCCGAAAGAGCCTCTTTATACCTTTTGGACGAAAAAACTCAAGAGCTTTATTTCGATGTTGCTCTGGATCTGGATGAAGAGCTAAAAAAGATGAGGTTTAAATTAGGGGAAGGGCTTGCGGGAACCGTGGCAAAGGAAGCCCGGTCGGTTATATCCAACAATGTCGATAAAGACCCCTCTCACACGAAAAAGGTTGACGAGAAAAGCGGTTATATAACCCGTTCTCTTTTAACCTGTCCGATGATAATAAAAGGAAAAGTTATAGGGGTGGTTCAGGCTATAAATAAAGTTGAGGGAGATTTTACCGAAGAAGATAAGAACAATTTCGAGGCCTTCGCTTCTCAGGCGGCGATAGCCATAGAAAACTCGAGGCTTTTCAATAAAGTAAAAGACGAGAAAAACAAACTTGAAAACATTTTTAAGGTGATAGAAGAGGGGGTGGTTGTCACCGATGAGGAAGGAAACATAAAAATAATAAACGATTCCGGAGTTAAATATTTCGATTATAATTCGAACAAACATATTACCATAACCGACATTCTGGAAGGTTTTTTGGTAGATACGGAAATAGAAGAACTTTTAAAAGAAAAAAAGAACTATAAGTTTTTAGCCGAGAAAAAAGATAATAAAAAATTGATACTCGAGTGCGATTTTGTCGCGGATAAGTTTTCTTTTAAAGAAGGAAAAGAGTTTTTGTGGATATTTAACGACGTTACTCAAAAAATAACCGAGTCCAGAGTTTCCAGAGAATTTTTGTCGCTTGTCTCCCATAAATTTAAAACGCCGATAACATCCATGGTCGGTTATTCCCAGATACTCGAACAGATGGAATGCGATAATGAAATAATAAAAAAAGCGATAAAATCCATAATATCCCAGGGTTTTAAATTAAGTTCTCTTGTGGATGAGATGTTGGAGTTTTCATCCATAGAAAATAAAAGTGCATGCGAGTTGAAGCTTACTGATATTAAGTCTTCGGATATCATAGATTCCGTTATTTCCCAAAAAAAAGAGAAATATAAAGAAGTCGAGTTTGAGAAAGCCATAATAGACAATTTCGAATTAAAAATAGATTCCGAGCTATTTTATAAAGCTCTTTCGGAACTGATTAGAAACGGCATAAAACATAATAAAAAAGATAAAAAGAAAATAATAATAACTTCGAAAATTTTTAACGGCTTTAAAACAATATCCGTATGGGATAACGGTAACGGAATACCGGGCCGGGAACTGGATAAAATATTCGATAAATTTTATCAGATAGAATCCGGTTTTACGGGCCAGACCGAAGGCTGGGGGCTTGGGCTTAGTATGGTTAAAAAAATATTGGAGCTTCACGGATTTTCTTACAAAATAAAATCTCAAGTCGATAAAGATACGATATTCACGATAATAATGGATAAAATCTAAGGTTGTTTTTGGATCCGGTAAATGGCGTGATAAACGCATATTCCTACGGATGTAGCTAAATTTAAAGACCTAATGTTTTTGGAACTCATCGGTATTCTATACAATTGTTTTTCAAATCTCAAATAAAAATCTTTTGGAAATCCGGAGGATTCGCTTCCGAATATAAGACAGGAATTAGGGTTAAAAGAAGCTTCCCAGAGCGTTTTTTTGCCTTTGGTAGAAAAGAAGATTAGATTGTTTTCGTCCGATAGCGTTTTTAAAAAATCTTCAAAGTTTTTATGTACGCATAATTTTAGATGTTTCCAGTAATCGAGCCCCGCTCTTTTAAGAGCTTTATCAGTCAAATCAAAGCCCAATCTTCCGACCAAAACAAGTTCGATATCGTTTGCCACGCAGGTTCTTCCTATATTGCCGGTATTTTGCGGGATTTCCGGGTTTATCAAAACTACTTTCATATTTTAAAATCGCTAAAATAGTTAGAATGCCATATTTCAAGCATAAGAAGAGCCCATAACTTGTAACCGTGGTCTCTTTTAAAACTTTGATGCTCTTCCCATAATCTTTCTATTTCCTTTCGATCGAAGTATCCCCTTTTAATCGCTCTATCGCTTAAACAATACTCTTCAAATTTCTTTTTAAGCTCTCCTCTAAACCAGATGCCAAGCGGTATTCCGAAGCCCATCTTTCCTCTGTTGTTAATAGAGTCGGGGAGATTGTTTTTAAAAGCTTCTTTCAATATAAATTTTGTTTTTGTAAATCCTTTTAATTTATAATCCGAAGGCAGGTTTTGAGCAAATTCCGTAAGCTTATGATCTAATAAAGGGGATCTTGTTTCTAAGGAATTGGACATTGACGCCATATCCATTTTTGTCATAAGACATTCGCTTAAGTAGGAATAAATGTCGGTTTTTGTTACGGATTTTATTATATCCCCGGATTTGTTTTTTTCCATTAAGTTTAGCAAATATTTTTCCGAATAATTTATTTCTTTATCTATTAGCTTTTTGAATTTATCGGTTAGGATTCTATTTTTTTCTTCGGTATCGAAAAAAGACAAAGAAGAAATGTAGCTTTTTTCTATGCTTTCCTTCATAGCTATTCTGAGAAATTTTCTTAATTTCCATATATTTCCAAAAGGCGCGTTTTTTTCTTTAAACGGTTCGGATAAATAAAAGATCGCCTTAAATAATAAGTCGGGCCCAAATCTCTTTATAAAATCGAGTATCTTTATCGCTTGATACCTGGAATATCCGGCAAAGTTTTCGTCTCCTCCGTCGCCGTTTAGAGCCACTTTAACGTATTTAGATGTTATCTTGGATACGTAGTAACTTGGGAGCGCGCTTGGGTCGGCAAAGGGCTGGTTGTATATTTTTACGAGATTTTCCAGCGCATCGGTCATTTTTTCTTCCACTATAAACTCGGTATGTTCGGTGGAATACATTTCGGCAAGTTCTTTCGCATAATTTAACTCGCTGTATTTTTCTTCTTTAAAACCTATCGAAAAAGTTTTAACCCTGGGCGAGTTTCGAGCCATAACGCTTACTACCACCGATGAATCTATTCCTCCGGATAAAAAAGCTCCTATAGGGACATCGGATATCATCCTGAGCTTAACCGATTCTTCTACCAATCTTTTAACCTCGTCTTTCGCTTCTTCAAACGAGATTTTAATCGGTCTTTCTTCTATTTCCCAATACTTTTCATTCTTTATGCCGTTTTTGTCTATTACGAGCGTTTCGGCCTGTTCGAGTTTTTTTACTTCTTTGTAAATAGTCGAAGGTGCGGGTATGTACTGGAGCGTTAAAAAAGAATCTATAGCGGTTAGATTTATTGTTTTTTTAACCTTTTCAAACGAAATTAAAGAGTCTATTTCCGAAGAAAAGGCGAAATAATCGGAGTCTATATAATAAAAAAGCGGTTTTTTGCCCAATCTATCTCTTGTAAGTACAAGCCTTTTTTTTCTTTTATCCCACAAAGCTACGGCGAACATTCCTCTTAGTTTCTTGGGAAAATCCGTTCCCATTTCTTCATATAAATGAACTATAACCTCGGTATCGGTTTTGGTTTTAAATTTGTGGCCTTTGGATAGAAGTTCGTTTTTTATTTCTTTAAAATTATATATCTCTCCGTTGAAAACCGTTATTATGTCGTTTGTTTCGTTTGAAATAGGCTGCTTTCCGCTTTCCAAATCTATTATCGAAAGCCTTCTCATTGCGATACCTACGGTTTCTTCGACATAAAAACCTTCGTCGTCCGGGCCTCTGTGTATCAAGAGGTCGTTCATCTTTTTTAAATCGCCATGGTTTATTTTTTCGTTTTTAAAAGAAAATATCCCGCATATTCCGCACATATTCTATTTTTCCTTCTGATTTTTCGACATGGATAGTATTTTTCTAAAATTTAAACCTAAGGAGTATATGAAGATTACCGCCGCAAGAGTTATTACTATGTAGCCCAGAATATGTACCGATGTGGCAAAAAGCAGAGAAGTTTCTTTATCTATACCCCAGCTCATACATACCCTTGAAACCGCATACTCGTAATTTCCGAAATATCCGGGCATGGATGGAACGCTTGCGGATAATGACCCCGCAAATACCGATATTGCGGCCTTAAAAAAGTCTATTGCGTGTATTTTTAAAGCCTTTGCCATAAAAAAGTTATTTAAAACGTCGAAATTCCATTGTATTATTCCCGAGCCCAATATTAAAAATGTCAGCCCCAAACTTTTAAAACAAACCCCGCCGTTTTTTATTTTTATTATAAAAGAGTGTATTTTTGGGTGATAATTTTGAAATTTTTTAACCTTAGGGTGAATCATTATCTTATCGGAGAATATGAAAAGAATTATAACCGCTATTATCGCAAAGTTAAGTATTACAAAAAATGAAGTTTTATTTATTAGTATGTTTATCCCTCCCAACTTCGAATATAAAAGCAGAAGAGCGAACAGTATCAAAGTATCCATAAGCCTTTCTATAAATACTGTCGAAAGAACGGTTGTTTTTGGGATTGCGTAAAAATGCGAAACCAAAAATATTTTTGTTATCTCGCCCATTCTAAAAGGCAGTATGTTATTTATTCCCAAACTTATCACCTCTATTTTAAACAGTTGCTTTAAATCTGTTGTTACGTTAGGCTTTAATATTAAATACCATTTTAGAGTTCTAAACACCAACTCAAAAAATGTGGAGATTAAAAAAAGAAACATGAAAGATATGTCCGATTTCTTTAATATTAATAAAAATTTTGAAAAATCCGCGTTTTTGAAACTCAGATATATCAACAGAAAGCTTATTATTATTCCAAGCGAAGCTATTAATATATCCTTTGTTTTCATTTAACCGCCTCTTCCGAATTTTCTTAAAAGCTCTTCGCTTGAAATTTCCACCATTACCGGCCTTCCGTGAGGACAATGAAGAGGGTCTTTAGTATTTTTCAGTTCTTCTATTAGATTTAAAGCGGCTTTAGAGTCGATTTTTTCGTTGAATTTTATCGATTTTTTACAGGATATGGTGGCTATGGTATCTCTTTTAAGCTCGGCCGATATGTTTGAAGGTCTGGATATGACTTCGTTTAAATAATTAAATATCTCGGAGATTTCTTTTTGGGTAAAGTTAAACAAGGACGGAACCGAGTAAACGGAGATGGAGTTTGGGCCTATTTGATTTATCTCAAATCCCGCGTCAGATAAAAATTCTTTCATTTCCATTATCTTGGATATCGCGCTTATCGGCATTTTTAATTCTATCGGAATAATAAGTTTTTGAACGGATATTTTTTTCTCGTTAAACTCGTTTACGTATTTTTCGAACGTAATTCTTTCCGCCGCCGCATGCTGGTCTATTATAAGTATGGAGTTTTGAGTCTGGTATATTAATAAGCTTGCAAAAGCCTGGCCTACGAATGTGACGGGAGGTTTGTACCAGTGGGTGTTTTTTTCGTTTTCATACATTCGGGTTATAAAATCCGATTGAGAAAAGGAGATGTTTTGTTTTTCGAGCTCTTGCGTTAAATCTTTTTCTTTTACCGTTTCCAATTCATTGTCTGGCTCGGAGTCGTAAAGCCTTTGGGGAGAAGATCTATTTTCTACGGCTTTTTCTACGGTTTTATAAACGGACATATAAACGAAATTCTCGTCGTCGAATTTTACTTCTTTTTTTTGCGGGTGAACATTTACATCTATTTTGGACGGCTTGGCTTCTATGGAAACCAAAAAAATAGGATGCTTGTTTAGCCTTATATGTTCAAAAGCCTTATAAACCGCGGAGGATACCGTTTTCGATTCCACTATTCTCGAATTTACGTATATGTATTGGAATGTTTTTGAGGAAACTAAATTGGAGGAGCTTGAGACGAATCCTTTTATTGTTATTTTATCGAAGTTTTCTTCGAAATAAATGAGGTCTCTGGTAAGATCTTCTCCCAATATTTTTTTCGCTCTTAAAACAAATCGTTTGTCTTTGTCCGGAGGAAGATTATATATTTCTTTCCCGTCTATGTTGAGAACAAATCTTTTGTCCGGCCTTATCAAAGCGAATTCTTCTATAAGTTTTATTATGGAGCTTCTTATATAAGAGTCGGATTTTAAAAATTTAAATCTTGCGGGCGTATTGTAAAATAGGTCCTTTACTTCGACGGTTGTGCCTTTTAAAGGCGCGGATGGGAATATGGATATCGAGTTAAAATCTCCGCCTTCGGCTTTTAAGGTATGTCCCGTTTGACCTTTGCCGTCGTATGAATTTATCGTTATTTTGGAAACCGAAAATATGGAAAATAAAGCCTCTCCTCTAAAACCGTAGGTAATTAAAGAATTTATATCCTCTATGTTTTTAATTTTGCTTGTGGAGTATCTGTATAGCGCAATTTTTAAGTCTTCTAAGCTCATTCCGTCGCCGTCGTCGTTTACTCTTATCGTTTTTTTGCCGGCTTTTTCTACGGTTATGTTTATCGAGTTTGCGTTTGCGTCCAGAGAATTTTCTATCAGTTCTTTTAAAACCGATACGGGACTTTCTATGACTTCTCCCGCGGCTATTTTTGAGTATGTAGAGGCGTCGAGTATTTTTATCATAAGAAAATTTTAGCAATTTTTTAAACCGTCAAACTCTAAAGTTTAATGTTCTATGTTCAATGTTTAAAGTTGCACGAGCGGAACCAAATGTCTAAAGTTTCCTCTATACATCCACACATCTACGTCTCTATACATCTAATTTCTTCCAATCTTCTACGCGTTCACTCATCTACGCATCTTTTAAATATGTATAATGTATTTAGGAGGGAAAATGAAAAAAATAACGTTAATTCTTTTATCTTGCGTGTTTTCTTATTCGCTTCTAAGCGCTCAGACATACGCTCAGGAGCTCAATAATACCGGAAAAATAAAAAAAGGCGGGATCGAAACGAAAAAAGAAGAGGTTAAAGAAAAGTCTATGGAAAAACTTCATACCCTTACGGGCGTAGTAAAATCCGTAGATGTCGAGAAGAAAACGATTACCGTAGATTCCGTAAAAAAGAAAGGCGAAACTATGACCTTCGGTTATGAAGGTTTAAAATTAAAAGACGGTAAAGATACCATAGACGCTTCTTCGTTAAAACCGGGGGATAGGATAAAAATAAAATACTCGGGAGATATAACAAATCCGAAGATAGAAAAGATGATGAAGATTAACGAAGAGATGAAAGAAAAAATGGAAAAAAAGGAAGAAAAGAAAGAGATGAAAAAATCCGACGATAAACCTTCTCAACCTAAACAAACCGAAACAAAAACGGCGCCTCAGACAAAATAAGAAATTCTCTTAAGCCGAAATAACAAAAAGCGGGCGTTTTACCGCCCGCTTTTTTATTGAGTTTGGTCTTTTTTAATTATAAGATACATCGAGTAAAACATTATTAGGGTTCCGAAAATAAAAACCGCTTTAGATATATGGTCCGTATATTTTATTACCCCGAATTTGTTTAAAAGATAAGCCCAATCGTGTTCTCCTCCTCCGACAAGCGGAAGTTCCTGTTTTTGCGCGTCTGCTATATATATGCTTATGTTTAAAAAATTTTCTCCGACCCAAAAAAGCGATATTTTAGAAGAAAAAATTTGTCCCGTTTTATAAAAATAAATCGTTATAAAAGTGGGCCAGAATATCTGAGATATGGTTCCGCCCATAAATCCTATCGTTTCTCCCAAAAAACCCAAAAAAACATGACCCGCTTCGTGAAAACAAAGATTTATGTAATCTAAGAAAGAAAAATAATTGTCGTATTTTATGAAATTGGAGTAAAAGTAAATCATTAAGGCTACGAGTATTATTTTTAGTATAAATAAATTTTTCATCTGAATAGCATCGCCAGCATAAAAGCCGTTATTATCATCAAACTTATATAAATGGCTATGTTTTTTTCTATTTCGTTTTGTCTTTTAATATCGATTAATTTTATTTCTTTTTTTATGTACCCGTATTCGTTTAGTTTAAGTTCGGATAATATTTTACCGTTGGGATATATAAAAGCGGATATCCCGTTGTTTGCCGCTCTTATAAACGGCCTTGAATTGGAAACCGCCCGCGATACGGACACGGCAAAATGCTGATATGGAGCCGATGTGTTTAGATACCACCCGTCGTTTGTTATATTTATAAACAAATCCACATCTTCTTCTTGATAAAAGAGGTAGTCGAATATGGTTTCATAGCAGATGGTTTGGCCCAATTTTAATTCGTTTAAAACAAAAGGTTTTTGATTTATGTTTCCTTCTTCAAACTCGCCTAAGGCCGTTACTACCTTTGCGAATTTTCCTATTACGCTTCTAAAAGGAACATATTCTCCGAAAGGAACGAGTATTCTTTTATCGTACTCCGCGATTATTTCGCATTTAGGGTTTATAAGATAAGCGGAAACATGTTTTCTGTTAATCTTGGATACGGAACCCACTATATGATAAGTATTTGTTTGCTTTATGTTTTTGCATAGCCAGTTAAAAACATCGTTGTCGTCTATCCAGCCGTATAACGCGTTTTCCGGCCATATTATTATATCGGGTTTGTCGTTTTCGGTAGCTTTTTTTAAAACGGTTTCTATTTTGGATTTTATATCGTCCACATAAGACCAGTCCCATTTCATATAAAAATCTATCGAGGGCTGTATTACGGCGATTTTTATTTTTTTATCGCTTGATTTTAATAATTTCTCGATATCGTCATATTTCATTTTGCCTAATGTTAAAGAAATGAAAAGAACTAAAACGGCAGCTATAAATTTCTTTATTTTTTTAGTTTTTTCTTTTTCTATTATTATCGAAGCTAAAAGAACGTTTATTGAAACTATCAAAAAAGTGAGCGTATAGGTCTGACCTAAATGGGAAAGATTTAGAATATATGGACTATTCCACTGAGAATAACCCAACTGAAACCACGGGAAATAAGGCGCGTATTTGGTTAGGCTTGTTTTTATGGAATCTACCAATACCCATACCGAAGGCAAAACAAATACGGTCATATTTATATTGCATGTTTTAGACATATATCCCACAAAACTAATAACTACAAACTCTATTGAAAGTAAGGCGGATAAAAATAACAATCCGAGTAACGAAACGACCGGATTTACCTCGCCCGCTCTCAATGTCGGATATATCCAGTAAAGTAGTAGCAAATAAGTGGAAAAACCGTATATGAAACCGTATTTTATCGCTTCTTTTTTTGTTTTAAATTCAAATAAAGCTATTATGAAAGGAATTAGAGATAAAAAAGCCAGCGGCGAGAGCGAGATTTTGGGGTATGAGAGAAAAATCAAAAAAGAGCTTAAAAGAGTAAATAACAATTTTTTGTTTTCAATGATTATGCTTTTAATTTTAAACATTTCTTTCCTAAATAAATTATATAATTTTAATATGGAAATTTTTAAAAACAAATACAATAAGCTTGTGCTGGTTATTACGGTTTTGTCTCTTATATTGCTTATAGGCTTTCCCGTTTATCAGTTCTACGACTTTATCGTTCATTCGAAGATAAAAACGTCAAATTTAATAATATCGGTTATTTTGATTTTTATTCCCATTTTTTCCTGGTTGTTTAGCGTTGGAGAATATGTTTTGGAGTCCGACGGGTTATCGATAAAAAGAAAAATATTTCCGATTAAAATAAAATACGAGGAAATAAAAAAGGTATCCAGGTTGGGTTATCAAGACATAAAATCTTCAATAAGAATATTCGGTAACGGCGGTTTGTTCGGTTTTTACGGCATTTTCCGAAATGAATCCATAGGCAATTACAGAGCTTATTTTTCAAATTTTTCGGATCTTGTTCTCATTGAGACCGATAAAAAAAAGTTTGTCATATCGCCCGAAAATCCTGATATTTTTACTGATTACCTGAAATCAAGAATTAAAAATTGATTCAATCCTTTCAAATATGGGCCTTTTTTATTGTTATAATATTTATATATGATAAAGAAAATAATAGATTCTGTTTTCGGGACCAAAAGCGAAAGAGATATTAAGAAAATAATGCCTTTAATAGACGAAATAAACTCTCTTTCGGACGAATATTCTAAGCTTGGCGACGAGGAATTAAAAAATAAAACTAACGAGTTTAAAAAAATGCTCGAAGACGGTATGTCTTTGGACGACATACTTCCGATGGCCTACGCCGCCGTCAGAGAGGCATCTAAAAGAACGATAGGGCTTAGACATTACGACGTCCAGCTTATAGGCGGAACCGTTTTACATCAGGGCAAAATAGCCGAAATGAAGACCGGCGAGGGAAAAACTCTGGTTGCGACTTTGCCGGCTTATCTCAACGCCTTGACCGGTAAAGGCGTTCATGTGGTTACCGTAAACGATTATTTAGCAAAGAGAGATAGAAACTGGATGGGACCTGTTCATGAATTTTTAGGGCTTAGTGTCGGATACATAAATCACGATATGGATAACGCCGAGAGAAAAAAGATGTATGAGTGCGACATAACCTATGTTACAAACAACGAATTAGGATTCGATTATCTGAGAGATAATATGGTTATGGATAAAAACGAGAGGGTTCTTAGAGGCCTTAATTACGCCATAGTGGACGAGGTGGATTCCATATTGATAGACGAGGCCAGAACTCCTTTGATAATATCCGGGCCCAGCGAACAATCCACCGATAAATATTATATAGTGGACAGAATAATTCCTTATCTTAAGATAAAGTTTATAACCGAAAAAGAAGAGTTTGAAGCCAAGAAAGAGGGTCTGGATATAGGAAAGGGTTTCGACGCGATAATAGACGAGAAAAATCATAGCGTTATGCTTACCGAGGAAGGCGTTCAGAAAGCCGAAAGGCTTTTAAAAGTCGATAACATATACAACGATATAAACGCCGAGTGGGCTCATCATATAAATCAAGCGGTAAGGGCTCATTATCTATTTAAAAAAGACGTTCATTATGTGGTAAAAGACGGAGAGATAGTGATAGTTGACGAGTTTACCGGAAGATTGATGCCGGGAAGAAGATGGTCGGACGGGCTTCACCAGGCTATAGAAGCGAAGGAGCATCTTCAGATAAAAGAGGAAAATCAGACTCTTGCCACCATAACCTTTCAGAATTTTTTCAAATTATATAACAAAATAGCCGGTATGACGGGTACCGCTATGACCGAGGCGGCGGAGTTCTGGGAGATATATAAACTTGATGTGGTGGAAATTCCGCCGAACAAAAAATGTATAAGATACGATTTTCCGGATAGAGTTTATAGGACCGAGAGAGAAAAATATAACGCCATAGTCGCGGAGGTAGAGGAAAGATGGAAAAAAGGCCAGCCTTTGCTGGTCGGTACAAGGTCTATAGAAAAATCCGAGATGCTTTCGCAACTACTTAGAAAAAAAGGAATTCCTCATCAGGTTTTAAACGCAAAATATCACGAGATGGAAGCCCAGATAATAGCTCAGGCGGGAAGAAAAGCCTCTGTTACCATAGCCACAAATATGGCCGGAAGAGGAACCGACATAATACTGGGCGGTAACCCTCCGGATTTGGAAAATCAGAAGTATGTGGTTGAGGCCGGAGGGCTTTGCGTAATAGGCACGGAGAGACACGAGTCGAGAAGAATAGACAATCAGTTGAGGGGAAGATGCGCAAGACAGGGAGACCCCGGCGTTTCGGTTTTTTACGTATCGCTTGAAGACGAGCTTATGAGGCTTTTCGGTTCCGATAGGATATCGGCGATAATGGAAAGACTCGGGATGAAAGAAGGCGAGGTAATAGAGTCGAGAATCATATCCAAACAGATAGAAAACGCTCAAAGAAGAGTCGAGGCGATGAACTTCGACATAAGAAAACAGGTATTGGATTACGATAACGTAATGAATAAGCAGAGGATGGCCGTTTACGAGCTTAGAAACATAATACTTGAAAGCGATAATATTTCGGATAGAATAGAGAAGATGATGGAAGAGATGGTGGATTCTTTGATAGAAAACAATATAGACGCGAAAGAGCATCCCTCCGCCTGGAATTTAGATAATTTGAACATTCAGATTAAAAGGAGCTTCGGTTTTAGCGTTGAAAACTCGGATTCTTTAAATTACGAATCTTTGAAAGACGGGATAATTACAAAACTCAAAGAGCTTTATAAAAAAAGAGAGGCGGATTTTTCCGAAAGAGGCGTTAATTTTAAAGAACTTGAAAGAATACTTCTTTTGCAAATAATAGACCATAACTGGAAAAACCATCTATACGAACTGGATCATTTGAGAAAAGGTGTGGTCTTAAGAGCTTACGGTCAGAAGGATCCTTTGATAGAATATCAAAAGGAATCTTACGCTTTGTTTGAAAGAATGTTAGACAGAGTAAGGGACAATACTATAGAATATCTTTTCAAGATACAGCTTCCGCCGAGAATAATAAGGCCTCAGTTTTCGAATCAAAAAAACGAGAACGTCGAAAAAGAAAAAAAATCGGATAAAAAGGAAGAAAATCAAAACAAACCTACTGTTTCTTCCGTAAAAGTCGGAAGAAACGACCCCTGCCCTTGCGGCAGCGGCAAGAAATATAAAAAATGTTGCGGCAAAGATAAGTGATTTTTAATTTTTACGTAACATTTATTTAATTTCGAAAGTGCTAAAATATAATTATGAGAATAACTACCAAATGGACATTATGGTTTCTTTCGATAGGCGTATATGTCATGGCTTTGGGCGGAGTTTTTTATTATAACCTTTTCAAATGGACTTTCGACGAAAAGCTTAAAGCCGATATAATAGACACGGTTAAAATCTACGCTCCCACAATGAGGGACGGGCTTTTGAAAAATCCTAAAGCCATAACCTTCGAAGAATTTAATCTTATGGCGGAGACTCTTTCCAAAGACGAGAGAATCGCCTCTATAATATATCTAAACAAAACCGGCATAATAAGATGGCATAGAGAGCCGAGATTTATCGGTATGAGCTGGGACGAATACATATCTCAGGTTCCTCCTCTTACCGACGCCATAGCACAGGCCATAACAGCAAAGATGCCGAAGGTCAGGCCTGTTCCCAAACAACCTTACTACGAAATAGCCATTCCTTTGACGGTAAATAACGAGATAGTGGGGAGCGTTTTGTTGATGGTTTCAAAGGCCACATCCGATACGCTTGTGTCTTCGGCTATGAGCAAGTATGTGGTAGGGGCGATAGGAGTTTTAGTTTTACTCGGAATACCTTTTTATGTGTTTTTCTATCGTTATGTGATAAATCCTTTGGAAGCTTTGGGCGAGGCGGTAGAGGCGGCGTCTTTTAAAACGTTTGAGCTCAGATTTAACATAAAAAACGACGAGATAGGGTTTGTGGCCGAAAGCATAAATAACCTGCTTAAAAAATTTAAAAATGAAATAGAGAATTATTCCAAGCGCGACAGGTACTTTAGGGAAATAGAGGAAAAATGGTGGAAGGCGATACTTAAAACAATAGTTCCTTTAAACGAGTACGTAATAGTTGTAGACGAGAATAATAACGTATTGTACGCAAATTTTGAACTCAAAGGGATAGAAGGAACGACCGTCCATCTTTTAGATGTGGTGGAAAGCCAGCAACAAAATCTTTTAAGGCTTGTAGGTCAGGCCTTCGATATGCCGGGGGAAGTTATAGAAGGCGAGACGATATTTAAAGGCCAGAGTCTGGCGGTTAAGGTCATACATATAGGAGATACCCCGGATCTTAATAGAACCCTGATACTCTTTTATCCCAAAAAAGTTTATTGACCCAAAAGATTTCTTACCTGAAGAGGGCCTTCGTATATGAAGGAAGTATATATTTCGAAAAGATTTGCTCCGGCTTTTTTCCTTAATTCTATATCGTTTTTATCGAATATTCCTCCGCTTGATATTATCGGTGTAGTCGGTGCAAAACTTCTTATCTTTTCTATCGTTTGAAGATTTAATTTACCTAAAGGTTTTCCGCTCAATCCCCCTTCTATAGAATCAAATGCTCTTGTTTTAATTAAATCTTTTCTTTTGGTTGTATTGCTTGCGACTATCCCGGTTTTTGTTTTTTCGCACAATTCGGATATGTCTTTTAAATCATCATCAGAAATGTCCGGAGATATTTTTATAAATAAGATTTTTTTGTCGTCTATTTCTTTTACGCTTTCTATTATTTTTTTTGAGTAATCTTTTAAACCCTCTGTAAAACCTTTAACATTTGGGCAGCTTATGTTTATTACAAAAAAATCTCCCGCATCTTTTAAAATTTTAAAACATTCGGATATGTTTTTATGAGCTATTTCCGATTCGCAATCGTTGTTTTTTGCTATATTTATTCCAAGAACGATATCTTCTTTTCCTTTTTTTTCTATATTTTTTAATACTCCATAAGCGCCTATGTTATTTAAGCCAAAATGATTTATCAAAGCTTTTTCTTCCGGGATTCTCCATAGCCTTGGTTTCGGATTTCCTTTTTGAGGTTTAAGCGTTACGCTTCCTATTTCTATAAAACCGAATCCCAAACATTTTAAAAAATCGTATGCCTCTCCGTTTTTGTCAAACCCGGCGGCAAGCCCGATTGGATTTTTAAAATTTAGTCCCGAGATAGAAATAGGCGAGTTAACCGTGAAATAATTCGAAACAATTTTTTTAAAAAAGTTGAAGTTCGAAGCGATTTTAAATTTCAAAATCGCCATATCGTGAACGGTTTCAGGGCCTATTTTAAAAGCTATCGGCCTTACTATTTTTTTATATAAAAAATCTATCGTTTTCATATCTTATTTTTCCGTTTATTATGCTCATTATGTTTTTTCCGGTTAGAGTCATTTTTTTAAAAGGGGAATTTTCGGATTTGGAATAAAAAGATTTTACATTCCATTTTTTTCGAATGTCTATCAACGATATGTCAGCTATATACCCTTCTTTTATTATCCCTCTGTTTTTAATATTTATAATTTTAGCCGGATTTGATGTCATAAGCGATATTACCAGAGAGAGAGGAAATTTGTTTTTTATGAAAAGTTCGGTTATGGAAGCCGAAAGCATAGTTTCAAGACCTATTACTCCAAAAGGTGCCTCTTCTATGGGTTTTGCTTTTTCTTTTACAGTATGAGGAGCATGGTCAGTGGCTATGGCGTCTATTGTCCCATCTTTTAATGCTTTTATTATTGCGAGTCTGTCTTCTTCGGTTCTAAGTGGAGGATTCATTTTAAAATCCGAGTTTAAATCTTTTATGTTTTCTTCTGTGAAACAAAAATAATGTGGAGCGGTTTCGGCTGTAATTTTAGGGTTTAGTTTTTTAGCTTCTTTTATTATTTCTATCGATTCCTTGACGCTTATATGTTGAAGATGCAAAGGAGTGTTTGTTATTATAGATAGAATACAATCTCTTAAAACCGCCATATATTCGGTTTTTCTGTTTATACCCTTTATATTTAATTTTTTTGAAATCTTTCCTTCGTTTATAAAACCTTCATAATTTGTTTGAGGATGAGAAAAAACTTTTTTTTCGTATTTGTCGGCAAGTATCAAAAGTTTTTCCATAACACAAGAGTCTTTTATCCAGGTCCCGTCGTCTGTAAACGAGACCGCATATTTTGAATTTTCTTTAACATCCACAAGATGACTGCCTTGCCTGTTTTTTGTTGCAGCGGAAGAAAAAAGCATATTAAGACAGGATTCTTTTTTTGCTTTTTTTATAAGAGTTTTTAATATTTTAGGGTTATCTGTAGCAGGCTCGGTATTAGGCATAAGAAGTACCGTTCCTACTCCTCCGCTTAAAGCGGCTCTGGTAAGCGATAAAAAATCCTCGGCCTCCTCTTTGCCCGGGACTCGAGAATGAACATGGATATCTATTAAAGAGGGAATTGCCACAAGTCCGTTTGCGTTTACGATTTTAGCTCTTTTGTTATTTATTTTATCCGATATTTTTCTTATTCGGTTTTGCGAGATTAGTATGTCTTTTTTTTCTAATTTTTCACCATTTATAACAAACGCGTTTTTTAATAATATCATTTCTTTTTTTTCTTTTTCTTATCGTTAAAATAAAAATACATTCCTACAAACCCTGCAATTACCATGACAAACACCCATGGGTTTTCCAATTTTTTTTCGCTTTGTTTGTTATTGTCTATAATTTTACTTGAATCTTCTTCGATGGATATTATATTCTCTTGTTTTTCTATGGTTTGATTTTTGGAATGCGATAAATCTTTTTGTTTTATAGGTTTTTTTCCAATTAATTCGCTTAATGTTAAATTTTTAGACGAGCAGCTATCTTTTGTAGGACTACATTGAGCGACAATTAAACCCGGAAAAAAACTTAATAATAAAAAACTAACTCCTAAACTCGACAATATCTTCGAAAGATTTCTTTTTTCTTTCGTTTGGTTCCTCATCTTTTTCTCCTATCGCTATAATTATTTCGATGTTTTCGCCTTTTTTTAGGTTTAAAAACTCGAAAGCCTTTTTTTTGTCAAACCAACCGACCCATAAACTGCCTAATCCCATATCGGTAGCTGCTAAAACCATATGTTCTCCGGCTATACCTAAGTCTATTAAAGAAAAATCGGTATCGCATACCATATTTCCTATTTTCATTTTTAAGCTTGTTTTTGTTCTTACTATGGCTATTATTACCGGGGCTTTTTTAACAAAAGAGCAGGCGGAGAACATTCCAGTAAAAACCGAGTCGCAAAATTTGTTTTTATATTCTCCGCTCATTACTACAAATCTGTAAGGCTGGGAATTGCAGGCCGATGGAGAAAGCCTTGCGCATTCCAATAATTTTTCTATTTTTTCTTTTTCTATCGGGTTTTCTTTGAATTTTCTTATGCTTTTTCTTTTTTTTACAAGCTCTTCAAACATATCGCTAAAATAATTTTATCATATTAGAAAGCTTAAAGGATTGGAGCGTTAGAGGAAATTGGATGTATAGATGCGTAGAAGTGTAGATGTGTGGATGCATTGGAATTAGATGAATAGATGTGTAGAAATATTGAAAAACTTTAAGCATTTCGTTCCAGTCGTTTAACTTTGAACTTCAAACATTAAACTCAATTTTTATTCTCTAACCCCTGTTCTCTATTCTCTGTCATTAGACTTTAGACATTGAACATAAAACATTGAACATTAAACTTTATTACGCTTGACAGATATTTTTTTTTATAAAATAACTTAGGAGGGCAAATGAAAATAAAATTATTATTTTTAGTTTGGATTGGTATAATGCCTGTTCTCAATGCTCAGGATAATGTATCTACCCAGAGCGTATTGTCGGTGGAACAGGTAAAAGCTCAGCCGGTGGTTGATGTTAAAAACAAAGAATATATAAATGCGAAGGAGTTTGACGACATTTTAAGAGAAGCAGAAAATAAGTTAAAAATGGATAAGAGCCAGAATAAAAAACTTAGAGATTATGTGTTTGAAATTCTTCCGATAAAGAACAAAATGAGTGGTGAAGAAAAAATGAAACTGGCTTTGGATATGAATGAGTTTATAGAAAAATATCCATTATTGGCTATTAAAATTTATGATAAAGAAATAGAGTTAAATCCTTCAAATCCAAACGCTTATTACGAAAGAGCAAGTGTATATTATTCTTTGTGTATGAAAGAATTTGAAAAAAACAGTAATAATAAGAATTTTGATAAAACTTATTGTGAGAAATATATTGTTGATGCGGATAATGCTTTAAAATACATTAAAAGCGATAAGGAATTAGATATTTATGGGGTTCCCTTCAGAATGAAAATATATAGCTCTAAAGGTGATATTTATAGGTTTATATATAAAGATTTACAAAAAGCAATTGACAATTACAATAAAGCCATAAAATCGGATGTATTTCAGCCAAGTCAGGAATATTTAAACAGAGCCAGAGCTTATTGCGATATAAACAATTATGAAAAGGCTAAAAAAGATTTAGAAACATATCTCAAAAGAGATTTTACATCAGAGGCAACAAGAATGAGTGAGACTTACGATTTATGTAGAAGGATTTATAGAAAAACTGGAGAGGTAATTGCTGGATGCGCTGAAAAAAAATTGCTGGAAAATTCGGATGAGTTTGATAAATTTTTAAAATCAGCAGGTTTATTAAAATAGATATGATAAGTGAGGTTGTTATGAATAATGGTAAAAAGATATTTTTTGTAATTATGTTTTTCCTTTTTTTCTCTTTTTTGTATAGCGAATGTTTAAACAGAGTAATTCAATATATAACTTATACAAAAGTTACAGACACTATATGTAAGGCAAGTGCTAATGGCAATTGTTATAAATGGGATGTGGTAACTGCAAAGGACACTAAGGAAACCAATGATTGCAAAGAAAGTTGCAATCTCAAAGAATGCAAAAACTGGGAAAGGACAAATACTACGGATGAGCCAAAAGAATGTATGGTTGCTAATAAGCCATGTGTTGAGTTTGCGAGTGCCCAACTTAACGCTCCTTGCATTAGAAGAGTTTGTCCTTATGAAAAAACAAAAGTTGTTACAATAATAGAAAAATGTACTAACGCTATTTGTAATTAATAATTTGCTTTAAAAACGCTGTTCAGAACCGATTTTATCATTTTGTTGCTTTAAAATCTGTTGTGACCCACATGTTTACATAGATATTACGCTTGACAGATATTTTTTTTTATAAAATAACTTAGGAGGGTAAATGAAGATAAAATTATTCTTTTTAGTTTGGATTGGTGTAATGCCTGTTCTCAACGCTCAGGATAATGTATCAACTCAAAGCGTATTGTCGGTGGAGCAGGTAAAAGTTCGGCCGGTGGTTGATGTTAAAAACAAAGAATATATAAATGCGAAGGAGTTTGACGACATTTTAAGAGAAGCCGAGCATAAGTTAAAAATGGATAAAAGCCAGAATAAAAATCTTAGAGATTATGTGTTTGAACTTTTACCTAAAAAAATTAAAAAAGATATGTATCCTCATGAAAAATTTGAAACAACCAATTTTCTTTTAGAGCTTAAAGAAAATCAGCCGGAACTTACTATTAAATTGTTTTCTAAAGAAATAGAGATTAATAAAGCTAATCCATACGCATATTACGAAAGAGCCGGGGTTTATTTAAAAGGATGTTTTGCAAAAGTAGATAAAAAAGCATGTGAAAATGCTATTAAAGACCTTAATGAATCTTTAAAATATGTAAAAAATGATACTGAGACAACTATAGATGGGTTGCCTTTTAGATGGAGTATTTATGAAATGTTGGGGCGTATTTACAGTTATTCGGAAACCGATATAAATGACTTTAATAAAGGATTATTTTATTTTACAAAAAATATAAATGCGGACACATCAAAGCCAAGCATTTCCTATTATGACCGTGCAAAAGTCTATTTAAAGCTTGATAAATTTGAACAGGCAATAAAAGATTTGTCTGAGTATAAAAAATCTACTATGCAATTCGAAGATGAGAAAAAAACTATATTATAGGTTTATGCAGGAGTTTATATAAAAAAACTAAAAGGGATTATATACCCGAGTGCCCTTATAGAAACGAGATAGAGTTAAAATCGGAATAGTAATCGGAGGTTTATTATGGTATTGTAACTCAAGCCAAAAAGACGATGTTTGTAAAGAAAGTTGTAGTTTAAAGGAATGCAAAAACTGGGAAGAGAAAAACAATACTTATGATATCGGAGATTGTGTTGGTGAGTTTAAATGTTGCGCTTATTCCGGACCTGAGTTGAATGCAAGTTGCATAAGAAAATATTGTACTCGTATATATGATAAAAAAATAGTGTCAGAGAAAAAATGCACACAGTCTGTTTGTAAATAGATTATTCTGTTAATTTCGGTTATAATTTGATAAAATATATCTGGGAGATGGAGTTCTCCTTTAACCGCCCTGGCGGCTGATAACTCCTGAGCTAAAATAAAGGAGGTATCTTATGGAACACATATATCAGCTTGCCACAATATACATAGCTCTGGCGGTAACAAGCGCCATAATAGCCTATCATCTAAAAATATCCATAGCTCTGATAGAAATAACAATTGGAGCGATAGCGGCGAATATCGCTTTAAAATATGCGGGTATAAATATTTTAGAGCCGAATACCGAATGGGTAAAGGTTCTTGCTTCGTTTGCGGCCATTCTTTTAACATTTTTAGCGGGCACCGAGTTGGACCCTAAGACCCTTAAAGATAAAAGAAAAGAATCTTTAATAATAGGAGCCATAGGTTTTTTGGCGCCTTTTATAGGCGGATATCTCGTTTCTAAATATATTGTCGGATGGAATAATGACGCTTCTCTTTTGGTCGGAATAGCGCTTTCTACAACTTCTATGGCTGTGGTTTATGCGGTTATGATAGAAACGGGACTCAATTCTACGGAATTTGGGAAAGGGATTTTGGCATCTTGTTTTTTAAACGATATAGGAACGGTTTTGGCTTTAGGTTTTGTTTTTTCTCCTTTTAATCTTAAAACCGTAATATTTATTTTGGTTTCGGCCGTCGTGATTTTTATATTTCCCAAAGCTACGGATTATCTCACCAACATATACGGCAACAGGACCGCCGCCATAAGAGCGAAGTTTGTAATGTTGGTTCTTTTGTTTTTGGGTTTTGTCGCGGTAAGATCCGATGTGGAACCGGTTCTTCCCGCATATATAGCCGGTATGGTTTTGGCGGAGTTTAGTATCAGAAATAAAAACTGGATTTTAAGAATGAGAACTCTTACCATAGGTTTTTTAACTCCTTTTTATTTTTTAAGAGCCGGAAGTTTCGTTTCTTTCAAAAGCTTAATATCCGCGCCTCTTATCTTTATTTTCCTTTTTCTATCGAAGGTATTGTCCAAAATATTCGGGCTTTATCCTTTTATTTCCATATTTAGAAAAGAAAAGAATGAGAGGATGTATTACACTCTTTTGATGTCTACAGGCCTTACATTCGGCACCATATCCGCGCTTTTCGGATATACTCACGGTATAATAGACCAGACGCAGTATTCGTTGATTGTTATGGTCGTAATAGCAAGCGCGGTTATACCTACCGCAATTGCAACAATATTTTTTGAACCTAAACATCTTATGCCAACCAAAAAACACATTACTGAAATAAAGGATGAACTTATTGAGGAATGAGCGTCTAATTCCATAAATGGTAATTAGTTAGATTGAATTTTTTTAAAAAATTTATAAATAATACAATCTAATATGTTTAAAATAAAATTGGAACAGTTAAAAATTTTAGCATAAAAAATATACTAATTTGAGGTTTATATAAAGGATATCAGTTTTTTAGAACGAAAAGATAGAATTCGGCTTTAGCCTTCATGGAAGAGGCTTCGGTTTCGGCTTTTTTACCGCTACCCCAGAATAAATCTATTCTTCCGGCTCCTCTTATCGCGCTACCGGTATCGTGAGAGGATATAAATCTTGAAAATTTTTTAAATTCTATTATCTTCTCTCCGTTTTCGTCGCTTACCGGTTTTGTGGATATTATATAAGCAAAGACCCCGTACGGTATATAGGCCGGGTCTATGGCTACCGATCTTTGGGGTATAAGTTCTTTGCCGATGGCGCCGACCGCTTGAGTTTCTTTATCTTTAAGATTGAAAAATATATATCGAGGGTTTAGATTTACAAGCCTTTCTTCTCTATCCTGGGGTTGAGAGGAGAGGTATTTTATGAAGTCTTTGAAATTCATAGACGGAATTTCTCCGCAATCCATAAGTATTTTCTGAACGCTTTGAAATTTCCATCCGTTTGCTCCGTCAAACCCGATTCTGTCGTATGAACCGTCGGGGTATCTTATTATGGAAGAGCCCTGTATCTGAGCCAGCATTATATGCGAGGGGTGATTTGAGTAGACTATTTCAAGATTATGTTTGTCTATTGCTCCTTTTCTTATCTCTTCGGTAGAGTAGTATTTAACAAGATTTCCGTTTTCGTCGTATCTGCCGTAGTCGAAATCCTGTCCGACTACCTTGATAAGATCCGGGGGTCTGAAATGAATTGCGTATTTGTAATCTTCGTCTTTTTCTTTTTTTACGGCTATCTCGCTTTCATAATAACCGGTTATTGTGACGTCCTTTGTATCGTCCGCAACCGCTTTGTATATCTTAAATTCCTTTTTTAATATTTCAAATATGTTTTTATAAGAAAGCGTGGATGAGAATATTTCATATAATCTTTCCGAAGATTTGAGCATCTGGTCTTTAGTATACGAATCTTTTCCAAATTTGGCCGAGAAAGACGATGGTTTTGATTTCCAGTATTCTATATTTATTTTAATGGAATCTAAAAGACTTTTTCTATCTAAGTCGTCGTCCATATCGCTCAAAGATGTCCAGCTGCCAAGAGACACGTCTTTAACCGGATTTTCTATATCCAAGTATTCTATGTTTAACCTGAGGTCTAAGAAGCTTTTAGGGCAGGACGATTTGGTTTCAAACTTGGGGTAAGCTTTTGGGATTTCGTTATTAAAATTTTTCGTATCTAAGTTTTGAGCGTTTAAAAAACAGGATAAAATGTAACAAATTATCAACTTCACAAATAAATCTTAATAAAAATCGGCTTGTTTTTCAAGGGACCTTCGGGCACGATTTTGGAGATTTAGAAGATATGGAAGGGGTGGAAGAAATTAGAGGTATAGAGGCGTAGATGTGTAGATGCGTGGGAGCGTGGAGGATTGGATGAATGGAGGACTGGAGGATTGGTAAATTCAAATCGTACAACTTTTTCTTCCAATCGTGCGACTTTAGACTTTGAACATTAAACTTTAGACATTGAACTTTCTTTGTTTTGACGATATTTAAAAATATGTTATAATTAATTTATTATGGCATATAAATGTAAAATATGTGGAAAATCTGCTAAGAGCGGCAAAAGCTACAGCCACTCCAATAAAGCTTCTATAAGAAAATTTAAACCCAATCTTCAGAAGCAGAAGATTGTTCTGGATGGCAAAACTACCACCTGTTACGTATGCACAACCTGCATAAAAAGCAACAGGATAGTTAAGGCTATATAAAAAAGTTGCCGTATCTTTTTAGAAAAAATCAAAAAAACTATTGACAAATTCATTGGGAATTACTATTATTATATTATGCATTTAAATTATTAGGAGGAAAGATGGCATCAAAAACCAAAAGAACACCCAACGCAAAGTTCATGGCCCCTGTAACACCCGATGAGGTTCTTGCCGAAATAGTCGGTTCCAAACCGATTCCGAGAACTCGGATAACCAAAAAAATATGGGACTACATAAAGAAAAACGGATTACAGGACAAGAAAAATAAAAGAATGATAAACCCCGACGAGAAATTGGGAAAAGTATTCGGCGGCAAAAAACAGATAAGCATGTTTGAAATAGCCGTATACGTAAAAAAACATACGAAATAATTCGGGACTAAATCATAATTGAAAGGAGCGATTCTTATAAGTTTCGCTCCTTTTTTATTTTCATATAAATTTTTAAAAATGTATAATTTATAATAGAGAAGTATTACGCGTAATTTGCGCGGGAGATTTTATGTTTATAAAATTGCTGGTTTTGTTTTTATCTTTATTCTGCGTCTCGCCCGGCTTTTCGGCGGATGTTAAAAAGGATAATGCGAAGACTTCCGATTATGTTGTAAGGAAAGTCTTAATAGCTACTTACTCCGGCGTAATAATACCGGTGGCAAGCGAGTATATAAATTCTGCGATAGATAGATTAAACTCGGAAGATTTCGATATGATGATTTTAAGGCTCGATACCCCCGGTGGACTTGACGCTTCGATGAGAGAGATAATAAAAAAGATGCTGGATTCCAAAAAACCGATAGTTGTGTATGTTTATCCAAAAGGAGCGAGAGCCGCTTCGGCCGGCGTTTTCATAACTGTGGCTTCTCATATAGCGGCTATGAGTCCTTCCACGAATATAGGAGCGGCTCATCCGGTTATGATAGGAGGGGGAGGGATAGATCTGGATAACAAGAAAGACAAGGATAAAGATAAGAAACAATCTTCGGCGATGGAAGAAAAGGTTTTAAACGACGCAAAGGCTTACATCAAATCCATATGCCAGTATAAAAATAGAAATGTCGATTGGGCGGTAAACGCGGTTACCAAAAGCGATTCGGTTACGGCAAACGAGGCTTTGAAATATAAAGTTATAGAATTTGTCGCCGAAGACGAAAAAGATTTGCTTAAACAAATTCATAATTTTAACCTGGACAAATTCGGAGTAATAAAAACCGATACCGTAAGAGAAACGGTTTATTTCGAAAGAACCAAAAGACAGTCGTTTTTGTCTACGATAACCGATCCTAACATAGCGATGCTTTTAATGAGTATAGGGGCGATAGGCATTTTTATAGAGCTTTATAATCCGGGGTTAATACTTCCCGGCGTCGTGGGGGCTATGTCTCTGGTTGTTGGGCTTTATGCTTTCCAGACATTAAGCGCGAATTTTGCCGGAATAGTTTTGATACTTTTGGGAATATTGTTTTTGATAGTCGAAATAAAAGTTATGAGTTACGGACTTTTGACTTTTGCCGCGGTGGTTTCAATGTTTTTGGGCGCTACCATGCTTTTCAAAGGCTCTCCCAATATAAGCGGAATAGGAGTGGATATGGGATTTTTAACTATAAATCTTATCGGTCTTATAGCGGTGGTTTTCATACTTGGCTTTGTTGTCCTCAGGTCTCATTTGCGAAAAGTCGAAACCGGCAAAGAGGCTATGATAGGCAAAAGGTATTTTACCAGATACGCTTTGTCCCCCAAAGGCAAGATATTGATAGAAGGTGAGTGGTGGGACGCCGAAAGCGTAGACGGCGAGATAGAAGCGAATAAAGAGGTAGAAGTGGTTTCGATAGAAGGTTTTACGGTGAAGGTTAAAAAGGTTAATTAACGGAGGTAGTATATGCAGGGAAGATTTAGTCCTCATTTTCAGAGAATATTTATGGTCGCTCAGGAGCATGCGAAAAGATTAAATCATGATTATTTAGGAAGCGAACACATACTGCTTGCCATAACCGATGTCGAGGATAGTGTTGCGGCGATAGCTTTAAAAAATTTGAACGTAGATCTTAAAAAATTAAGGATGAACATAGAAGACGCGATAGGAGTCGGCCAGTCTATGATGCTTTTGGGCGAACTTCCGCTTAGCATTCAGGCTAAGAAAATAATAGAATACGCGGTGGAAGAGGCCCATAAATTCGGCCATAATTATATAGGGAGCGAACACGTGATTTTAGCGCTTGTAAAAGACGAGGAAGGAATAGGAGCGAGAATCTTAAATACCATGGGAGTGAGGTTTTCCAATTTGAAACAGGAGATAATGAAAATTTTGGGCGAGGCCGGAGCTATGAGAAGAGAGGACGAGGAAGAGGAGTATGAGGAAGAGGAGGATGAAAAGCCTCAAAGGCCTCTTTATAGAGAAAAAGAATCTAAACATTCTTCTTCTTATAAGCCGATAAGGATAAAAACTCAAACTTTGGACGAATTCGGAAGGGACCTTACGGATCTGGCGAAAAACGGTCAGCTTGACCCCGTAATAGGAAGAGAAAACGAAATGGACAGAGTAATACAGGTTTTGGGAAGAAGAACGAAAAATAATCCGGTTCTTGTGGGAGAGCCCGGGGTGGGCAAAACCGCCATAGTAGAAGGGCTTGCTCAGAGAATAGTAAGCGGAGACGTTCCCGAGACTTTAAACGGCAAAAGGCTTGTAAGTCTGGATCTGGCTTCGATAGTCGCCGGAACGAAATACAGAGGGGAATTTGAGCAGAGACTTAAAACCATAATAGACGAGATTAGAAAAGCGAAGAATTCAATAATAATTTTTATAGACGAGCTTCATACGGTGATAGGCGCCGGAGCGGCAGAAGGGGCGCTCGATGCCGCTAACATTTTAAAACCGGCTTTAGCCAGAGGAGAACTTCAGTGTATAGGAGCAACGACATTCGACGAATATAGGAAACACATAGAACACGATCCGGCGCTTGAGAGGAGATTTCAGCCGGTTGTAGTCGATCCTCCTACCGTAGATGAAACGATAGAAATTTTAAAAGGACTTAAGGATAAATACGAGTCTCATCATATCTGCGTATATACCGATAAGGCCATAGAAGCGGCGGTGGTCCTTTCGGATAAATATATAACCGACAGAGCCCTTCCCGACAAAGCCATAGACCTTATGGACGAAGCGGGTTCGAGCGCAAGACTTAAAATGTCGGTTTATCCTCCGGAATTCAAGGATAAAGAAAGAGAAATAGAAGAAATAAAAGAGAAAGAAAAAGAAGCCGAGGATAAAAACGATCTTGAAAAAAAAGCCGAGCTTGTGGAAAAAAGAAAACAGCTGAAAAAAGAATTTGAGGATATGAAGAAGAAATGGAGAGAGGAGAGGGAAAAGAAAAAGCCTACCGTAACCGAAGAAGATATAGCGATAATAGCCTCCAAATGGACGGGCATTCCCGTTACGAGACTTACCCAGTCTGAAGCGGAAAAACTTTTGCATATGGAAGACGAACTTCATAAAAGAATTATCGGTCAGGACGAGGCCGTTAAGATAATAGCCAAATCGATAAAACGCTCGAGAACTGGAATGAAAGACCCCAAAAAACCGATAGGCAACTTTTTGTTTTTAGGTCCGACCGGAGTCGGAAAAACCGAGCTTGCAAGAGCGGTGGCCGAGTATTTGTTTGGAAACGAAGACGCCATGGTTAGAATAGATATGTCCGAGTATATGGAAAAATTTGCCGTTTCAAGGCTTATAGGCGCGCCTCCCGGATATGTGGGTTACGAAGAAGGGGGAAAGTTGACCGAAGCGGTAAGAAGAAAACCTTACTCGGTTGTGGTTTTAGACGAAATGGAAAAAGCGCATCCAGACGTTTATAACATACTTTTACAGGTTATGGACGACGGAATACTTACCGATAGTCTCGGACACAAAGTAAGTTTTAAAAACACCATACTTATAATGACATCCAACATCGGAGCCAGGCTTATAACAAAAGGAAAAACGCTTGGATTTGTTCCTTCCGAAGATAAGGAAAGAGATTACAGAGAAATGAAAGATACGGTTATGGATGAGGTCAGAAGGGTATTTAATCCGGAGTTTATTAACAGAATAGACGAGATAGTGGTTTTCAGGCCTTTGACTCAGGATGATATGTATAAAATACTGGATATAAACTTCGCCAAAGTTCAAAAGAAGGTAGCAGATAGAAGTATAAAACTTGAAATGACATCCAAAGCCAAGGAATTTATAGCCACTAAGGGTTTTGATCCCAATTACGGAGCCAGACCCTTACTTAGAACGATACAAAAATATATCGAGGATCCGCTTTCCGAGTTTATGCTGGTAAATAAAGTTAAAGACGGCGCTAAAATAAAATTGGATTATTCTGAAGGCGATAAGCTGGATATATCTCTTAAATAAGTTAGTTGCCGATTAGGAACCGTATTTATGTAACCGATTTCGGTTGTTCTAAAATGTATCGGATGAAAAGATACTTTCCTTTTTTTTTAATCGTTTTTATAGCCGTTTCGGCTTATTATTTGCATAGGTTTATAAAAGACGAAGATATGGGGATATCCAGAATAACTCGTTCCGAGCCGCAGATAACCGGATATTACATAGACGATTACAAATGGTCCGAACTATGCGAAAAGTTAAGGATAATGTCCGATAATTATAAATCGGGCGTAGGTATTTATCTAAAAGATTTAAAAACATCAAAAACATGGGAGTATAACGCGGACAGGCTTTTCAGGTCCGCAAGCCTCGTTAAGCTTCCCATAATGATAGCGGTTATGGACGCGGTAGAGAAAAAAAGGATTTCTTTGGATACCGAGCTTGTAATAACCGGAAGAGACAGGATGGACGGCTCGGGTTCTTTAAAATGGGCGAGAGACGGAACGAGATTAAGCGTTTTAGAAATCGTTTACAGGATGATAACCGAAAGCGACAATACCGCGACCAAACTTTTGATAGATTATTTCGGCATGGAATATTTCAAAAGTTATTTCAGACAGATAGGGCTCGCTTATACCGGTATAACTCCCGAGGGTATGAATCTGACTTCCGGCAGAGTTTCAAAAGAAAATTACACCACTCCGAGAGAGATGGGTTTTTTGCTTGAGAAAATATATAGAAAAGAAGCCGTTTCAAAGAGTATGAGCAATATGATGCTCGATATATTAAAAAGAAACAAAAGCCATTCGCGAATAAGAAAAGGGGTGCCGATCTCCTGGGAGGTCGGGCATAAAACTGGGCTTTTGAGAAAAAGTTGCAGCGATGTGGGAATAGTATTTTCTCCCAAAGGCGATTATATACTCGCCATTTTATTGGACGATGTTCCGAGTTACAGAAGCGGAAAAGAATTTATAGCCAAAATAGCAAAAACCACAAGCGAGTTTTATAGAATTTAGAATCGGAGTTTTTATGAATATAATACTTAACGGTGCGATGGGCAAGATGGGTAAAACCATATCTAATTTATGCGAAAAGAAATATAAGGATATAAATTTAATAAAGGTGGATGTGGTAAAATCCGACGACTGCCGTTCGCTTAAAGAAATAGAAGAGGTTAGAGCGGATGTCGTAATAGATTTTTCCTCAAGCGAAGGAACTAAAGAAGCTTTGAATTTTGCTTATAACAAAAAAATGCCGATAGTCATAGGTACAACCGGTCTTAACGAGGAAATTCTAAATTTAATGAAAAAATATTCCAAAGAGATTTCGGTTTTTTATTCTCCGAATATGAGCCTTGGCGTAAACATTTGTTTTTATCTGGTTGATATGATTTCTAAAAAAATAAAAAATAATATACACATACACGAAACTCATCATACCGCCAAAAAGGACGCGCCGAGCGGAACCGCCGTTATGTTTAAAAAAATAATAGAGGCAAACGGCGGTAAGGTAAGCGTTACAAGTTCCAGAATCGGGGATATAGCCGGCGAGCACGATATAACCTTTGCTCTTAACGGAGAGAAGATAGTCGTTTCTCACACGGCCT
>ERZ795045.780-NODE-780-length-38923-cov-66.438819_pt1 | contig 38923 bp, 31 predicted proteins | sample MGYA00375129_ERZ795045 | MGnify/ENA primary metagenome ERZ795045 (study PRJEB30174, sample SAMN05720166) | activated sludge metagenome | isolation source: anaerobic digester from wastewater treatment plant | place: Japan | collected 2015-05-15 ...
TGCAGGCCCCCAATTGTTCTCTTTTTACTGATTCCCTGTTACCTGTTTGTATTCTTCAAGCGCGGCTTTCGCAACTTCTTCAGGGGTTTTTAACTGGCCATTAAACATTTTATTCAGGGCATTATTTACAGCCCCCCGCATAGCTACATAGTTAGGGGTATAGCGAAGGGAAGGTACGTTTTCCATCCAGGTAGCAAAATCTTTGTAAACCGCTTGATTTTTATAGAAGAATTCGTCGGGGGCAGTATAATTGGAACCATTACGGGATGGTAAGAAAGTTCCCATAGCTCCTGCCCCTTTAAGTATGGTATTGTAAAACTCAAGCACCTCTGGAGATTCCGTTGCCCAGGCTTTTTTCAAAAAATCAATAGCCGCGGCCTTATTAGGCGCCTTTGTAAACACATACCAACTAGATCCTCCATTGTTCGAAGCATTTTGAGCACCCGGGACTCCTTCCACAAGGGGAGTTGGGATTACCATCCATTTCCCTGCATTCTGAGGCTGGGATTTTAAAGTACCAATAATCCAGATTGCCGTAAGCATGCCCGCTGCCTCTCCCCCATTAAAGGCTGCAAGCCAATTGTTCCATCCCTCGGTCATATAAAGAAGCCCTTTTTGGTGCATAGTTTTGAGATATTCGATTGATTTAAGCATAGCAGGGGAAGTAAAATTCACCGAACCATCCTCATTAAAGAACTGGGTACCTGTCGATTGGACCATAATCCTGAGAAAATCAAACACCGTGGTATCATAGGCAATAAAGGGCTTGCCTATTTTCGCTTTAACCTTTTCTCCCAACGCAATAATTTCAGACCAGGTCATATTTCTTCGATATTCATCTGGATTAAGTCCTGCGGCCTGCAACATATCGGCCCGTACAAAAAAGCCAGTACTTCCCGTATCAAAGGGAATTCCGTAAATCTTATCGCCTTCGGTCATGGGTCCCAATTTGTACTGGGCAAATTTACTGTAATCTACCCCCTCTGCTTTGAGGTCTACAAAAGCACCGGGATAGTTTTGGATAAAACGCTCAATAACAAAATCTTGGAACAAGGCAATGTCCGGCAATCCTGCCCCACCAGCCTGAAGTCCCGCTTCTATCTTTCCTTCGATGTTTTCTGGGATATCCACAATTTCTACAGTTACATCGGGATTAATTTTTTTGTACACTTCTGCGGCTTTCTGCATAGAATAACCATTAAAATTAGGATCCCAACACCAAACCGTAATCTTACCTTTTACTTGGGCAGGTTTTGCCCCTCCACAGTTAATAAGAGTCATCCATGCAAGTACAGCTATACCCCAAAGAATACTTCGTTTCATACCTAACCTCCTCTTGGTAGGATTTTTATTGTGGTTACGCGCGTAACTACTAAAAATTGTACCATTGGAAGATAAAGCTGTCAAACTAAAAATTAATTTTTCCCCTTCCCCGCAGGCCCTAAGCTTTCTCGTATGACGAGGTGATGAATTAAGCCCTCAAGAAAGGCTCGCTAATAATCCCAGGCTGGAGTTCCCCTAATAGCTCCCCTTTCTGAGGGGACCGGGAGGAATCCCCACAAATAAAAAAGGCCCCTTCCGGGGCCCTTTTGAGGGTTCTTTTTTAATTAAGTTTTACGGAGAGAAGGATTCACAGAATTCTTTGTGGCACTTCTTGCTTTCAGTTTTTCCGGGGTACGCCGGTTCAACAGGCTTTGTAAGAAAATAAACACGAAAATAAGAATTCCCACTACGATACGGGTCCACCAGGAACTTAAGGTTCCCTGGAAATTGATGATGGTCTGGATAGTCCCCAGAATAAGGACCCCCACGATAGAACCTTCGATAGACCCTACCCCACCGGTAAGCAAGGTTCCTCCCATAACAACGGCAGCAATGGCATCAAGATGGAGATCCTTACAATGGAGGGCATACCCCGAAAGCATGTAGAAGGTAAAAACCACTCCCGCGAGGCCCGAACAGAGGCCGTTAAACGTATATATCAGCACCTTTGTTCGAGGCACCGGAAGCCCCATGAGCAGGGCCGACTGCTCAGAGCCACCAATCGCGTAGACGGTTCTACCAAACCGGGTATATCGGAGAAGCCACCATCCCAGCAGAGCCCAGAACACAAAAATGAACACATTTACCGAAATAAAATCCCCCGTCGGCAGTTCCAGAGCGGCCATACTTACGGTTCGGTACCATTCATTTTCTATATTGATGGTATCAATACTGATTAAGTAGCAGGCCCCACGGGCAAAGAACATCCCCGCCAGGGTAGCAATGAAGGGCTGAATCTTAAAATACTGGATCATGATTCCCTGAAAGGCACCGATTGCACTGGAAGCAAGCAATACCAGAGGAATAACCAGGGTAGGAGAAAAACCTTTCTGTAATAGGTCCGCCGAAAGCATGGTGGTTAGGGCCACCACGGACCCCACCGACAAATCGATACCCCCCGAAATAATCACAAAGGTCATCCCAACTGCGGCGATACCGAGAAAGGCATTATCAATAAAAAGATTGATAAACACCTGAAGGGAAAAAAAGTTGGAGTATGCCAGCGACCCGGCCCCATACATCACAATAAAAAGGCCAAGCGTAATAAGGAGGGGAAGATTCTTATGCTTCATGGTTGCACCCCCTCAAAAAAGCGGTTATCCATCGATGAGCCGGCCATTTTTCATCGATTTTCTCTTGAAACTCTTTCTGGGTCCCACCCCATAAAGGCTGTCCAGGACTTATATGATGTCCTTTCATATGCCGCTCCTTGTCGTAAGTTGTACCAACCGGCGGGATCCTCCCCGGAACAAAGAACGGAAATTTTCTGATTGAATCATAGAAACGAGAAACACCACCACCGATTTTATGACAAGATTTACCTGAGGCGGCACGCCAATCGAATAGATAGTGGTAGTAAGGGTCTGAATAATAATCGCCCCCAGGACTGAACCGGCAAGGTTAAACTTCCCCCCATTGAGGGAGGTCCCACCAATCACCACCGCTAAAATAGCATCCAGGTCAAAGAGATCTCCCGCATTGTTCCCATCGGCACTCTTTACATTAGAACTCACCAGCAACCCCGAAACACCCGCACAGAAGGAACAGAAGGCATAGGACCACAACAGAATTCGTTCTTCCCGGATTCCCGAATAGCGACTGGCCGTACGGTTGGACCCAATTGCCTCGATAAAGAGCCCCAGGGCTGTTTTTCTGGTCACAAGGACCACCACTCCCAGCACAAAGGCAAGGATATACAGAGAAAAGGGTATACCCAGGAGGGTGCCATTCCCAATAAAATAGTAGGGTTTATAATAGATGGTGATAATCTGGCCATTGGTGATCAATTGAGCAATCCCCCGGCCAGCAACCATAAGAACGAGGGTCGCCACAATCGGTTGAATCCGTAAGCGGGACACGAGAAACCCGTTCCACAAACCGATTACCGTTGAAACCAGGAGGGCCATCACAATGGCTACCCCCATGGGAGTGCGGGTAACCAGTATTTGTTCTGAACCCTGTAGGATAAGCTCTCCCCCAATAAGGTAGGCCGCCATGGCCCCGGAAATAGCTACCACCGAACCAACGGAGATATCGATACCCCCGGTGGCAATGACTAAGGTGAGCCCCACGGAAATAATGCCAATGTAGGTGGATCGATTCAGAATATCCACGATGATTCCTGAAAAGCGACCATCCTTCCATTCAATAGTCAAAAAGCCCCGGGTTAAGAAAATATTCACCACGATAAGGAGTACCAATACACAGAGGGGCCAAAACAAAGCAGCTTCGGTTAATCTACGATGTTTCTGTGGCATGTTCTGTCTCTCCCTGGGCAATAAGCCGCATAATAGTGTGTTCCTGGATCTGGGCTCCGCGGATTTCTCCAATCTTCTTTTTGTCCCTGAATACCGCGACCCGATCACTGACGGCCACTACTTCCTCTAACTCGGAAGAAATAAACACAATCGAAATTCCCCGTTTCTTTAAATCCAGGATCCGCTGAAGAATTTCGCTCTTGGCCGCCACATCAATTCCCCGGGTTGGTTCATCCAGGATAAGAATCTGGGGATCCGTAGCAAGCCAGCGGGCCAGGAGCACCTTTTGCTGGTTTCCCCCCGAAAGGCTTCGTACCGGTCGTTCCGCATCGGGGGTTTTAATCCCCAGTTCTTTGATCAGTTCTTCCGCCAATACTTCCTGGGTTTTCCGGGGAAGATAGCGAAACACCCCCCGTTTTGCCTGCAGGGCCAGGATGATATTCTCCCGGATAGAAAGATCCGCCACGAGTCCTTCGGTCTTGCGATCCTCGGGACAAAAGCCCATACCGATCATCATGGCATCGAGGGGATGCTGTATCGTCACCGGTTCGTCCTGATAAAAAATGGTCCCTTCGCCAGCCCGTTCTGCCCCAAACAGGAGCTTGGCCGTTTCGGTTCTACCAGAACCTAATAAACCCGCCAGGCCCAGAACTTCCCCTTTTTGAATGGCCAGGTTGATTGGTTTGAGATATCCTTCTTTCCCCAAATTCTCGGCCCGGACAAACTCCTGTTCTGGGAGAACACCAGCGGAAGCAGCCGCCGAACTTTCCTCTTTTTTTCCGCCCCGGGCCATGGTAGCCGCCAGATCCAGGGGATCCTTGCCCACCATCATGCTAATCAGCTCTATTTTAGGAAGGTCCTTCGTGGGAAGGGTACCAATATATTCTCCATTGCGGAGCACCGTAATCACATCAGAAATTTCATACACCTGGTCCAGAAAATGGGTAACAAAAAGAATGGCCAGCCCTTCTTGTTTTAGTTTCCGTAGGATAACAAATAACCGGGCTACCTCCGTATCATCGAGACTGGAGGTGGGTTCGTCGAGAATAAGAATCCGAGATTGAATACACAGGGCTCGAGCGATGGCCACCATCTGTTGAATTGCCAGGGAATAACTCCCGAGCGGAGCGGTGGGATCCAGGGTAAGCTCCAATTTTTCTTGCAAAATCTGCCGGGCCGTGGCATACATTTTTTTCCAATCGATGTTGGGTCCCTTTCGGGGTTCCCGTCCAAGAAGCACATTTTCGGCCACCGACAGGTTAGGACAAAGGTTTACCTCCTGATACACCGTGGCAATGCCAAGGCTTTCGGCATGTTCCGGTGATTCTACCGTTATTTTCGCACCATCAAGCCAGATGCTTCCCCCATCGGGATGGTAGACGCCGGTCATTATCTTAATCAATGTTGATTTGCCGGCCCCATTCTGCCCCATAAGAGCATGGATTTCTCCCGGCCGCAGCGAAAAATTCACCCGGCTTAAGGCCCGTACGCCGGGGAAGTACTTAGAAATATCTTTCATTTCAAGAATAGGGGGGCTTACTTTTCCTTTACTTTCTTGTTGGACCACCATGCCATATTCCTCCCCAGGCTCCTCGGGAGCCCCTGGTATAAAAGAGAGGGTGTCCTCCCCTTTGGCAGAACACCCTCTTTTAAGAAGTTACCCCTTAATACTTACGGCTGGGGAACACTTGAGCGGCAAACTCGGCGGGGAAGACCCCTTCGTTAGTTACGATCCGCTTGGGAACCGATTTACCCGCCGCCACAGCCTGGACTAATTCCATAAGCTGGGGCCCCAAGAGGGGCGAGCATTCCACCGTACAATTGAGCTTGCCCGCAATCATCGCCTCAAAGGCACCCTTTACCGCATCGATAGATACAATAACGATATCCTTTCCCGGCTTAAGCCCGTATTCCTCAATAGCCTGAATAGCCCCAATGGCCATATCATCATTATGGGCAAAAAGCACGTTGATGTTCTTTCCTTCCGCCTTCAGGAAGGCTTCCATAACTTCCTTACCTTTCGCCCGGGTAAAGTCGCCGGTCTGGGACCGGATAATCTTATAGTTGGGGAAGGGTTTCAGGATTTCTTCGAAACCTTTTTTACGATCGATGGCCGGAGCGGATCCCACGGTGCCCTGGAGCTCGACGATATTTACCGGCTTGTCCGTATGGAGATACCCCAACAACCAGACCGCCGCCCGTCGCCCCTCTTCCACAAAGTCGGATCCGATGAAGCAGGTATACAGGCTATCATCCTTTACATCCACCGCCCGGTCTGTAAGGATAACGGGGATCTTTGCCCGCTTAGCCTCCTGGAGAACCGTTTCCCATCCCGTTTCTACCACCGGGGAGAAGGCAATCACATCGACCTTTTGAGCGATAAAGGAACGAATCGCCTTAATCTGGTTCTCCTGCTTTTGCTGGGCATCGGCGAACTTCAGTTCGATTCCCGCTGCGGCAGCAGCGGCCTTAATGGACTCCGTATTGGCGGTGCGCCATTCGCTTTCGGCCCCAATCTGTGAGAAGCCCAGGACTATCTTTTTCTTTGCCTGTCCAAACACAGACAAGGAAATCCCCATGAGGAGCACCAGCGCCCCTGCCACAATTTTGGTAGTTCGTACCATACCAACCTCCTTTGGATATAGGTTATGGGTATGGTACTCCCCCTTTTTTGCTTTGTATTTAGACAAATCGGCTATTTTGTGTACGATACCGCACCGTTAATAGCGTCTTCGAGCAATTACCGCCCGAGCTGTTTCTGCGGGGAAAACTTCTTCCGAAGTAATGATACGGGTCGGCAGTTCCTTCCCATCAAAATAATCCCGTACGATTTTCATGAGCTGAGGTCCTAGGAGGGGGGAACACTCGACCGTGCAATTGAGTTTTCCCTTTAGCATCGCCTGGAACGCCTCTTTTACCGCATCCACCGAGACGATGATTACATCCTTTCCTGGCCGCAGGCCCGCTTCTTCCAGGGCCTCGATAGCCCCCAGGGCCATATCATCGTTATGCGCGAACAGGGCGTCAATTCGCTGAGTTTCGGTTTTAAGGATTTCCCGCATCACCGCCTTTCCTTGATCAAAATAAAAGTTTGCTATCTCAGAACGGATAATTTTAAAATTCCGGTAGGGAGCGATAGTTTGCTCAAAACCCCGTTTTCGGTCGATGGCCGGGGCAGACCCGACGGTACCCTGAAGTTCCACAATATGAACGTTTCCATCCGGGGTAGGATGTTTTTCCATATACTGTAAGAGCCAGCGGGCGGCCCGCCGTCCCTCTTCCAGAAAATCGGAACCGATAAAGGTGGCCCAGAGGGTATCATCCTTTAAATCCACCTCCCGGTCAGTAAGAATCACGGGAATCCCCGCGGCTTTAGCCTCCGAAAGGACCTCCTCCCAGCCCGATTCTACGATAGGAGAAAAGGCGATAATGTCCACTTTTTTCTGAATAAAGGAACGAATCGCCGCAATTTGGTTTTCCTGTTTTTGCTTACCATCCTCAAAAATGAGTCGAATACCCGCCACCTGGGCGGCTTCTTTTATAGAACGGGTGTTGGCAAGCCGCCAGCGGCTTTCGCTTCCCACCTGGGCAAAACCCAGGGTAATAGGTTCTTCCCGGGGACGGGGCCTCCTCACCGATCGATAGGGATCCATGGCCCAGCTAATGTTTTGAGCGGTTACCTGCTGGGTGCGGAGGTAAATCTTTTTAGGGATGCCCGACTTTTTGGCAAGGATATCCCGGGCGTAGTCCACCGCCTCTTTACCGCCCGTAGGACAAATAAAGGTGGCCGCCAGAAGCCCCCGTCGCACAAGATCAAGCCCGCCGTTGGACCCTTCAAGGCCATCGACCCCAATGATCCGGGGCAAAGGGAGCCCCGCTTTCTGGAAGGCCAGGATGGCCCCATAGGCCATGGCATCGTTCTGGGCAACGATCACATCTGGCAGAGGTTCCCGGCGAACCAGGGTAGAGAGGGCATCTTCTGCCTGATCCCGTAGCCAATCGGCGGTTACCGTTTGAAGCACCCGAATAGCGGGATGACGGGCAATCTCTTCCCGCAGGCCAGCACTCCTATCAATGGCGGGGGGAGAGCCCGCCCTTCCCTGCACCTCCCAGAGGGTCCCGCCCCGACTGCCCAGAAGTTCCGAAACATAGCGGCCCGTTTCTCTTCCGATAAGCTGATTATCCGGGCCGATGTACAGGGTGTAATCATAGCCTTCCACCGCCCGATCGAGCACAATCACGGGAATTTTGTGGTACACTTCGGTTACTATGGGAGTAAGCTTCTGGGAATCCGTGGGGGAAATAATAAGGAGGTCAATCCCATAGTCCATGAGACGACGCACATCTTCAATCTGCCGATCGCTGGAATCCACCGCATCGGTAATGATAACCCGCATATCGGGGTACTGCTTTGCCTGCTGACGGATTTCTTCCGTCATGGTGATGCGCCAGGGTTCTGAAAGATTTGCCTGGGAAAGGCCTATCAACATTGAAACCTCTTGCGGACTTTGACGAGTAAGCTGGAGGGGACTTATGGCCACAAAGAGGGCAAGAGAACAGAGCAGCCCCATACTAATAAGAACGAGTCGCTGAAAGGAGGGAACTTTCATACCTCAGGCTCCTCCTTTGTAGTCACAGAACGGGAAGAACCACCGCGGTTCTTGTACTCAATAGGAGAAATACCCAACACCTGTTTAAAGGCCCGACTAAAGTAATGCTGACTTCGGTAACCTACCTGTTCGGCTATTTCATATATTTTGAGGGCCGGATTTTCCATAAGCTGGAGGGCATGCTTAATTCGAACCCGACAGAGATATTCCACAAAGGAATAGCCCGTGGCTCGCTTTAAAAGCCGGGAAAGGTAGCCCGGGCTTACCTCCAGTTCCTGGGCCGTTTCTTCCAGGGAAAGCTCGGGGTAAGGATAATTTCTTTCGATATAATTTTGAGCCAGTAATACCAGGGGCTGGGTCGAAAGTTTTTTTTCTAATTCTTCCTGGGCTTCTTCATACAGTTCTTGAAGCTGAGAATAGGGATAGGTATCTTCTCCGTGAAGGGTGGCCGAAGAAGCACCATTTCCGTTACTATGAAAGCTCCGTTCCAGAGGGCTTCCGGAAACCAGCACCAGGAGCGGCCGTTGATGGGTTGCTTCGTAAATGGCCGCTTCTAAGGACGGGAGGCGGGCCGTAAGGGATTCCTCTGGGCCTTCGGTAATGGCCACCACATTTTCCTGCCCATCAATAAATACCAGGGCTCCCCTGCCCAAAAACTCTTCCACGATAGCTTTGACCGCATACATCATCAACCGACGATATCCAATTTGAATAGTGCCCACACTCATGATACGCTCTTCCACCTGCACCAGCAGGATCGCCGGATGCTGAGGAAATTGAATGCCCAGAAAACGGCAGCCCTCTCCTACGTCGGTACGGGAAAGCTTTCCTTCAACAAGATCCCGTAAAAAGGCTTCCCGAAGGGAGTCCCTGTTTTGCTCCAGTTGATTACGGGCCCAGCTAATATACCGATTCGTTTCCCGTCGCAGGGAAAGCTCCTGCTTTGCCAGGTCAAGGGTCTTTTTTAACACCTCCGGGTCAACCGGCTTAAGGAGATACTCAAAGACCTGAAGGGAGATAGCCCGCCGCGCATAGTCAAACTCGTCATGGCCCGTCACAATGATGATAATCCATTGGTTCGAGTATTCGCTGAGTCGCTGGATAAGCTCGAGTCCGTCCATAAAGGGCATACGAATATCGATAAAAAGGATGTCCGGATTTGTTGTCAGGGCAAGTTCATAGGCGGCCTCTCCATCTTCCGCTTCTGCCACCACTTCAAGGCTGCTATCCAGTTTTTCTAAAAGGGACCGGAGCCCCCGCCGGATTTTTGGTTCATCATCGGCGATAAGCACTTTCCACATATCATCCCTCCACCGCCGGATGGCGGACCGTTACTACCGTTCCTTTTCCGTACATGCTGGTGAAACGAAGGCCGTAGGGTTCCCCATAGGCAAGACGAATCCGCTCGTGGACGTTGCGGGCCCCAAACCCCATAGGAGAGAAGGCACCGACCGACCCCTCATGGGCAGTTCGGGGAGTTCCTTCCAGTTCTTCTTCCAATTGACGGAGCCGTTCTTCAGGGATACCGATACCATCATCTTCCACAATAAAAAGGAGATCTGCCCCTTCAAGGCGAACCGAGATTGAAATATGGCCCCTGCCCCGCCGTTCTTTTATCCCGTGGTAAATTGCATTTTCCACCAGGGGCTGAAGAATCACCTTGAGCACCCGATAATTATCAAGCCCTTCCTGGATTTCTATAGAATAGTCAAATTTGTCTTCATACCGGATTTTTTGAATATACAGGTAACTTTCCACATGACGGATTTCTTCGGAAAGACGGACCATTTCGTCTCCCCGGGACAACCCCACCCGGAACAGGCGAGTCAGGGCTGACACCATATGCACGATATCGGTGGCGCCCTTTTCCTGGGCCATCCATTGGATCGTATCCAGGGTATTATACAAAAAATGGGGCTTTATCTGTTCCTGCAACACCCGCAGTTCTATTTCCCGCTTCAACCGCTGTTCTTCGTACACCTGCTGAATAAGGTGGTGGATCTCTTCTATCATTTTATTGAATGAATGCCCCAGTTGCCCAATTTCATCGTGTTGCGCCCCGGTAAAGCGGATGGAAAAGTCCCCCGTTTCCACCTGTTTCATCAGGCTCCGCAACTGTTCGATAGGCCGGGCGATAGAGGCGGAGAAAAAGAGGGAAAGGATGATGGCCAAAAAAATCGTGATGCTTCCCACCACCACCACAAACCATTTAATCAGGGATACTTCCCGAAGGGCACTCTGCATGGAAAAAACCCCCGCCGTGACCCAGCCGGTGTAGGAGGATCGCTTAAAGAGGATCTGAAACTCTTCTTGTCCAAAACGGCGGAAGAGGCGTCCCGAATCACCCTCTAACTTCCGGGGTGCAATTCGATAGACGGAGGTAGTAAGGGGGGCAAACACCAGTTCCCCATTCTGATCAGAAATATACAGATACCCATCACGCCCCAGGGACGAATCGGCCAGGAGTTCCTGAATATACTCAAGCTGAATATCAATCAAAATAACGCCCAGAAGATGCCGGGGACTCCGGGGGTCCCATACCGGCCGTACCAGGGAAACCACGTCGTCGGCCCCGAATCCAAAGAGGCTGCGAATGTTTCGCCCAATAGGACGGGGGATAATGGCGATTCCCCTCGTTGAATTCGCCCCTTTTAAATACCAGTTTTCCAGGGTCAGGGGGTCCCGATTTATCCGAGCATAATGGGAAGTAAGGATCCGATCATCCGCCGCAATCAGCATGATACCGGCGATTTCCCGATGGGTCTTACGGAAGTCTTCCATATAGAGCAGTGCCCGCTCTTCAGCCCTCGTAGCCCCCCCGAGAAAAGAGGGGCCCCTATATGAGGATGTCCCGCCGGACTTTTCAGACCCAGCACTCCCTTCCGGCGTCACCCCGGGGCTTTCACCAGACATCCCTTCCGGCGTCACCCCGGGGCTTTCACCAGACATCCCTTCCGGCGTCACCCCGGGGCTTTCACCAGACATCCCTTCCGGCGTTCCCATAAAAAAGGCTTGAATCTCCGGCAGGGTTTCGAGAAGCCGGGATAATTTTTCGATGTACACAATAAGGTACTCCAGGTTTTTATCTACCTGGGCAATCATCCTGAGGGTGTGGGCCACAATCTGCTCTTCCATGGTCCGGGAGTACACGGTGGGGCCAATGAGTCCCAGGGTAAGGACCGGCAAGAGGAGGAGGGCAAAGAAAAAAAACAAAAGACGATTCCGAATGGAACTCTCCATCCTGAGCATACCCATAGTATACCATGGTTCTTCTTCCCTTCGCTTTGCACAAATCCACAAATCTGTGCATAAAAGTGTCGATAGGATCGAGGCTATCCCCTTGCCCCCGGTTCGTACCACTCGATATAGCTAAATATAAGTAAAATATTTAGAGATTTTTGTTTTGAAATTTCACTGATAGTGTTTTATATTCTATCCCAAAAGGGGCCCTCTATTGTTAAATCACCCCAAACGTTTTATAGCTTTGAAAACTAAGCGGGTTCCTTGCTATACGTTCCCTAACAACATAAAAAGGAGGTAGAGAGTAATGTATAAAAAGGTGCTTTTTACGCTGGGACTAGTCTGGGGGGCCGCCCTGTGCGGCGTATGGGGACAGATGAATCCCCTCTATCCCCCCGTCACCTATGGGAACCCCGACCTGAGAAACATCAGCCTGGGGTATGTTATTCCCATGCTGGAGGATGAATTGGGAAAACCCGAGGACCAGTGGGCATCATCCTTCCTAAAATCAGAGGGTAAACCGCCGGAAAAACCAAAAGCCCCCGCAGGCCAGGAACTAGAACCAGAGGTCCTATATGAATATCAGGTATCTTTTGTTAGCTGGGCAAGCATGTACGGACCACGAAGATTGAAGGATAATCTTGCGGATACCTGTTGGGTAGAGGGGGTAGAGGGCCCCGGTATAGGGGAAGTAGTAATCGCTGCTGTTGGGGATGACCTTAAAAAACTGGGTATCAGGATAGGATTTCAGAAAAACAAAGACCTGTACCAAAAAAATGCCCGGCCCCGACAGGTAAAAGTATGGCTCATGGCAGCGGAAGAGAACGTTATTGGAGACCCGGGGTATTTAAAAAATATAAAAGTCTACGCAGTCCACGAGGTAGAGCTTAAGGATACCATGGGATGGCAACCCCTTCCCTTACCGCCCATACCAGCCTCGGTGCCTAAGACCAAAACAGAGGGATTGGACCCCAAACACTGGAAACCCCATTGGCTTGTGGCCATCCAGATTGTAAGCGTCTACCCCGGTTCTAAGTGGGAAGATTGTTGCATCACTGAAATCGGGACTATGCCATAAAGAGATTCTTTAGAGGAACACCGGATTTTTTAGAGAGAAAGCCGGAAAAATCCAAGGGGCAACTACCAGGACGGGGCTTCCCAAAACAGAGGGAGAGCCCCGTTTTTAAGAAGACCACAATCTCTCAAGGGCGCAAGAATCCACCAGCGAGGGGGCCATCGAAGATGGCCGATTCCTTAAGAAGGCCCCCAATCCTTAAAGGGTGGAAATAGTCGCCAACGAGGAGAACTGCCAAAGACCAAGGGCCAGCCGCCCTCTTTTAAGTCGGTAAGGGGCCGGCGCGCAGACCCGGCACCCTCAAATAGTGGAAGATGCCGGCACAAGGAACCGAACGGCCTATCCCCCTTTGGTGCATCTAGAATCATTCCTCTGGTTGTATACAGTGAATTCCATAATACGACAAAAACACAAGGGCAAGCCCCTGTCCCCAGCCCTGGACCCGTTTTTTGGGGACCTGCTTGTAGGCTTCTGCATCGGCCATGACAGCAGTACCCGCCGAGACATCCCGTACCGAACCATCCTCATCAATGTGAGCAAGGACACCCCGCAGTGCTCGATCCACGTATTCCCGGTGGAGGGGATGACCGTACCGAATGAGGGCTGCCCCAATACCACTAGAGGCAGACACTTCCTCATAAGAAGTAGGATCGGTGAGGACCGTATGCCACAATCCGCTTTCTGATTGGAGCCGTACCAAGGTACTGAGTTGATCCCGCAGGGCCCCATCGATTTGCATGAACATCGGATAGGTATAATCAATAAGTTTGAGAGCCTCTGCCATGGTTAAAGCAGCCCAGGCATTACCCCGGGCCCAGAAAATCCCTGACATATGGTTTTTATGAATGTTGTCCCAGCCATGATAAAATAGATTTGTCCGTTCATCCTGCAGCAGTTCTTCATGCCAGTAGTATTGGTGAAGGGCATCCTCTACCCAGGCTTTGTTATCCAGTTTTCTACCCATCCGTAAAAGGAAATAGGCGGCCATAAACAGAGTGTCTACCCAGGCCTGCTCGGGAAAATCGTTTTTTGTAGAAACCGTATGCTGAAAAACCCCATCTCCGAACCGGACAGCCCGTTCGTGAAGATAGGTTGCTTTTTCTATTGCCATATCCAGATATTCCTGTTTTCCCGTTCCTTCATACAGCGTGAGCAAGGTATGACCCATGGCACAGGCATTTACTGTAAATGGAGGAAGTCCAACCCTTCGATAGGTTACAACCCACTGTTCAAGCCGTTCTAAATAAGACTCCTTGCCGGTCGCTTCCCAGGCCTTGCATACCCCATGGAAAGCCACCCCTGCAGGCCAATCCCAGGTAAAATCAATAGCGAAGGTACGATCGACTATTCGATCAATATATTCAAATATCAATTCTTTGGTAATGTTGTTTTCTTTCATAAAGACATCCTTTTTTAGGCCTTAAGACCCGATGTACTAATTCCTTCTACGAGGTATCGCTGGAAAAACACAAAAATCACAAAAATAGGAACAAGAGAAAGACTCCCCATTGCAAAAAGGGCCGACCAATCGGTAGTAGTGGTAGGATCCGAAAACATGCGGAGTGCTAACGAAACCGTGTAATGATCCGGCCGGTTCAGATATAGAAGGGGCCCTAAAAAATCATCCCATTTCCAATAAAACTGAAAAATCACACTCGTAATAATGGCTGGTGTTAACAAGGGGAAAATAATATGGAGAAAAACCCGTAGTCTACCACAGCCATCTATTTTTGCCGATTCGTCTAATTCTACCGGCAGTCCCCGGATAAATTGAACCATCAAAAAGATAAAGAAGGCCTGTCCAAAAAAAGTAGGTACAATCAGAGGAGCGAAGGTGTTTACCCATCGAAGCTTAAAGAAAAGAATATACTGGGGTATCATAACAATTTGATAAGGAAGCATCATCGTCAGGAGCATACAGGAAAACCAGAATTTCTTTCCCCAGAATCGAATACGGGCAAAACCATACGCCACAAAGGCCGAGGAAAGGACCACCCCAATAGTAGCAAGAATAGAGTAAAAAAAGGAATTTCGGAAAAAGGTAGTAAAAGTAACACCCCCTACTCCTTTCCAGCCCCGGAAATAACTAGAAACATCTATCGAGGAAGGAATAAGCGAGTAATCTGAAAAAACTTCAGTATTTGGTTTAAGGGAACTTGCAATCATCCAGAGGACGGGATACACCATCACATAGCCAAAGAGGATAACAAAGGTGTGGTAAAGCACATTCTTGATGTTCTGATATCTACTGCGCATAAATTAGTCCTCCCGGGATTCGTAGTATACCCAGAAATAGGATGATTTAAATAAAAGGGCTGTAAAAAATGCTATAATAAGCAACAGAACCCATGCCATCGCCGAAGCATAGCCCATCTGATAGTATTCGAAGCCTTTTTTATATAATTGCAAAGCATACACAAGCGTACTATTCATGGGATCTCCCGCGGGTCCCGTTACGATATAGGCCTGAGTAAAAACGGTAAAACCATTAATCAGTTGCATAATCAAATTGAAAAAAATAAGTGGCGTAAGCTGGGGTAACGTAATATGAAAAAAGCGCTGGAATCCATTGGCCCCATCGATATGGGCTGCTTCATAATAGCTCGTGGGAATCTGCTTAAGCCCTGCAAGGAAAATCAACATAGAAGATCCAAATTGCCATACCGCAAGGAGTATTAACGTCCAGATAGCTGTCTTTGGGTTACCAATCCAGGAAATATCGGAACGGATACCAATGCTATTCAAAATAAGGTTGATAATTCCATCCTTCATAAAAATCCGACGCCACATCACCGCCACCGCCACACTGCCACCGATAATTGAAGGGATATAGTAGACTGCCCGGTACAATCCTACCAATACGGTTTTCCTGGTGAATACCATGGCAATGGCCAGCGCAAAAATGATCCGCAAAGGCACCGATACAAAGGCATAATGAAAAGTCACTTGGAGGGATTTCCAGAACAGGTCATCCTGTACGAGCCTTCTAAAATTAGAAAATCCTGCAAAAACAGGAGGAGATAAAAGATCATAATCAGTAAACGAAAAATATAACGAGGCCACAATGGGATACAGGGTAAACACAAAAAAACCTATGAGCCAGGGACTAATAAAGGCATAACCGGCTAGTGTATCCCGAGTAGTTATTCCCGAACGAAAAGCCATATTCCATCCTTTGCAATACTATGACCAGGACTAAGAGCCTGACTTCTTCAACAAAAGGCTCCGAACCGCATTCGGAGCCTTTTCTGTATTTATTCTGATGTATCTATTCTAAAAACTACTGGTTCCGTGCTCAAAACCAGATACTCATAGAAAACACTTTTTGTTATTTTTTGTTTTTTGCAAGAATTTCATTTGCCTGTTTCATGAATTTTTCGGCCCCTGCCTTGGGATCAAGAATCCCATACAGTACTTCTTGATCCACAGAACGGAAGATCTTAAGGACCTCTCCTGCCCCGGGAGGATCTGCGGGATCTAGAGGACTGTTATTACCTTTCCCCACCAGTTCGATATATTCAAACACCTGTTTATTCAAGGGATCTACCACTTTCTTAAGTTCCTCTCGAACGGCTGGTATAATAGGAATACCCCGTTCAGCAAGTAATACCTTATTCGCTTCAATATTAGTCACAAAGAAATTGATGAATTTTGCAGCCTCTTCTTTATTTTTGGAATTATTTGAGACTGAGAAGAACATAGAAGGTTTAAAATAGGTTCCCGGCCGTTTAGAATTGGCAATCCGCGGCGCAAGGGCAATCTCAACCGGTCGATTGGCAGCGCTTGCTGTGGCAATCACCTGGTTACTCCACAAATCCACAAACCATTGGGTTCCTTTTGCGAAGCCACTTTCCTGAGGAGTCACGGTAATAAAGGCTTCATCAGGAGAAACCAGGGCGCCACTCTTAAGAAGTCTGAGCTGAATCTCATAAAATTGAATAAGAAGATCCGGTTTGGTAAAACCAAGGGAAGCGCCGGTAGCTCGGTCAAAGAAGGAATCTCCCGTTTGCCGAAGCATATTATCAAAGGCCTGTTTAGGATCCGTCGTAGAGAAGGGAGGCGTCTTTACCCCAGTAGCTTTATATACCTGGTTTGCGATTTTTTCATAATCTTCCAATGTCCAGGTAGGCTTTATGGTATCAATACCCGCTTTCTTAAGAATCGCCGGATCATACAGAATACACCATGCATTCGTTCCCAGGCTAATCCCATAGATTTTTCCTTGGACCTTTCCACCCACAATGAAGTTGTCATCCACCCCTTTCAGGTTGATAAGTCCCGCATTTACCGCCGGCGTTAGATCCGCAAGAAGATTTTTCTGAGCGTATTGGGTAATATAAGCATAGTCCATCTGGATGATGTCGGGTAAATCATTTGCCGCGGCCTGACTCGCCAGTTTATCCCAGTATCCCGCCCAGCCGGTAGTTTCAGTTTGAATGACCACATGGGGATTCTGGGCCATATACATTTCTACCACTTTTAACGTTCGCTCATCCCGGGTAGGGTTCCCCCACCAGGCAAGCCGAAGGGTCACTTTTTTCTGTGGCGTCGCTTCCTGTTTTCCTTCTGCCCCGAGGGGCATACCCACACACACCAGCAGAACCACGAAAATTTTTACTACACTCTTTAGGTGTTTCATCGATACCTCCCTTTCTAGAAATATTTCTGTTCTATTGTCCCGCTGTTTAAAGAAAAAAGGATGTATAAAAAAACGTGATTTTTGTTCAAAAAATGGTAGTCTTTTTATATTCTGAAGGGCTTTTCCCCGTATACTTCTTAAAGACCTGACTAAAATATTGAGGATTGTCCCCCATCCCCACTTCTCGGGCAATTTCATAGATTCGATCTTCACTGTATACATCCAGAAGTCGTCGAGCTTTTTCAATTCGCATTCTAAGGAGATAGTGTTTAAATCGTTGACCCGTTTCTTTCACAAAGAGCTTACTAAGATACCCCGGATCGACATGGAGATACTTCTGAGCAAGCCATTTAAGAGAAAGGTGTTCATTCGAAAGGTGGGCTTGAGCATAATGAATAAGCAAATTTACCAGCCGGTTTTTATAATTTTTAATAGATCGATAATTCCGATTCACCAGTTCTTCGAACATTGTTCGTACCATGTTTTCTAATTCTTCTAAACTTGTTGTATCAGACACACTTCCCAGAAAAAGGTCTATTGATTCTCTAAAAAATTCAAAATTTCCCTCTTTTTCTAACCACAAAAGAAGTTGTTCAAGATGAGAACGAACAAGCCGAAGACCCATTTTTTTGCTGCGATACACCGCAAACAGGGATTCTAATTCCCGACTTACTGCAGCCTTATCCCCACACTGAAGAGCAAGAAGCAAATCCTGCGATCGATACAGATCATCCGATTTTCGAATCTCACTGAAGGGTATTTGGGTTCGATGCAACACAAGACCAGGATTTTTTTGCCCCATATACCGACAACCCAGAAGAAGTTCTTGATACAACGAAGCAAGTTCACAAAGTAATACCTGAGTTTCATACACCACCGAAATCTTTCTGGAAAAATACATAGAAAATTGTTTCTGGACTAGTGCTATATGTGAGATTAATTCCTGTTCCTGCATCAGCGGATATAGCATAACCACATGAGAATTGATAATCGTTCCTATTGCATCCTGACTAGGAGATAGTTTTTTGCAGATCCGAAGTAGTACAAAAAGATCCTCATAAGAAAGAATTCCTTCAATCTGATATAACACTAATGAGGCTGTTTCAAAATCAATATGAAGATAGGTACGATAATATTCGAATTCCTCTTCTGTATACGAAGCCCCCATAAAAAGATCCCGAATAAATTGTTCTTTGACTAAAGGAAGAAATTTATAGAGCCGTTCCTTTGATTCCTTGATAAAAGCTTCATCTTCCCGTTTTTTTTCAATCTGTTCCGCCACATGCCGTAGGGCTTCTACAATTGTGGCCTCGCTCGAAGGCTTTAAAAGATAGTGCCGAGCTCCATATTCAAGGGCGGCCTGGGCTAATTCAAATTCACCATAGCCAGAGAGAATAATAAATTCGACTGAAAAACCCCGTTCCCGTACCTGTCGGATAAGTTCAATCCCATCCATGACAGGCATTTTGATATCAGTGAGGACAATGTCAGGATGAAATAATTCAACCTTTTCTAGGGCCTCCTGGCCATTTTCAGCGACTCCTATGAGACGAAAACCTTCTGCTTCCCAGGGAATAACCTGAGCAATACCCTGACGAATTATTTCTTCATCATCCACAATCAAGACTGAGTACATGGTTCTGCCCTCCTTTTGGGTAGATGGATAGAAACCATTGTGCCGCTTTTGCTAACACTCTGGATTGAAAGCCCATAGGACTCTCCGCACAACAACTGAATCCGTTGATGAATATTGGCAAGACCAATACCACTGCCCCGTTTTTCTTTCTCCTCCTGAAAACCAGGTCCTGTATCAGAGATATGAAGCACAAAATCATCACCCTGATCTTCACTTTCAACTCGAATGAAACAGGGGTTCCCCGTCACCTCAATTCCATGGACAATAGAATTTTCCACAATAGGTTGAAGGGTCAACTTTGGAATAGTACAGGATTCTAATTCTGGTGCCACAAAATAAAAAACTTCCAGTTTTTTCCCAAAACGGATTTTTTGAATAGTGACATAGGCTTTAAGGAGTTCAAGTTCTTCTTTCAGAGAGATCGTTGGTTCTTTACTCGACAGGGATTTTCGTAAAATATACGCCAGAGCTTCCACAATGGCGGCGATTTCCTGTTCGTTCCTGAGCTTAGCAAGCCAGTGGACCGTATCCAAAGTATTATACAAAAAATGGGGATTTATTTGGGCTTCTAGAGCTTTGAGTTGGGCATCCTTTGCAAGTAATTCATGGGCATAATTTTCTTTGATAAGGTCATTAATCTTGTTCAAAAGAAAAATAAAGTCCCGTTCAATCTGCCCTATTTCATCATTATGTCGCAAAAAAACATCCTCTTGGATAAAGGGAATAGTAAAATCCCCCTTTTCCACATGAGTAGCATACGCAGAAAGTAGTTCTAGGGGTAAACTGATACTTCGCCCAATGCGAACAAGAATGAAGTAGGCAAAAAAGACCAGGAGAATTAGGATAAGGATACTAAGAGAATTAACTAACTCAAGCCGTTTGAATATCCGTTCATATTCAATAAAGGTCACATAGGTCCAGGAATTTTGCGTCGATGTACCAACCGTCACAAAATAACGTCGGCCTTCGGGATTATCGAGACTTCCATAGGCACGCCGGCTTGCCACAAAACGTTGAGCCATTGCAGCAAGAATGGGCTCAGAGGCATAAAAAGGAGTCGAATCGGAAAGAATCACCAGGCTCATACGATCAAGAACTCCCGCAAGAGCCTCCTGTACCATTTTTTTTAAGTTTACCCGTATAAGAAGGGTTCCTAATGGTTCCAGGCTTAACTGTTCGATTTTTCTGATCTGACGAGCACAAACCAAGACCCCCGGCTCTTCTTTGAGAATGTGGATCTCCATGCTCCCTTGTTTCTGAGCTGCCTTCTGTACAATTTCTGGTATATGGGAAGAGGAAAAACTGAGTCCCCCCGCATACTGATTACCAAAAACATCAATAATATTGACTGAAAGCACATTTTTCTCAAAGGTTGTAATCCATAGGAGATCGACCAGTCGTTTCTTTTCCTGCCCCAGAATCGGTTCAGAGCGGATAGTACGGATGCGGTCAAGGCTTTGCTGAATATCTCGATTCTGCAAAATGGTAAAAGAAATTTGTTCGATCCGCTGTAGTTCCTTTTCAATATTGATAGAAGCAAGCTGTAAAGTCCCCGCAGCCTGGGTATACAGGAGTTGTTCGTAGAAATGAGAAACAACCCGGATTGCCCCCATACTAAAAAACGAGACCATCCCAATAGCCAGGAGTAATATCAACGCTAGTTTATATTGAATTCTTAAACCGCTCCACCAATGATACAGTTTTTTCCACATGGCCCATATTATACACTGGAAATAAAGGATTGGGGTAAAGTATATACAACTCGACAAAAGAGGGACTCTTTTTAAAAAAAATTAACTTGCGTCTTTTACCCTTCACTCCTACCATACTGAATATGAAGCGAAAAACAGAAGCAGACCTTTATCTAATGCTGATTCCAGGGATAACTTTTTATTTTATTTTTAAGTACATCCCTTTGTACGGAATTTTAATGGCTTTTAAAGATTATAACTTTATGATCGGTGTATTTAAGAGCCCATGGGTAGGAATTAAGAGGCCATTCGTCTTGGCTACCTTTCATCCTCTTACCAGGAAGTTCTTAAAAAAAGCTGGAAAGGGATTTCAGGAAGGATCATTGTTGACTCCCGCGGCATGGTCCAGATACCAGATATCTGCATTGGCACCGGCGTAGGAGATTACACCCATTACGTGAAGAGGCCCCGACAGGTAAATGATCTCCACGGCGTAGGGGCCTTTCTTTTTGCCTGTGCAGAGTTGGGAAGCCTCCAATACCTCTTATCCCAATAGGGCCGCGTCTCCCGCAAAGTCCCGGTGACGGAGGCGACGAAACCGTTCTACCAGCATATCCACCGTAAGGTGCTGTTTTTCTTCACCCTGGCATTCGTAAATGATTTCTCCCCGGTCCATCATGATAAGCCGGTTTCCGATAGCAAGGGCCTCTGCCATATCGTGGGTAACCATGAGAACCGAGAGATCATACTCCCTGGCAAAACGCTGAGTTAAGGACATCACCTTCTCAGCATTCGCCGGATCCAAAGCAGCGGTATGTTCATCTAAGAGCAGGATTGCCGGCGAGGAGAGGACCGCCATAAGGAGGGTCAAGGCCTGACGTTGGCCTCCGGAGAGGCGACTCACATTTTCTTTCATGCGATGTTCTAGCCCCATATCAAGTTGAGCAAGGGCATCTCGAAGACGACTACGGATCTTCGTGTTTAACCCAAGTCTGAGGGTTTTTCTTCCCTTTTTGAGCGCAATTGCCAGGTTGTCTTCCACGGTCATCTCCGCGGCGGTCCCCGCCAGGGGATTCTGATACACCCGGCCAATCACTCGGGCCCGACGAAATTCGGCTTCCCCCGTGCGATCCTTCCCTTCTATTAAGATGCGCCCCTTTACCGGACTGATAGAACCGGCAATCACGTTAAGAAGCGTACTTTTCCCCGCACCGTTTGATCCAATAACGGTGAGAAAATCCCCTTTTTGAATGGTAAGATTCACCTCTTGAAGGGCCCGCCGTTCATCCTGGGTCCCCGGATTAAAAATCACCGAAACCTGCTGTAACTCAATCATCCTGGGCTCCCTTTGTTCCAGAGGAAGAACCTTTCCGCATGAATGGACCTTCGCCGGATTTACCTGGCTCTCGCCCCAAAGGTATATTCCCCTCCTCCCGGAGCGATGGGACAAACCCGTTCCGACTGCGCCGATAACTCCGGCGGTCAAGAGAACGGTTTTTCCATCTACCAATCGCCAGCGAAAGAATAATCATCAGAGCCGTCAGAAGTCTTAGGTCATTGGGGGTGATCCCCGCCACATACCCATAGTAACGGGCGGCAAACATGATGGCCTTAAACAAGAGGGCTCCCAGCACTACCCGTACTAGCTGGGCTCCGATTCGGTTACTCCGAAAAAGAATCTCCCCCAGCATCACCGAGGCAAGCCCCAGGGCAACCACCCCTGCTCCCAGGTTTACATCGGCAAAGCCGTGATGCTGGCTTGCCAGGGCGCCCGCAAAGGCCACCAGGGAATTCGAAAGGGCAACCCCAATGAGTTTTATCGTGTCGGGATTCGAGGCGGAGGCAATGACCATCTGCTCATTATCTCCCAGGGCCCCCATGGTAAGTCCGAGTTCGGTATGAAAAAACAGGTCAAGGAGCCCAATGAAAAGCCCTACCACCACCACGAAAAAGAGGGCCTCCCCTACGTCAGCAGGAAGCCCAGGGATCCACGTAGTACTAAACTCTATCAAGGGACGATGGCCAATCAACTGAATGTTAGATCGGCCCCCCATCACTCTCAAATTGACAGAATAGAGGGCCGTCATCATAACAATACCCGCCAAAAGAGGGGGCACCCGAAAGCGGGTATGGATGAGCGCTGTCCCTATACCTGCCAGGGCCCCTGCAAGAAGAGCAAGGGCCGCCGCCATAAAAAAGGGGGTCTTTCCCACCACTGCGGCAGCGGCAACCGCCGCGCCGAGAGGAAAGGAACCTTCTACGGTGAGATCGGGGAAGTCCAGCACCCGAAAGCTAATAAAAACACCAATCGCAAGAATGCCGTATACGAGTCCTTCGACAATAATAGCCTCAATCATCTTACCGGGAGCCTAGCACAAGAGAAGCCCGTTGTACCAGATCCTCCGGGATAGTAAGTCCCAGGGCTTTTGCCACATCAAGATTAAGAACCAGGGCCTGCTCTTTAGGGTCCCGGGCAAAATAGGTGGGGATCTCGCTGGGTTTTTTACCCCGTAGCACCTCTACCACGATGCGACCAGTAGCTTTTCCCATTTCATAATAATTAAAGCCCACCGCCGCGAGAACAGGGACCTGTTCTGCCGAACTGGGATCGGCGGAAACCAGGGGCAGCTTATTTTTTAAACAGATATCCGCCACGGTGGAAATGGCAGAGAAGACCGTATTATCCGTAGAAAGATAAATTCCATCGACCCTTCCTATAAGGGACTGCAAGGCCTGGGATACTTCGGCTGAATTGGAAACCGTGGCGGTCACAAAGTCGATGCCCTTTTTTTCACAGTAGGCCCGGGAGCGCTCTGCGGTGGTTACCGAATTGGCTTCGCCGGCATTGTAGATATGACCGATTCGCTTAACATTCGGGGCAATGGCAAGAAGCGTATCAATCTGGGCTTCCAAGGGGGGTAGATCGGAGGTTCCCGTGATATGCTCCCCTCCCTTATCAAAACTTTCTACGAGGCCCGCCGCCACGGGGTCAGTAACGGCTGAATAGATAACAGGCCGGTCCTTTATCACATTTGCCAAGGCCATGGCGGTAGGAGTAGCAATACCGACAGCCACATCCACCTTATCCATCTTGAATTTTTGAGCAATCTGGGTAGCCGTGGCGGGCTCTCCGTTAGCATTTTGCACATCAAGCTGGGCCTTCGGGAAGGCGGCAGATATTTCTTCAACAACACCCTTTTCCAAAGCATCCAGAGCGGGATGGGAAACAATCTTAGCAATTCCAATGCGGGGTTCGGAAGGAGCCCGACCTTCACGCTGCGTACAAGCCTCGACCATGAGGAGACCTAGTACTAAAAAAAGAATAGCCAGTCCCTTGTGCAGGGACCCATCAATTTGTTTCATCATTTTCCTCCTGCGTTTCTATGAACAGAAACAACCATAGCAAAAAAACGAAGGGACCGTCAAGAGTTATCGCATCGTATCTTCGGCATAATTTTTATATTTCCCTCAAGGGCGCAAGAATCCGCCAGCGAGGAGGGCCATTGAAGAGGGCCGATTCCTTAAGAAGACCCCCAATCCTTAAAGGGTAGAAGTATCCGCCAGCGAGGAGAGCTGTAAAAGACCAAGGGCCAGCCGCCCTCATCTAACTCGGTGAGGGGCCGGCTCTCAGGGGGCTTTGCCATATTTATCCAGTTCTCTGAGAGAACCGGTATAGTTTATTCCTTCCTGTGGGCCTTCTGGAGAGTTCTCCGACATACAGAAATTATAATGGGGGCCACCTTGCTCAAAGTGGAATTTTATTCCATTATGAAGGCATTCAAAAGGGTCCCCCAAAAAGACCTGGTATCTTCAAGTTAGTGAGGTGCAGTCCATGAATCTTATATTCTTAGGCCCCCCGGGGGCGGGAAAAGGAACGTTGGCCGCCCGGGCGGTGGAAATTCTGGGGATTCCCCAAATTTCGACGGGGGCAATCTTTCGGGCCGCCATTGCAGCCAAAACTCCCCTGGGACTTAAGGTAAAGGCGATTATTGATGAAGGAAAGCTCGTAGACGATGAAACGACCGTGGCCCTCGTGCGGGAACGGCTCAGTCAGGATGATACAAAAAAAGGGTATATCCTCGACGGTTTTCCCCGGACCATTGCCCAGGCAGAGGCCCTCGCCACCTTTTCTAAAATTGATAAGGTCGTCAATTTTGATATTCCCGATGCGGCAGTAATTGAGCGACTCTCGGGGCGGCGGGTATGTAAAAACTGCGGGGCTAACTATCACGTCCTCTTTCAGAAACCCAAAAAAGAGGGTGTTTGCGATGCCTGCGGAGGAGAGCTCTACATTCGCGACGATGATAGAAGCGAGGCCATCCAGAAGCGCCTTGAGGTATATCGGGCCCAAACAGCCCCTCTTATTGAGTATTACCGCCAGAAAGGGCTTCTGGTCGATGTGGATGCCCGCCCTGCGGTAGAAGTGGTGGAAGAAAACTTCAAGAAGGCCCTGGGCTTACGGTGAAGCACTACCGGACGTACCGCATCGCCGGGGATTTTTCTCCCGAGGCACCGGTGCTTCGAGCAGAACTAGAGGGTATGTCCGCCATAGAGGATTTTTTCTTCCCCTGGGCGGGCTATGATACCCTGCAGTATGCCACCTCTGTACGCATGGGGTACACCGACCGTTTCCTCTACGTTCGGTTTGATGCTCACGCCCCTACCCTTCGGGCCCGGAGGACCGAACCAAAATCGGATGTTTTTCGGGACGATTGCCTTGAAATTTTTCTTATGCCTCCGGGGAAACGCTACTGGGCCTGGGAAATAAACGCCCTCGGCGCGCTCCTTGACTACCAGGCACATATAAAAGAAGGCAAGGACATCGAATTTGAGTACCGCTGGGAAAGCGCCGCAAGCTATACCGTTCGCCATCATGCCCACAAGGCACTATTGATACTAGAACTGGCCATTCCCTGGCAGGATTTTGAACCAGGGGAACCTCCCCGGCCGGGAGTTCAATGGCGCATGAGTCTTAATCGGATTATCTTGAATGAAGAAGAACAACCTTCCTACGGCAGTTGGTGTTCCTTTCCAAAAGAAAAAGTAAGTTTTCATCAACCAGAATATTTTGGGATCCTCGAGTTTGTCTAAGGGCTAAGAGTCGAAGGGCGAGGGATCCATCGTTCTTCAGGATGGTCCTGAAAGTACTGCTCCAGGACCTGGGCCTTCTCTCTGAGGCTTGCCGCCCGATTCAAGAGGGTTCGAAGATAGTGGCCCCAGCGTACATTGTCGCAAAAATAGAGAAAAAACTTTTCCGCCCGAGAAGGATGAAACTCTTCCGGCTGGTACTGAGCAAGGAAGTTGAGGAAACGGAGCCCCACCTCGAGGAGATCCACCGGAGAAAAGGGCTCCTGCTTTTCCAGGGCCCTTGCGTGCGCAAAAATCCAGGGCTGTCGGACCGCCGCCCGTCCAACCATAACCCCATCACACAGACCTGACTGGCCCCGTTCCAAAAGATGGAAAGCAGTCTCGATGTCTCCGTTTCCTATGACCGCAATCCGCAGGGACGAATGTACCAGTCCCACATATTCCCAGCGGGAAGAACGCTTAAACTTTTCACTGGCCGTTCGGGGATGAAGGGTAATCATATCGACCCCGACCGCTTCAAGGCCTCTACAAAAACGAAGGAGTTCCTCCGGGTTCAGCTCAAAACCAAGCCGGATCTTTACACTCAGTCGCCGACGCCGCACCTGTTTGCGGACCTGGTCTACCATATTCCATGCCGCTTCCGGATGGGCCATCCACCATACCCCGGCACCTCGCTTCTTGATTTCCGGCGCGGAACAGCCCATGTTGATATCGATCCCCTTACATTCCCGCCCATCGAGCAAGGCCGCGGCCCGGGCCAAGGCCTCGGGATCAGAGCCAACCAATTGATAGACTATCTTAGAGGGAACGGGCTCCCCATCGATATAGAATTTTTCGTAGGGGCCTCCGGCAAGCAGAGCGGGGGCACTGATCATTTCGGTAAAATACTCATCACACCCACCAAAGCTTTCTATTAGTTCCCGGAGAACCCGATTACTCAAGGATGCCATGGGGGCAAGAAGATAGGGCACTGACATGGGGTTTTATCCTACCATAGGGATCTTTTTATGAAAAGGAGATCCAGAACCATACCCACTGATGCTTGCAATATCCTCTAAGTTACGCTATAAAAGAAGAAGGAGGATACCCCATGATTGCAAAAACCGACATGCCCAGTATCAACGAGAAAAAGCCCGATGGGATAAAACCCGATGGCACTCCCTATCGGGTCCTCATCATCGATGATTCTATGTTCATTGCCAAGCAACTGGGCCAGATCCTGACCTCAGAAGGATTCGAAGTAGTGGCTACCGCTACCGACGGTATGCAGGGGATTGAAAAATACAAAGAACTCTACCCAAATGTGGATCTTGTAACGCTTGATATTACCATGCCCGTCCTCGATGGGGTAACGGCCCTGGAGAAAATACTGGAATTTGACAAAAATGCTACGGTGATAATGGTAAGCGCCCTCGGAAAGGAAGATGTGGTAAAGAAGTCTCTCCTTCTTGGCGCTAAAAGCTACATCGTAAAACCCCTGGACCGTAAGAAAGTTCTAGAGCGGGTTGTGGCGGTTCTTAAAAAATAATACAACGACCCCTCACGGGTCACATAATAGATAGAGCCAATCAAAGCTGCCGATCTGCGTCGGCGGCGACCCATCCTAAAGGGCAGAATAAAAGGTATATCCATTTTTTCCTGCCCGTTTTATTCGGTACATCGCTTCGTCGGCATGCCGGATAAGCTCATCCCCCGACATGCCATCCTGGGGATACAGGGCAATCCCAATAGAGACCCCCACTTGACACAGGTGCCCTTCAATGTACAGGGGTTGCTCAAGGGTCTTTATGATTTTCTCTGCCACAAGTCGCGCCCCCTCCTCGTTGTCCATATCCGTAAGGAGCACCACAAATTCATCGCCTCCTACCCGGGCTATCACATCAGAAGCGCGGAGGGCCTGTTTTATTCTGTGGGCCACTTCTACCAGGGCTTGGTCGCCTTCCTGGTGGCCAAAGGTATCATTGATGGGTTTAAAATTATCCAGATCCATAAACAGGACCGCTAACAATGTCTTTTGCCGCTTACTCCGGTGAATCGACCGCTCTAGAAGTTCCGCCAGGAGCAAACGGTTCGGAAGGCCCGTAAGGCCATCATGGTTTGCCAGGCGAGAAACTTTACGGGTAAGCTGTTCAAGGGCCTCCTTTTCTGCCCGTAGGGCCTCATTAAGCCGAATCAGTTCCTGACGGTGCCGGGAATTCTGGAGCGCTATGGCCACAAAGGTACCAATCGATTCCAGAAGACGCACATCCTCGTCGGAGTAGGCCTTTCTTTTTTGAGAATGGATGCTTAAGGCTCCAATAATCGTTCCCCCCAGCGTCAGAGGAATCCCCATTACCGATCGGGCAGCGCTTCCCTCCAGATATTTTAAAGTACTGGTCCCCTCGGCCAACGCTTTTTCCAGGTCGTCGATGCGAATGCTTTGCTGATGTTGTACCACCCATACCAGAAGATGACAGGAATCATTTAAAGAGAGAGGGGGCAAGGACCGGGGCTCGTTTTTTTCCACACAGAACACAAACTGCAGTTGTTCTTGCGCCTCTTCATAGGTAGCTAAAGAAAAGCCCTCTATCTCCATCAGGGTCTTCAGGTTTTCCTGCACTAGTCGGGCTATTTCCTGGATATCAAGGGAAGAAGTAATCGCCTTACCGGCCTCCGCAACGGCCTGAATTTGCCGATTAGACTTTTCCAGGGCATCCTTATGTTCCCGCAATTCCACATTTCGCAGCCTGAATATCTCCGCTTCTCGTTGGGCCCTTTCAAGCTCAAAGAGGATTTCCGCATCCCGACGACGGCTGGCAGTCTGCTCAAGAGAAATATACTCCAGGGTTTCATGGAATCGTTTAAAATCTGAAAGGGCCTCTCGAAAATTAAGAGAAGCCTCATAGGCAAGGGATCGATTGCGATAACCCTCTGCCGCATACGGGAAAAGCCCATTCTTTTCCGATTCGGTTATGACATCAGTAAATATCTGAATAGCCCGTTCATATTCGTTAAGTTCAATATAGATCACCCCCATCTCAAGCCACAGTTCGATAAGGTAGAGACGAAGGGAATAGCGCTGGGTCTCTTCGATGGCCCGTTCGAGCATTCCCAGGGCCTCTTCCCGGAAGCCCCTTCTCTTTTGAATAATCGCAAGGCCCTTTAAGATCCGTATCTCTACGGCCACATTGTTCAAATGGGTCGCCGCTTCCTGGGCAAGGGCAAAATACTCTGCCCCATTGTCCGTTTCTCCCAGAGCAATAAAGGCCTCTCCCAGGTTGATAAACAGAAGGGTTTCCAGTTCATAGTAGACCCTACTTCCCTGCAGGCTGGTAGCCTCTTTTATCTTCTTATCGGCCTGAAGAAAATACTGGAGCGCCTCATGAACCTCCCCTGTCTTGAGCAACACCTGCCCTACCGTATGGAGCCCCAGAATTTCTAATTCAGGACTTTTCATGTTCTGGGCAAGCTCGATAGCAAGGGTAGTATTTTCGAGGGATTTTTCTAAGGCCCCCTGCTCAAGAAAAAGGATACCCAAAAAAAGAAACACATGCACCAGGCCCCGGGTATGTTGATGGGCCTTAAACAATTCCAGGGCCTTCATGGCCCACTCCTGGGCTTCCTTTGTTCGAGATAAGAGGAGTACCGAACGGGCCTTACGGATGTAACTCCAGGCAAGCTGGATAGGATCTGTCGAGGGACGCTCTTCAATCAGGGGTTCGCCTTCTCCCGGACTTTCTTCCCACTCCGTCATGGGCAACAAAAAAGAAGGATAAAAATCAGACATGCCAGAAGAAGCATTTTTCATGGGACCACTCATTACCGCCTTAACTATACTACAACCATAAGGATCTTTCAAATCGGATCGGTATCCTTGTAGTACACCCTTATCAAAGGGCGCCCCATTCCTCTTTTTTCACCTTTGGGGAAAACCGGTGGGCCAGCCCATTATAAAAAGGCTTTCTTTTTTCCGAAGCACCCATATTGAGAGAATACAAAAAATCCGTTACCTTGTATCAATGTAAGATTACTACGATTACCCTGAAAGGAGCAGTTTTATGAAAGCCCACCGTATCGCAGACCATGTATACTGTCTGCATGCAGATATCGAAACGGATGACCGATTCGAAGGGATCTGGCCTATTCCCGAAGGGGTTTCCCTGAACACCTACCTGGTAAGGGGAACAAAAACCGCCCTCATCGATCTGGTACGGGACTGGACTAATGCGGCGGATCAGTTGCGAAGGCAACTCGATTCTCTCGGGACATCCTTTGAACAGATTGACTATATCATTTTGAACCACCTTGAGCCGGATCACACGGGGTACCTGGCAGAACTGCGAAACATTAATCCCCGCCTTGAAATTATCTCCACCGCCAAGGGCATCAAATTGGTAGAATCTTTTTACAATATCACAGAGGGGGTACGGGCAGTAAAAGATGGCGACCAGCTTGACCTTGGTAATGGGGTGATACTCCGGTTTTTCGAGACCCCTAATATCCATTGGCCCGAAACGATGATGACCTGGGAAGAGACCTCGGGGACCCTCTTCTCGTGCGACGCCTTTGGGTCCTTTGGGAAACTGGGAGACCGGGTGTTTGACGATCAATTTACACCGGAGGAACACCGGTTTTATGAAGAGGAAAGTCTCCGGTACTACGCAAACATTGTGGCCTCCTTTTCCACCTTTGTAGAACGGGGCATTCAGAAGCTCTCCTCTCTTTCTATCCGCTGTGTCGCCCCAAGCCATGGGATTGTGTGGCGAACGCGGCCGGCCGAAATCATCGAACGGTACCTCCGGTACGCATCCTATAGCAAAGGCCCCGCAGAAAAGGAAATTTGTGTCATCTGGGGCTCCATGTATGACAACACCCGAGTGGGTCTTGAAGCGGTTCTGCGGGGCATCGAAAGCGAAGGGGTTCCCTACCGGATTCATCGAGTACCCAACGAAGATGTTTCGTATGTGCTGGCCGACGCATACCGGGCGGAGGGGATCCTGCTTGCCATGCCTACCTATGAGTATGCCATGTTCCCACCCATGGCGTATGTGCTCGATATTTTCCGCCGAAAACACATCTATCATAAAAAGGTGGTCCGCATCGGTTCCTGGGGATGGGTCGGTGGAGCCCAGAAGGAATATGAAGCAGCCATCGAACCCCTCAAATGGGAAAGCCTAGCTTCCGTTGAATGGGCGGGAATCCCCAAGGAAGGGGACATCAGCCGCCTTGAAGAAGCGGGCAAACTTCTTGCCCAAAAGATAAAAGGGGTTTAAGAAAAAACCAGGAGCCATGGAAAAAACCAATGTGATACGGATCCTCGAAGGCCACAAGATTCCCCACCGGGTTCTGTCATATCCGGTGGACGAATCGGATCTTTCGGCGGTCCATGTGGCGGAGGTCTTACAAATACCCCCGGAACAGGTATTCAAAACCATCGTCTTAGTAGGGGACCGCAGCGGTCCCCTGGTATGTGTGGTTCCCGGCCCCTACGAAGTAGACCTGAAAAAGGCCGCCCGGGCGTCGGGCAACAAGGCAATAGATCCCCTTCCCCTCCGGGAACTGGAAGGCCTTACCGGCTACGTTCGGGGAGGCTGTTCTCCCATCGGAATGAAAAAACTGTTTCCCACCTACATCGAAGAGCTCGCCCTGTTGTTTGATGCTATCACCGTAAGCGCGGGTAAGCGGGGACTCCAGGTCCAACTGGCGGCCCAGGATCTGGCCCGGCTTATCGGAGCCCACTTTGCCTCGCTGGTATAACTCCCCGTCTGCTTTTCTGCGAAGCGTACCGCCGCAGATTTTTTCTTCTAGGAAGAAGGTATCATCGCCATCACAGCCAGAAGATCGCCATCATTTTTCACCCCTTCACTCTCAATTTCAAGAAAAGAAAATTGATTTTTCCAATAAAAACCAAAATAGAAATATCAATTTTTAGCTTTTTCTGTAAAATTTATTCTGAATTTTTGACATCTCCCTTGATTTTTCAAGAATAAAAGCGTATCCTCATACTACAGATTATCCTGGGGCAACAAACCCTTACGTAAGGATCTCCCTTGGCAAGGGATTGTTCAGCCCCGGCATACTTGGGAGGATACCCCCATGAAGAAAAAGCGATTACAGGCACGGCTTGTCCTGGAGGATGGGTCAGAATATATCGGCTGGTCCTTTGGCAAGGCCCGGTCCCAGGCAGGAGAGGTGGTTTTTACCACCGGTATGACTGGCTACCCCCAATCCCTTACGGACCCCAGTTTCCGGGGGCAAATTCTTGTTGCCACCTATCCCCTCATAGGTAACTATGGGGTTCCCCTGCAACCCAAAACAGGGAAACCCTACTTCGATCGGTTTGGCATTCCGGTTCATTTTGAATCAGATCGCATCCAGGTCGCCGGGTTTGTGGTGGCCGAACTCTGCGAAGAACCAAGCCATTTTGCCAGTACCAGCACCCTCAGCGCCTGGCTCGAACAAAACAATGTCCCGGGAATCTACGGTATCGACACCCGGGCCCTTACGGAACGACTTCGGGAACAGGGGGTCATGCGGGGGAAAATCCTGGTGGAAGGGTGCCGGGAAGTTACCTTTGAATCGGGGGATATCGCCCATCCTGTGGCAGAGGTCTCTCCCCGGGAGGTGCAGGTCTATCCTCCCCTTCTCTCAGGAACGAAGCGGGCGCCCCGGATTGTTCTTGTGGACTGTGGGGCAAAGGCAAACATCCTTCGCTGCCTTATAGCCCGAAATGTGGAGCTTATCCGGGTGCCATGGAATTACGATATTTCTCAACTCGAGTACGATGGGATTTTCCTTTCCAACGGTCCGGGGGATCCCAAAGCCTGTGGAAAGACCATTGCCACGCTCCGCAAAGCCCTTACCGATTCCAAGCCCATCTTCGGTATTTGCCTGGGGAACCAGCTCATGGCCCTGGCCGCAGGGGCCGATACCTACAAGCTTCCCTACGGCCACCGGGGCCAAAACCAGCCCTGTACCGAAGTGGGCACCCAGCGCTGTTACATCACAAGCCAGAACCATGGGTACGCCGTCCGGGGAGATACCCTCCCCCGGGGCTGGGAAAGCTGGTTTGTCAATACCAATGACGGAACCGTAGAAGGAATTAAAAGCACCACCGGCCCCTTCCGGGCGGTTCAGTTCCATCCAGAGGGATGTCCCGGCCCCCGGGATACGGAATTTCTTATCGACGAATTTCTTGCCACTGTCCGACACTACGCGGGGCTTCCCGAAGAACCCCGACAGGTATTGCCAGCAGGAGAAACACCGGTAAGCATACTCCGAAAAGAAGAAAGCAGTAAGGAGGGCGTCGCATGAAACGGGTACCCGTACAAAAGGTTCTGGTGTTAGGCTCGGGGGCCCTTAAAATCGGGCAGGCCGGGGAATTCGATTACTCCGGATCCCAGGCTCTGAAGGCCCTGAAAGAAGAAGGAATCACCACCGTCCTCATCAATCCGAATATCGCCACCATTCAAACCAGCGAAGGCATGGCGGATAGAACCTACTTTCTGCCGGTCACACCGGAGTATGTCCGCCAGGTAATAGAAAAGGAACGGCCCGATGGGATTCTCCTTTCCTTCGGCGGACAAACGGCATTAAATTGTGGCGTCGCCCTGGAAAAAGAGGGAATCCTGTACAAGTATGGGGTTCAGGTACTCGGTACGCCGGTTCGGGCCATCGAAGACACGGAAGATCGGGAACTCTTTGTGCAACGGCTCAACGAAATTGGGGCCAAGACGCCCCGGAGCATCGCCACCACCAGCACCGACGAAGCCCGAGAGGCGGCCCAGAAAATCGGCTACCCCGTGATGATCCGGGTGGCCTATGCCTTAGGGGGCTCCGGTTCGGGGATCTGCAAAAACGAGGAAGAACTGGTCCGTCGCTGCGACCGGGCCTTTGCCCACTCTCCCCAGGTACTGGTAGAAGAATGGCTGGGGGGCTGGAAAGAGATTGAGTATGAGGTGGTCCGGGATCAATTTGATAACTGCATCACCGTGTGTAACATGGAAAACTTCGATCCCCTGGGGATTCACACCGGCGAAAGCATTGTCGTAGCGCCCTCTCAGACCCTTACCGATTCGGAATACCACAAGTTGCGCCGCATCGCCATCGATGTCATCCGACACCTGGGGATAGTTGGAGAATGCAATATCCAGTACGCCCTGGATCCTCACTCGGAGGACTACCGGATCATCGAAGTAAACGCCCGACTTTCCCGAAGTTCAGCCCTCGCATCTAAGGCTACGGGCTATCCCCTTGCGTTCGTGGCTGCCAAACTCGCCCTGGGGTATTCCTTAACAGAAATAGAAAACCGCATTACCCGGGTTACAAAGAGCTGTTTTGAGCCTGCTCTGGATTATTGTGTCGTTAAGGTTCCCCGGTGGGATCTTACCAAATTCAAAAATGTGGACCAGCGGATTGGTTCGGAGATGAAGTCAGTGGGCGAAGTGATGTCCATTGCCCGCACCTTTGAGGAGGCAATCCAAAAGGCCCTGCGGATGCTGGGCATTGGGGCCCCCGGCCTTGCGGCGGACGAGGCCCTCCTGGGAAGCGGCTTTACTAACCTTAAGGAAGCCCTGGCAAAACCCACGGATCGGCGGATCTTTGCCATTTATAAAGCCCTGGACGAAGGATGGTCGGTGGAACGGATCTATCGGCTCACCAAAATAGACCGCTGGTTCTTATACAGCCTTCAGCGGGTGCTGGGGGTAGAACGAAGGTTACGGGACCATAAAGGCAAACTCCCGGACCGGGAACTCCTTGCCCAGGCAAAGCGGATGGGCTTTTCCGATGCCCGAATCGGCGCGATTATCGGATTTCCGGAAGAGCGGATCCGCAGTCTCCGGGAAGAATATCGAATTCGACCGGCCATCAAACAAATCGATACCCTGGCAGCCGAATACCCCGCCAAGACTAATTACTTGTACATGACCTATGGGGCGGCGACTGGCGCCTCCAGCGGGGCCGCCACCATCGACGATGTGGTGCCCGCCAATCGGGGGGTCATGGTCCTCGGTTCGGGGGCCTACCGGATCGGTAGTAGCGTCGAATTTGACTGGTGCTGCGTCAATGCCATTCAGACAGCCCGAAAAGCGGGGCGATACACCATCATGGTGAACTGTAACCCCGAAACGGTTTCCACCGACTACGATGTGTGTGATCGGCTTTATTTTGAAGAGCTTACCCTTGAACGGGTCCTGGACATTTATGAACGAGAACGGCCCGATGGGGTAATCCTTTCCATGGGGGGCCAGATCCCCAACAACCTGGCCATGAAACTTTTCAAAGCGGGGGTGGTAATATACGGCACCCATCCCACCGCAATCGACACCGCCGAGGATCGCCACAAGTTTTCGGCCCTGCTGGACAAGCTCGGGATTGACCAGCCCGCATGGAAGGAGCTCAGCAGCATAGAGGCGGCCCGAAATTTTGCCCACGAGGTGGGGTACCCCGTGCTTATCCGACCAAGTTACGTCCTTTCGGGGGCCGCCATGAATGTGGCCTGGGACGATGAAAGCCTGGAACGGTTTCTTGCTCTGGCGGCAGACGTGTCTCCCGAACACCCGGTGGTTATCTCCAAATTCATCGAAAACTCTAAGGAAATTGAAATCGATGCGGTGGCCAAACGGGGAGAAATCCTCTATGATGCCATTACGGAACACATCGAGAATGCGGGGGTCCATTCGGGGGATGCCACGGTGGTACTCCCCGCCCAGCGGCTCTACATCGAAACGGTCCGGAAGATCCGAAAAATCACCGCCCAGATTGCCCGGGCCCTGGACATTACCGGCCCCTTTAACATTCAGTTCCTTGCCCAGCGGAACCACGTCCGGGTTATCGAATGCAACCTCCGGGCAAGCCGGAGTTTCCCCTTCTGTTCCAAGGTGAGTCGGGTCAACATGATAGACCTGGCCACCCGGGCCATGCTAGACGAACCGGTCCAACACCCCGGCACTTCCGCCCTGGATCTGGAGTGGGTGGGCGTAAAGGCGGCCCAGTTCAGTTTTTCCCGTCTCCATGGGGCAGACCCCATTCTGGGGGTAGAAATGGCCTCCACCGGCGAGGTGGGCTGTATTGGCAGTGAGTTAGACGATGCCTTTATGAAGGCCCTCCTATCGGTAGGCTACCGAATCCCCAAAAAGAACATCCTCCTTTCTACCGGTCCTCTGGAAGATAAGGTGGACTTCCTCGATTCGGCTCAAAAACTCGTTGCCATGGGCTATACCCTCTATGCATCCCGGGGGACCGCAAAATTCCTGGAAAGCCGGGGGGTGCCCGTAAAAGCCCTGAACTGGCCCCTGGAATCAAAGGAACCCAACATTGCGGGGATGCTCAAACGGCGGGAAATTGACCTGGTCATCAATATTCCTAAAAACAATCGCCAGACGGAACTTAAGAATGACTATTTAATCCGCCGCATGGCCATCGATTTTGATATCCCCCTCTTTACCAATATCAAGGTGGCCCGGCAATTTATCGAAGCCCTGGAATACAAAAACAAACGGGGCCTTGAGATAAAGGCCTGGGAAGACTATCAGTAATTTTTAAAACGATGCAGAACCCTCAGGCGGGAAGCCGGTCCTTTCCTCCGGGACTGGCTTCCACCGAAGAGAGGATTTTTCCGGCGGATTTTCAGCGGCCTGTCCACAAGAACCCTCGCCGGAAGGAGTTTCCCCAGTGGGGCCCTTTTTACCTATTTCTTTCGCGACCCCTCTCAGTCGGACCCTTAGGGGTTTGATTCTTTCTTAAAACGATTTTGATATTCAGGAATTTCTATCATCGGCGGCCGTTCGGTGGCGGGAATGTCATGTCGCTGGATTCGGTGCTGGTCCCCTTCTACCTGGAGGGTAAGATGATAGGGATGGAGGTCCCTGAGTATCTGAGCTTCCCCATAGCGCTGGGCCCGATTAAAAAAGGTCCTGAGAATCCCGTAGGCCATTTTCCCCAGGGCTTCGGTACTTTGATTCCGATGCACCCGAATATCCAGGTCCACCTGGGCGAAGATACCCATCCCATACTCATGGTACAGATCGAGGAGGTGCCCCAGTTCTACCCCATACCCTACCGAAAAGGACAGGCGCTCCAGGACCGTGCGGCGCCCCGCATATTCCCCTGAGAGGGGCTGGATAAAATAGGCCAGTTCAGGATAGTAAAGAGAAAACAGGGGGCGCACCAAAATTTCGGTGACCCGACCACCCCCGGAGGGCATGATTCCCCTGGCAGATTGCATGGGCCGTTCATAAAAGGCCTTTACATAACCAACGGTATCATATTCCAGAAGGGGCCCCACCAGGGCATAGACAAACTTGGGAGAAATATTAGAAATATCCGCATCAACCCAGACAATAATGTCCCCCTTAAGTACATAGAGGCTTTTCCAGAGATTCTCACCCTTCCCTTTATACGAACCATAAGAAGTAAGTATTTCCTTTGACTCGTACACCTGGGCTCCGAAGCGTTTTGCAATTTCCCGGGTTTTATCCTGCGAAGAAGAATCGATCACCACAATTTCATCGAGCAGGGGATAGCGATCCATGAGTTCTGTTTTTATGACCAGGATTTCCTTCCCAATAGTGGCTTCTTCATTTAACGTAGGGAAGGCAAGAGAAATAGAAAGGCCCTTTTTCTGTTTTAATGCCACAAGATGGGCTACATCCTGAAAGCGAGAATGGTGCCAGGTACGCTCTAAAAGATTCCCCTGGAGTTCCATTACCCCTCCTTATCCAACGAAGTGAGAAGAGCAAAAAGGAGTTCCCGCCCTTTTTCTAACGAGGCAATATCAATTTCATCCTGGGTAAGCCCCTCTTTTCCCTGCGCCACCCCCAGGGTAGCCGCAGGAATACCATGGACCGTAAAAAAGGCCGACATATCTGGAGAGGATGTTTCCTGGACCTTGATATGATGATCCCGACAAAGGGAGGTAATTTTTTTTGTTACCGGTTCCATCAATCGGTCCTGCCCCACTGGAATAGATCCCCGATTATGGATCGTCGCCCCCACGCCAAGGGTTGCTGCCGTCGTCTGGGCGGTGGCACTGGCAACCTGGACCGCCATTTTGAGTAGGTCCTCTGCGGCAGATTCAAGCTCTATCTCGAGAACTCCCTCGGTGGCTTCTTTTCCAAAACCAGAACCTGCTTCAATCCGTCGGATCCAACAGCGGGTAGATCCCGAGGTATCCCAGGAAAGGCCCGCTAACTTTTGGGCAATCTCCACGGTGGCCTTCACCGCATCGGAACTTTTTACGTTACCACTTCCTGCCGGTCCGCCACCGGCGGTTCCGCTTCCTGCCGGCCCGCCAGCGAGAGTTCCGGGAGCCCCACCCACAATCACCTCTAATCGGTGGGTTCCCAGGGTTTTTGTGGTGACCCTGCCTAAAAGAAACCCCTGCACTATAAGGGCCACCCGCGGTCGCAACAAACGGTCCCGGGCCAGGCGAGAAAAAAGGGCCTCATCAAGGGCCTCTGAGTGTTGGGCCGCAAACAGGAGCACCACATCAGTATGTAACGGCAGGGCCCCCGTCTCCCGGGCCTCCGCTAGAGAAATAAGGAGCGCCGGGCCCAGGGCATCCGACAGACCCGAACCATAGGCTTTTTCAGTGGTTACTCGACCAAGACTATAGGTCTGATGCCAATGGGCAGTCCCCACATTGGTATACAGAAGCAAGGGAGCCCCTTCCCTTTGTCGTTCCCCTGCCAGACGGGCCCATAAAAAGCCCCCCCTCATCAAGCAAGCTTTGTATACCCAGGGCATCAAGCCGTTCTTTTATAAAACGGATCCGTTCTGTTTCACCATCCGTCGGAGAGGGCAACTCCGCAAGCCGCAGGGCATCCGCCATAATTCGATCTACCAGGGGACTGGGGGTTCTTTTCAGAGATCCAAGGATAGTTTTGACCCCCTCCTGTAGCCCGGAAAGAACAGAAGTAAACCATTTCTTTAACCCATTAAACAAACCGATATCACTCCTCTCGTATTGTTTATTCGTACCCCATCCTATTTTTAGGGAAAAGCAATCACCGAAGAATCAAACATTCACAGGAAGAAAACCTGTGAAGCAGAGAGGGCCTTTCCCAAACCTTTCTGAGCAAAAAGAAATTGCCCCTCTCGTTTTATACCAGCATTAGTATACTGGATATTTGTCATATTTCAAAGAAAAAGGAATAAAAAAACT
>ERZ795045.794-NODE-794-length-38529-cov-9.873213_pt1 | contig 38529 bp, 28 predicted proteins | sample MGYA00375129_ERZ795045 | MGnify/ENA primary metagenome ERZ795045 (study PRJEB30174, sample SAMN05720166) | activated sludge metagenome | isolation source: anaerobic digester from wastewater treatment plant | place: Japan | collected 2015-05-15 ...
GAAGACATCCCACAATTGCTCAAAATCATCTGCGCTCTTTAACACCTACTGCTCGAATCTCCTTGTTACTGTCATCAAACCTTCCAAAGATGAATAAATCTCTCTGAAATAAAGGATAGCTTCACCATAGGTTTTTGACCAATCAGGGTCTGGCGAGAAGACCCTTTCGACTTTGTTCCACTCTTCGACCGATACACCATCTGCCATCCCGGCAAGCATCGCTGCACCTATCGAAGCTCCTTCGTTTTTTGTTAGTTGTTCGAGTTCTATGTTCAAAGCACTTGCAACTATTTTGATCCAAAGTTCACTCCTTGAACCACCGCCTGTTATTTTTGCTGTTCTTGGGACCGAAACCAAGCTTTCTATGGCATCTTTGCAGTCCTTAAGTGCAAAGGCTGTACCTTCCAGAATTGCTCGAGTCAGAGTCTTCTTGTCTGAACTTCCGGAAAGGCCAAAGATCACACCACGAGCATCGGGATTTCTATGGGGAGTTCTTTCACCGCTCAGATAAGGCAGGAAAAAGACCCCGTTCTGACAAGGTTTTGTGTCTTTGAGTTCTTCTATCAGCGTTCCCACATCATGATTGTTTATCAGACGTGAAAACCAGTCAAGTGAAAAGGTTGCAGATAGAACCACTCCCATATGGTAGAACATATCCTTTACAACATGTCTAAAGGTGTGCACTCTGCCAGTTAAATCGGGAGCGTATTGTTTGTTCGTCAATATAACTGTGCCACTGGTACCAATGCTTATTACCATAACATTCTCGGTGAAGGCGTTCATACCAAGTGAAGCGCAAGCATTGTCAGCTCCACCAGCGACGATGAGAGGCCGGAATTGAAACCCGACCTCTCTCGCCACTGCCCCCACCATGGCCCCAACCACGGCCTGCGATGGTATGACCTTTGGTGGTTCTATGTGCGAGTCGGAAAAGATTTTGAGCGCATCTTCGTCCCAATTGTTTTCTTTCACCGAGAAAAGAGATGTGCCTGAAGCATCGCTCGGTTCGGTGCAGATCTCACCGGTCAGTTTCCAAGCTATGAAATCCTTCGGAAGCAGAAAAGTACTGGCTTTCTTGTAGATTTCGGGTTCGTGATTTTTTACCCACAACATTTTTGGTGCGCTGAAACCAGTGAGTATTGGATTCCCAAGTCGCTGAATTACAGCCTCTTCGCCACCAAGGAGTTCTGTGATAATCTTGGTTTCTTCAAAACAACGCTGATCGTTCCACAGAATAGCTGGTCTCAGAACATTGCCGTCTTTGTCCAACAAAACGAGGGAATGCATTTGTCCGGTGAGTCCTATGACCTTTGTTTGTATACCAGTTTTTGAAAGTTTGGATAGCAAAATCTTGACGGCAGACCACCAGTCCTGTGGATCTTGCTGATACCAACCAGGCCTTGGAGAACTTATGGAAAGCTCCTGTGAATCCTTGAAAACAATCTTTCCCTCAGAATCCAAAACAATCAACTTTACCGAAGTTGTTCCAACATCTATCCCGGCGTAAATCTTGATCATCCCCAACTACTTTACAGTAGTGAGAATATAATAGTTCAGCATGGCTTCAAGTTCTTCTTGCTTTCCAGAATCAGGCACAGTGACCTCTTTGTCCAAAATGTATTGTTCAAGTTCTTCGAAGTTGGTTTGGTTGTTTCGTATCTTCAAACCTATGCCGTTGTTGTAACTTGAGTATCTTTCTTCAATTATCCTGTCCATCTTGCCTTCTTTGACTATTCTATGAGCGATCTTGAAACCGATCGCGAAGGTGTCCATCGCCACAATGTGACCTACCACCAGATCACGCAAGGTGTGAGAAGCCCTCCTTGGTTTTGCATCGAAATTCAAACCACCTGTTGTGAACCCGCCAGCCTTGATCACCTCGTACATCGCCAGCGTTGTTTCATAAATGTTCGTTGGATACTGATCAGTGTCCCATCCAAGCATCCAGTCACCTTGATTTGCATCTATACTGTGAAATTTATCGCTGATTCTTGCGTATCTGAGTTCGTGTGCGAAGGTATGACCTGCCAGTGTTGCGTGATTAGCCTCAATGTTGAATTTGAAGTATGGGTCTAAACCATAGCTCTTCAAGAACGCTAAACAATGTGCCGCGTCAAAATCATATTGATGTTTCGTAGGTTCCATGGGCTTCGGCTCGATCATAAACTGCCCTTTGAAACCTATCTTTTTTGCATACTCCACAGCCATGCCTAAGAATCTCGCGAGATTGTCAAGTTCCAGTTTCATATCGGTGTTCAAAAGTGTTTCATAACCTTCTCTACCACCCCAAAAGACATAACCCTGTCCACCGAGTTCCTTGGTTATCTCGAGGGCTTTTTTGACCTGTGCAGCAGCAAAGGTGAAAACTTCTGCCGATGGTGATGTCGCGGCACCTTGACAATACCTGGGATGTGAAAACAAATTTGCCGTTCCCCACAGGACTTTCAGGTTGGCTTCTTTCAATCTCTCCTTAAGGTATGAAACAACTTTGTCAAGGATCTGATTTGTTTCCCGCAAAGTCTTTCCCTCTGGTGCTATGTCACGATCGTGAAAACAGAAGTATTCAATTCCCAGTTTTTCGGCGAATTCCACAAGGGCATCTATTCTCGCGTAAGCTCTGTCTATGGAATTGGTCAAGTGATTCCATTGTCTGTCGAAAACACCTTCACCGAACATATCGTTGCCTGCCCCAACAAAGGTATGCCAGAAAGCAACTGAGAATCTCAAGTGATCCTTCAATGGCTTTCCATCAATTATCTCGTTTGGATTGTAATATTTGAAACTCAGTGGATTTGTGCTAATTGGTCCTTCATACTCGATTTTCGGAAACTCCTTGAAAAATCTCATATCTACCACTCCTTTTCTCAGTCACCACAGACTGGTGATTCCTCGATGAAACTAAATTTGTAGACCGTTTTGTGATTGTAAAGTTCTCCGGGTAACAACAAAGCTGATGGGAAATTCTTGTGATTTGGCGCGTCTGGGAAATTCTGAGTCTCCAAGCACACCCCGGCGAATTTGTTGTAGATCCTACCCTTCTTGCCACGAACACCAGAAAGGTAGTTTCCAGTGTAAAGCTGTAGACCTGGTTGTGTTGTGTAGACTTTTAAAGATCTACCTGTTTTTTTCTCGATCAACTCTGCTGCAAATCTCAGATCGCCAGTTTTACCTTTCAAGACGAAATTTGAATCGTAGCCCACCAAGCCTGTTTTGAGGATCTCTTGTACAGCCTTACCGATCATTCTTGGTTTTCGGAAATCAAACAAGCTACCTTCTACAGGTCTTATTTCACCGGTTGGGATCAGCCCTTCATCCGCGGGAGTGTAAGAATCTGCATTGATCATGAGATAGTGATCCAAAATAGTGTCTTGGGCAGACAAATTGAAATACGAATGCTGAGTGAGATTGACAATCGTTGGTTTATCGGTAATTGCCTGGTATTCTATCGATAACTGGAAATCATTGAGTCTGTAAGTGACGGTGACATCGAGATTCCCCGGAAAACCCTCCTCGCCATCTATACTTGTGTATTTTAAAACCAGCGTCGCACCATTTGAACATGGCTCGTCGAAGAAAGCATCGAAAACTTTGGTGTGAAAACCTTCGAAACCTCCATGCAGAGTGTTGATCCCAGTTTCGTTCAAAGGCAACTGATAAATATTTCCATCAACAGAAATCTTTCCACCTGATATCCTGTTGGCATATCTGCCGATCACGCTACCAAAATAATACTTGGAGTTCTGTTTCTCGTATTCTTCAAGGCTGTCAAACCCCAGAACGACATCGACCAATTCTCCATTCTTGTCGGGTACCCATAGTTCTCTGATCGTTGCACCGTAGTTGATGATCTTGCAGATCATGCCACTTTCTGATTTCAAAGTGAATTGATAGATTGGGATTTTCTTTGAAGTTAGACCAAAGAACTCTCTCTGAATCAGCCCATTTTGTGATGTCTTCAAGTTGTCATTCCTCCTAAGAGTGTGTGGATTTCTAAAATGAGAGAAATTCGTTCAAAACCACCAATCGATTATTTTGGTCATGATTAATCATAGTATTTATACAGTTGCACCAAATAAAAAGTCAAAGAGCAAAATGCTTAGATAAGAGCAAAGAACGATCGCTAAACCAAATTAAGTTGAGAATCTTCTTCTTTGCTCCTTATTACTTCCAATATCTTTCCCTTTCTTTGCGAAATATTTTCTTCTTTCTGAGAATATTCATTTTCCTTTGGTTTGTCAACATGTCAGCTAACCTTAGCCAGAAATAGAAATGTTTCTTTGAGAAGTTTGTTGGGCCAAAGACCTGAATCTCTTGTAGTTTGAGCGAAAACCAAATCACGTTCGAAATCTGAGTAACAGGGCGTTTTTCTTGCTTGTGCATATGCTTACGACTCAGATCTTGCTGTAAATACAAATTGTCTGAAAGAGCGAAAGGTACCATTCAATCAAAGGTTGATCATCCCGAACGATGCCTTTGATGATCTCAGCTTTTAATAATCGTTCGTCATTTAGTTATAATATCTACTAAAATCACTGAAGATGGTGTCAGAAAATCGGCTTTTGTTGGTTTTCAAAGAATCGGGAGGGATTAATGGTGAAGATAAGCATAGTTGGTGCTGGAAGCGTGAGATTTGCCCTTCAACTTGTGGGTGATATTGTGCAAGCACAAGAACTGTCAAATGCCAAGACTGAAATCTGCCTGATGGATGTTGAAGAGGAAAGACTCAACGCAACCTTTGTTCTGGCAAGAAAATACGCCCACGAACTCGATTCCTCAGTTAAGATCGAGCAGACTCTTTCTTTGGACAGAGCGATAGATGGCGCTGACTTCATAATAAACACGGCATACCCTTACGATAAGAGATATTTAAAAGACGGCTACGAACGTTGGGATCGTGTTACCAGCATAGCCGAGAAACATGGTTATTACAGAGGTGTAGACAGCCGCGAGTTCAACATGGTCTCCACCTATTCATATGTCCTGGCATCTTATCCAGATGTAATGTTGGCATTGGAAATAGCAAGAAAGATGGAAAAATTGTCTCCGAAGGCTTGGCTCATGCAAACTGCAAATCCCGTCTTCGATATAACACAGATCGTAAAGAAAATGACAAGCGCAAAAATCGTGGGATTTTGCCACGGCGTTGCTGGTTTTTACGGCGTGTGTGAAGCGCTCGGACTGGATCCATCGAAAGTCGACTGGCAGGTTGCGGGAGTCAACCACGGCATCTGGCTAAACAGGTTTATGTACAACGGACGAAACGCCTACGAACTCTTGGATGAGTGGATAGAGAAATGCTCAGCGAACTGGAAATCCGAGAATCCTTGGGATGTTCAACTTTCACCGGCAGCCATCGACATGTACAGATTTTACGGGATGCTTCCTATTGGAGACGCGGTGAGAAATGGCAGTTGGAAATATCACTGCAACCTCGAGACCAAGAAGAAATGGTATGGTGATTTCGGCGGCATCGACAATGAAATTGAAAGACCAAAGCTTCACGAAAGTCTAAGAAAAATGAGAAAGAAGATGTTGCAGCTTGCACAAGAAGTACAGACCAATTCGAAATTGGAGTTGACGAAACTTTGGCCCGAAGTCTTTCGTAAGGGAAAAACCAGTGGAGAGCAGCATATTCCGTTCATCGTGGCAGTTGCATGCAATAGGAAGACCAGATTGGTACTGAATCTTTTAAACAACTCTGTTTTGGAAGAACTTCCCAAAGATTTGGTTGTGGAGGTTCCCGTTTGGGTGGATCAAAATGGTCTGCATCCAGAAAAGATCGATCCTCCTTTGACAGATCGCATTGTGTATTTTTACTTGTATCCAAAAATAACAGCCATGAAGTTTGCCTGTGAGGCTATCATTTCGAAAAATAAGAATGTGCTCATCGAAGCTTTGATCAGAGATCCAAGGACAAAATCCTATGAACAGGCAATATCCGTTCTCGACGAAATCATGAAAGAGCCCTTCAACGAAGATATGAGAAGATATTTCAACTGGTGAGAAAAGGAAAGGTTATGAAATCAACCAGAGAATCCTTATAGTATCTTGATTTTTGGAAAAAAAGCAGAAATAGGAATTCCACAATTCGAGTTCAGCGAGCTGTTAAACAAAACATCTTGCAAGAAAAACTCACCGACAAAGGTGTTATCACGGCTGAACTTTTCAATTTTGAGCTCATTGACAGACGCTAAGGAACGATAGGGATATTGAAAAGGAAGTGGCTCTCCGTGGTATATGATAGACAAAATCGTGCCTGCTTGTTCACAAACAATCAAAGAATATCTGAAAAAACCAAGACTTGAAGATATGAAGATAATACTAACCAACAAGAAGACAACCATTGCACCCTTTGTAACCGACAAACAGGTGGAGGTGATTTCACCGATAAATGAAATAGACGGCGTGAAAAAACATTTCAAAGGAATACACAGGGGGTTGAGAAGATGCACGTTGTCTTCAGATGGTACGGTGACGAATTCGACACAATAACCCTCGAACAAATAAGACAGATACCGGGAGTTGAAGGCGTCGTTGGGACACTCTTAGATATAGAGGTCGGAAAGGTATGGCCTTATGAAAAGATCATCAAACTGGAAAAAAGGGTCCAACAAGCCGGCTTGAAACTGGAAGTGATCGAAAGCGTTAACGTTCATGAAGACATCAAGCTTGGTCTGCCAACTCGAGATGAGTACATTGAAAACTATAACCAAACGTTGATAAACCTTGCCAGAATTGGAATAAAGGTAGTTGTGTACAACTTCATGCCTCTTTTCGATTGGGTTAGGACCAATCTCCGCAAAAGGCTGGATGACGGTTCTCAAGTCATGGAATACGAGCACAGGTTTATCGAGGGACGCGGACCGAAAGAACTCATCAAAGAGGTTAAGAGTGGCTCACAAGGCTTCACATTAGCTGGATGGGACTGGTCAAGGCTTGAGAAACTCAGCGAACTACTCGAACTTTACAAAGATCTTGATGAAGAAAAACTCTTCGAAAACCTGGTGTATTTTCTAAGAAATGTTATACCCGTTTGCGAGAAAATCGGAATAAAATTGGCAATTCATCCAGATGACCCGCCATGGTCTGTCTTCGGACTTCCAAGAATCGTCACATGTAAGGAGAAGATCGAAAGAATACTCAATGCTGTTGATAGCCCTTGCAATGGTTTAACCTTTTGTACAGGATCGCTTGGTGTGAATCCAAAAAACAATCTTTTGCAGATGATCAAGTATTTTGGACAAATTGGCAGGATTCACTTTGTCCACTTGAGAAACGTTAAGATCACGGCGGAAAAAACCTTCTATGAAACAGCTCATCCTTCGTTTTGTGGTTCTTATGATATGTTCGAAATTGTCAAGGCGCTACACGATGTAAACTTCAACGGATACGTTCGTCCAGATCATGGCAGAACGATATGGAACGAAAAATCAATTCCTGGATACGGCTTGTATGATAGAGCACTTGGAACAACCTACATAATCGGTCTGTGGGAAGCCATCGATAAAATGTCTGCAAGATTGATATAGGTGTGAATGGTGCATTTGATCGTTAGTTTGCTTTTCTGCGGATTAATTATTTTTCAGAAAGAAAAAATGAGAAATTCAAAGAAAACGGCAAATTTTGAAAGATTAGAAGAGTTTTGTTCAACAAGAATCAGCATTTTTCTTGATAGCAACGAATAACCCCGACTAATCGAATTTGCGTTCTGCGTGCAGTAAAGAATAGAATAAAAAAGATCTCAGACGGGAGGGGTGTGTTAGCATGAAAAAGTTACTTACGGTTTTGTTGTTCTTCTCCTTAGGCTTGATCGTTTTCGCTGAACTCACTGTTCCAAGGAACGAAACACTCATAGTGAACCAGCTAACCGGTCGTGTCGGAACACCTGGAAACTTCAACCTGTGGGTCGGTTGGAAATGGTCTGATAGGGGATTGCAAAATCTGTTGCTTGAGCCTTTGTGGTGTGTCGAATATGCAACCGGTGAAATTATCAATGCGCTGGCTGCAGAACCACCGATTTACAATAAGGACTTCACCCAGTTAACCATCAAGCTCAGAAAAGGTGTCTACTGGAGTGATGGAGTACCATTTACAGCCGATGACGTAGTCTACATGATTGAACTGTCCAAGAACACAGCAGGTTTTGCGTACAACTCGCAGATGCAAGAAGTCAAAGAAGTAAAGAAGATCGATGATTACACAGTCCAGATTGAACTGGTAAAACCCAATTCGAGGTTCCACACGTACTTCCTCGACAGATGGGGTGGTTTCAGGCCTTTGCCAAAGCACGTCTTCGAGAAGGTCAGCGACCCATTGACCTTCGAGTTCAACCCACCTGTTGGAACTGGTCCATATGTCCTTCACAGCTATGATACTGGAGGATATTGGACTGTGTGGCAGAGAAGGGATGACTGGCAGAGGACACCAACTGGAATTCTTTATGGCATGCCACAGCCAAAATACGTTGCGGTGATGACCTACGGCGGTCCTGACAAGCAGGTTCTTGCCATGGCTCAACACCAGCTCGATGCGGCAGACCTCACCATGGAAGCCTTAAGGGCTGTCTTGATGAGAGTTAGCACCACCAGAGCCTGGAGAAAGGACTACCCATGGACCGTTAACATCGATCCGTGTGTCACTGGCGTCACTCTGAACAACATGGTTGAACCATACAACAACAAAGATGTTAGATGGGCGTTGGCACTGGCAATAGACATAGTCGAATATGCTGGCAATGCCTTTGACGGAGCTGTAACGATAAGCCCGATTCACATACCACTGACCAAGTCATATATGGACACATATTTCACGAGAATCGAGGACTGGCTGAAGAACTTTGAGATCGATATCGGCGATGGACAGAAATTCAAGCCATATGATCCAAATGCTGGGCAGAGACTTGCTGAGTACGCTAAGAAGAGAGGGTATCCAGTTCCAAAAGATCCGAATGAAATCAAGTACATTTTTGGTCCTGGATGGTGGAAATACGCGCCAGATGTAGCAGAAAAGCTATTGATCAAGAATGGATTCAAGAGAGATCCAAGGACACGTGGCTGGTTGCTGCCTAATGGTGAACCATGGAAAATAACCGTCTACTGCACGAACACAAATCCAGCTCACCCAGCCTATAGGAACGCCTTTGCCGTAGCGCAGGAGTGGAGGAAGTTCGGTATTGATGTGGATGTTGTAGTTTTCGATACCCCAACGGTTGTTCAGCAGGGTAACTACGAAGTGAGTTCAGATTGGCCAGCCGCAGAGCCTTGGGGCGGTCACCCAGATCTCTATCGCGTTCTGGATCCATTCAACTCGGCATACATGGTGGCAATCGGAGAAAACGCTGCTTGGGGTAACTATTCAAGATGGACGAACCCGAAAATGGACAAAATCATAGAATCTTTGAGATTAACAGACTGGAACGATACGGAAAACATTGTAAAGCTTGGTTTGGAAGGGCTAAAACTCCTTATCGAAGAGATGCCAACCATTCCAACATTCAACTATCCTGGTGTTGTAGCTTGGGATGAGTACTACTGGACAAACTATCCTGGAGCCGAGAACATGTACTCGCAACCATATCATCACTGGCCCAACCTGAAGTACATGTTACCATTCCTCAAACCAACCGGTAGGAAATGAACCACTTGATGAGTTGTCAAAGCCGGGGGGCAACCCCCGGCTTTAGTTGAAAATAGGAAACTGGGTTTAGACAAAAATAAGATCGAGGAGGTAAAGATTCTTGAACTTCGTCAAAAGATATCTTCTTCCAAGGCTGATAATTTATTTCTTGGTGATTTTCATTGGAATAACAACGGTCTTCATCATACCTCGTCTTCTGCCAACAGATCCTGTTTTGCAAACCATTACTCGATTGCGAGCACAGGGAGCTTATATGGATCCAGAATCAACGCAAAGAACTATCGAAACGCTTCAGGAACTTTTTGGTCTGAAAGGAAGTCTTTCAGATCAGTATGTGAAATTCTGGCAAAGGCTATTCAAAGGAGATTTCGGTCCATCGTTTTTTCAGTTTCCAACTCCGGTGATGACTTTGATAAAGCAATCGCTACCGTGGACCGCTGCTCTACTTTTGACCACAACTTTGGTGTCATGGCTTCTGGGAAACATTCTGGGCGGATTTGCAGGTTATTTCTCCAGCCGAAGATGGGGAAAGATTCTGGACTACTTTGCCATGGTGATAAGACCTATGCCTTATTACATTCTCGCTCTCGGACTTCTCATATTGTTTGCCTACGTTTTCCCGATTTTCCCCTTGGGCGGTGGGTATACTATTGGAATGCGATTAACCTGGAGCTGGAATACATTTCTAACCTTGTTGAGACATGCTTTTCTCCCTGCTCTCTCGTTGCTTCTCATAGGTATTTTCGTTTGGTTTCAAGCGATGAAATTGGTTGTTCAAAGTGTGAAAACCGATGATTTTGTAAAATACGCAGAAATAGGGGGCATAAAGTCCAACAAGATTGCCAGAAAGTACGTTATAAAGAATGCAATGTTGCCACAAATAACAGGATTGGCACTTTCTCTCGGACAGATTTTCAGTGGTGCGTTGATTACCGAGATGGTTTTCTCCTACCCTGGTCTTGGGACATTGCTTTATAACTCCATTTTCACGGGAGATTACAACTTGCTTATGGGTATAACCGCTATTTCAATCCTTGTAGTCACGACAAGCATTTTGGTAATAGACCTTCTATATCCTTTGTTTGATCCAAGGGTCAGATACAAATAAGGAGTGAGAAGATGAAGGTACTGAAAGACTTGCTGAGGGATGGTAAATTTGCCTTTGGCTTTTTCGTTTTGATTTTCTTGATCTTTCTTGCTTTTCTGTCATTTTTTTCACCTTATGATCCCTACAGATGGAATGTTGTCCCAAGAGATACGCCTCCTTCGTGGTCACATATTCTCGGAACAACATCAAGAGGTCAGGATGTGTTCTGGGAACTGTGTTTTGCGGTGAGAAACTCTCTTGCCATGTCTCTGATAGCAGGTGTCTTTTCCAGGATTATAGCTATTTTGGTTGGAATGGTGGCTGGTTACAGAGGTGGAATGGCAGACAGGTTTCTCATGTTTCTCAGCGATTCCTTTCTGGTATTACCTCTTTTCTTGATAATCGTGTTGATCGGTTCTATGGCAAAGGCTCGGTTGAGCTTGGTCTCCTTGGGACTTCTCTTGGGCGTTTTTGGTTGGGCATGGGATGCGCGGGTTATCAGGTCACAAGTTCTAAGCCTTCGTGAGAGAGATTTCACGTATACTTCACTCTTAAGTGGTGCACGTACAATGTCTTTGATTTTCAAAGAGTACATGCCATTCTTGACACCATTGGTGTTTGCGACATTCATTGGAAATGTGTCCTGGGCGATAGGTATGGAGATAACCTTGGCGATACTCAATGTCTTCAGAATCGAGATTCCAAGCCTTGGCACGATGCTTCAGTGGGCTCTGAATTACCAGGCACTGCTGCTGGGCTACTGGTGGTGGATCGGAACACCTGTTGTCACGTCAGTCATGTTGTTCATAGCCCTTTATTTACTATCTATCAGCATAAGCGAATATTTAGATCCACGCATGAGGGTACAGAGAATAGGTAAAGCATGAGGTGATGAGATTGCAGACGGTTATCTCTACAAAAGAATTGAAGTCTTACTATGTTCTTGATGTTTTTGGTAGAGAAAAGGTGGTAAAGGCTGTCGACGATATAAATATAGATGTGTATGAAAACGAGATATACGGAATAGCCGGTGAAAGTGGTTGTGGAAAATCAACCTTGTTGAAAGCCATCTTCGGGATAATTGATCCGCCTCTTCGACTGATCGCCGGAAAAGTCTTGTATTTTCACAACGAACAGGTCTACGATCTTTATTCTTTGAATTCAGACTCTCGTCGCAGTTTGAGATGGAAATTCATTTCATACGTGCCACAGGGTTCAATGAACGTGTTAAATCCCGTTGTTAAGATAAAAGAAACCTTCAAAGATTTCTTGGACAGTCACCTGAAGGGGAAAACAAAAAACGAATACTACGAAATGGCAAAAGAACACCTGACGAACTTAGGACTTCCACCAAAGATACTCGAAGCATATCCTCATCAATTGTCCGGTGGTATGCGACAAAGAGTTACTATAGCTCTGGCAACGCTGTTAAACCCAAAGATTATCATAGCCGATGAACCAACAACTGCCCTCGATGTCGTGACACAAAGGGGCGTTATTCAACTTTTGAGAGATATTCAGTCAACTTTGATGAATACAATTGTTCTCGTGACCCACGATATGGGTGTCCAGGCAACGATGTCCACCCGAATAGCGGTCATGTATGCTGGGAAAATCATTGAAGAAGCACCAACTACAAAACTCTTCCAGGACCCGAAACATCCGTACACAAGATATCTCATACATTCTCTCCCCAAGTTTGGTGATAAGTCCAAACGAAGCAGCGCTCCTGGCAGCCCACCATCGTTAGCGGCACTTCCACCTGGATGTGCTTTTCATCCACGGTGTCCATATGCCCTTGAAAAATGCAAGAGTGAAATACCAGCACTGAGAAGCTATGAACCGGACCATAAGACCGCTTGCTGGTTGATGGAGGAAAGATAATATGAAAAAACTCCTCGAAGTACAAAATTTAACGAAGATCTACTCGATGGGGAGCATCTTCTCCAGGACTAAAATAACTGCGGTAGAAGACATTAGTTTCACCGTTGGTGAACCAGAAATATTCACTTTAGCCGGAGAAAGTGGCTGCGGAAAAACTACGACAGCAAAAATCATCCTCGGCTTTGAAGAACAAACCTCTGGTGCTGTCATGTACAAAGATGAACCTATCAAAAACTTGAGACGAGGCGATAGAAACAAAGTTCTCAGGGAAATCCAGGCGGTTTTTCAGAATCCGTTTTCAACCTTCAATCCCCTGAGAACAGTCGACAGTTACTTTTACGAAACACTTATCAATTTGAAGATTGCTTCCAATAGGAAAGAGGCGGAGAAGAAAATCGCCGAGAAGCTTCAAGCCGTAGGATTGTCCTTTGAAGAATTCAGCCAGCGTTATCCAAGTGAGTTTTCCGGTGGGCAGTTGCAAAGGCTTTCCATAGCGAGGGCATTGCTAACAGATCCTTCATTGATAATTGCTGACGAACCCGTGTCAATGGTTGACGCATCATTGAGAATGTCTATAGTGAATTTGTTCAAAGACCTGAAAGAAAGGTATGACGTGAGCGTCATCTACATAACTCACGATTTGACCACCGCTTATTATATAAGCGACAGAATGGCCGTAATGTTTCGCGGGAATATAGTTGAAATGGGTCCTGCTGAAGAGGTACTCTCGAATCCCAAACATCCTTATACGCGTCTTCTCAGAGAATCTGTTCCGGAGCCTGATCCAGAGAAACAATGGACTACAAGGGTTCATCTTGCTGAAAGTGAACACGAGGAATATCTTCAAACTGGTTGCAAATTCGTCGCAAGATGCCCGTTGGCAATGGAGAAATGTAGAAAGCTCACTCCACCACATTTCGAAGTTAATGGCACATCAGTGAAATGTTTTCTCTATGAATAACTTTGGAAAGGGGGATCATTGTGGATTTGTACAGAGATTCATCACTATCGCCAAAGGTAAGAGCAAGAGACTTGTTGTCCAAGATGACATTGGACGAGAAAATAGCTCAACTTGGATCTCTTTGGAGTTATGAATTGCTCACTGAGGATGGCAAGCTCTCTATTGACAAAGCAAATTCGCTTATGAAGCATGGCATTGGGCAAATTACACGCTCGGGTGGAGCAACAAACTACGAGCCGTCAGAAGTGGCGAAACTGGTCAACGAGATTCAAAAGTTCTTGGTGGAAAAGACACGCCTTGGTATCCCTGCCATAATGCACGAAGAATGTCTGGCAGGATACATGGGGTTGGGAGCAGCGATCTTCCCACAACCAATAGGTATGGCAAGCACCTGGGATCCTGAACTGATCCAAGAAGTTACATCTGCCATCAGAGAGGATCTTAGAAAACTGGGTATCACTCAGGGTCTTGCACCTGTTTTGGACGTGGCAAGAGACCCGAGGTGGGGTAGAACAGAGGAAACATTTGGAGAATCTCCCTATCTTGTCGCAAGAATGGGAGTAGCCTATGTAAGAGGTTTACAGGGTGAAGACGTTAAAAAGAAAATTGCTGCCACGCCAAAACATTTCGCTGGTTACAGCGCATCCGAAGGAGGCAAGAACTGGGCACCCACGAACATACCACCAAGAGAACTGAGAGAAGTCTTTCTGTATCCATTTGAAGCGGCTGTAAAGGAAGCAAATGCATTGTCGGTTATGAACTCTTACAGTGAAATCGATGGAATCCCGTGTGCTTCCTCTCGAGAGTTGCTAACCGACATTCTGAGAAAACAATGGGGATTTGAAGGCATCGTCGTCTCAGATTATTTTGCCGTAGATATGATTAGAGGCTATCACAAGATTGCCAGAGACAAAGCCGAGGCAGCGAAATATGCCTTGGAAGCAGGAATAGATGTAGAATTACCAAAAACAGACTGTTATTTGCATTTGAAAGATTTAGTCGAAAAAGGAATTATCAGCGAGCAATTGATAGATGAAGCTGTTCTAAGAGTCCTAAGCATGAAATTCATGTTGGGTCTTTTTGAAAATCCATATGCAGAGACAGAAAGTAATCTTTCAGACCACAGACAAGTCGCTTTAGAGACAGCACGAAAATCAATAGTTCTGTTGAAAAACAACCAAGTTCTGCCTTTAAAAACAGGCACCAAAATAGCTTTGGTTGGACCTACTGCAAATGAAGTGAGAAATCTGCTCGGTGATTATTCTTATCTGGTGCATATAAAAACACTACTGGCAAATATAAATCAAACGTTCAACGCTCCAAAGTTCAATCTAAAAAGAGTCGAGGAACTCGTTGAAGAGCATCTGAAGAGAATACCAAGTATACTTGGTGAATTCACCAAGAGAGCCGGGGAAGTCTACTACGCAAGAGGTTGCGATATAACAGATCCTTCAAAGGATGGATTCGCAGAAGCCATAGAGGCTGCGAAGAAAGCAGATGTAGTTGTGGCTGTTGTAGGTGATCGATCAGGGTTAACGATCGAATGTACCAGTGGTGAATCGAGGGATATGGCGAATTTGAAGCTGCCGGGTGTTCAAGAGGAATTCATATTGGAATTGACAAAGGTGGGTAAGCCAGTGATAGTGGTCTTGGTAACTGGTAGGCCTTACTCTTTGAAGGCTTTTGCTGACAAAGTAGATGCCATCGTTGAACTTTGGTTGCCAGGTGAGATGGGTGCTCAGTCACTCGCAGAAGTTATCTTTGGAGAAGTGAATCCAAGTGGGAAACTTCCTATCAGCTTTCCTGTTAGCGCCGGTCAGATGCCCGTGTTCCACTACGTTAAGCCATCTGGAGGTCGATCTTGTTGGCATGGAAACTACGTGGACGAAAGCGTAAAACCCTTGTTTGCTTTTGGTCATGGTCTTTCTTATACGGATTTCTCCTACTCGAATTTCCATGTCGAGCAGGAAGTTCCCGTTGCTGGTACGGTAAAAGTCAGAGTTGACGTACAAAACATCGGAAAGGTTTACGGTGAAGAAGTTGTTCAGCTTTATGTCTCAAGAGAATTTGCGAGCGTCACAAGACCCGTAAAGGAACTCAAAGCCTTCCAGAGAATTGCTTTAAAACCTGGTGAGAAAAAGACTGTGATCTTTCAAATGCACACCGATGTCTTGGCTTACTACGACAGGGATATGAAACTTGTAGTTGAGCCAGGAGTTTACAAGATAATGGTTGGCAGTTCTTCGGAGGATATAAGATGTGAAGGTTCTTTCTCAGTCTCAGGCGAGAAGAGATTGGTTCAAGACAACAGAATTTTCTTCACAACTTCGAATGTTATATGAGAAAAAGCGGGGTTCACACCCCGCTTTAATGATCCGTATTGATGACTTTATCCAAGTACTTTTCAATCGCGTAGACCGCTGCTCCTACCAGATTACTCGAAGGTTCGGTGAAGATTGTCGGTCGTATCCTCAATTGTTTAGTCGCCATTTTCAATGCTCTGCTTTTGACTACTTCATCTACCTTTGCAAAGTACCAATCCGGTGCTGATGAGAGAGAGCCACCAACTATCACAAACTCGGGGTTCAAAGCGTTTACAATGTTTGTTACACCGATAGCCACGTTGTAAGCATGGTTACTAAGAATAGACTTTGCCCTTTCATCACCCAGCTTCGCCATGTTGAGAAGTTCCTCAAATTTGTCTATATGGTTGTTGCCATTGAGCAAACCATATTCCTGATTAGCCCATCTGATACTGGCATATAGTTCCCAACATCCCTTACTTCCACAATGACAAGATTGTTCAGAATCGATAGATACAACCATATGACCGAATTCCCCAACGGAGAAACTGTTACCTCTCATGACTTTCCCATCTATCATTGCGCCTGTTCCGACTCCTTCTCTGACAATTACAAAGACTGCGTTATCCACGCCTGCCAAATCTGTTGCGTATCTCGCTTCGGCAAGCATCGATAAATTTGCTTCGTTATCAGCCAGTATGTCAAAATCACCGTTAAAGAGTTCATCGATCCTGACGTTGTACCATCCCAAGTTAGGTGCCAAAATGATTTCTCTTGTTTCACAATTCACAATTCCCGGCACCGAGAATGACACCATCTGGAAATCATAAACACTCCTCATGACACTGACTTTTTCTCTTGCCAATCTAAAAAACTCTTGAGGAGTTTCTGGTGTGTTGAAAGACGGTACTAAGTCTATCTTACCGTTTAGAAAAGCCACTCCCAAAGAAGTTTTTGTCACACCTATATCGAAAATAGCCGCAACAGGCTTTTCACTCAGACTTAGGACTTCACCTTTTCGACCCGGCTCGGATTTCTCCTCGTACTGGATCACAGAGATGATTCCATCCTCCATCAGCTCACGGATCAACCTGGTAACGGCACTTGGCACCAAGCCAGATTCACGCGACAAACTTGCCCTTGTCCTTGGACCAGTCGCGATGAGTAGTTCTACCAAATTCCTTTTGTTTCCAATCTTCATTGAGATATGATTGTGCTTCATGATATCGCCTCACTGCCTCTCAGAACCTTCTTTATGATGATTTTAGAACAAGATCACCTCAGACATCAAAACTAATTGGTATTATTTCTGAGAAAGAATCATTACAAAATTATACTAAGAAAATCTGATTATCTGAAAAGCAGTGATTAGATTGAAGTGCCATCTAAGAAATCTTTCTGTGCATTCTAAATGGATTATCATCCTTTTTAAAATGTATAGACTCATTTCTTAATAGCATTACGCTGAGACTTCAGACCTTGACAGAAGAATAATTCCTTTTCATCCAGATGAGTGCGGGCATTGAGACAACAAGACTGCTCGTTGCCAAGATCGCAGAGACTACAAACACCCAGTGGTATCCAATTCTCGTTGCAACATAAGCAGAAATAACGGGTATAAAGATTCTGCTGAAGATATTTAAGCCTTGGAAGAACCCTTCCCAACGTCCGAGTTCTCTTGGCGCTATATGCACCTTTATAGTCTCCCTTGCTGGAAACCAAAGTATAAAACCAATTCCCATGATTACGTGTGAAGCAAAAAACACGTATACGTTCGGTATCAACCACAACACAAAAGATAAGACAATCAGCATGATACCTATCGCAAAGTTCACCGATGGATGACTCTTGATGAATTTCTTCCAGAAAATCGACGATGCAACAGCGGCAGAAAAGATCATTTCAAACAAGAAAGGCGAAGAACCCCCAAGTTTGAAATAATCGATCAGATAGTAAGAAATCACGAGAAAACTTGCGAAATTGAAAGCAGTATTACACAGATACTGATGAAACATGATAGAAAGGAAGGTGCTGAGATTGGTGCTCGCTACGACGTGCCCTTCAGGTACTTGCATTCCGTTGCCTATCCTTGGCAGTATCTTCAAATAGGAGAACGCGTAGAAAACATTCATACAGAAAACCATGAAAAACACAACCCTGAGAAATCCCTGTCCACTCATAAATGGAGAAAGCAGAAAGACAAAGACAAAATAGGATACCGTTTTTAAAAACTCGGTCATGAAAAACTCGAATGAATATATACTTTCTCTATATTTCGGAGTGAAGATAGCCCGCTCGTACATAACTTGGCAGGGATAAAAGATGTCTGTGAAACTTAAAAACATCTGCGCTATGGCAAAACTCCAGAGACCTTTCGAAGCAGCAAAAATCAGAGAACCAACTGCAAATGAGGTTCTCGCAAAGAACAGCCCATAGTTGACTGATATTCTCTCAAATCTCTTACCGAATACATAAGCCAAGATAGCCTGCACAATATAGGAGATACTGAACAGCCACCCCAGGCTCTCCATAGAAATATTCATCAACTTCCCAAGAGTTGGAGCGGCGATAATTGAAGAAAAGGAGAAACCAGATATGCTTATGAACAAAAGGTATTTTCTGACATCCCTGTCAAGATCTTTCCAGCGCATTCTATCACCATAGAAAGTTTATATTACTAACTTCGCTGTTTTACCCCAGATTCCTCAATTCACCAAGCCGTAATTTCGGATTAATCAGGTCTTCTCCTTATTTCTTCAACCTTCATTGACGAATATGAATCAACGTGGTAAGATTATCGTGAAAGATATAACGATAAAAATATCACGAATAGGTGGTCTCATGATAGTGAAGGTCTGTATGGGAAGTTCATGTCATTTGAAGGATTCATACCGAATAGTTCAGAAACTGGAACAGATGAAGCAGAAGTACCCAGACATAGTGATTTATGGTTCTTTGTGCTTTGGCAATTGCTCCGAGGGAGTCTGTGTTGAAATAGACGGAAAACTTCACAAGCAAGTCAGTCCCAAGAATATCGAACAAATCATCCTGGAGGCGAAAGATGAGCTTAATCATTTCGAATGAAGCAAGCTGCATGTATTGCTACAAATGTCTCAGGAACTGTCCGATCAAATCTCTGAGCTTCAGTGATGGCAGGACAAAGGTAATTGACGAAGAGTGCATAGAGTGTGGCACATGTATACTCGTATGCCCGCAGAAAGCAAAGAGTTACTCAAAGCACATCTCACAGTTCGAACAACTGGCAGGAAGACCATTTCTTGTTTCGATTGCCCCATCCTTCTTTGCACACTATGATCAACCTTACAAAGTAATCTCTCTGCTGAAAAAAATCGGTGCCATAGTTGTTCAAGAAACTGCTGTCGGAGCTGAATTAGTCTCCAATGAATACCTCAAAGAATTCTCAAAGGATAAGACCGTTATCACAACAGCCTGTCCTGTTGTTGTAAACCTGGCAGAAAAATATTATCCAAAGGTGCTTGAATACCTCGCACCCTATCTCTCACCCATGGCAGCTCACTCGATATTCATGAGAGAACGCTACGGAGATTTCCCAGTAGTTTTCATAGGGCCGTGCATAGCCAAGAAAAACGAGAAATCCCAAGTTGATGTAGTTCTCACCTTTGAAGAACTTGACGAGTTCATCGAAAACAATGGATTCAAAATCGATGAACTGGCAGATGAATTTCCTACAGAACCATATCCAGATAGAGCAAGGATGTACCCCACATCAGGAGGCATAAACCACACTGTAAAAGGTAACTGGCAGAACCATCTTTCTATTGAAGGCCTGGAAAATATTCAGAGAATCTTTTCACAGATTGAAACAATGAGCACGGGCTTTTTCATCGAGGCATCTGCATGCGTAGGTGGTTGTATCGAAGGACCTGCTATCAGAAAAGATTTGAGCGTACTTGAAAAGAGAAAGAGGATTTTGAGACATATTCAGAATATGAATGGTCTTGGCAGCAAAATCACTTCGCATCCTTCAATGAATCTCTCAAGGACCTTTCAAAACAAACAGATCTCACTCCGCGTTACCGACAAACAGATCCAAGAAGTCCTCAAATCTCTTGGCAAAGACGATCCAAGAAAACAACTGAACTGTGGTGCCTGCGGATACGAAACGTGTAAAGACAAAGCCGCTGCTGTAGTCCTCAAAAGGGCAGAAAAGGAGATGTGCGTGACATACCTTGTCGATAAGTTGAAGGCTGCCACCAACAGAGTAGTTGAAGAGTCACCTAATGCAATCATCATGTACAGGAACGGCACCATTCTTTACAAAAACAAGTCCGCCGAACAGCTTCTGTGGGACATACCCCAATCGCAAATTGAACATTTCCTGAAGGAGATATCATCACATTCAAATCAGGTCTACGAGATTCAGTCGAAGGGATTCTTTTTCATCAAGACCTTCAAACTTCCACAGGATGCAAGTGAAGTACTCCTGTTAGTTGATATGACCAAAGAAAAACAACAGGAAGAAAGACTCAAGATCATAAAACAGGAAACATTCAGCAAGATAGAAGAAATGCTATCAAAACAAATGAGAATCGCCCAGGAAATAGCAGGTCTCTTGGGAGAATCAATTGCAGAAACAAAGAGTCATTTTGTGGAACTCAAGCGATTCATGGAGGAATAAAATGCTCACCTGTCAGATTGACTTTGCGAAGAAGAGCAAAGAGGGCGAAGAAATCTGTGGCGATTCTATATGTATCAAGAGAGATCAGAACAAGGTTGCCGTTAGCGTTTCCGACGGACTTGGAAGTGGTGTGAAGGCAAGCATTCTTTCTACTCTTACCACATCTATGGCAACCACGATGCTTTTCAACGGTGTACCAGTCGATGAAGTCTTTTCATCTATATTGGCAACGCTACCAGTCTGCAAGATCAGAGGCATAAGTTATGCGAACCTATGCTCTGTGGTCTTTGATGCCCAAGACAGCACGTGTTCAATAGTTGAGTATGAATTTCCCGTCACACTTTACTTTAGGAACAAAAACTTGATAAACCTTGAAAGGCGAATGGCTATCGTTGAAGCCAGAGAAATTTCGATCAGCAAGATTACTCCCTTAGAGGGAGATCTGATCTTCATAACGACCGATGGTGTTTCACAGGCTGGAATGGGTACAGAAAACTTCCCACTTGGTTTTGGTTTGAAAAATATCATTCGCGAAATAAATGTCCTGCTCCAGAACAACATTTCTCCTAAGAATATAGTGGAACACTTGATCAAACTGGCTCGAAAACTGGACAGAGGTACTCGTGGAGATGATGCCCTCGCAGCCGTTGTGCAGTTCAAGAAATTACAGGTGATAAATCTGTTCGTTGGCCCACCACAAGATCGATCAAAAGACGAGGAATTGGTCAAAAGCTTCATGCACAAAGATGGCAAAAAGGTCGTATGTGGTGGGACAACAGCACAGATTTTTGAAAAGGTGCTCAAAAGAAAAGTCGAACTCGACCTGAGATCCTTCTGCGAAGATCTTCCACCAATTGGAAAGATGGAAGGAATCGATCTTGTCACCGAAGGCATAGTTACCCTGACCCACGTCTTTCGCTATCTCAGTGGTCAGCAGGAAAGGTTAGTCTATGGTGCAAATGCATTGGCAGAGATGTTGCTTGAGGCAGATCAAGTGAATTTCTTTGTGGGAAGGGCAATAAACCCAGCTCATCAAAACCCACTTTTCAGTCATGACATCTCTTTGAAGTTCAGATTGATACACGATATAGCTCAAATTCTAAAAGAAAACGGAAAGATAGTGAACCTTGAATATTTCTGAGGAGGTGGGCGAATGGAGAGAAACTTCCAAAAAGTCGAAGAGATCTTGCAAAAGCACGGATACAAGAAAGAGAATCTCATTAGAATTCTCCTTGACGTTCAAAGACAGTACAGACACCTACCAGAGGACATCGTCAACTACATAGGTGTTGCTCTGCAAATCCCGCCAGCAAAGATCTTTGGTGTTGGCACTTTCTACGCACAGTTCTCCTTGAAGCCAAAGGGAGAGTACACGATTTTGCTGTGTGATGGGACCGCTTGTCATATGGAAGGATCTACTGCCTTGTTGAAGGCCATTGAGGAAGAGCTGAACATAAAACCAGGAGAAGTTACAAAAGACCTTATGTTCAGTGTCGATCAAGTTGGCTGTCTTGGCGCCTGCGCTCTGGCACCCGCAATGGTTATAAACGAAGAAGTTTATGGAAACTTGACGCCAGAAAAGGTGAAACAGATAATCAGACGACTGAAAGAAGAAGGTGAGAAAGATGCTCAATAACATCAACCAAGCAATCGAGTTCATAGAAGAACAAAAGGCAAAAAGACAGAAGAAACTTTCGAACCTTTCCATCTACATCTGTGTTGGTACTGGATGTACAGCAAAAGGCGCAATGAAGATATATGAACAATTCAAGAAGATTCTACAAAGAGAAAATCTCATCGGTTCGGTGAAATTGTCAAAAATCGATGAAGATGAAAATCCTCTTAGAAAAACCGGTTGTTGTGGAAGATGTTCAAATGGTCCTCTTGTGAATATACTGCCCTACGGTTATTTCTATTCACATGTAACGGTCGATGATGTTGAAAAAATCATCGAAAAGACCGTTAAACACGGCGAACCAGTTGAAGAACTGCTTTTGGTTGACCCTGCAACGAATAGGCGTGTCAAGAGCCTTGAGGATACCACCTTGTACAGGAACCAGAACTTCTATATCATGGAAGACATTGGAAAATGCGAATGCGACAGTATAGAAGACTACATGGCAAGGGGCGGCTACAGTTCACTGTTAAAGGTTCTATCGCAGATGAATCCCGACGAGGTAGTCGAAACTGTGAAAGCGGCGGGACTCAGAGGTAGGGGCGGCGGAGGTTTCCCAACTGGGCTCAAATGGGAGGCTGCAAAAAAGAGCAAAGCAGAGAGAAAATTTGTTGTCTGCAACGGTGACGAAGGCGATCCAGGGGCATTCATGAATAGAACTCTGCTTGAAAGAGATCCGCACTTAGTGTTGGAAGGCATGATCATTGCCGGTTACACAATAGGGGCGCAGAAGGCTTATGCATATATCAGAGCAGAATACCCCATCGCGATCCACATGTTCCAGAAGGCCATCGATGATGCGAAAAGGTTTGGCCTTCTTGGCCAGAACATCTTGGGTACAGGTTTTTCCTTCGATGTTGAGATAAAAGAAGGCGCAGGTGCCTTTGTCTGTGGTGAAGAAACTGCACTGCTCTCCTCCATAGAAGGTAAACGAGGGATGCCAAGACCAAGGCCACCTTTCCCAGCACAGTCAGGTTTGTGGGGATACCCAACACTGATAAACAACGTCGAAACCTATGCTAATGTCCCAAGAATCATCAGAGATGGTGTTGAAAAATATAGAAAGCTTGGTGTTGCCAACTCACCAGGAACAAAGATGTTCTCGGTCACAGGTCCTCTAAAGGTCACCGGAATCATAGAAGTGCAATTTGGAACATCCTTGAGAAAGATTATCTACGATATATGCGGTGGACTCGTCAACGGTGAAGATTTCAAAGCAGTACAAATAGGCGGGCCATCAGGTGCATGTCTTTCAAAGGAGTTCCTTGATATGCCGCTTGATTACGACACATTGAAATCCGCAGATGCCATGGTTGGCTCAGGTGGAATCGTGGTGATAACACAAAGAACTTGTATGGTCGAGGTCGCGCGGTTTTTCTTGGATTTCACAAAGAGAGAATCGTGTGGAAAATGTATACCCTGCCGCGAGGGAACGATGCAGGCTTACACAATTTTGGAGAAATTCACTCAGGGCAAAGCCACAAAACAAGATCTTGACAATCTCGAGTTTCTTTCAAAACTCATCAAAACGACATCACTCTGTGGTCTTGGAAAAACCGCTCCCAATCCAATAATAAGCACGCTTAAACTTTTCAGAGATGAATACATATCTCATCTGAATGGAATATGCCCGAGTGGTACCTGCACTGCCTTCAAAAAGTACGTTATCAACGAACAAATCTGTAAAGGCTGTGGTCTTTGTGCGAGATCTTGCCCACAGAATGCGATAACTGGAGAGCGTGGCAAACCCTACGAGATAGACCAGAACAAATGTGCGAAGTGCGGGCTTTGTGTTGATAAGTGCAGGTTCAAAGCCATAGAAATTGCTTAGGAGGTGAGAAGATGAAAGTCTTGGTGAATGGCAAAGAAGTTGAACTGAAAAACGATTCGAGAAATCTTCTTGAGGCACTAAGAGAAGCCGGAATAGAGATTCCAAATCTATGTTATCTATCAGAAACATCTATATATGGTGCTTGCAGAATGTGTTTGGTTGAAATAGACGACAAAGAGATCGTCACCTCCTGCACAGTGAAACCGCGTGAAGGTATGAAAATCAAAACAAACACTCCACAGATACACGAACTCAGAAGAGGTATTTTGGAATTGATACTTGCAACACACAACAGAGATTGTACAATCTGTGAAAGAAACGGGAGCTGTAAACTTCAAAAATATGCCGAGGAATTCGGAATAAGAAATGTGAGATTTTCTCAGATAAAGAAAAACACAAAAGAAGATAAATCATCACCGATAATCAGAGACAATTCAAAATGCATCCTCTGTGGTGACTGTGTCAGAGTATGTGAAGAGGTTCAGGGCGTAGGCGTCATAGACTTCGCATATCGTGGATTTTCAACGCAAGTTGCCCCTTCTTTTGAAACAGAGCTGTCAAAAACGGAGTGTGTATATTGCGGTCAATGTGTTGCCCACTGTCCAACAGCGGCTTTGACTTTTAGAAACGATCTTGACAGACTCTACCAAGCACTCTCTTCATCAAAACATGTAATAGGCATCATTGCACCAGCCGTGAGAGCCGCTATTCAGGAAGAACTCTCCATGGACTCAGACACAGCAATGGCAGAGAGACTGGTTGCCTTCTTGAAGATGTCAGGTTTCGCGAAAGTCTTCGATGTTGCTTTTGCCGCAGACCTTGTGGCATACGAGGAAGCGCATGAATTCTATCAAAGGCTTGTCAACAACGAGAGAATGCCACAACTGACATCTTGTTGTCCCGCATGGGTTAAATACGTTGAACAGTTCTATCCCGAATACGTTGAGAATCTGTCCACGGTGAAATCTCCCCAACAAACACTCGGGACAATCATAAAGAAAATCTATTCACAAAAGGTTGGAATAAACCCGCAGGACATAGTAGTCGTTTCTTTCATGCCGTGTACTGCCAAGAAATTTGAGGCAGAAAGGGAAGAACATCTTGGAACAGTTGATTTAGTACTTACAACAAAAGAGCTTTCACAGATGATAAAGGCAAGCGGTATCAATCTGAAACAGATAACACCGGAGCCATTTGACAGACCTTTTGGCATCTCTTCTCAGGGAGGATTGAACTTTGGAAAAACCGGTGGTGTATTTGCCACAGTAGTTGAGGTTATGAGAGACGAAATAGGTATATCAGATGAAAAGTACAGCGATCTCCAACCTGGAGTGAAATCAGCCACAGTGCGACTGAAGGATGGAAGAACCGTCAATGGTCTTGTTGTTTTTGGACTTGCCAACGCAAGAGATGTCATGAAAAAAGTCATAGAAAAGGTTATCGACGCAGAAATAATAGAAGTAATGGCATGCAATTATGGATGTATCGGTGGTGGAGGTCAGCCATATCCGAATGATTCAAGAGTGAGACAGAACCGCGCAAAGATATTGAAAGAAACAGCTGGCATCAAGGCAATCCAATCACCAGTGGAAAACTACTACCTACAAAAACTGTACCAAGAAGACTTTAAAGACGAACACAAGCGACACATGATTCACACAACGTACAAAGCCAGAAAGAGAGTTGAATCAAATGACATCGAGATACTGCCACTGCCAAAAGAAGATAAGACAACTGTAAAGGTCTGCCTTGGCACTTCTTGTTACATGAAAGGATCTTACAAGATACTCTCTCAACTCGTAGAATCTGCTAAAAAAGAAGATCTTGGCGATGATATCGAAATAGTTGGAACCTTCTGCTTTGAAAACTGTGGCAAATCTCCAAACGTCATGGTAAATGATAAACTAATCTGTGAGGCAACCTTTGAAAAAGTCAGAGAGGTGTTGAAGGAGTGCCAGGCCAACAAGATAAAGAGCCAATCGTGATACCAAAACCAACCCTGGACAGACTCAAGTTGTACCATAGGCTTTTGAACGAAATCGAACAGAAATACATATCGTCCGATGAAATAGCACAGAGAGTTGGCACAAATGCAGAACAAGTGCGAAAGGATCTGACATATCTCAAGACAACGGGGAAACCAAAGGTAGGATATGATGTAGCACAACTACGTCAAGAACTCGAAGAACTCTTCGGTGTCAAAAAGACGACAAAGGTGATTCTGGTTGGAGCTGGCCACCTTGGCAGCGCGCTTGTGAACTACCCAGGTTTTGCCAACTACGGGATAGAGATTGTAGCGGTATTCGACAACGATCCAAGAAAGATAGGTATGTTCATCGGCGAACTGTCGATACTGCCTATGAAAGATCTTGCAAGAGTAATAAAAAGATTCCGAGTCGAGATAGGCATTATTTGTGTCCCGAAAGATTCTGCTCAGCAAGTTGCAGACATACTTGTCTCCAATGGAATAAAGGGAATTTGGAACTTCGCACCGGTGAGACTCGTAGTACCCGACGATGTATTTGTCGTTGACGAAGACATGAGCCAAAGCTTGTTGACACTGAAGCATTTCTTGGAAATGAAAAAACAAAAGATGCAAGAATCTCAGCGCGGTTGAAAAAGAGTGTGACCTTACAATGAAATTGACTGATCTCAACTCAACACTGTCGGCTTTGTACATGATGCGTAAAGATCATCGAGTACCAAGAAAGTCAAAAATTCTCATAGCCATAGCAGTCGGTTATGTGCTCAGTCCGATAGATCTAATACCTGATTTCATACCGTTTTTGGGACAACTCGATGATTTACTGATCGTACCAGCGCTGGTTGGCTTGGCGGTGAAGTCTATACCAAATGAGGTTATGGAAGAATACAAAACAAAGGCTCGACAAACCAAATTGACCAAAAGACTAAACACAATCACCTTTGTGATCATTGTCGCTTGGATTCTCATAGCGGTATGGTTGCTTCGCATCATCTTGAAGTTGTTGTGATCGTGTGCACTGTAATATCATATTCACTTTTCAGACACTTGAAAAGTACCAAAGCTTTGATACAATTTACTCAAGAGGCTGTTCCGGCGTAGCTCAACCGGTAGAGCGGGTGGCTGTTAACCACTAGGTTGGGGGTTCGAGTCCCTCCGCCGGAGCCATTTTTATTTCTACTTCAAACTCCTTCAAGATCTCCTTCCGATTTACCAGTACAAAAGAAATGCAGAAAAGCTCTTTCTTTTTTCTTCATTGGATTGATAATGAAGCTCACCCGTACCCTTCCCAAAGCAAGAATTTTTTGAAAATTGATTTGACTTTTTGCTTTTCTTTACTATATATTATTATGTGATGTTGAATAATGGTAAACTCTGGCAGACACAAAAGAAATTAAATCTATAGTGGAAGTTTTTGGAGAAATAATGATCCTTGAGGAAACCGCAGAATATTCAAAAATAGGAAAGTCTACTCTTTATAAAATGGCAAGGGAAGGCAAAATCCCTGCTGTGAAAATCGCTAATCAAAGGAGATTCTTACCCGCAAAGAAAAGCAAACCTTCTCTCTTTCTATTCAACTCTTAAAAGCTAAAAGTTTGAAGGCTGGGAACTGCTTGATATTTATGAAAATACGGTCCTCTTTACCGTTATTATTTCAGTAATGATATTTGGTGGATAAACGAAGTTTCACGAAAATAAACTTCTGATAAGTGGCTTTAACCAAAACCCTTTATCCACTTGTTAGGCGAAACAGTGAGAATACTGCATCCATTATTCTCCTTCTTCAATGATCTTGATCCCCGCTTGCTTTAGTGCTTCAAGTATCTTATCCTCATAATCTGATTTTCTGACCTCTCCACCGTCTGCCTGTATGGTAACTTCTATACCGCAATGGTTGAATTTCTCTTTCAAATAGTTCACAACCTTCGTCACCGTTGACATCTGCCCCACTGGAACATTGAGTTTCAATTTTACAGATCTCTTAATCTGCGAAGCTTCCTTTTTTTCTTCTCCTACCGCAGTGTAAGCTGATCCCGTTTCTTCTTCTTTCAGCTTCCCACCCTCTGCTGGTACTACTACTCTTTCACGATCTTCTTCCTTGCGTGCTTCCTTGCACAACTCAGGCTTGATGATGATTTCTCCATCGCTGAGGGTGATGTTGGGAATTTCCTTTATACTCTTACAAACTGGTTTGCCACCTTCAAGGTATCCAAATGCAAACAAGCCGTTATTAACGCCATCCTTAAGTCCTTCGATGAAACCTTCCCGTGAAGATATTCTCAACTCACCAGGTGTTTTCAACAAAGATTCGTAGAGTGTTTTGACCTCAACGAAATCTTTTGCAGCAAGATATTTGTCCTTGATCACTTTGGGGGCTATTTTCTCAAGAATTTCTCCCCTCAGGCAGCTGTAGACCTCTTTATCAACTTTCGATTCTCCATAAGTGGGTGATCCCATATCAGATTCCTTGTATCCTCCCTTGTTAGGAATGAACAATTTTCTGTAGAACTTTCTGAGTTCTTCATACTCTCTATCCTGGTGGCTCTTCAGTTTGTTTTTTAACTCATTCCTCTGACTGTCTGATAATTTCAGGTTTTTATCCTGTTCTATATGTCTCAATGCGATGAGCTTTCTTACGTAGGAATAGAATGATCCTCTCTGACTTTCTTCAACACATAAGAAAATCATCGTGTTCCTGAATACCCTCGGGGTATCGCCATGTTCTTCCAGAAAATCCACATCAGGCTTGCCTGAATCAAGAATTACGAGTTTCAACCCCTCGTTGTCCTCAACATTTTTTGAAAACTTTGGATGGATATACACTTTGAATTTTTCATTCGATATATGTCTCTCTATGATCCTCCTTACTTCCTCGTAAATTTCATTATCTGATATATTCTCTTCTCGTGAGACAATTATCCTGTTAAGGTTCGGCTGATTGGTGAAGAAAAGTCCTTCATCAGACAGATAAAATAATTTTTCTTTCAAATCGATCACGGCACTGTCTATGATCGCGCTCGAAAAAGATGGTCCCACGGTACTGAGTTTGATTTCCTTTATACTGCTGCCTCTTTCACCTCTTCCCGAGAAGGATGTCATGAATATCGTGGTGCTGAGCACAGTCCCAAGTTTGTATGGTAGATAAGAAGGACCAAGCATTTCGTCAACCTTCTTCGCTCCCGAATCCTTAGAGGTTATGTCCTGGGCAATGATACTGTCCCACTCCTGACCGATATAGCTTATAAGTTCCTGCCTCAACTCTTGGTTGGCGAGGTTAAAATCACCGAGCCGGATGAATGGTATATTTTTGTCAAGTAGATCACGAACAACGAGAGAAAGAATTCTCAGCACTCCTCTTGTCCTCTGGAAGGTAGAAAAAGATCCCCACCTTTTGTACAGAGTATCGATGACCTCTGGCTTGAACGGATAACTTTTGAGAAATCTGTCCCGATATTCCAAGACCTCATCTCCAGAAAGGAGGCCTTCTTTCTTTGCATAGTCGACAAAATCGTCAACGACTTTTTTTGCTTCTTTTTCATCAATATCGACGAACAGCCTTGCTCTGACAACACTTTCTATCTCGTCGTCTTTTACTGGAGCGTATATTTTTTCTGCTCTTCCGGTTATTTTCTGAAGTTGCTGAGACATCTTCTCAGCGTTTTCATCGTAATGTTCTAAAATGCTTGAGGGGAGGGTAAGAACCAGCAGAGAATTTCCAACAGTCGAAACAGCACCTGTTAATTCCTGAATGAAAGCGAAGGTCTGTGCAGCTAAATTTGAATCCCCCACTTTTATACCTGCTGCTTTTGTTATGTACTCAAGAAGCTCATCCACGAGTACGAGAACTGGAGAATTCTCTGAAAGCAGTTTTGTTAAAGTCTCTTTTCCGGTAGCAGTATCACCTTTCGTAAGCTCGATTTTTCCTGTCAACTGTCTTTCGAATTCTTCCCATAGTCTTTTATCCTTCGCATCCAGAGCGGTTCCATCCAGAACAACGACCTTTTTCCCCCACTCCCTCGCTTTGTGATAAAGGGCAATGAGTGTATGGGTTTTTCCACCACCGAATGGAGTCTGAAGTTGGATCGTGGAGTCTCCTGTTCTACTTTCGAGTCTATTTTTGGCAATGTTCAGTATATTTTTCAGGCCGTCTGTGAGATACGTCTTTTTAAAGAATAGGTCTGGGTCCTGATAATCCTCTGGTGCTTTTCCATTTGCCACCTGCCACAGATCCGCGGCAAAGACATCCATGGTCAGTCTGCCTTGAACTATGTCATCGTGAGGCCTTGCTATCTGTGTGAACGCTTTCATTGAAAGAGCCCCCCTTGCGCGCTTAAAGCCTTTATTTCCTCTTTCAATTTATCCTTTCCGCTCAAGAAGCCATCTAAGAGCTTCTTTTCCTTGCTCTCATTTGGAAGAGTTTCCGATATTGCCTGAGCAACCCTGTAGAAGACCTCTTTCGTGCCATAGCCGGTTTCCTTCAAAATCTCTTTCATCTTCTCTTTCCTTCCGTCCTTCCACAGGAGCAAAACTTTGTGGAGGACATCGATCATCTCCTGTTCACCAATCTCATCAACTTTTCTCTCATGAGGTCCAAGAACGCTTATGAATTCCTTTTCCTTTTTGATAAACCCTCTGTTCCACTCCTTTTCAAGGTTCACCCCCGTTGACTGGGCGAGTTTTCTCGCATCATCGAAGTGAACTTTTTGCTCTCCGTAAGTCCAGCGCCAGAGAAGGTAAAACCTTGTGAGTGGTGAAAGCTCAGCGGATATGCCGTTATGTAAGATCTGTTTCACAGTATAATCGGTCACGATCTCACGAACATAGTTCAGGAGTTTTCCAGTACTCACCTCGTTCCCCTCGTAATCCATTATCTTCTTGTACTTCCCGAATATCTCGAAGGCTGAGCCGATTGCCACGATGAAATAATCGGCACCACTCACTCCTTCTTCCCAGAGTATCTCAAGCTTTTTTGTTACGTGACTCTTTATTTCCTCCTTTACCTCATTTAGCCATCCTGTTTCTTTTCTTTCAATTTTTCTGCAGACAAAATAAATGGATGATGCAAGGGCGGCGTTACCTCTCGCAAGTAGTCTTGCTTTCATCTCTGTGTGAATGGGCCATGAGGCGGTCGGGACAAGACCAGAATCAAGCAAAGAGTTGATCAATGTCTCCCAGCCAGATGTTGATTTGTGAGAATAGACAATAGTTGCGATGCCGTCCGGTTTTAGAACTCTGGAAATCTCTTTGAATGCCTGCTTTAGCATCTCTTCAAAAAATTTCTTCGCATCATCTTTTGATTTAGCTCTTGCAGGATCAGCGACGATCTCTTTTGATTTTGGTGTGAGGAGTGTCATGAAGAGATCTGGATGGAGCTCCCCTATACTCCTTTTGAGCCAGACATAGAAGAAATCGGAAAGAACAGAGTAGTTGATATTGTCGTAATAAGGTGGATCAGTGAAAACAGCGTCGAAGTAGTTGTCGGGATAGGGTAGTTCTGTGGCAGAGGCTTGGGTTACTGTTGGGATTATCGAGTTGCCATTGTTTTCCACAGGTGGAATTTGGGAGAGGTGGGAGATTGTTTTATCAATTTGCCCAAACATGCTTTTCCATGTTCCTGTTAATATTGGTGAAAAAAGATTTAATTCTGCATAATCCCAAACCATGGGTAAAGATTGTCTAGCAAAAGTATTGGGAATAAATTCCCATTGTGGATTCCATCTACAAAGATTGCTTTCAAAATCGGATATTCTGCTTAAAACCAACCCCAAATACCCCACCACCGCCTTTGCGTACTCCTCTTTATATCCTTCCTCAATCATCTTCTTGTAAGCCAATCTAACCTTTTCGGTGAAGGTTATCAAAGCCAGCTTCTGACGAGAATTGAAAAGATCACCCCATTTGAGCATGCCGTACATTGGCATTCTGTCAACTTCGTGACACTTTTTCAAAATTTCCTCGTCCGGCACAGGGTCAATTCCCCATTCCTCCATGAGTTTTGCTCTCTTTTCTTTCAGATACTTTTGTGCCTCTCTGAAGATTTGTATGTCTCTTTCCGTTGCGAGTCTGTACCTTTTTCCGTTTGTTCCCGGTTTGTGCAAAACCACAGCGACCATTCTTTCTCCTGCTTTCCCTTCTCTAAAGAGTTTTCTTGTTGTTTTGTCATCAACAACTGATCCGCAGACGGGGCAAGTTGCAACCGCACTTGAGATTGTTCCCTTTGACGGTTCAAATCCTTCTGGCATTTTTTCATACCCATCCCCGACGATTTTGAATTTAACTTCGTTGCCTTCTACGTATGGGTACAGTGCTACTTTCCTGTTACTCTTCTTCGCAAGCCAGAACTGACGCATCAATGGAATTTCAGCACCACAGGCAGGATTCTGGCATGGAATGGTTCGTGCCCAGATGTAACCAACAGGTATTGAGCCATCTTCATCTTCTGGATAAAATTTACCAATCTCTTTTTTTGCTTCTTCTAAGACCCAGTTTCCCCATTTCTTCACATCTTCGAGAAGTGGATTTTCTATACGAGTTGGGAAAAGTCCCCATTGGTTTCTGATTTCTTTTGGTTTTCCATATTTCTGGGGATACTCGAGGGTACATTTCAGAATCAAAACTGCGACAGGGTTGTATTCAACGGCGTGCGCCTCACATCCAAGTCGCAGGGCTTCAAGAGGGATTGAACCGCCGCCTGAGAAGGGATCAAGGACCTTTGGGTGTTTTCCACTGTTCGCCCTTAAAATGTCCTCTCTCGCCTTTCTGATTATTTTCTCATCGAGACTGTTTTCCCACTTTGAGAGCTCTACGATGAACTGCCTTGTCTTCTCCCATTCTGCTGGATCTTCTTGAGCATGGATTAAAGCAGCATAGTTTGTCGCTCTCGATGAGGCCAAAGGACGTCGAGCCCACCAGATATGCATTGTTGATATGTGTCCGTGCCTTATGTTCTTCTCCTTCGCGGAGATCTCACTGACTTCTTTAATTGGAAAGCTCTCTTCAATGTATCTTTTGTCTTTCATCCTTTCCACACCTCGCTCTTCTTCAGTTTCCACTCTTCTGCGGGTACAACGAACCTCACAACCTCCACCTTCTCGTTCGGAATAAGATTCTCCGTGGGGTTTTGTATGATATACAGCGTAGGATTGGTTGTGGCGTTTGCCACGATGTAGAGGTAGTATTGCTCTTTGAACCTCTTTGCCTTGAACCATTCGTTTTGCGTCAAAACCACGTCCCCTTCGTTTGCCCTCGCCTTTACCTCTATGTATCTTATTTCGTCTTTTCCTTTCGAGCGAATGTCGAACCCCAAATTCTCCTTAGAGACGTCTTCAGGTTCTCTTCCATGCCGTCTTTCATACTCCATTGTTATTTCCATACCTATTCTTTCAATCTCCTCACTCTCAACCATCTCTGTTTTTTCAGGAATTACACGAATTACTGTGAAAAGCTCGGGCATGTTTATGGTGAGGCTTTGTTCCTGTTCTATCTCTCTCTCGAGCTCTTTCCTGGCTTCTTCGTATCTTCTCTTTTGCTCTTCTTTGTTTCTTATGGGCAGATCCACCTTTTCCCCCATTGCCTGCCTTTCGTAAAGTTCTGCAAGTTCTTCGTCCAGCTTGCCGATGAGGTAATCTAAGGATCTGAGACCGTATTTTCTCTTAATCTCCGCCTGCCTTTTTCTTTCCTCCAAGATCTCATTCTTGTACCTTTCAACGAGCTCGATGGCTACCGACAAGGCCCTCTTTTCATCAGGAATCTCGGCGTTCTCTATCTCGTTTGATGGAGCAAGGTCCCACAAAATCGCAGGGTTGATCTCGTTTAAATTCTTCCCATCATCGTATATCGCAAGAATTTTTCTTCCTGCCACTTCGTTCTTCCCATCTTCTACCTCGCCAACGTAAAACCAGATATACCCGTTGAGGTTGCCCGAAGGGTCCTTGAACACGGCACCTTTCCTTGCTTTTTCTTCAAAACTTTTTTCTATCCAAACAAGAATGGCCTCAAACAGCGGATGTCCGAAGGATATAAATTCTGCATCCGGATTCTTGAAGGCGATATCTTTGTCAAAGGTTGCCTTTGGATAACTCCTCATCACGATACCGTATCTGTTTTTGAACTCGACACTCTCTGCGATTCTCCTTATTTCGGGCGGGACAGAATCTATGGCGATCAATCCTTTTTTGAGTTCCCTTATTTTCCCGCCAGCCTCCTGAAAAGCCTTCTTGAATAACTCTTCCACATATTCCGGTATAAGCCGATATTCCCTTGCCTTTTCTGATATTTCCTTTATTCTTGTGTAATCTATGAATCTTGTCGCGAGGGTTTCTCCCAAAACCTGTTTTATCCTTTCAATGTACTCCCGGTTGGGTTCTATATCCAGTTCTTTCAGGATTTCATCCATCGTCTTCTGGTTGGTCACGGCATCGAGTATCAACTGGTAAAGGTTCTTCCCTTCAAATACATCACCAATAACGTCAAAAACCCGATCGCTTCCAAGTTTTTCTCTTATTTCGTCAAGTTTATCGAACAGTTTTGCAAGGACCTTACCTTCTTGCGTATCCTCTGCTACAAGGTTGAAGATGTAAACATCCTTTTGCTGTCCGTATCTATGGATCCTTCCCATTCTTTGTTCAAGCCTGTTGGGATTCCAGGGTATGTCGTAATTTATCATGATGTGACAGAATTGAAGGTTTATACCTTCTCCTGCCGCTTCGGTTGCAACCATAATATTGGTTTCATCTCTGAAGGTCTTCTCTGCTTTTATTCTCTCGTCTATACTCATTGCACCATGAATGTAGTTGACCTTATAGTTCCGTGATTCGATCTTTTTCACAAGGTATTCAAGAGTGTCTTTTGATTCCGTGAATATCAGAACTTTCTGGTTTCCACCCATCTCCTTTATTTTGTCGAAACCTTTGGCAATGGCGTCTCTCAGTTGTTTGAGTTTCGCCTCGTCTTCCTTGGCTATGACATCTTTTGCCATTTGAATGAGATTTTCCAGTGTTTCGATCTCTCGCTTTAACTCATCCGGGTCTGCGGCAACTGTTACAGATTCCCATTCCTCTTCCCTTTTCCATCTCTCGCTCTCTTCAATATCATCTAACTCTTCTTCATAATCGATATAAGGAATCGTCTCTTTCGGTTTTTCACCACCTTTTAGAATTTTCTCAAGTCTGTTCTTCCTTCTCTCCAGCGATTTCAAAAGGGCATAAGTGCTGGATGCCATTCTCCTTTGAAGTATCATAAGAGCGAAGGCAATGTTTCTCTTTTTGTCAGATTGCAGGGCTTTGTTGTATTGTTCAACCACGTATCGAGAAACTTGGTTGTAAAGAGATTTTTCGCTTTCTGAGAGACGAAACTTTAGTGTTTTTGGGAATCTTCTTGTAAAGATTGGCCTCCCCTCAAAGTCCCTAAGGTCTTCTTTCAACCTTCTTATGAACAGGGGATTGTCTTTGTTTTTAAGTGATTCCTCCAACATTGCGTTTGTTGCAAAAAACCCTGGCATGAGGAGATCAAGGAATAACCTGAAATTTTCCGGATCTCCTCTGTGTGGAGTTGCTGTTAGAAAAACAAGGTGGTTCGATGTTTTGGATAATACCTCTCCTAATTTGTAGCGCTGAGTTTTGCTTATTTTATCTCCGTATCTGTATGCCGACATTTTGTGAGCTTCATCAACGATTGCGAGATCCCAGTGAGCTGAAGCCAAACTCGCAAGTATTTCATCCTGCTTTGCGAAGTCAATTGACGTGATAACCTGGTCATTTTTCTCCCACGGATTTTCTCCATAGTGGGCATTAAAGGTATTTCTATCAAGAACCACAAAGCTCTCGTCAAACTTCTCCTTCAATTCCCTTCTCCACTGGTCTTTTAAATGCCCCGGTACAACTATCAAAATCTTTTTTGCCAGTCGCCTCAGTTTCAACTCTTTCAAAATCAGTCCTGACATTATGGTTTTTCCAGCTCCAGGGTCATCGGCAACGAGAAATCTTATGCGTGGCTGTTTCAGAACATAACCATATACCGCTTCGATCTGGAACGGGAGGGGGTCTACCTTCGAAACATTCATGGCGAGCAAAGGATCAAACAAAGATGCGTATTTGAACCGTGTTGCTTCGATGATAAAAAATGTCTTTTGTGGATCTGATGATAAGTCAATTGTTTTTTCTATGATCTGCAGGTTTCTTAAATCATCCCTTGTGAGGAGCCGGTTAAAATGTTCCTTGGAATGAATAGTCACACCTACAACACGAATGTGATTGCCAATTTCTTCAGTTTTCTCAACCTTAACAGGTTCTTTCCAGGAAGGACTCTTGATTATGCTTCCTTCATTTATCATGTTTTCCCCCATGCTCAATCGCCATTTCGCTTAACTTACATCGGTCTATCAAGCGAATTATCAATCCTTGCAAGCCTTGTTCAGCTTACATGGGTATAAATCCCTTTTGTCTTACTACTTTTATGTCCAAGTATTCGCATTCCCTGGATGTATCTCAGATCAACACCACTTTCAAGGAGACAAGTGGCAAAACCATGTCTTACTGAATGAACTGCTGCATCATTATTTATGCCAGCTTTCCTTCATGCCTGCCTGCAAATCGCCTGAACCATCTTTGTGGAAATACGTCTACCTTTTCTTGCGCCTTCAGATAACCTTTTTGATGGTTTGTGTTCCTTAATAATATTCTCTTGAAACCTTTAATGATATATTTGAAAGGAAGAGAATACCTATCTTTTGTTCCTTTACTTTCTCTGATATGGATAACCTTTCTATCAGAATCAATATCTTCAGATTCAAGTTTAACCACCTCGCCAACTCTCAGGCATACAGAATATGCGAGGGTAAGTATGTCTACCCCTTTCCAAAGATATAAAATAGATAGAAAAAAGGATCGACAACAAGATTCCCTCCAAAAAGCAATTGCAGTTTCGAAATTAAACCTAAATTGGGAACTCCACAGTATTTCCCATTCTGACTCCATCTATCATTGGTTAAACCCTTTTTTAACCTGCAAAAGTTTATCATCGTTTAATATCACATAATAATATAGCAAAAAGTCAAGTTCCTTTTCAAGACTTTTCCACTTTGGTGGGGGTGTGAGTGGTTTTGTCCTAATCTGGAACAGGAAAGAGAAAGAGTTTTATTATCTCTGCCTACTGCCAAAACCTACTCATGAAATTCTGAAAGTTGCCACAACTTCTAATTTCCTCATATCCAAGATCCGTTTTTGGTGTATGTCCTGATCACTTTCATGTCTCTTCAACAAACTTCAGTTCTACAGAACATATTACTCCGCTATTAATAATCAGGTTAAGGTATACTGTCCACGATATCGAAGCAAACCTTTGAGTCTTCCTTTTTGAAAAATTCCATTAATCCTGCTTGTCAAGCAAATTGTTGAGTCTTATGAGGTACGCAACAAAACCACTCATTAACTGGCAAACCAAGGGACTCTTGTCTTTACATTTATCAAACCGAACGCGTTTTCTGAAAAACTATGGAAGATTTTGCTGAACCGAAAAACGAAACTATCTTACTTCAACATTCCGTTTGATTACAAGGGGCTATTCGAAAGTTATGATCAGTATTTAGTTCTCTTAGGTGGAGTTGCTGGATTGAATATCGATGATCTGCTTCTAAACGTGGAAAAGTACCCTATTGTGGCCGATGCATAGAGAATGTTTCAAAACACAGGTTTTAGATATATGGATCGCGTAATCTGAAAAAAACGGATGGCTACTTGCGAATAAGTCGAAGGAATGGGATTTTTTTGCAGAGCCCATTTTCAACGTATTTCTACCCACAAAATCTTTAGAAAACATTTTGATCTTCCAGAAGGGTGAGTTTGATTATCGTTCAATCTCCAAAGAAGTAAGAAAATCATCCAGAATTGACGTAAAAGAGTTCTCTGACAACAAATGGTATATGACGCTTTGGGAGATGACAAAAATCTATAGATCGCAGAGATGGATTGTTACCACTTTATGTTGATGAAAACCGAGTAATGTCAGTCAAAGCAGAAGGAAAGGAAAATACAGATACCCTATGATCTGTGTTTACTGATTTGAATGAAAGCGTGAAAATATTATGAGAACAAGGTAGATAAGTTTCTCAACATAAGCGGCATCACAAATTTCTGCAAAACAAGTGAAATCACTGCAAGAATCATGATTTCACCGCATGTGATAGAATTGAATCGGGGTGAAACTATGGTTGAAAAATTGATCGATTTCTGGAAAGCCTGCTGTTATATTTCAGCTGGTATGATCTACCTCAAAGACAACCCAATGCTGAGAATGCCTCTTAAACCTGAACATATAAAAAACAGATTGCTTGGACACTGGGGTGCTTCACCCGCCTTGAGCTTCGTATATGTTCATGCCAACAGAGTGATAAACAAGTACAATCTGAATGCCATCTTCATTGCCGGGCCCGGCCATGGCGCACCCGGTGTTATAGCGCCTGTATATCTTGAAGGGACATTGAGTGAATACTATCCAGAATTCACACAAGACG
>ERZ795045.799-NODE-799-length-38379-cov-6.376605_pt1 | contig 38379 bp, 33 predicted proteins | sample MGYA00375129_ERZ795045 | MGnify/ENA primary metagenome ERZ795045 (study PRJEB30174, sample SAMN05720166) | activated sludge metagenome | isolation source: anaerobic digester from wastewater treatment plant | place: Japan | collected 2015-05-15 ...
CCGGCCACCGGATGGAGGTCTCCCTCCACTACTCTCGCGCGACGCTCCACACCGCCTCGGACGCCCTTGGCATCTCCTGCTGGGTAGACGGCGTTCCGGTAATGCGCCCGGGTGGTTACGCCGCTCACTGGAGCAACGCCCCGCTCGACGCCAAGCGGCCTGAGATCCAGGCGCTCCACCAGATGGGCTATCCCCGAGAGATCGCGGAGGCCGGGCGCGGCTTCGACGGCTGGTCGTGGATCTGGACCCACAGCGCCCTCGCACAAAACACCGTCACCGTGGATGAGAAGGCCACGAGCGGTGGATGGCGGGATGACCGCGGCTTTGGCGAGGTGATCACCTATAAGGGCGGCGAGGAGCCCGGCCAGATCGGCGCCCGGTTCCAGGTGATGGATGTGCGCGACCTGTACTCCTTCGAGCGCGCCGGCGTGCCCGTCTCCCGGTTCCGCAGGACCCTCCTCGGCGTGGAAGCCCCGGACGGCCGGGCGTACGTCCTGGACTGCCTGCGGCTTTCGGGCGGCCAGCGGCATGCTCTGTATCAGAGCGCGTGGGCCGACCGCGCGGAGGCGCGCCTGCCCGCCGCGACGAAGCGTTACCCTGATCTCACGCACGTCTGGTGGGGCGGAAAGCTCCCCGAGGACACGTCGCAGACGCGCAACTACCACCAGGTGCGCAACGTCGAGGCGCTCGCTCCACCGGCAGGGCCCTGGGAGGTAACCTGGAAGACCGACATCGCCGCGTATGCCCCTCGCGACCCCGGGGGAAAGCCGTTCGTCCGCCCGCTGCCGGACGACGTCGGCCGGGTGCGCCTCCGGCTCATCGGAGTGCCGCAGCCGGAGGGCGCCCCGCGCCTTTTGAACGCCAAGGGGCCGTGGATCGCCTGGTTGCGGCAGCCGCTCCCCGGCGGTACCCGGGTGGATGGTTACGTCGCCTTCCTCGACGCGATTGATTTCCTCATCGAGCAGCGCGTCGCTGCGGATCCGAAGCAGCCGCTGGAGAGCCGCTTCGTCCACGTGCTGGAGGGCTTCCGCGAGGGCGAGAAAACGGCGATCCGCTCCGTCGAGGCGCTCCCGGTCCAGACCCCAGGCGCGCTGGCCGTGAAGCTAGAGCTGGCGAGCGGCTACACCGACACCGTGTTGTTCCAGGAGGAGCCGGGCACACTCCGCCTGCCGGATGGGATCGAGACAGACGCGCGCTACGCCCTGCTGCGCCGCGACCGCGCCGGCCGGATCGTCGAGGCGCACGTGGTCCGCGGCACCTTCCTGCGCGGAGAGGGATTCCGGTATCAGGGGCCGGCTGAGTTTCGTGGCACGATAGTCGATTTGATAGGCGACTTGACGGGCACCCGGCACGAGAGCGCGCTGATCGTCCGCCCTGAGCAGCCTTGGCCCGAGGGCGACACACTCGCCGGGCGGCAGCTGCTAATTCGGCTGAAGCGAGCCAATGGCCGGGAGAACAACGAAGCCTTCACCGTGAGCAGGGTCACGCCGCTGCCGGGCGGGCTGCTCCGGGTGGATCTGGACGGCTACCCGCCGTTTGCCGCCGGCTGGCACCAGGTCGCGTTCCTCGATGAGGAACGTCCGAACGTGCTCAAGACACACCGCCCGATGGTCAAGTTCGGGAATCTCCCCTGGTACGAGGGGTGCAAGGCGTGGTTCCCCGAGCGGGGCAAGACCTACGTGATCAAGGATACCGAGGCGGTGGGCGGCGGTTTTGGCGGGTGCGTGCTGGAGCTGGAGGACTCCGCGAACCTCGCCGCCGACGGGATCCGGCCGGGCGACTGGTATGTGATCTACGCCATCGAGCCTGGGCTCTCGGTGAGCGTGCCGGCCGATTTCACCTGGCGCGCCGAGGAGCGCTCGCTCGCCCGCGAAGAGGGCAAGCCGGAGACGATGTGGGTCTATACCGCGTGCGCATCTAGCCCGACGACGGTCACTCTCACCGGGCTCGCAGGCGAGCTGTGGCAGTCCACCGGCGACGGTTGGACACGCCTCCCGGCCGCGCCGCGCGATGGGATTCGCGTTCCCGCCGGCCCGCGCGCCCGCGTGTTCCGACTGGTGGCCGGCAAGCCAGCCTGGCTCAACCTTCAGGACCGAGAACCACCCAAGGTGACCAGGGCGCTCCTCGATGGCCAGCCGCTGGATGCGAGCCAGCCCGTGTCGCTCGGGCTGATCGCTCCGCCGAAGACGCTCTCGCTCGAGTTCGCCGATGATGCCAACCCCATCGACCCGCGGTCGCTGCGAGTCACCTGGGATGGCCAGGAGCTCGGGGGGAGTGATGGCAGGGTGCAGTTCCGGCCCGCCGCGGATGGCCGGACGGCCACGCTCCTCGTGTACCTGGACCGGCTGGCGGGCGACACCGCGCGAGAGACGCGCCGGTGCCGCGTGACGGTCCACCTGGATGATTTCGCGCTGGACGAGGCCGGCACCACCTTCACGCTCGGCTACACGCAACACCAGGAACCGCACCCGAACGCGGTCTACCTCAGCGATCTCAAGGAGGAGCACGCATTCGCGCACGGCGGGCTGCTCAAGAACCGACGCTACGCGGACGCCGAGCCGATCTCCCTGGGCGGCGCGATCTTCGGGAAGGGGTTGATGCTCTGTCCGGAGACGGCGCCGGGAGGCGGGTATTCGGAAGCGATCTACGACCTGCGCGCGCACCCCGAGCGGCATCGGTTCCGCGCGGTGATCGGCATCGACGCCTACACAGGAGCGAACGGGAGTGCGAGCTTCGAGGTGCAGGTGATGCGCGACACGGAGTGGGAGACGGTCTACCGCTCGCCTGTGCTCCGCGGCGGCGATGACCCGCTCACCGTCGACGTGGAGATCGCCGGCGCGAAGAAGCTCCGCCTCTACTGCACGGACGCCGGCGATAACATCAACTCGGATCACGCGGCGTGGGCCGAGGCCCGGCTGGAGTAGGCGCTCCCGCGCCGCGCCATCCCGGGCTCAGCAAGTAGGGCCGTCGACCAGGGCCGCGCCGAGAGCATCCAGGGCGGCCATCGCGGCGACGGTGGCCTCGTCCAGCTCGATGCGAATCCCGGTGAGAACCTCGTCTCCGGCAGCGAGGGGCGCGTAGGTGGGCCCCTCCTCCAGCTTTGCGAGAAGCGGTGGAATTGCGCGCGGGTCGCCGATCTCGCCGAGGGCTCGGGCAGCGGCTGCCTGGAGACGCACTGCGTACTCCGGGCAGGCATCGAAATCGGGGTCTTGGTGGAAGAGGAGGCGCGCCAGCAGGGGCACGGCCCAACGCAGGCGGCGCCGGCCCATCGCCTCGATCTGGTGGCAAGCTTCCCAGACATTGGCGCAGAAGCACGTCGGCCGGCCGCCGATCATCATGGGGCCCACCTCCTGACGAAAGCGCAGGATCTGCGCCACGGCATCGGCAGGCGTCGAGATACAGGACCGCACCTGGCGCATCTCCTCGAAGAGGCCCTGCGCCTCCTCCGGATCCTGGTACTCGTTGAAGAGCTCATGTGCCGTGGCCATCTTCAGCTGCTCCCAGAACCGCTCGGCATCTCCCCTCTCCCATTATACCAATCCGCGTGAGAGTGTGCAATCCGAAGGCATACCGCGCGGGTGGTACGCAGCGCGGCCCCGGCGCCTCCCCCATAGGGAGGTGTCGGGGCCACACGCCGTTCTGTGGATCCAACGCGGCCTGCCTTCCGGCAGCCCAACGCACTACTTCTCCGTCGGGATGATGATACCGCGCATGATCACGTTCTGGCAAAGGATGAAGACGAACAGCGTCGGAATCGCTGCCAGGACCAATGCCGCGAACATCACGAAGGTCGGCGCCCACTGCTGCATCTGCGACAGCCAGACCATCAGCGTCCACATCTTCGGGTTCTGGCAGACGAGCAACGCCCACATGAACGAGCCGTAGGCAGAGGTGAACGTCTGAAGCGCAATCACCGCCATGACCGGCAGCGAGAGTGGGACGGTGATCTTCGTGAACATCAGCGTCTCGCCGGCCCCGTCGATCGTCGCCGCCTCATACAGCTCGCTCGGCAGGCTGTCGAAGAAGCCTTTGAGCAGGAAGATCGAGTAGCCATTCGCCATGGCCGGCAGGATCAGCGCCCAGTAGGTGTTCAGCAGGTGGAACTGCTTCAGCAGGAGGAAGCGCGGGATTGCACTCACCTCGGCCGGGAACGACATCGTCGCCAGCAGGAAGAGCAGGATCTTGTAGGTCTGTGGCAGCTTGAACCGCGACAGGCCGTAGGCGCACAGCGGATTGACGATCAGCGTGACCGACATGAGGCCGAGCACGAGGATCATCGTGTTCCACAGCGACCGCCCGTGCAGGACGATATAGTTGAACACCTCCCGGTAGTTGCGCACCAGGAACTCGCGCTTCACCGCCTTGCGGTCGGCCTGCATCTCGACCCAGTCCGCTTCCAGGTAGGGAGGCCTCACCTGCTGGAACGACGCAAGCGACACACCCCACGCCTTGTTCAGCGCTTCCACGCTTCCGTACTTCGTCTTCAGATGCGCGCGGTAGAGGATCTCCGGCGTCTGCAGATAGATCATCTTCGTGGGCAGAACACGCTCGACGAAGGCGATCCAGTCGGCCTGGGGCATGCCGCTCACCGGCGCCTTGCGCGGGGCCGGCAGGGGAATCTCGTGGAACCCGGCATACTTGGTTCCGTAGCGCGCGTTCAGGACCTGGATGTTCCCCTCGTACTGCTGGGCCAGGAAGCGGCGGTAGAGCGGCTCCGCCTCCGGGTCGGCGCCCACGAACTGGGCGGGCAGCTCCTTGCGAACGAACTCCTCCCAGTCGGCGGCCTGCTTGGGGTGCGAGGGCACGCGCTCGGAAAGCGCCACCTCAAACCGGCTCTTGTAGTTCGTTCCCCACGTTTCGTTGAGCACATCCGGCTCCGTGCCATAGCGCAAGCGGAGCCAGTCTTGGAAGAGGCCATCGCCACTCGCGGTGTTGAAGTAACGTTCCGGCTGCTGAGCGCGGAACTCGAGGAACTCCTTGTATTTCCGGTTGATCACCGGCTGGTATTGGCGCTGGTTCCAGTCCTCGACGGGGATGAGGACCTCTTCCCACACCTGGTTGCTCTCGGTGTAGGCGCGGTTCACAGCCTGGAGATCGCCTTTATACCGCTCGCGCAGCCACGCCTGATAGCGCGATTGCATCTCCGGGGTGATGCGCGAGAGGTTTGTCGTGCCCCCCAGCATCTTGTAGGTATCGGGAAGCGTCTTCTTGAATGCCAGCCAATCATCTACCATCTGCTGGTTGATGTTGGCCGGAACTTCTACCTTCTTGAACTCGGGGATGTCGTTGCTCAGGTAGGCGTTGAACTTCGGGATATCCTCGTTGTACTTCGCCTCGACGTACTTGCGGAAGAGCATGGCGTCGTCGTAGAAGTACGACGGCACGGGTGCGAACTCGTCCGAGTCTACCTCGCTCGTGAACGACGTGGAGACCATGATCAAGAAGGGGTAGACCATGGTGATCGCGCCGAGCGTGAGCACCGTATAGAGCATCGCGATGATGAGGCGCATCTTCGGACTGCGCCGTCCAACAGTTGGAATGATCGGCATGACTTCCTCGCACAACCCGGGAAGGCATGCCCCGCGGGCTCTCCCGCGGGGCCGCCTCCCCACCTTCACTCACATAGGGCGGATGATGATCACGCCTGTGCCGTCTTGAACTGCACCCGGCTGAGGATGCGTAGCTGCAGGACGGTGAATCCGACCAGGAGCGCGCCTACGATCCACGCCATCGCTACAGCGTAGCCGAACTTCTGGTAGATATAGGCGGTGTAGAAGATCTCCAGACCGATAACCCGCGTGGTATTCACCGGGCCGCCACCCGTCATGATGAAGACCGCGTCGAACGCCTGCGCGGCGGCGATGAACGCGCCCACGAAGTTGATGATGATCAGCGGCCGCAGATAGGGCACGGTGATCCGCCAGATCTTTGAGAGCAGTCCGGCGCCATCCAAGTCAGCCGCTTCATACATCTCCTCTGGGATGCTCTTGAGCGCCGCCAGGTAGATGAGACACCCCGGCCCCATCCCCGCCCAGACCAGCGGGATGATGATCATCATCATCGCCCAACGCGGGTCGCCCAGCCAGTCTTGCGGAGTGTAGATGATCGGGTTGGCGCCCACTTGGGTGATCACGGCATTCACCGCGGCAACCGCACCGGCGATCACCTTGTTCAGCAGGCCGGAGGGAGTGCGGTCGTAGAACTGCTTCCAGAGCATGAAGATGACCAGGCCGGTGGTCACGGCCGGGAGGTAGTAGAGCGTCCGGAAGAGCACCTTGCCGCGCGGCACCTCATTGAGCGCCAGCGCCAGGGCAATCGGGGTGAGGAACCCGAAAGCAAGCGAGTAGATCATGTAGCGGGCGCTGTTCTTCAGGCCGAGCCAGAACGCCGGCGCAAACAGCACTTCCGCGAAGTTGTCCAAGCCCACCCAGGTGGTGGGTAGCACCAGCTTATAGTCCTGGAAGGCCATCAGCGATCCGCGGGCGACGGGATAGTATTGCCAGACGGCCACGGAGATGATGGCCGGGAGCATGACGATCCAGGCGTAGCCGAAGCGGCGCCAGCCCTTGCCGGTCACTGGCGGCGGCTCGAGCTCCTTCGCGAAGGTCCGCATCACGGTGCGGAACACGAAAGCAAAGCCGATGATCAGCCCGAACACGACCATGCCGGCGACCAAACGCCGCTTCTCCTTGACGCCGGGCGGAAGCAGCCCCATCAGCTTCACATTCGTCTCGGCAACGGACTTATCCAGGAGCGCCTTCAGGTACTTCGGATCGGTGTTCGTGGAGATCCACGCCTGCTCGATGGGCGGCGTCATCTCCGTGTAAATCATCTCGCAGTTCTTGCCGTAGGGCTCGGGGCGCCCGCTGTTCAGCGCCTCTTCCAAGGTTTCGGCCCACCCGGGCGGCACCTGGCGGCTGAAGCGGTGATACTCCTCGGGAGTCAGGTAGCGCTTCAGGTACTCCGGATTGAGGTACTGTGCGTAGCCAGCCTCCATGTAGATCCGCGTGCGGATCCGCTTCGCCTCATCGCCCGCGCGGAACTTAATCCACTCCCAGGCAGCGCGCCGGACCCGCGGATCCTTGATGGTGGCGTTCAGGCCCTGCATCGTGGCGTTGATCTCGTTGCCGCGCTTCCCGGAAGGGCCCATCGGCATCGGACCGACGCCGATCAGGTTGGGGTTCACCTGAGACATCACCTGGTCGTTCATGTACTGGAAGTACATGCCCAGCTTCCCGAGCGTCCACTTCGTGTAGACGTCGGTGCCCCGGTAGGCGACACCCTTCGTCTTCTTGCCGTTGCGGATGTACTCGCCCTGGTTGAGCTTCTGGTAGAATTGGAGCGCCTTCACCGCTTCCGGAGTGTTATACACGGCACGCCACTGGCCATTCTCCTCCACAACGGCTTCGCCGCCGGCGGACCAGAGGAAGTTGATGAAGTGCCAAGAGGCCTGGGGTCCGGCCGCGATCCCGATGCCGTACTCACCTTCCTCCGGGTTGGTCATCTTGGCGGCATACTCAAACAGCTCGTCCCAATCCTTCGGGGGCCGATCTGGATCGAGACCAGCCTTGCGGAAGAGGTCCTTGCGGTAAGCCAGCGTCTGCACCACAGTGCCGTAGGGGATGGCCCACACGTGCTTCTCGTGTCCCGGACCCTCGCGATAGATGACCGGCCACACCTGGGGCTTGATGATGTGCGACAGAACCGGCTGAGCTTCCTCGATGGTCCTGATCGGCCGGCCTGCCAGCTCGGTTGCCCACTCGAGCACGTACTCATCAAGAGGTGCCAGGAAGCCCTGGGCGATGTAGTTCTCCGAGATACGGAAGTTGACATAGAGCACATCGGGGGCAACACCACCCGCCATGGCCAGAAGCGGGGTGATATCCTGGCCCATGCCCGGCGCGGTGATGCCGCGGAAGCCATCCATCTCAATCTCGGGGTGCAGCTCCATGAAGCGCTGCAGCACCGCGAGGTCTGCACGCTGATCCACCGTGCGCGCTTCCCGGTTGGGGAGCTGCCACACTTTCACGGTGACAGGGGCTGCCTGTGCCGCGCTGGCGCCGAACGCCAGCACCCACAGTGCTAGAAAGCCAAACAAGGAGCGATATGCCAGGGGCATGCGAAAACCTCCGAATTGAAAAGAGGGACCTGCAGCACGCACGCACCGGGGCCGTATGATCGAGCGGACGTAGGGCGCGGGTTCAGTTGCCAGGTCCGACGCAACGGTTGTATCTTACCTTGGGCGGCTCTCTTTGTCAAGACGGCACGCCGATCAACGGGGTTCCTCGCGGCGGGTTGATCCGGCAGGCAAGCTCGTCTGTGCAGTTCTCAAAGGCTCCGTCCATCACGCTGCCAGCAGGCTCCCACGGCTCTCCGGCTCCCGTTGCATGCAGCCACACGAGCCCGCGGGAAATCGCCAGGCGAAAGACAGCGTCCGATATGGCGTGTGTTCTGCAAGCGAGGCCCCACTTCCTTCGGCACAGAAGCAAGAAGGGGCAGGCCGCGGGCAGACGAAAGAGGCAGCATGGCGGCGCTGGTTGAGATCATGGGTGCGGGAAGGATGCCGCTGTTGGGGCACCTCTTGCATGCCCTCCATACCCGGATCAACCTCGGAGGGGGGTGGGCATGAGCCGGGCGCTTCCGGCGCTCTTCCGGCGCTTCCCGCAGGCGCGCGAGCACCTCCCCTGGATCCCACTAGGTGATCTGCCGACGCCCCTGGAATCCCTGGGAAATCTGCGGGGTCGCGCGGCGCCGGCGTCGGTCTGGGTCAAGCGAGATGACCGCTCATCCCGCCTCTATGGTGGCAACAAAGTGCGCGCCCTGGAGTTTCTCCTCGCTGATGCCCTCTGCCGGCGTGTCGATCGGGTGCTCACCGCCGGTGCCATCGGCTCCCACTTCGTCTCCGCCACAGCGCTTTTTTCACGCCGGGTGGGCTTGCGCGCCGAAGCCATCCTGTGGAGCCAGCCCTGGAGTGAACGCTGCACCGAAGCTCTCGATCTGCTCCATCGCCTGGACGTGCCGGTGCGTTCCTATGCCCATCCAGCCATCGCCGTGGCCGCGCTCATCCTGTCCGGCGTCCAACACCGGCTAAGCGGCCGGCGCGTGGCGCTCTTCCCGCCTGGTGGCTCCTCGCCACGCGGCGCGCTCGGCTTCGTCGATGCCGCGCTCGAGGTGGCGGAACAGGTGGCCGCGGGCGAGATCCCCCCGCCAGAGTCGATCTGGGTGGCGTGCGGTTCTGGCGGCTCCGCGGCCGGACTCGCGCTTGGTCTCTCGCTGGCGCAGTTGACCACGCGCGTCCGCGCCGTGCGCGTGACGCCGCGCCTTGCCTGCAACCGCCACCGACTGTTGGGGCTGGCAGCCGGGGCGTGGCGGCTTCTCTGCCAGGGAATGGAAGCGGAAACGGAAGGCGCGGCCCCAGGCGCGACCCACGCGGGAGAGGCGCCCGCGGGCGGCCCCCGTTTTGGCGACCGTCTGGAGCTCGTGGAGGGCTTCTACCCGCCCGGTTACGCGCGCGAAACGCCCGCATCCCGCGACGCGGCCGAACTCCTCACACACATCGGACTGCCGGGCGATACCACCTACACCGGTCGGGCCATGGCCGCCCTCCTGCAGCGAGCGCCACTCGAGGGCGGAACCCATCTTTACTGGCACACGCTTGGCAGCGAGGGCGCACAGGGGTAGTCCAGAAGACCACCCAACCAAACCCTTTGCGCCGGGCGCTTGCCAGGAGCGCACCTGGGTACCTGGCTACCAGGCCAGCCAGAGGCAATCGTTGAAGGTCGCCGCCGGCGTCGTGAGCTTCTGGATGGCATACCACTTCACATGCCCATCCATGAAGACGCAGTTCGCCCCATCCGCGTGCCGCGGGTTCGCCGTGTCGGTGTAAAGCGTCCCGCTGGTGGGAGTCGCGTTCCCGTCCGGCCAGGCCCAATCGTCATTCGCGTGGCCCTGAGCTGCGTTATCCCCGGCGAGCGGGGGAAAGCGCGTCCAGGGATCGGCGGCGAGCGCCCTCGACTTGCCGTTGTCCAACGCCATGATGCACTGCGATGGGACCTGAACCTGGGAGAGCGCCATGTTCGCGTTGAAGACACCTGTGTAGTTGACGCCGTAGGTATTCTGCCGGCTGGACGGACAGACGAGCACGTCCGTGTTCTTCAGGTAGGGCGAGGCGACCACGAAAGCACCAACGCCGGCCTGATTGTAAATAGGAAACCTCTCGTCATAGTCCTGAGCATACTGTAGGAACGCCGTTCCAATCTGCTTCAGGTTGCTCTGGCACGTCGATTTCCGGGCGTTCTCTCTCGCGCGCGCGAACACCGGAAACAGAATGGCCGCCAGGATGGCGATAATCGCGATCACCACCAGCAACTCGATGAGGGTAAAGCCTCTGGAATGCGGTCTCGCGGTGGAGCCCGTCGATATGGAGCTTGAGGGACCCATCTGTTCTCTTCCTTTCCGCTTCCTGGAGACGAACCGTGCCTATGTGGTCTCGTCTATTCGCCTTCGTGAGACGGACTCCTGCTAAGATGCCGCTGGCGATCTTGCGCGATTTGCGCACGTGTGTTGCTCCAACCGCAAACCCGCCCGTTTCGGTCCGCGGGCAGCTTCCCCGATCATGCCATCGCGTGATGCGATCTCAGATCCAGGCGCTACGCGCTTCCCCAATCGCGCGCACCTGATGCTCCCGCAACAGCCCGTACGGCGGGAATGTGAAGCCATCGGCGCCCGCATCACGGCAGGCGTGGAGGCGCTCCCGAAGTGCTTCTCCCGTGCCGATCTCTTCCGGGGGCACCGCGGCAAGGAGGAGCATGCCGGGCCGCAGATAGCTGCGCGTATCTTGCAGGCGCTCCGGGGCGTCCGGGTCGGGCAACGGCGCCGTCGCGCGGTCGCTGGCAACAAGCACCCGTGAGGGCTCGAGGCCTGTGAGCGCCATCTCACCTGGCAGGGGCAGCGACGTGCGCACGTGGCGCACCCCCTCCCCACGCGCCACGGCGGCGATCTCCTCGTAGAGCGAGGTGGCGACATCGCTGCGCGCGTTCAGATAGGCCAGCAGCTCCCCGTCGAACGCGGCGGTGATCATCTCGGGTGGAGCCGGCAAGAGCGCCTCCTGCCCCGGATCTCCTGGCAGCGACTCTCGGAGGTAGGTAGCCACGCGCCGGCGAAACCCTTCGCCGTCCATGCCCGCCGCATCGGCGGCCGCAACACAGAGCGGGCAGAAGCAGAGGCCCAGCAGCAGCCGGTCAAACGAGGCGATGGGCGCGGGCGCCGCAGGATGGATGAAGCCCCGGTCGTAGGGCAAGAAGCTCGCCGCCTCGATATGCAGTCCGTCCGGCGCGCACTGGCGGCACAGGTCGCCAGTCACCTCGCGGCAGAAGACGCGGACATCGGGCTCGGCCGGGCAGAGTTGCGAGAGGTGGTGGATCCCCAGGGCGTCTTGCCGGGTGTACTCTGGAAAGGCGCGCCCCAGGGCTGGGTTGTCGCAATAGCGCATCCAGATGGTAAACTCGAGGCCGACCTCGCGGCACGCCGCCGCGATTCCGGCCAGGTACTCTGCTGACTCGACGACCCCAGCCACCTGCGCCGTCAGGCGCGTTCCCTGATACGGATTGGCGGATGGCTTGAAGAGAAGCGCTCCTTCCTCGCCAAAGTAGAACATACGCTTTGGGTTGTGGGGGAGAAAATAGGTGCCAGCGATGCCAACGCAGGCGACGGCCACTTCTGTCATGCCAGCCTTATCCGCCAGCGTTGCGAGCGTCTTTTCGACGCCTTCATCGTGGAAGTCCCAGGGAAAAGCGTACATCGAAGCGATGCCACTCGTAGCCGCCATGCTCGCTCCCATCCCCCTCGGGGGGCCACCGTCTCGCGCGGTTCGGTTTGGCCCGCCAGAGACTCGTTGCGGCGATCTTACCCATTCCGGCGCCGGCTCATTCCTCCGGGGATACCGATGGAAGGGACGAACACCAATGGAGAGGTGGGGGCACCTGGGGGTGTGTGATCCATCCGGGATCGGGCATGGCCCGAGCGAAACGCTCTCGGAGGGCCGCGTGGCGGTCCGACAACCCAACCCAGGGTCTCCTGCCCCTGGGTCTCGCATCCAGAAAATACCTGGAACCCTGAAAGGGTTCAATAATACGTGATAGCGGTTTCCGTGACCCCTTCAGGATCGTGGTTACTTTTCAGGGGGCATGGCTCAGGGTGCGGACACCTCGGGCTTTGTTGCGCGCCCCCTTCAGGGCCGAGACATGGCTACTCGCGGGGCCGTGAAGGAGAAGCCCGTCGAGGTCTGGGCATGCCCCGCGCGAGGCTCTCTCAGCGTGCCTTGACGGGGTAGGAGACGTGCGGTATAATCCAGGGCGTGGGCGCTTGCCCGGCTGGAGAGACACGCGGAATGATCAGGAGAGTCAGCCGAAACGGGCGCGAGTTGTTCGTCCGGCCTTTGCGCCTGACAGATACGGACCGCATCCTCTCCTTTATGGTTTCCCTCTCGCCGGAGTCACGCCGCCTCTTTCGGCCCCACCCCTTCAACCGCGATGATGCCGAGCGTGCCGTGCGCGACGCACAAACCGGACGCTCCAGCCGCTTTGTTCTGGTCGATCCCCAGGAGGATGAGATTGTCGGCTACGCCTACTTCAGCGAGTCGGGCGTTGGCGACACGCGTGTGCCGATGCTCGGGATCGCTGTCGCCGATGCGTACCAGAACATGGGGCTGGGCCGGCTGTTGATGGAGCTGCTGTTCGAGGAGGCGCGCGCGCAGGGCAAGGCCGGTCTGCAACTCACCGTCTATAAAGAGAACGCCCGCGCCATTCACCTCTACACCGCCCTGGGGTTTCGCATCGTGGGGGAGGCCGATGGGGGCAAGCAGCACGCGATGCGCGTCGAGTTTGCCCCGAACACGACGCTGGTCGAGCGCCGCGGCGTCTTCCTGAACCCGATGCCCTGGGGCCTGGCTCCGCTCACGGCCGATACCTGGAGCACCACCGAGTGGACGGCCTATCTCGACTTCCTGCACGCCGCGGGCGCCAATCTGCTGATGACTTTCGTCTGGCCCGGGCAGTACTACCACCCGGATGAAGCCTCCACGGTGCGCAACGGGTGGCGCTACGGCGTCCTGCGGAACGCGCTGGAGTATGCCCGTGGCCTGGGCATGCAGACGCTCGTCGGCTTTCCCTTCACCGGGGTGCCCGCGTGCATCTGGCATCGGCATCCGCAGCAGCGCGCCACTGAAGTAGGATTTCAGGGGCAGGCGCTGTGTTGGAGCCGGGGGCGCGACTCGATCCAGCGCTTCGCGCGCTTCTTGCTGACTGCCCTGGCTGATTGCACCGATGGCTTCGTCCTCGGAATCGCCGGGCCGGCGTTCTGCGGCTGCTCCGGCTGCCGGGACTACGCGCGCGTGGTATCAGACGCGGTTGGCCACTACGAGGGATGGCTCTCCGGGCGCAGCGCGCTGCATATCGACCTGACCGGCGCGAGGGAACTGGAAAGCCGGATCGGCGGGGCGCAGTGGGAGGCGCTCCTGCGCGAGCTCCCGAAGGAGCGCGCGGCTCTTGTTTTGCCGGAAGACCGCACCACAAGCGATCACCTGGGCAGAGCAGGCATTCCGATCCTGCTGTGTGATCCCGGTCTGGCAGGCACGGGAGGGAGCGATCTCGAGGCGCTTATCCCAAGGCCGCGCCTGAGGCAGGTTGATCGCCTCGTGGCGGGGAACTCCGGAGCGGCGGGGGTTCTGGGCCAACGGATCATGCCGCACACCCAGTTCGTCACCGATTTCGTCCTGATGCAGAAGCTGCTCTTCCCCGCACGGCCGAATCACGAAATCCTGCGTGATCTAGGGTGCCATTTCTACGCGCGCACCTCTCACATGTTCGAGTTTGCGCGCGCGATCTGGGCCCTCGATGCGTGGTGGGAGACGGGCAGGCGCGGCGATCTTCTCGACGCACGCGATGGGCTGATGGCGCTGCCGGCGGATCCGGGCGGCTGGGTGCGCGCGCTCCGCGATGCCGTGGATCTACTCTTCGAGCTGGTCCGCTATCTGGAGGGCGGGGAGCGGCACTTCGATGCCCTCGTGACGCGAGTACACACGCGCATGGCCAAGTCGCCCACGTTCCAGGGCTGCACGGTGGACCATGCATGGCAGGCGCGCGCACGCGCCGCCGTCGGCCAGCACGTCGCCGGTTGTCTGGACCGATTGCGCGATCACCTCAGCAAGCTGGCGTAAGTCGCGCGGTGGTGGAGGAGCCATGGCTAAGATTCTCGTCGTCGATGATGAACAGCGCGTAGTGGATCTGGTTGCCGTCAACCTGCGCCGGGAGGGCTACACGGTCGTATCCGCCAGGAATGGCGGGGATGCCCTCGTGGCAGTCGGCAAAGAGAAACCCGACCTCGTGATCCTGGATGTCGTCATGCCGGTGATGGATGGCGTTCATGTGGCCCAGGCGCTGAAAGCGAACGAGGCAACACGCGATCTCCCCATCGTGATGCTGACCGCCAAAGCGCAAGATGCCGATATCCTCGAGGGCCTGCTGGCCGGCGCCGAAGTCTACCTGCCGAAGCCATTCCACCCTCGCGACCTGATTCGCGTGGTCAAGAGCCTCCTCCCTGATCCTTCCCGGGAGTAGGGGAACGTCCAGGAGCCCGGCGTTGCTCGCGCCAGGCACCATCGCGCGTGGCCCAGCATTTCAGTCGTCAGGGCGGACGGAACGCGCAGGGCACGCGGTCGCATCGCCATGCGTTCTCCGGGCGGGACTGGTTAGGTCCAGAGCGCTTCCTGCCACCCCTTTGGCGATTGCCGCTGCAGAGCCTGTATCGCGATTCCCACCTCGCTGGCCATCGTGCTGACCAGTGCCATCTCCTCTCGGGTGAAAGCAACGGGATCCGGCCGGCAGGCAACCAGGCAGCCGGCCGGCGCGGCGCCCACCGGCACCGGCACCGCCAACGCGCTCCGGCATGGCCCGAACGCGTTGCCGGAGAGCCCTAGAAGGTCCTCCTCCGCAGCAACCGCCGTCTGAGGGTGGTTGCTGAGCACCGCCCGTCCGAAGAGCGGGTCTTCCAGCGTGCGGCGGAACTGTTCCCGACACTGCACATCCAGGCCCACGGCGGTCGAGATCCGGAGGTCGCCTCCTTCTCGCACCATGAGCGCAGCCGCAGGCACATCCAGGCCGCGGACGATGTAGCGGAGCGCGAGTTGCAGCACGTCGCGGATACCCGCGCCACGCGCGATCTCCTCTGCCAGCGTCCGCACGGCCTGCAGCTCCCACTGGGTTGCCTCCGCTCGCTCGTGATGCGAGCGCGCCTCGCCAAACCGCTTGAGCGCCATCTCGATCGCGGGCGCCAACTCGGCCTGCCGGCACGGCTTGATCAGATAGGCGAACGCCCCGGCGTCGGCAGCGCGGTTGATCATCTCACGATCAAGAAACGCGGTGAGGAAGATGATGGGGATGCTCCAGGTGGAGCGGATCACGCGTGCCGCCTGAATCCCATCCATCCGTGGCATGCAGATATCCATCATCACGATGTCTGGATGCAGCCGGCCAACGGCTTCGAGGGCTTGAATGCCATCCACCGCTTCGCCACACACCTCATACCCGGCCAACCCCAGCATATCCACCAGGGTCGCCCGGACCATATCTTCGTCATCGACCACCAGAACGCGTAGCCTGTCGTCCATCATCGCTCTCTCTCAGGCAGTCACCGCTCCGCCAGACCAATGCAAGGCTTCAGGCGGAGGAGCGGCCGTGCACACCGCGACGGGAACGCATGGCGCAACCGACCGCCGGCGGAGGCGGCTCGTTGACATCCAGCCAGTAGCGGAACAAGTGCCGCAGCGTTGCTTCCATCTCCTGGTCGGATTCCGGCCGCACGACGTAGCTGTTGGCGCCCGCCAGGTAACTGCGGCGCAGATCTGCGGTATCGGGCGACGCCGATATCACCACGAAGGGCACGATGCGCAGCCAGGGATCCGCCTTGGTGCGGGCAAGAAGATCGACCTCGCCCGTTCCGGATCCATTCAGGTCCATGACGATAAGCGCCGGCAGATGGGGCTCCGAGACGCCATTGTCCGGGAAAAGATACTGGGCGGCTTCATCACTGTCCCGCACCTGCAGCCGTGGCGATTGTGCGAGCCCGGCACACACCTTCCGGGCCATCTCCACAATCCTGCGATCCCGGCCAATGAGCAGCACATCCATCTTTCCACGGTCCCACCATTCTTGAGCTTCCTTTCGGCAGGCCACCGGTAGGGCTTAAGCACCGGTGGCGGATTGTACAAGTCTCTAAAGCCACTCGCTTCCCCTGCCGAACAGGAGATTAGGAGCCTATGTGATGCAGACACAGCCAGAGTCACCCCTGCGGCGAAGGAACGGCTTCGCCCAGCTGATCGCCGCGCGCCCCGCGAGCCTGCGCGAGCGCTGGGAGGCAGCGCTCGCTCCAAGCACGGCGGCGCTCTCGCCTGATGAGCGCGCCGCGGTGCGCCAGATCATCTCGCACTTCTCCCAGGCATGCGTGGGTTACCTGGAGCATCGCTCCGAAGAGATCCTTGCCAGCGCCGCGGCATGGCTGGGGCCGTCCGGCATGATCCGGCGGTTTACCTTGGCACAGCTCCAGGAGTTCGTCGGCGCCTTCCATCAGGCCGCGTGGCCCCTCGTCGCTCTTCACGCCAACGGGGACGTGAGCGCACTCCTGGAGGCGGCAGAAGCCATCACGGATTGCTCGCTCATGGCGATTCGAGCCGTGGCGTGCGAGCACCAGCGGCGCATCCTCAATGAGGCCAACGAGACCGCCGAGTTCGGCTTCACGCTGGCCGAAGTGACCCGCTCCGTCACATCCAGCCTCAACCTCGACGAGGTTCTCCAGCTAGTCTGCGAGGAGGGCGCCCGCCTTACCGCCGTGGAAGGCACACTGGTCCGCTTATTGGAGGAGGATGGAACGCTCGCCTGCCGGGCGGTGTGGGGATCCGGACTGGAAGCCACGCTCGGCTCCATGGTGTTCGCCGACGACACCCAGTCGCTCTGCAGTCGCGCCGTGCAGTCTCGCCGCGTTCAAACAGCGACGACCACGCGCGAGCTGCCGCTCGATCCCAATCCGATGGCGCTCGTTCCGGGCCGGGCCTGCCTGGCGGTGCCGATCATCGCCAAGGGAGAAGTGCTCGGCGCCATGCTCTTCCTGGGTGTCCAGAACCACGGCCCGTTCGATCTCGTTCGCGACGCGGAGCTGGTACTCACCGCCGAGCTGCTGGTGGGCCAGATCGCCCTGGCGATTTACAACGCTCGCCTCCATGCCCAGGTGCGCAGCCTGGTCTACGCGCTGGACCACATCGGCGAGTGCGTGCTTGTCGTCGATAGCGAGGGCCGAATCATTTATGCAAACCAGGCCGTGATGAGGGCGCTGGATCATTCCCCCTCAGAGTTGGTGGGGCAGTCGCTGCTGGTGCTTGCCTCTGAGGCAGCTGAGGAGGAGGCCACCCGTCGTATCATCCGCGAGTCGTTCATGGAAACGCGAGAGGGCGAGGTGATCTGGAGGCATCGCAGCGGGGCCCCCGTGCCGTTCCACGTCGTGAGCACGCCGATGGGCGGCGAAGGGACGCGCAGCTCCCAGGTGGTCATCCTGGCCCGTGATATCACCGAGGAGAAGCGCCGCCAGGAAGAGGAGAAGGCGCATCGCACCCAGCTCCAATGCAAGAATCAGGAGCTCGAGGCGTTCGTCTACACCGTCTCTCACGATCTCCGCTCGCCCCTGGTCTCGCTTCATGGCCTCACAGGCATGCTCCGCATCGAGGCTGGCGACGCGCTCAACGAGAGCGCGCGGCACCTGCTGGACCGCCTTGATGCAAACGTTCTGCGCATGGAGCGGCTGATCGGCGACCTGCTTCAGTTCTCTCGGGTAGGACGGCACCTCCAAACAGAGGTCGTCGCCCTCGACGAGGTGATGGCAGAGATCGCCATCGATTGGCAAGAGCGCCTCGATGCCCGCGGGATTCGCCTGGACGTAACCCCCTCCCTGCCGGTCGTTTATGCGGACCGGACTTCGCTGCGCCAGGTGATGGACAACCTGATTGGGAACGCCGCCAAGTTCATGGGCGACAACCCGGCGCCTCGCATCGAGGTGGGGGGATTTCTGGAAGGCGACGAGGCGCACCTCTATGTGCGCGACAACGGGATTGGAATCGCCCCGGAGTATCACGAGAGAGTGTTTGTCATCTTCCAGCGCCTGCACACCGATACGGATGTGGAAGGCACAGGCGTTGGACTCGCCATCGTTCGCAAGGTGATCGAGAGCCTGGGTGGCAAGGTGTGGATCGAGTCGCAGGTGGGAGAGGGATGCACGGTTCATTTCACGCTCCCGGTGCGAGAAAAGGGAGGGTAAGGTGGAGGTGCCGAGAGCAACCGTCTTGGTGGAGGATGATGAGGATCACGCGTTCCTCGCCCGGTGGGCCCTGGACGGCATGAAGGCGCGCAGCCTCGTCTGGTTGCGTGATGGCGAGGAGGCGCTGAGCTATCTCACGGGCGTCGGTGCACCCGCCGGCAGTGGAAGGCACGCGCCTGAGCTCATCCTGCTGGATATCAACCTCCCGAAGATCAGCGGCAAGGAGGTACTGCGCCAGATCCGATCCTGCGCAGGGCTCGACGCCACGCCCGTGGTGATGCTGACGACCTCGGACCGGCAGGAGGATGTGACCGAGTGCTACGCACTCGGCGCCAACAGCTATGTCATCAAGCCAGTGCAGTTCGAGGACCTCTCACGCAAGCTGCGGGCCATCGTTCGCTATTGGCGCGATATGAACCACACCCAACAGGGGTCGCCAGGGTAAGCATAGAGGCATGCCACGGGGGAGGACCGCCGTGGCATCTCGCGGAGAGCTGCCATGCAAGCACCCAAGCATATGCCTTGTGATGGGACAAGCCACATGCATACAGGAAATGCCGGACCGGTAGCGCCGGCGCAGATCTCCGGCGCTCCGCGCCCGATGGAGGCATTGGCGCGCGAGGGCGCCACGCAACCAGCCAGACGCCCCGAGAGCACCAACACCTCAGAGCGAGTCGTGGATACGCGCGAGGTGCGGATCCTCGTCGTGGATGACGATCCGGATCAGCTCGCTGTTTGCCGAATGGCACTGCAGCGGGGCTTCCCTCATGGAGAGGTGGTCGTCATGCGCTCCGGCCAAGAGTGCATCCACCACCTTTCCAGCGTCGGCGCGGAGGCGGTCATCCTGGATTATAAGATGCCGGGCATGAACGGCATCGAGGTCCTCCGTCATATCCGGGATTCCTGGCCGGACGCGCTCGTGATCCTGGTCACCGGCTACGGCGACGAGGCGGTGGCGGTCGAGGCAATGAAGCTGGGCGCCGCCGATTACGTGATGAAATCGATGGATTACGCGACGGTGCTCCCCGCCGTGCTTAGCCGCTGCCTCGATATCCGCGACCGGGAGCGCGAGCTAGAGGCCGAGCGCACGCGCAACATCCAGTTGGCTACCGTCATCCAAACAACCCGGGCGCTCGCCCATGAGATCAACAATCCGTTGCAGGTGATCTCGGGCACCTGCGAGCTCCTCTCGCTCATGCTGACGCCTACCGACCCCGCCCTGGGCAAACAGGCAGGAGACCTGGTGACCGTCTGTGACCGGATCGCGGACGTCATCCGCCGCCTCTACAAAGTGACCAACCCCGTGTCTCAGATGCGCATGGGAATCGCGATGCTGGATATCGAGGCTTCCTCGCCCGCGCCGGACGCGCCCGGGTCCGCCCTGATCAGCAGCTGGGACGCCCCGAAATAGCGCCGGCGCGGCGGCTCACGCTCTTTGCATGGGCAGTGTGAAGCGGAAGGAGGTGAAGCTCTCCTCCGGAACGCTCTCCACCCAGATCCGCCCGCCGTGCGCCTCGACCGCCATGCGGCAGAAAGTGAGCCCCAGGCCGGAACCCACGCGCTCGCGCGATTGCTTGGCCTCGATCTGGCCAAACTTGTCGAAGATCTTCTGGTGGAACTCCGGCGCGATCCCAATGCCATGGTCGGTCACCGAGATCAAGAACTCGCTGCGCTCCTCATCGTATTGGGCATCGATCTCGATCGGCTTGCCGGGGGGCGAGTACTTCAGGGCGTTGCCGAGCAGATTGGCAAGAATCCGGCGCACCAGGTCCCGGTCCGCGCACAGGGGGGGCAGATCCTCGGGGGCGTGGCAGACAATCGGCTTGTTCCACCGGGCCGCCGCGGGGGAGAGAATCTCGAGGTTGGCCTGAACCACCTCGGATAAGGGGAATTCCTCCAGGCGGGGTTCGAGTTTCCCATCCTCCATGCGGCTCACGTCTAGCAGATTCCCAATCAGCGTGAGCATGCCCTCGCATCCCGAGATGACGCGCTGGAGAATCTCCTTTTGCCGAGAATCCTGGGCCATGAAGAGCGCCGACTCCACGTTCCCCATGATGACCGTGAGCGGGCTTCTCAGGTCATGGACGATCATGTGGATGAGATCATCTTTGATCGACTCTAGAGCATGGAGCTGCTGGTAGCTGCGCTCGAGATCGGCATAGGCAGCGTTGCGGAATGCCGCCGCCGCCTGGCCGGCGATCACATCCGCCACCTGAAGCCGGTCCTCGGTGAGCCGCTCCACCGGCTCATCCAGCGCCAGCCAGAGGACCCCCACCAGCTCCTGCTGGAAAAGGAGCGGCAGGAAAGCATAGGACTGGACAGATCCCACCTGGTCGCCATCCGCGGCGCGCGTCGTGGGCTGGCCAGCTTCACGCACCCATTCGAGGACGCCATCCATCATCTGCCGCGATAGCTCGGCGTCCAACTCCGGCGTCAAATCGACGGTGCCCCGCCGGTGATACGTCCCTTCCTCATAGAGGAGAATGGCGGCAGCGCGGTAGGGAAGCACTTCTCTGGCGATCTCCATTAGGATCTCGCCGACGCGCCCGCGACTGCCAGCCGCGTTGAACGCCTGCCCCAGGATCAAGAGCGACGAGAGCTGCTCGTAGGAAGTACGCAGCCGGTCGTTCAGCGCGCGAAGCGTTTCGGCATAGTGGAGCATCTGCGCCCACTCCGTCGCGCTCGGCAGCGGCGCCCTCTGGCTCCCCACATCGGATGTCGTTGCACGAACGAGCGGAAGCGTTGCCATCAGAAACCCTCCCCCTTGGATCCAATCACATCCAGAAGCTGGCACGCGCTCTGGTAATCCTCGGCGATCTCCCTTGGAATCGCATCCAGGTCGGCCGGATCGATCCCGGTTCCCGCCAGGAGGCGGGTATCGATCTCGAGGGGCTGTCCATTCCCGGACCATCCGAACTCCCCGCTCCCCACTACCCGGTTGGCAAAGAAGACGCACCGCGCCAGGCCGGCGGCAGGCGCATCCGCCACCCATTCGTGGTGCCGCTCGACGGCCTGGTTCAGCGCCATGGGCAGCCGCCACTTCTCGGCCGCCCAACCACCCACCATGGAGTGCGTGAGGCTCAGGCACTCCTGCTCCACCTCTACCAGCACCCTTCCCTCGGCCTCCGCCTGCTTCACCACCTGGTGGTACTCGTCGGGAATGACCGTGGCCAGCACCATCTTGCCCAGGTCGTGCAACAGGCCGGCGACAAAGGCCTCTTCCGGGGGACAGATGCGGGTTCGACGCGCCAGGGCGCGCGCGGCGACGGCGCACGCGATGCAGTGCCGCCAGAAATCGTAATGCGGGAGGGCCGGCCTCTTCCCAGAATGCCAGAAGAGATCCAGAATGCTGACAGTGAGGACCAGACTGCGCACCTGAGCAAAGCCGAGGATGGTCACCGCTTGAACGGCCGTGCCGATCCGGCCCGTGTAGCCATAGAATGCTGAGTTGGCCAGGCGCAGGATGCGCGCGGTCAGCGCGGGATCCAGCGAGATGGCCCGCCCAAAATCAGCCGCCGATGAGCGGGGATTGTCCACGACCTGGAGCACGCGTGCCACTACCTCTGGAAGGCTCGGCAAATCTCGGAGCTCCATCACGTGTTGCTTGACCTTATCGGCCAGCATTCGTCCTATTCCTCTCGAGAGCCCCGGAGCGCTCCCGGCGGGGCTCCCCTAACGCGTGTCAAGAAACGCGCCATCTAACTGCATTATGGGAGGTCTGACTCCTCAACGATTTCTTCGGCCGAACCGCTACCCGCCTTAAGTTTGAGAAGAGGGAACTGCCTCCGGGTTTAAGATTGTCTCCTCGAACTGCCGAAGCAGAGTTGAATCGTTTTCCGGGCCAGGACGGACCAGCGGAACACCTGGCCGTATCGCGAGAGGGAGCTGATGGGGATGAGAAGCCCAGCCGATAGCGGGAACCGCGGGCTGCGCCGTGGCCTCTTCCACCTCGCCACCGCGCTCGTGCTGAATGCGTGCGTTCTCTCCACCGGGGTTTTGGGTGAAGAGCCGCCCGCTCGCGTGGAGGTGACGCTGCTGCCCGAGGTGACGGTGCGCGGACCACAGATCCGTCTCGGCGATCTGGGCGTGCTCCGGGGCGACCCGACGCTCGCCGCCCGGGCGCGTGAGGTAATTGTCGGCCAGGCGCCGCTCCCTGGGCGGGAACGAGTGGTGGAGCTCAGCTATATCCACATCCGCATGCGCCAGAGCCGGCTCAACCCCGAACACTTCGACTTCCTCGCGCCCGACCGGATTGTAGTCCGCAGAGCAGGACGCACCGTTTCACCCGAGGAGCAGATTCGCGCCGCCGAAGCGGCGGTGCGCCGCGTCTGCAACCCGCGCGACGGGGAGAAGGTGATCGTCGAGCCACTCTCGACTCCCCTCCCCCTGACTGTGCCCGAGGGGGAACTTCAGCTGATAGCGGATCCCGGTGAGGGGAACGCCCATGCCGCGAGCGTCGTGGCCGTCCGGCTGCGCGCTCTGGTGGATGGCACCCTCGCTGCGACGGCAAGCGTCACCGTGCGAGTGCGCCGCCTCTCGCCGGTCTGGGTCGCGACGCGGGCTCTCAGCTATGGCACCCTCCTCGCGGAGGGTGACGCACGCGTCGAGCAGCGCGATGTCGCCGGAATCGCCCAGCCGCTTGCGCCCAATGCGGAGATTGTTGGCCTGCGCGTCCGCCGGATGCTTTCGGCGGGTAGCGTGCTCACCGCGTCCTGCGTGGAGGCCACGCCGGATGTGCATCGCGGCGACACGATCACGGTCTCTCTTCGCGCCGGCGCCATTCGGGTGCGCGTTCCTGCGAAAGCCCTGGAGGAAGGTGCCGCCGGTGGGGAGATCCGGGTCGTCAACCTCACGGGAGGCCGCGAGTACCGCGTCCGCGTGACCGGACCCGGCACCGCCGAGGCGATTCTTGGCCCGGGAGAGTAGCCTGCCATCAGGGCCGCGTTTTCCACCGCCGCGTCGTTCCGGGGCAGCCATCCCCGGGGAGAGTAAATGGATGCGTAAGACAAGAGCAACCTCTATCTGCCTGGTGCTAGGGCTCTCCGCCCTGACCAGCCTGGCGAGCGCAGACTCCATCTGGAACTCGGCAGGAACACGCCGCGCTCCCTTGATCGCGGATCAGCGCGCGCATCAGGCCGGGGACCTCCTGACCGTCCTGATCGTCGAATCGGCGGCAGCCTCGCAGCAGGCCAACACGCAGGCCGAGAAGAAGCACTCTCACCAGGTCTCCCCCTCCACTGGGGTGCTCAAGTTCCTGCCTGAAGCCGGCTTCAACGATGCCCATAAGTTCACCGGGCAGGGCGCGACGAGCCGGTCATCCAACCTCACCGCTCGGATGACCGTCCAGGTGGTCCGCGTGCAGCCGGATGGCATGCTGGAGATAGAGGGCACGCGCACGGTGGTGATCAATGAGGAGAAGCAGGAGCTGCGCCTGACCGGCCGCGTTCGTCCGGAAGATGTCTCCCCGGAGAACACGGTCCTGTCAAGCCTGATCGCCGACGCTCAGATCACCTACACGGGCAAGGGTCCCATCGGCAAGGCGCAGAAGCCAGGCATTCTCACGCGCCTGCTGCGTGTCTTTTTCTGACGAGGTAACGTATGCGAATCATCCTCTTGATGCTGGCTCTTTGCACCATAGCGAGCGGATTGGCTGCCCAGCCGCAGAGCCCCCAGGCCGCGGCCCCCACGGCCCCGCGCCCGGCTATCCAGACGCGGATCAAGGAGCTGGCGCGCATCGCGGGGGTACGGAACAACCAGCTCTTCGGCTACGGCCTGGTGGTGGGTCTGGATTCCTCGGGTGACAGCAACCAGGTCGCCTTCACGGCGCGCGCGGTAGCCAACATGATGCAGCGCTTCGGAATCACCCTCTCCAGCGAGCAACTCAAGACGCGCAACGTGGCTGCGGTGATCGTCACGGCTGACCTGCCAGCGTTCACGCGCGAGGGCGACCGCATCGACGTGCTTGTCTCCTCGGTAGGGGATGCGCGCTCGCTGCAAGGAGGCACGCTGCTCCAGACGCCGCTGCAAGGCGCGGACGGCGAGGTGTACGCCGTTGCCCAAGGTCCGGTTTCGATTGGTGGCTTTGCCGCCGGGGGCCCGGGGGCAAACATCAGCCGCAACCACCCCACCGCGGGGCGCATTCCCAATGGCGCCATCGTCGAGCGCGAGGTACCAGTCACCGCCGTTGAAGATGGATTCCTGTCGCTGCGCCTGATGCGCCCGGACTTCTCTACAGCGGCACGCATGGTGGATGCGATCAATCGCCGGTTGGGCAGCGGCACCGCCACTCCAGTGGACGCGGGAGCGATCCGCGTGCGCATCCCCTCCGGGCAGGAGCGCAATCTGGTCGCCCTCGTCGCCCAACTCGAAGCGATTCCTGTGGAGCCGGACATGCCGGCCCGGGTCATCGTCAACGAGCGTACGGGCACGGTGGTCATCGGCGGGCACGCGGTCATCGCGCCCGTCGCCGTTTCTCATGGCAGTCTGGTGGTGGAGATCGCCCAGGAGCCGGTGATCAGCCAGCCCTCCCCACTGGGCGAGGGCGAGACGGTCGTCACGCAGAAAGAGCAGACGCGCGTGCAGGAGGAGGAAGCGACCGTTTTCCCGCTTCAGGCCGCCACGGTCGAGGATCTGGTCAAGGCGCTGAACGCGCTGCGCCTGACGCCGCGCGACATCATCGCCATCCTTCAGGCGATCAAACAGGCGGGGGCGCTTCAGGCCGAGTTGGAGGTGATCTGATGCTTCAGCGGATAGGGGCTCTTGTGGCAGGGCAGGCAGGCGCGACCGGGAATGGGCAACAGAAGGCGCTCGACAAGGCTTGCGAGGAGATGGAGGCGCTCTTTCTGAAGCAGCTTCTCTCCGAGATGCGCCGGGCGAGTGGAACCACCCTGCGCGGCCCTGGCGGCGAGATCTATCAGGAGCTTTTCGATCAGGAGCTGGCCCGACACCTCGCGGGCGCCAGCGATCTCGGCCTGGCACGGATGGTGCAACAGCAGCTCCAGCGCTCCGCGGCGCCGGCCTCGCCCCAACAGATCCCCGGTGGGGCCGGCGCCGTGGAGCCAAACCGCTCTCGCCCCATTTAAGCCCATACGCAGAGATGCCGATAGGAGGTAAGGAGCGGCAGCGGAGACTTTGGCTGTCGCGGAGAGGGAGATCTATCGATGCGAATACAGGGCAGAGAGGCGGTGCTGCAGGCGTATGTCTCTCGGGTGTCGGAGAAGCGCGCTGGTCAGGTGGATCGCAGCACGCCAACCATCGAGCAGGAGGACCGCGTCACGCTCTCCCGCTCCGCCCAGGACGTCCGGAGGGTGAAGGAGCACCTCGCGAACCTCCCGGAGGTGCGGGAGAATCGCGTGAGGGAGCTACGTCAGCTTGTCGAGCGCGGCGAATACCACGTATCCGAGGAGGAGCTGGCAGATCGCATTTTGGAGTCGGGCGTGCTTGATTTGCCCGTTGATTTCCTGATCTGAGGAGGCCTTTGCCATGCGTATTCAGACGACGCGCTTCGGGCCTCTGGACGTGGAGGCCTCCTCCATCTTGCGGATCCACCCTGGCCTGCTGGGGTTCGAGACACGCCACCGGTATGTGCTGCTGCAGACCGAGGAGAACCCCCTCTTCCAGTGGCTGCAGTGCGTGGATGACCCGGCGCTCGCCTTCGTCGTGGTGGATCCGGTGCGGTGGTTCCCCGATTACGAAGTGATTCTGCGCAATGAGGACGCCGCGGCGCTGGGCATTGAGGACCCGGATGATGCCGGCATACTCGCCATCGTCACCTTGCCCGCGCGTTTGGAGGAGATGACCGCCAACCTGCTAGGCCCCATCGTGGTCAACGTGCGCACCCGACGGGCAAAGCAGGTCGTGCTGGACGACCCGAGATACCACACCCGGCACCGGCTTCTCCCACAACCCTTGACCGCAACGTGTGCCGCTTGAACGGAGCGAGGCGATGTTGATACTCTCGCGGAAGGCCGGGCAGGGCCTGGTGATCGGCGAGGATGTTGAGATCACCGTTCTCGAGATACGCGGGGATGTGGTGCGCCTGGGCATCCGCGCGCCCCGCGAGGTCTCCGTTCACCGCACCGAGGTTTACCTCCAGATCGCCGAGGCAAACCGGAATGCCGCCGCCGTAGAGAAGGAGGCGCTCAGCCGTGCGGCCGGTATCCGTCCGCCAGATCATCCGGGGGCAGAGCAGCCGCCTGGCCTCTCTGTGGTGGTCCGCCGCCCGGCGGCCTGAGCTCGACGCCTGCCCTTGACGGGCGGGCGCGGTGGAACGGGCGAAAGGATGCGCCCGATCCACCATGCCTTTCGTTTAGGACGTTGCCACTCCTGCGGCCTCCAACACGGCGCGTGCCACGCGGAGGACGTTGCCGCCCAGGATCTTCCGGATCTCCTCATCGCTGAAGCCACGCTGCACCAGTCCCACGGTGATCAGCGGCCAGTTCGTCCACGCCAGGCTCTGCACCTGATGCGGCTGGTGCCATGTGGAGTCAAAGAGAGGATCATCTTTGGGCCAGAAGCCCTCCCAGCGCGGCCGGGAACGGCGGCGCGGGGGCACCTTTTTCCACTCATCCTCATACGCCGCGGCGGTGTACGCGGTATCCGAGCCAAGCGCGACGTAATCCGCGCCGAAGGTGCGGGCCACATACTCCACGTGATCGAGGAGCGCGGAAATGTCGCCACTGCCTCCGAGGAAGGCAGGCACCCAGCAGATGCCGATATAGCCCCCGGTCTCGACGATGGCGCGGATCACCTCATCCGGCTTGCAGCGGATATGCGTATTCACCGCGCAACACCCGGAATGGCTGGCCACCATCGGCACGCGGGAAGCCTTGGCCGCTTCCAGACTGGTCTGCCACCCCGAGTGGGCCACGTCGACGATCACGCCCACGCGGTTCATCTCGGCGATGACGGCATGACCGAAGTCGCTCAGCCCGCCGTTGGCACGCTCGGCGCAGCCATCGCCGATCATATTGCGCCGGTTGTAGGTGAGGTGCATCATCCGGATGCCAAGCTGGAAGAAGAGGCGCACGAAGCGCAGCTCCTCCTCCGGCGAGACCCACTCCTGCGCCAGTGGCACACCGTTGCCGGTGAAATAGAGGCAGTGCGCCCCCGCTTCTTTCGTGCGCAGAATATCGTCGGGGAAAGCCGCACGCGACACGGTGCCACGCAGGCAATCGGTGGTATAGGTGAAGCGTGCCAACCGCTTGAGCAGCCGCTGGGGCGACTGCCCCTCCTCGCCCGCGTTCTGAACGATGCAGGTGACGCCCGCCGCGTTCCACGCCGCCAGGTACTCCTCGCGCTGTACAGGATCGGTGGCCGCGCGAGTCATGGTCATCTCTTCGATGCTATCCGTGATCTCCGCCTCGGAGGCGCCCTCCTCGACCAGCGCCCTGAGCGCCTCGCCATCAATGGCGGCGCGCGGCGAGAAGCCGTAGCCATCGATCACCACGGCCTCCCGATGCAGGCCCAATCCATACTCCAGGTCTCGCTGGCTTGGCTTGAGGATGCCCAGGGCCACTTCCCGGGCCTGCTCTATCTTTGTGTTCATCGCTCCACTCCCTTGCCTGCCCGTCATGGCAGCGAGGATGCGCGCATCAATCGCGTTGCGCGCAAGCACTCCGGCCGCCACGGCAGTCTCAGACGCCATAGCGGCGCTCTCCCTTGCCAACCCGTTCCCCAGAGGGCCATGCCCTTCCTGCAGCGGACGCGCCGCGCGCTACCCCTGATAACGCAACGCGGGAGCTGGCATCTGCCAGCCCCCGCGTTACGCTCTCTGGTGAAGTGGCCCTAGTCAACAAGGGTCACATGCGCCGCTTGTAAACCCTTGGGGCTATCGACAACCTCGAAATTCACCACCTGACCCTCATCCAGGGTCCGGAAGCCGGGAACCTGAATGGCGGTATAATGCACGAAGACATCGCGCCCCTCATCCATCTCGATGAATCCGTAGCCCTTGGATGCGTTGAACCACTTCACCTTACCGGTAGGCATTCCTACTACCTCCTTGAGATCCCTCCGTGGCGGCAGATGAAAGCACGGGGAGGCGGATCGACGGACCTCTGAACAGCTTCGCTCTGCATCATCGGAAGCACCGGTGCAGGTTAACTGCACGGCTAGTATAGCACACTCCTGTGTGATGTGTAAAGCAGGCGCTGCGAAAGAATCCGCATGGTAGCTAAGCTCTCGTGCAGCCCGCCCGCGTAGCATGCCCCTCCCCGCGGTCTCTCCCCACCCGTGCGCGCTCTCCCGATTCCTTGACACTCCCTGGCAATGGTTGTATACTGGCGTGCGACCGATGGGAGTTAGAGAACGGAAACGTGATGCCGTGAGAGATACTACGAGAGGGGCCCGCCAGCGCAGTGGAGCAAACCGGACTCCCTGGTCGTCGTCGCGCGGTCGCCTCATGTTCAATATGATCCTTTCTGGGATCGCCACCGTGTTCGGGCTGATCCTGGTGTTCGCCCCGCGCCTGCTTGGAGCCAACAGTGATTCCAGGATGCTCGGCGGGGTGCTCGCCGGTTACGGCCTTGTCCGCGGCTACTACTTCTACCGGCGCTGGCAATCCCATGCTGCAAGCCAACCGCCCGCAGGAAACCAGCCTGGAGCTCGTCGCCGGCGCGGTTAGACTTCTCCGCGGCGCATCTATCCCGGAGAAGCATCGTTATGGGGGAGTGACCATGAAGGTCATCATTGTGGGGATCGGCCGCGTTGGTTCCAGCCTGGCCAACATGCTCGACCGCGAGGGCCATCAGGTGACGGTGGTAGACCGCGACGCGCTCGCCCTGCAGCGCCGTCTCAGCCCCGATTTCTCGGGCACCAAGCTCGTCGGCAATGCCATGGACCAGGACGTTTTGGAACGTGCCGGCATCCGACAGGCGGATGTTCTCCTCACGATCACCGAGGGCGATAACCGAAACATCATGATCGCCCAGATTGCCAAGGTTGTCTTTGGCGTTCCCAAGGTAATGGCACGCATCGTGGATCCCCTGCGCGCTCAGGCATACCGCGAGCTTGGTATCGAGTCAATCGATCAGACGACGCTTGTGAGCGAGCATATGAGGCGCGTGGTGCTGGGGGAGACCGCGAGTGAGCTCGCGGCTCAGCGGGAAGAGTAGGGCCCGATGTATATCATCGTCATGGGTGGCGGCCAGGTTGGATACCATCTGACACGCACCCTCATGCAGAAAGAACACGAGGTGCTCCTCGTAGAGAAGGATCCGCGGCGAGCGGCGCGGATCACAAAGGAACTCGGTCCGGTCGTCTTCGAGGGCGATGGGTGCGAGTTCCGCACGCTGCAACAGGTGGGCACCAATCGAGCCGATGTCGTCGCCGCGGTGACCGGGGATGACGAGGACAACCTCGTCATGTGCCAGATCTCGAAGCGCAAGTTCGGAGTTCCCCGAACGATCGCGCGTGTGAACGACCCGCGCAACGAGGAGATCTTCCGACGCCTGGGGATCGACGAGACCGTATCGAGCACCAAAGTGATCGACGATCTGATCGAGCAAGAGATGGAGACCGGTGACGTCATTCCCCTCGCCGCCCTGCGGCGGGGCGATCTGGAGATCGTCGAGGCGAGCATCCGCCAGGGCTCACCCGCGGCCAACGTGGCGATCAAGGATCTACCTCTTCCCGAGGAGTCGCTGATTTCCTGCATCATCCGCGATGGCAAGGCGATGATCCCCCAGGGCGATACCGTTCTGCACGACGATGATGTCGTCATCGCGCTCGTCCGTGCCAACCAGGCAGCCGCCCTGCAGGCGGCGCTCCGCGGCACCGCCTAATCGCGCGGTCCGCCGGATCGGGCAGAGCCGGCCGCAGGCGATGCCCACGAGGGGGGATCAGGAGTCCGCGACGGTGCTGCGCCCATCGGGCAGCCCTTCAAGATCTGGGCCCCCGGTGGTCAGTCCGGGCCCCCAGCAGGCCGTGCCTATGCTCCCAGACACAAGCGTCTCTGAGGGGAAACTTCGCCCGCGTGGCGAACGTCCCAGTAGCAGCGTCTCTCGGAGAGACGCGCGCTGGTTCGGAGGAGTGATGCGATGAGACGTTCTCTGGGGTGGATCCGTACGTGTGCCGGCCTGGCGGCTGGCTGTGCCGCGCTCTGGCTCTCGGGATGCGGCGGCGCTGGCACGCCGACGTGGTCCAGCACCGGGCCTGCCTACCCGGGCAGCTCTCGTTCCAGCGCCAGCCTGGGATCGGTGGGAACTCCGGCCACTCCCGCCGGCATCGTGCGTGGCATGGTGGAAGCCCCCGCGCGCCCGACCGGCTTCGCCCGCCCCATCGCCCTCTTTGAGTGGCTGCGAATCGGCGCTCCCGCCTACGCCGAAGCGCGCCTCGCCCGAATGCCCCTGGCGGATGCCCGCGTCTGCCTCATCGACCGTGCCACTCGGGAAACCGTCTCGACCGTGGTGACCACAGACGCGAAGGGCGAGTTCCGCATCGACCGCGTCACTCTCAGCCCCCGCTTCTCGGTGCGCGCCAGCGAAGGCCAGCAGACCCTGGAAGCGGTGGTGCCGCAGGGGGGCGATCAGGAGGTGCGCGTCGTCGTGAATGAAGCCACGACGGTGGGCGCCGAGGCCGCGCGCCAGGCGGAGGCAGAAGGCCTCAGTCCCGAAGGCGCGGTGCTCCTTGCACAGCAGATCACCGAGGCGCAGGAGGAGTATCAGACTGCCCATCCTGCCGAAGTGCCGGACCTGACGCGCCCGGAGGAGATCCAGGCGCGCGCCCGAAAGCACCTCCTGCGCACCGCCGATGCCGCGGTCGCCGCCGCCCTGAAGAAAGCGGACAAGGCAGAAGCATGGCATGCCGTGGCGTCCGCGCAATATGTCGCGCGAGAGAAGATGAAGCTGCCGGCCAAAGTGCGCCTCACTCCGGCTCAGACGGAGGCGCTGGTGAGTGCGATCACCCGGGAGGAGACGTGCGCGGTCAACACCGACAAGCTCCTCGCCGCCCTGAAGAAGGGGGGCATCAAGGCCCGGAATGGCAAGGCCGTCACCAAAGATGACCTCACGGCGGCGCTCGCGTCGTTGCGCGAGACCTTCCCCTCCCTCAAAGAGGTGAAGCTCGAAAAGGTGCCGGTGCTCGTGGCGCTCCTGATGGTGGAGCAGAAGGATACCGGCTTTCAGGTAACCTCGCGAGAGCAGGTGAAGGGCTTCCTCAAGGAGTTGGTCGGCGAGGTCGACGAGAAGCCGGCATCCTCGAAGGAAAAGCAGCAGGCTTCTGCCAATGGGAAGTCCGCCGAGGCGAAGGAGAAGGGCAACGGCGGTGCCGGCGCGGCCAAAGGAGAGAAGAAGGGCGCGGCCAAGCCCGGCAAGCCAGCATCCACGGGAGCTAGCGCCAGCTAGGACGCGGCCTGTAGAGCGATCCCGGTTGGGATCCCACGGGAATGGAGCAGCCAATCTCCCGCGCGGCTCTCCATCTCGTGCAAGCGGTGTGCCCCGGGCGCTCGCCCGGGGCAGGGTCACCACCCTCGCAGCAGCTATCTAAGCCCGCCAGGGCTCACTCCCCCAGTACCAGGCTCCGGATCTGCTCCACGCTGCACCCGGCAAGGCCGAGGCGCTCCACTGTGCGCCCCTCACGCCAGTAATCGACCTCGTGCAGCAGCGACGCCAGGTGGATGATGGTGCGAATCGTCGGTGTGGACACGCCGACCAGCTCGCCCAGCGAGGCGATGGGCACCAGAGTCATCGGCACATCCTCAGTGATGAAGGGGTGGTTCGTGGTCAGCGGCGACTTGATCCCCTGGTAGCCGCGGTTGCTCTTCATCGCCTCGTAGAGGTTGCTGCCGGTCGCATCATAGGCGACGTAGAGCCACTCGCGCGCCGAGATCGATTTGAACCCCAGGCCGGCCGCCACGGCGACACGCTCGCGGTCAATCGCTTCGAGGATACGCGCCACCGAGGGGGTCACCCCTTCCACGTAGTACTCGAAATCGCCGTGCGTGCTCTCGATGCGCCCGGCGTTGAGCACCGTCACGGCGGGCGCGAAGGCCGAGCCGATGTTATCAAAGCTGGTGTTGATCACGTTCGAGCCCATCACGAACTGGGGATAGGCCCGGTTGAGCAGCTTCACGACATCAGCGGTGCGTGTTGCCGGAATGGCGGCGACCGGGATGCTGTTCTTCACTCGCTGGATACGCACCTGGGCCGGGTTGAGCATGCGGCTGGCGTAGATGAAAGTCTGTGCCTCGGCCACGGTCACATCCGCCTTCACGCCGGCCTCGCGCAGAACGCAGTAAAACTCGATGGCGCCACAGGTGATCCCAGGGTTGAGGACGATGACCTGACCGTCGCGCAGGTGGGGCGCGCACTGCTCCGCGATGAAGCGGTGGCCATTGCGCCGGGTCGCCACCAGGATGAGATCCACCCCATCGAGCGCCTCGGCCATGTTCGTGGTCACCACCTCTAGCTCGGCGAGCCCATAGGGTGCATCCTCGATGTCGCGCGTGATGAGGTCGATCCCGCCGAGCGCCAGGATCGGCTTGATCCGAGCCTCGCTCCGGTTGTAGAGGCGCACCGGAAAGCCCAGTAGCGCCAGATGCGCCGCCATCGCCGAACCGCCGTGCCCGGCGCCCACCACGCAGATCCTCAAACTGCTCTTGCTATTATCCATGGAAGCACCCCAGCATCTCCAAACCTCCCATCCGGTCTAATCCTTGGGCACCTTCACCTCGCACCTGGCGTAGGGCTCAATGCGCACCGCGCCCAGGATGCCAGAGGGACGCGGCTGGCCAAGCAGGGCATTCACCGCCGTGTTGGTCACTCGCAGGGTGATCAGGTTCGTGCCCGCAAACGCATGCTCCGAGATATCCACCGCGTTTGGCGGCCACGGGCGGACCCCGACCGGCCTCCCATTGACCAGCACGTCAACAATCTCGGCGGCGTTCTCCCAGGCAAGCATCAAGCGGTAGTCGAAGTAATCCGCCTTGATGGTGACCGGCTGCGAGTACTCCAGCACCCCCGAGAAGTGCGGGAAGCCCTGATCTACCCACGTGCCAGTCACGATCTGGTCGGGAAAGCCCGCGTAGAGGAGGAACTCGCCCTCGTCATCCTCCGGCATCGCGGTGAAGCTCCCCAGCAGGCGTGCCGGCTCAGGAACCAGGTCGCCCGTGATCCGGTGCAGGTTGTCCGGCGGGTCGAGGCGCACGCCCTTGCACGAGTAGCGCATCGCGACAACGTTGATGCCCTCGCGGGCTACGTCGGCGATATCGGCGGTGAGGAAGCGCGGATCGAGCACGCCAGTCTGGATCAGCGCCACCTCCTGGCCATTCACGAGCACCGTGTACGGCACATCCAGCGGCTCCAGGAGAAGCGAAAGACTGCTCGGCACCGCATCGAGGCGGAAACGCGTCTGGAGCCATACCTCGTCGGGAGGGTGGAGCTCCAGCGGCTCAAGTTTCGGAAACCAGGTGATCGGCTCACGCGGGAGCAGCGGCTCCCAGTAGTCGTGGTACTCCGCCAGGATTTGCGGATCCTCGCCCGGCTGGGGAATGTGAAACCGCCAGTCGGGCAGCACGAGGTAGTTATCGCCCAGAACGCGGAGGTCCCACACCTCGCCCAGGGTAATCGGCTCCAGCAGCCCCCTATCGATCCCCTCGGCCCAGCGGCTACCCCCTTCCCAGGCGAGCGAGCAGTTCGGCGGCGTCTCCATTGGCCGGGCGTAGTCGCGCGCGTGCCCTTCCACCAAGTAATGCTCATCGGTTTCGGTGACCCGGGTAACCACGAAGTTTGCGCGCTCGACGTGCAGATCCTCCGTGCCGGAGAAGGAGAGGACGCGCGCCTGTCTCGGGGCGAAATGGAGCGGGAGGGTGACCTTCTCGCCCGCGCGGGCATATTGCCAGACGCGGCGCACCTCGCCGGTTTCCGGGTCCCACTCCTCCGGGCGGCCCAGCGCGTAGAAGGTCGCGGTCACGCGGCGCTCCTCATCCGCAGTGTTCACCAGGAAGAAGAGCTTGCCATCGGCGGTATCACGCTGGTAGCATACCAGGTCGGGGCAATCGATATCGACATCGAGGGTGACGAGCGAGCGCAGGAGCGTCTTCATCAGCAGGGAGCGCTGGCCCGGATCCGGCACGCGCCACGGCAGGTAGCGCGCAAACCGACTGCCATGCTCGCGGTTGACGTTAAGGGGCCGCATCGCCTCGCGGCCCATGGCACGCGCCGTGCTCCCGCCCGGCCGGTCCGGCGCCGTCGGATCGAGGGTGGTCAGCTCCTGCACCTCGCGCCGCAGCTGCTGGTCTTCCTCCTCCCCCATGCCCGTCTGGAACGGGAGAAGGCCACACGAGAGGATGTTGCCGCCCTCATCGAAGAACTCGCGGATGCGCGCCCACGTGGAGCGCGCGCACGTCGTCATCGATGGGAGGATGAGGAGCTCGTAGCGCTCAGGACCCAGGCAGAGCCGGCTCTGCTCGATGCGCGCTTCCGCCAGCCCCGCCTCGTCGATGAAGTCGAAGTCGAAATGGAGCTCCTGGAGCAGAGTGCAGAGCGCCGCGAGATCGCTCTCCAGGCGCGCCAGGAGAAGCGCGTCGGACGAGCCGTAGCACGCGAAGGAGACGCGGGCTTCCTCGCCGGTGGGAGTCTGATAGCCGACGTGGTAGTGCGCCCAGGCGCTCCGCAAAGGGTACAGGACGGCGATCCGGGCGGCGTGTTTCCCGCGCGTCAGGAGGAAGGAGAGGCGCGCCAGATACTCCGAAAACCGCCCGTAGTGCGGCCAGAACGGCTCCTGCTCGAACTCCGAGGGCGGATTCTCGCGCTTTCGCTTGCCATAGACGGTGTAGTAGACCGCGTGCGGAACGAAAAGATTGATGCCCTGCGCCAGCTGCCAGTCGGCGCTCGCCTTTCGCTGGGCCAGGGTGGTGCCCCAGCCCGCGGCGCCAAACGTCTCGGAGAGGACACGCGCCCGATGGCTCTGGTGGGCGATAGAAGCCGCCAAACGGTGGTGCAGCCCGCCGGTGCGCACCGTCAGGTTATCGACGCCGGGGATATCGAAGCAGCGGTAAGCCAGCGGAGCGTTCGCCTGGTGGCGCACCTGGGGTGCCAGGGGCTCCTCGCACAGGAGGTGCCCGGTAGAAGCGATGCCGTGTGCCGCGCACCATGCCTGGACCGGCTTCAGGAAACCCTCCGCGTAGAGCGCGCCAAGGGTAGAGAAGTAGTCGCAGCGGACGCGCGCCGCGCCCGGCACCGCGGCCACCAGCGCCGGAAGGTGCTCGCGCAGGTCGTAGCCGCATCGGACCTGAAACTCTCGGGGAAGACGGGGCGACCAGGGCAGCGCGCGCGGATCGCGCACGTCCCAGATGCTGATGAGCGTCGCCTCATCCATGAAGATGCCGGGCACGCACCGTCCAAAATGCTCGCCCACGGCCTCGGCATAGCGGTCGTGCGTGAGGTGGAGGAAGCGCTCGGTGGCCTCCGGGTTGAGGAGATCGACGTAGCCCCCATCCCCCACGGTGAAGACGCAGACGCGCCAGCGCCCATCCGGCGGGTCGAAGTGGATGCGGCCATCGTCACCGGGCGAGAGCGGCACGGCATCGCCGGATGCCTCTCCCTCCGGATCGACTGGGATCGCCCATGCACCAAGGAACTCCCCCTCGGGTGAGAGCGTGACGCTCGACTGCTCGGCGAGAGCGTCGCTTAGCTGCAGGTAGCGGGCGCGGTACTCCGGATGGCCCGCGGTGACGGCGCCGCCTGCTGTTCCGCTGGGCCAGTTGTCCTCGTCGTACAGCCAGATCTGGAAGCCACACTCCGCGGCTTCCTCGACTGCGGCACGGACCAGCGAGAACCATTCGGGAGAGAGGTAGGGGGTTTGCAGTCCGTGCCGGGCGTGCAGGAAGGCGCCGGAGCAGCCTTTCTCGGCCATCTCGCGCACCTGGCGGCGCACTTCGGCCTCCTCCATCCGGGCATTCCAGAACCAGAACGGCACTGGCCCGTACCCCGGCGGCGGATTGAGAAACTCGCTGGGCGCGGGCAACTCCTCCGGAAGCGACCGGATGGCGGTTGGCCTCAAGCTGACTGCTCTTGGATGCATGGCGTCTCGTGAAGCGTGAGAAGTGAAACGGAATCCGCGCTCGCACGGCGTTGGTGCCGGCCGGATACCGCCGGGCCGGCACCACCCAAACACCCGCCGGCCACGGAGAACGCCTCACGAGGTACCTTCTATAAGATCACTCCCGCTTCCTGCCCGCGCTTGCTGCCGCAGGCCAGCCTCCAGGGGGGTGGTGACACCAGTATGCCCGAACCCGCCCGAGCCGCGCTCCGTGGCCGGGAGATCCTGGACCGGCTCCCAGGCAATCCGCGCGACGGGCGCCAGCACCATCTGCGCGATCCGGTCGCCCCGGCGCAGGGTGAACGCCTCCTGCCCGAGGTTGACCAGGATGACGCAGATCTCGCCCCGGTAGTCCGCGTCGATCGTTCCAGGCGAGTTGAGGCAGGTGATGCCGTGGCGGATCGCCAGTCCGCTGCGCGGGCGGATCTGGATCTCGTATCCCGGGGGGATGGCAACGGCGATGCCGGTCGGCACGAGGGCGCGCTCGCCTGGCGCCAGGCGCAGCTCGCCCTCAATCGCCGCCAGAAGATCGGCACCAGCCGAGTGCTCCGTGGCGTAGTCCGGAAGCGGCAGGCCCTCCCCGTGCGGCAAGAGAAGCACAGGGACCCGGATCATGCCCGCTCGATCTTCACGCGCTCGCCACTGCGCACTTTCTTGAAGACCTTGGGATCGCCCGTGACCTTGCCGAAGACGCCGACGGCGCTGGCCGGGCGGATCTCTTTGCCTCGGCTCATCGGCGTGGGCCCGAAGAAAATGCAAAACGCGCTGCCGGGAGGCCAGTAGCCCAGATCGCCCAGGTCGACCACTTCCTGGCCATCCTGCACGTCGACATGCACCGGGATCGAGAAGTAGATCTCATCCCCCCAGGTGCTGGCCGCGGCATCCAGGGGCAGGGCGTCCCAGATGGCATCCGCGGTGGGGTTGTCCAGCAGAGTCGCGCGCGCGCTGACGGCGCCCGCGGTGATCACGATCTCTCGTGCCATTGTTCCCTCCGGGCCCATTCTACCCCGAGGAGCTAGCGCGTGTCAAGCAGGCGGTGCAACACACGTGGGGCCGGCGTGCATCGATACCGCGGATGGGCCGAGCCGGGCTGGCAGGGCGAACAGTGAACATTCGCCCTGTTCCGGCATTCCCCCGGATCTCGCGCCCCGTCCGGGGGCAACCGCGCCCCCCGCGCGGTAGCGCCCCTTCCCTGGGGCCAGCGAGGGGCTGGCAGGTAGGCAATGGGCCGGGGGGGGTTAGGCGCCGGACGCGCCAGCGCCGGTAGTTCGGACTCATCCCAGAATCCAGGCGGCTACCACTGCTTGTAGTAGGGGGAATTGTTGCCGCCGTTCCACAGCACCTCTGGCTTGATCCACTTCGCGTGCCCGTCGGCGAAGGCGACGTTCACGCCGTCCGAGTGCCGGCCATACGGGGCGTTCACCCCCCACTGAATGCCGGCAGCGCCCGTGCCAGGCGTCTTGCAGAAGTTCGCGCCCCAGTTGCCCGTGCCCCCACTGGGCGAGTAGTACGTCCCGCCGCCAAACTGGTCGTCGCCCAACACTACCAGATCCGAGGGCTGCTCTACCCGTGAAAGGGTCACGGTGTAGGTCAGGTTCAGATTGTAGCCATAGCCGAGCGCGTTCAACCCTCGCGTGGGGCATCGGAAGAGGTTGGTGTTCTTCACGTATGGCTCCAGGAAGTAGGTGGGCTGCGAGCTGACGGGACACCAGCGCACACCCATCGCGTCGATTGTGCCGTGGAAGCGCGGGAAGAAGGTCTCGTCATAGTCCTGCAGGTACATGGTGACGCCGACCGCCAGTTGCTTCACATTGGACATGCACGACGCCTTGCGCGCGTTCTCGCGGGCACGCGCGAACACCGGAAAGAGGATCGCTGCCAGGATGGCGATAATCGCGATGACGACGAGCAGCTCGATCAACGTGAACCCGGATTGCCGCCTCATGGGAACTCTCCTTTCAGGGCGCCCCTTCACAAGCGACT
>ERZ795045.800-NODE-800-length-38376-cov-11.638292_pt1 | contig 38376 bp, 29 predicted proteins | sample MGYA00375129_ERZ795045 | MGnify/ENA primary metagenome ERZ795045 (study PRJEB30174, sample SAMN05720166) | activated sludge metagenome | isolation source: anaerobic digester from wastewater treatment plant | place: Japan | collected 2015-05-15 ...
TCATATTTTGCTCTATTTGTTTATATTTTCTAGCTTTTTGTGGGACAATCAAATTATAAATTAGATGAGTATTCAAATACTTTTACAAATGAAAAAATTTCAACAATGGAATTCATAACAGAAATTTCTAATTATGTCTTTAATTGTAGTAGAATTAAATGCACCATCAACAATGGTAATACTGAAATTCATTTTTCTGGTACATTCATGTGTGCTCTTCTTGAGTCAAGTTTATTTAGGTATAAATTTAGAATTGAAGATTTTTATCAAAAGCAAAAACAAGATTAAGATTATTTAGTCATCTTTGAGGTGAGAGAATAAATGAACTGCAAAATCAGTATTGAAATAAACAAGGATAGTTTTTACATAAGTAAATATAAATCAATAACTGGAGAAATATATTTCAAAGTAGATGACAGGTTCTTTCCAGAAGAAGGCTGGAGTGACTTCCCTGTTGTGATATTAACTTGGTGGATAAAATCACTTTTACAGATTATTCAGGGAAAAGTTGGTATATCTCAAGAGTTTCTATTTATGGATGGCCCATTACTAATAAAAGGGAAAAAAGTTGATATAGATATTATGGAATTAGAGTTCATTCACAGAGAAGTATTACAGTTTACATCATACTGCTCTATCAGTAGCTTTAAATCATCAGTTGTTGAAGCTTCAAAAATAACATTAGAGTCTATGATAAAGAATGGATGGGAAACAAGTGATACAAAGGAACTAGAAAGCTTATATAAGAATTTAAAATAGCAATTTGATTTTAAGGCAGGTGAAACAATGAGAACACCAGATATTGAAGCTGTCATATCCTTTCTAAAAACAGAAGATGGTGGTAGAAGCAGACCATGCACTTCTGGCTACAGACCTGCTCATTTAATAAAGGATGATTATCTGACTACAGGCACACACAATTATTTTGGCAAAGATGAGGTTTTGCCTGGGGAAACTGTTACTGGTACTATAACTTTTATAACTCCTGAAGCATATCCTCAAAGTTTGTGGGAAGGAAAGGTTATCAATATTCAGGAAGGCAGCATGATAATTGGATATGCCAAAGTAACAAAGGTAATGAATGAGTTATTAAAATTTGAAGAATAATTAATGCTTTGCAAATTTTCAAATTGAATATATAATTACTTTCTTTCAAATAATAGTTTGGTGGTAAATAAAAATAATACTTTACTATAAAAAGCCAACAAACTATAAATTATGAAAGGAAGTGATGCCCACATGTCAACTAAAAAACAAGCCAATAGACTAATCCATGAGAAATCCCCATATCTATTACAACATGCTTATAACCCTGTAAACTGGTTTCCATGGAGTGATGAAGCCTTTGAAAAGGCCAAATCAGAAGATAAGCCTATCTTCCTGTCTATTGGCTATAGCTGACCTGTATTCAAAGAACTTGTCATTGGTGTCATGTAATGGAGAAGGAATCCTTCGAAGATGAAGAAGTTGCCGAAATTTTAAACAAAAACTTTGTTTCGATAAAAGTGGACAGAGAAGAACGCCCGGACATAGACAATATATACATGACTGCTTGTCAGGCACTGACAGGTCATGGAGGCTGGCCGCTGACAATTATTATGACTCACGACAAAAAGCCTTTTTTTGCCGGAACATACTTCCCGAAGAAAGACCGTATGGGGATGCCCGGGCTAATATCCATCCTTAACAGCGTACACGGCACCTGGGTAAATGAAAAAGATTCCCTCAATAAATTCAGTTCCCAGGTAGTCAATGCAATAAGTGAGTCATTTGATAATGATTCCTACAACTCAATTGACAAAATTACGGAAGACCTATTCGAAGAGGCTTTTTCACAGTTCAAATATGACTTTGACAATATTTACGGAGGCTTTGGAAGTGCACCTAAATTCCCCACTCCCCACAACTTGTATTTCCTCTTAAGATACTGGCATAAGACTAAAGAGGAGTACGCCCTTACCATGGTGGAGAAGACTCTTGATTGCATGTACAGCGGCGGAATATATGACCACATAGGCTTTGGATTCAGCCGTTATTCCACTGATAGAAAATGGCTGGTGCCCCATTTTGAAAAAATGCTGTACGATAACGCATTACTGGCTATAGCATACCTTGAAGCCTATCAGGTAACAAAAAAGCAAAAATACGCCGATATTGCAAAGCAGATTTTTTCTTATGTGCTAAGAGACATGACCTCACCGGAAGGTGGTTTCTATAGTGCTGAAGACGCAGATTCCGAAGGCGAGGAGGGAAAATTTTACATCTGGACCCCCGCTGAAATAAAAGAAGTATTGGGAGAAAGTGACGGTGAAAAGTTCTGCAAATATTACAACATTACGGAGGAAGGAAATTTTGAAGGTTTCAATATCCCAAACCTCATAAACAGCACAATACCTGACGAAGACAAAGATTTCGTCGAATCGTGCAGAAAAAAACTTTTTGAGCGCAGAGAAAAAAGAGTGCATCCCCACAAGGATGATAAAATCCTGACCGGCTGGAACGGTCTTATGATAGCTGCCATGGCAATTGGCGGAAGAGTTCTGGGCATTGAAAAATACACCCTTGCCGCCGAAAAAGCTACAGAATTCATATTCTCAAAACTCACAAGGCCCGAAAGAAGACTTCTGGCACGCTATAGGGACAATGAAGCTGCATTAGCTGCATATGTCGACGACTATGCATTCTTAATCTGGGGACTTATTGAGCTCTATGAGACAACCTACAGGCCACAGTATCTCAAAAAAGCCATAAAACTCAACAATGACCTCATCAAGTACTTTTGGGATAATGAAAAGGGCGGGCTTTTCTTATATGGCAACGACAGTGAGCAGCTTATTGCCAGGCCAAAGGAAATATACGACGGAGCAACTCCATCCGGCAATTCGGTCGCAACTTTAAACTTTTTAAGACTTGCCCGTTTGACCGGACAGCAAGACTTAGAGGAAAAAGCACAACGGATGTTTGACCTTTTCGCAAGAAAAGTCGAAAGCATGGCAAGAGGATATTCGTTCTTCCTGACAGCAATGCTTTTTTCACAATCTAAAACAAAAGAAGTTGTACTGGTAGGAAACAGTCACAAAGATACTGAAAACATGCTGAACATTCTCAGCGAAGACTTCCGGCCGTTTACAACATCTATTTTATACTCTGAACAACATAAGGATTTAAAAGAACTGGTGCCGTTTATCGACAATTACACTACCGTTGAAGGCAAACCCACAGCTTACATCTGCGAAAACTTTGTCTGTCACGAACCGATTGTTGACAGCAGCCAGTTCCGTGAAAGGTTAAATAATTAGCATTATAGCAAATATACAAGTACAAACTTTATAAACAAATAAAAATATTTTAAAAAAATTTTTATTATGACAATAAAAATCAAAAAATTTACGAATTACTATTATTGAAAAAACAACTTAATCATAACATGATAAGGTTGTTAAAAACTGCATATGCTAGCAACTGTAGATTTTAACCTACAGTTTATTTTACCACTTCTAGAAGTATCCCTCGCCCCAAGGGATACTTTCTCTATTTTATGACTTTATCAACGCTCTACCGGTATGATGTTTTCAACCATTAGGACATCCTCTTCTTTTGTAATGTCGGATATGGCCTTTTTCATGGAAAGCTCCTTGGCCTGGTGAGTTACAAATATAAGCGGAACAGCATCCTTTCCCCTGTCTTTCTGGATAACCGATGCTATGCTCACTCCATATTTGCCAAAGTATCCGGCAATTTTGGCAAGAACACCGGGTTTGTCCTTTACCGTAAGTCTGACAAAGAATTCGCTTTCCCAATCATCGTTGAATTTTATCTTCTCGGCAGAGTTTTCTTCGTCGTTGTAAAAATTGATATACCTATGCTTGTCCTTTTGATGGCATGCAGTAATTATATCCGATACAATTGCACTTCCCGTGGGAAGGTCGCCTGCTCCCCTTCCGTACAGCATTATGTTTCCCACTGCATCCCCTTTCAGGAACACTGCATTAAAGGAATGCCTCACAGCAGCCAAAGGGTGATCTATGGGTATGAATGTCGGATGTACCCTTACTTCTATGGTATTGCTGCGCTTTTTTGCAATAGCAAGAAGACGGATTGCAAATCCCAGCTCCCTGCCGTATTCGATATCTTCTATGGTAATCTTGGTAATGCCTTCCCTGTAAATTTTGTCAACATCCACTTTCTTATGAAATGCCATGGAAGATAGTATGGAAATTTTATACATAGCATCATAACCTTCTATGTCGGCTGTGGGATCCGGTTCTGCAAAGCCCAGCTTCTGTGCCTCTTTAAGTACATCTGTGAAATCTCTGCCCTCTTCGGACATTTTTGTCAATATATAGTTGGTGGTACCATTAATTATCCCCATAATCTCACCAACTTTGTTGGCCTGAAGCGACTCTGCAAGAATCTTGATAACCGGAATACCTCCTGCCACACTTGCTTCATAATACAGGCCCACTCCGTTTTCTTTTGCAACCGTTTGCAGCTCCATGCCATGCTTTGCGATAAGCTCCTTGTTTGCGGTAACAACAGTCTTCTTATTCATAAGGCAGGACATAACATAATCCCTTGCGGGCTCAACACCACCCATGAACTCTGCAACAATAGAGATTTCGGGGTCATTGGCAATTTCTTCGAATTTATCCGTAAGGATTGAATCCTCAACTTCCGCATCCCTTTTCTTACTGACATCCCTTACAAGAATTTTTGCTACTTTCAGCCGGATTCCTTCACTTAAAAAAATATCGTTTCCGTTATTGCGAATAATTTTATAAGCACCGGTTCCGACATTTCCAAAACCGAGAAAACCAATTTTTACTTCTTCCATATCCAATCTCCTCCGAAAATCATTATACCAATTTGATTACTTTGATTATACCAATAAAGATTATATCAATAAACCCTTCCGTTTCAAGCCCCATGTCCGTTCCAGAACTTCTTTATACATTCTGATATATTTTTCCCCGTTACTCTGATATAAGGAAACCATTCATTAGGAAAAAGTGCAAGATAACCGGGAGTTGTAAACCTGTCATCGACTAAAAGTATGACTCCTTTGTCATCTTCCGACCTTATAACCCTTCCTGCTGCCTGCATAACCTTGTTCATCCCCGGATACATATAAGAGTATTCAAACCCAAGCCGGTTTTTATTCCGGTAATAATCCTTTATAATATTCCTTTCATTGCATATCTGAGGAAGACCCACACCTACAATAATTGCTCCTATCAGCCTGTCGTCTTTAAGGTCAATCCCTTCGGAAAAAATTCCTCCCAATACGCAAAAACCCAGTACCGTCTCTTTGGGGTCCGCCTTAAAATTTTCGAGAAAATCCTCCCTTTCCTTTTCCGTCATGGAACCTGACTGAACATAAAGCTTTATATCGCTACATTCCTTTTCAACCAATTCGTAAACCATGTTCATATACTGATAAGACGGAAAAAAAGCAATGTAATTTCCCTTTTTGGCCCACACGACGGATTTGATACACTCCACAACCTCATTACAACTTTTATCCCTGTCCTGATAGCGGGTGGATATCCTGTCGGCTATCATAAAACACCTGTTATTCACCTCAAAAGGTGAATCCAAATACATCGTATAGTCATCCGGCCCGCCCCCCAATATTTCCTTGAAATAATCCAAAGGCAGCAGCGTAGCTGAAAAGAAAACTGCAGCTTTTCCCCTTTTTAGAGCTTCGCTTAATAGGTGGGAAGGGTCGATACAAAAAAGCTTTATTCTAACATCATTATCCGCTTTCTCTACAAAAGTAACATACCTGTCATCATAAAACTCGGATATCTTAAGATACATAAGGGCATCAAAATAAAGCTGAAGGAGGTCTTCATTTTCAACTCCTTTTTTCGCACTGTCCGCCAAGTATTCTTCACATTCGCCGATAAGTTTTCTCAAAAGCAGGTATATTTCACTTTGCTCTTCTTTACTTACAAAATAATCATTATCGCCGCATAGCTTTTTCATGCCCAGCATAAATGTGTTGAGCTTTTGCAGTATATTGGATATTTTCGGGTTTTCCTCTTTCATTTCCTTCTTTAGCTCAAGAAAGTCCTTTTTAGATAGCTGTGCCGAAAACATTTCCCTTGCCCTGTCCACAAGGTTGTGAGCCTCATCCACCAGAAAAATGTAGTCCCCGCCCGTATCGGAGAAAAACCTCTTTAAGTACACCCTCGGGTCAAAGACATAATTGTAGTCACAAATTATTGCATCGGCCCAAAGGGTAAGGTCCAGCGCAAACTCAAAGGGACAAACTTTGTGGGCCTTTGCGTACTCCTCTATGACCTCCCTTTTGATTTCATCTTCTTTTTTAAGTATATCCATTATTGCTTCATTTACCCTGTCAAAATGCCCCTTGGCATACTCGCATTTCTCAGGCTTGCAAACGGATTTTTCCATGAAGCATATCTTTTCCTTTGCGGTAAGAGTTACTGTTTTACACAAAAGCCCCTTTTCCCTCATTTTGGCAAAGGCCTCTTTGGCAACACTCCCCGTTACAGTCTTTGCAGTAAGGTAAAATATTTTTGAGGCATGTCCTTCCCCCATGGCCTTTACTGCCGGAAACAGGGTTGAAATGGTCTTTCCGATGCCCGTAGGTGCCTTTACATAAAGCTTTTTACCCTCTGTAATGGTCTTGTAAACAGCCACTGCAAGCTTTCTTTGACCCTTTCTGTATTTTTCGAAAGGAAACTCAAGAGCCTTAATAGAGCTGTTCCTCTTAACCTCCCAATCATAAGAAAGCCTTGCCCATACATAGTATTTTTCAACAAGTTCGTTGAAAAACCGGCTTAGCTCTTCTATGCCAAACTCACTGACCAGGTATTTTATTTCTTCCGTATCCAAGTGGCAATAGGTAAGCCTAACTTTTATCCTGTCCAGATTTTCGTTTACTGCATAAATATATGCATAGCATTTGGCCTGTGCCCAGTGCAGAGAATTGTAGGATTCATCTATCAATTCCAAGGGTACGGTTGTTGATTTTATCTCGTCAATCGTAAAACAGCCATCCTCATTTATTATACCGTCCGCCCTTCCTTCAACCGTAAGAAAAAAGTCGTCAAACTCAACAGTGCTCTTTAAGAATACTTCCGCACTGTACTCTTTGCCCTGGGCCTTCTGTATTTTTTTATGAATTCTTGTCCCTTCAGCTGCCCTGCTGCTTCCGGTAAAGGAACTGTCAATATCACCGTACCTTAACACAAACTCAACCAGATTCCTTACCGATATCTTTACTTCCTTTTTATATTCACTCATCAGACTCAAACCTTTTCCATTATATGAGCTTAAGATTAGCTCTTTCTCCTGTAAACTTTATTTTTTTCATTATAGTCGACAAAATACTCATATCCGCCATTAAGAAGCATTCCTTCACTCTTACCCATCACCAAAAATCCACCGACATCCAAGGAGTTGTAAAAATGCCGAAGCACTTTTCTTTGTAAAGGAATATCAAAGTAAATCATTACGTTTCGGCAAAGAATCATCTGAAATTCATTCAGTATACCTTTTTCAATTACACTGTGCTGAAAAAACAAAATATTATCTTTAAATTCGTCTTTTACCTTTATATAGCTTCCGGTAATGTCAAAATAGTCGGTAAAGGCTTTTGTTCCGCCAGCTTTTTTATAATTGACAATATCGGTATCTATTGTGCTGGCAGAATACAAACCGTTCTTTGCCTCCTCAATTACATAGGGATTTATATCTGTGGCATAGATCTGCACCTTGTGAAGCATACCCAGTTCTTTTAGTATTATTGCCAGGGAATAAGGCTCCTTTCCGTTGGAACACCCTACACACCATATCTTAATATGGGAATAGGAATCCAGGCAAAGCAATACTCTTTCCTTTAGGAATGTAAAAACTTCAGGGTCCCTGAAAAAATTCGTAGTATTGATGGAAAAATCCAAAAAAAGCTGTTCAAATACGTCCTGATCGGTAAGAACCAGCTTTCTGAATTCTTCAAAGCATGTCATGCAATATCTTAGCATTGATATTTTTATTCGTCTTATTATACTATCCTTCCGATACTCTGTAAAGTCAAATCCATACTTATCGTAAATATCCCTAAGGAATTCTTCCACTTTTTCCGGTTCAAAAGACCTGGAGCTTAGCTTTTCACTAATCTCACACCTTTTATTTAATATGGATTTTTTCTTTACTAAAAAACACTTTATACCAAGGGACAAGAAATACGAATATAGATACGATTTAAGCACAAACACCTTGCATTTACTATTTTCCTGCAGCTTTATAATTTTTTCAACTACTTCGGGTGTGACAATATTCGCATCTAAAAATGTAATATGTATCTCACATCCACAGTTTTCACCGATACACTCCAACAGCCTGTCAGCTTCGGCCTTTGAATCCAATTCCCCCATAACCGAAATATGCATTATGCGTCCGTTTCTAGCTCTATGAATTTTCAAGCAACTGCACCCCAAACCCCAAAAAATTTAGATTATATAAAAAGTTAAAATGTTTATTTAATTCTCTTTTGCTATCCAAGCTTTTATCAAGCGTATCAACACGTCATAATCCACGGGTTTTGAAATATAATCGTCCGCCCCGGCCTGAATGCACTTTTCCCTGTCAGCTTTAAGGGATTTTGCCGTAACTGCAATAATAGGAATATCCTTAAGCTCTTTGTCCTCCCTTATCGCTCTGATGGTCTCATATCCGTCCATTACCGGCATCATGATATCCATCAGAATTAAATCCACTTTGTTGGTTCTAAGCAGTTCAAGAGCCACTTTGCCGTTTTCCGCAGCTGTGATATTGGCTCCATAATCTTCAAGGGCCGACGCCAAAACAAAAACATTTCTGTGGTCATCATCAACAATCATAATGTTTTTTCCCGTAAGACTCAATGCATACTCTTTCTTCACTTTCGAAAACAGATAGCAGCTATTGTCCGCATTTTCCTTAATCCTCTTAAGAAAGACAGTCAGCTCCTCTTGAAGCCTTTCCTTTGAATCTGCCGTTTTGACAATTATTTTATCCGCATACCTTCTTAATTCCTCTTGCTGTTCTTGCGAAAGGTCTTTTTCCGTATAAACAATCAACGGAATATCTATATTTTGCTCGCACATATACCTGCAAATATTTATCCCGACCCCATCATTCAATTCCATATTCAAAATCACAGCATCGTATATTTCCTTTCCAAACTCAAATTTTGCGTGATTGTCTAAAGATACCACCTTTATTGTGATATTTTGCTCTTCAAAGAGTTTCTTTATTGTGTTCTGCCAGACTGTATCACCTCCAACAATCAGAACCTCTCTGGGATTTTTGTCCGAGTAGTTTAATAAATATGCCATTATTTGAAAAACATCATCTTCATCAAGGGCAGAAATTACATATACGGGTATTTTTCCAAGCTCCACAGTGCTTTTAAGCTCCCTCAAAACTTCAACTCCACACATGTCGGGAAGCATAATATCCAGAAGTATCCCATCCACCTTGGTGCTTCTAGCTATCTCCAAGCCTTCTTTTCCGCTTTCTGCAATAATGGTGTCAAATCCCAGTCTTTCATTTATGCCTTTTATGTACTTTGCAAAATCTTCATTGTCTTCAACAACCAGTATTACCTTGCCGTTCTTTGGCGTATTTGAAATCTTATTGCTTGAGTCTTTCTTTAATACTGCGTCAGCCCTGTTATTATTTTTTTTAACAACACCGGGCAGTTTAAGGTAAAATGTGCTTCCCTCTCCCACATTGCTAATGACTTCTATTTCACCTTTCATAAGGGAAGCAAGCTTTTTCGATATAGACAGCCCAAGCCCTGTCCCTCCATACTTCCTTGATATTGTTCCGTCCACCTGTCTAAACTCCTGGAATATAACAGAAATGTGCTCTTGGGAAATGCCAATTCCAGTGTCGGTTACCGAAAATACAGCATCGTCCTCTCTATTCTCATCCACTGCTGCTTTTAAAATTATGGAACCCTCCGAGGTAAATTTAAACGCATTGGAAAGAAAATTTCTCAGTATTTGTGAAATTTTATCCCTGTCCCCAACCAGCATGGAGTTTATTGAATCCTCTACGACAAAAGTAATGTTTTTCTCTTTTGCCGAGCTTTCGAACATTTGTCTTAGGTCCTCCATCAGCTCGCCGGAATGGAAAGTATAAATATTTAAATTCATTTTTCCCGATTCAACTTTTGAGAGGTCCAGAACATCATTAATCAATCTCAAAAGCTCCCGACCCGCCTTGTTAATTACTTCGACCTTTTCCATATCCTTTTCGTTAAGCTCACCTATCTTCTTACGCCCAAGCATTTTGGAAAGGAGGATAATTGAGTTTAGAGGAGTCCTGAGCTCATGGGACATATTGGCAAGAAATTCCGTTCTGTATTTATTGACCTTTTCCAGCTCCTCGGTTCTCAATCTTAGCTCCATGGTTGTCTTTTCAAGGTCCTCATTCTTGCTGTTTAATAGTCTTGTCTGTTCCTCAAGAAGCTGTTGCTGTTCCTCAAGCTGGGAATTGGTCTGCTGCAATTCCTCGCTTTGCTGCTGAAGCTTCTGTTGCTGGTGTTCAAGCTGGATATTGTTTTGTTGAAGCTCCTCGGTCTGCTTTTGGAGAAGGATTTGCTGCTCTTCCAATACTCTGTTGGCTTCCTCCAGCTCAGTTGCTTTTCTTCCTGCTTCTTGTTTTGCAGCCTCTGTGATTTTCAAGAGGTTTACAATCCTGTTGTGTTGCACTGCAGTATACAGGTATGTAGATATAATTTTGGCAGCCTCATTCATTAATTCCTGTTTTAATTCCACAAAAGGTTCAAAGGAAGACAGCTCCAGAACACCGTAAAGATGACCTTGATATAAAAGCGGCACGGCATAAACATTAAGAGGTGCTTCACTTAAAGTACCTGTGGTAATCTGAGCCTCCTGTCTTTGGATATTTTTCAAAAGAATCGGCTTTCTCTCTAGCGCCACCTGTCCTATGATTCCTTCTCCCAACTTATACTGATTTGACAGTCGGTCTCTTTCGGTAAAAGCATAGGATGAATTCAAATACAGCTTTTTGTCCTCATCATTATAAAGATAAAGTACTCCGTTTCCGGCATCCATAATTCTTGCAAGGAAAGTTACTGCTTTATCTGTAATTTCACTAAGGTCGAATTTGCCGGCAAGTTCCTCATTTAGCGAACTACAGCTATCTTTTATCCAAAATTGCTCCTTTAGGTTTCTTACAAGTTTGTTGTAGTAATTGGCCATATTAACCAATTCATTTTTACCCGTAAGATCTGCCTCAATTAGCTCTCTGGTATTTGCACTGGTTTTCATTACATACTGCAAATACGAAATTGGCCATATTATGCTCCTTATCACAATGGTAAACAGAACGACTGAAATAAACACTATTATTCCAGTCCAAAAGAATATACTGTTTTTGTGGTATGACTGTATTTGTGAGGAACGGTTTATAAGACTCAGTGCCGCATCTTCTTCAATTCTATCCAGAATATTTAAACGTTTTTCCAATTCTTCGACATATTCATTGTTTTTGGCAGTAAGCTGAGGTATCTCTCCTATGTGCTTGCTTTCCCGAACCATTGCCACAATGTCCGCGCGGATCTTTCTCCACTCATCAAATATTACCGCCGCTTCGTTTATAAGCTGCTTTATTTCTGCATTATCCCTTGAATTGGCCCGTATAATTTCAAAGTTTTGCAAAACTTCTTCGTCATATTCTTTAATTTTGTCCGATTCATAATAGGCATTATCTACATTTTCAAGAAGCAAAAGCTCTCTTATGCCCCTCTGTATTTTCATTATTGCAACTCTTGCTTCCCTAGCGGCATTTGATGCGCTCAGTGATTGGGTGTAAATATCTTCGGATACTTGTCCGATTTCACTTACATTCCTGAACGCAACTACTGCAAAAACAACAAACAGTATAAGCCAAACTGCAAACAATCCCCACATTCTGTGCTGAATTCTTATATTTTTCAACAGCTTCATCAATAATACCTCCCCCAAAATCTTTCCGGCGCTTGCCAATACACGTCCTAATAGTAAATATCAGAAAATTCTATATGTACATTGTGATGCATCTTATCACTTTTTTCTTTTCTTTTCAGCACATCTGTTGAAGGATTTTGTGCATTTTCCAGGTTTGCAGGAAGCTCAACCGTAAATTCGCTTCCCTTATTATACTCGCTTTTTACACTAATGCTTCCGCCATGGAGCTCCACTAAAGACTTGACAAGACTTAAACCTATGCCGCTGCCCTCATTTTTCCTGGTCAAAAGATTGTCCACCTGCTTGAACCTTTCAAAAATCACTCCCAGTTTATCCTCTTTGATTCCTATTCCCGTATCTTTCACACTTATTGCAATAGTCTTGCCCAAGTCCTTTATCTCAACGTTTATAGCTCCTCCCCGGGGTGTAAACTTTATCGCATTAGACAAAAGATTTAATATTATTCGTTCTATTGCATTCTGGTCGCATAAAACGAACTTTTCTTCCACATCAGTGTCAAATATGAGGGATACCCCTTTATTTCTTGCATATTCCACAACCGATAAAGAAATATTTTCAACTATCTCAACTATATTGCAACGGAACATCTTCAGCTCAAAATAACCCGAATCTATCTTGGTAATGTCAATCAGATTGTTGACAAGCCTTAGCAAACGATAGCAATTTTGCTGCTGCATCGCAATCTTGCTGCGAATCTTTTCCCTGTCCAGCTCCTGGCCGTCATTCAAGTATGAATTGATAATTTGCGTTGTACTGTACAATATATTAAGTGGAGTCCTAAGCTCATGGGATATATTTGCAAGAAAAATACTCTTTGCCTCGTTTGCCGCCTCCGCCGCCTCCTTCGCAGCCCTTAGCTCCTCTGTCTGCTCCCTTACTCTTTTTTCAAGAATTATATTCATTGTCCTTTCTTTTTCTATCAGTTTCAGGTAAACATTAATTCTGTTAATAAGCTGATATTCGTCAATGGGTTTTGTCAAATAATCCACAGCACCGATTTCAAAGCCCCGTCTTTGAAACTCATCACCGATACAGGATGCTGTTAAAAAAACTATGGGTATGCTGCTTGTCCTTTTTCTTTTCTTTATTAATGAAGCCAGCTCAAAGCCATCCATTCCCTCCATTTGAATATCCAGTATAATAAGATCCACTCTTTCTTTAAATAGAATTTTTAACGCCTTTTCTCCAGAATCTGCTTCTTTTACATCTGCATTAATATGTTCTTCGATAAGAGCTTTCAAAGAAAATAAATTATTCTCGTTGTCATCTACAATCAGAATTGTGTACACAGGCTCCTGCATTATTATCCCCCTTCAAGATAAACCAAATGTTGTTCTTTCTTCAAAGCCTTTAATACTCAACATCATATAGAAAAAGCCCGTTCGATGGTGCCGTATATCCGGCAAGACTTCTATCTTTGCCCTTTAGTATGTTTTCCATGGAATCAGGGCTTATCTTTCCAAGTCCCACTTCTATCAATGTTCCCGCCATTATCCTAACCATGTTGTACAGGAAACCGTTTCCATAAAACATTATATCAATTATTTTGTCCTTTTTGTCTATATCTATTGAATAAACCTTTTTAACCTTGGACTTCTTTTTACTCTTTAAAGACGTAAAGCTCGTATAGTCATGCTCTCCCACAAGATATCGGGCCGCCGCCTGCATTAAATCAATATCCAAAGCTTCAGGTATATGACAGGTATATTTTCTGTAAAACGGGTTGTGGAGTCTCTCATTCCATATCCTATAAAGATATTTTTTAGCTTTTGCATTATACCTTGAGTGAAACTTCTCGTCCACTTCCTGCATATCCAAAACTACAATATCTTCGGGAAGATATCTGTAGCAGTAATCGAGCATGGCATTAAGAGGCATATTGCTTTGAGTGTGGAAATTGGCCACCTGCTTTATGGCATGCACCCCTGCATCGGTCCTTCCGGAGCCAATAACTTCTATGTCCTCCCCTGTCATTACCCCTAAAACATTTTCAATTTTGCCCTGAATAGTCTTGTCAGAGTCTCCTAACCTCTGCCATCCCAAATATCTGCTTCCATCGTATTGTATTGTCATTTTTACATTTCTCATAAACCGGTACCCCATATATACAAAAGTATATCCAACATTATATATAATGCAATAAAATAACCCGGTATGGCTTTAATATACCGTACCGGGTTAACGAACCAATAATATACAATATTATTTATGCCATACCTTCAAAAGTCTTCCTGATTTCTTTAAGGAAATCCTCAGTATTTACTATCTTCTTTTCCGGAACTTCCGAAAGCGCTGCAAGGTCCTTTGTCATTGTACCGTTTTCAATTGTCCGGATAGAAGCTTCTTCCAGCTTGGTTGCAAAATCAACAAGCTCTTTTATGCCATCCAGCTCTCCGCGTTTCTTTAATGCACCTGTCCATGCAAATATGGTTGCCATGGAGTTGGTGGATGTTTCTTCTCCCTTAAGATGCTTGTAATAGTGTCTTGTAACGGTTCCGTGAGCTGCTTCAAACTCATATTTTCCGTCAGGTGAAACCAATACGGATGTCATCATGGCAAGACTTCCGAAGGCAGAAGCCACCATATCGGACATTACATCACCGTCATAGTTCTTGCAAGCCCAAACCATGCCGCCTTCCGACCTTATAATACGTGCTACCACATCGTCTATCAATGTGTAGAAATACTCCAAATTTTTAGCCTCAAATTTTTCCTTGTATTCGGTATCGTAGATTTCCTGGAATATATCTTTAAATCTGTGGTCATATGTTTTGGAAATAGTGTCCTTGGTTGAAAACCAGAGATCCTGGTTCATGTCAAGGGCATAGTTAAAGCAAGCCCTTGCAAAGCTTCTAATGGACTTGTCGGTATTGTGCATACCCATTATCACACCGGGGCCGTCAAACTCATGAATGGTCTGTCTTGAAACCTCTCCGTTTTCGGATGTGAATACAAGCTCAGCCTTTCCTGCCGACGGAACATAATATTCCACATTCTTATACACATCGCCATAAGCATGTCTCGCAATGGAAATCGGCTTTTTCCATCCCTTAACAAAAGGCTTTATGCTGTCTACAACTATCGGCGAACGGAAAACAGTACCGTCAAGAATTGCCCTGATTGTACCGTTAGGACTCTTCCACATCTTTTTCAAGTTGTATTCCTCAACCCTCTGAGCATTAGGAGTAATAGTGGCACATTTAACTCCCACGCCGTATTTCTGAATAGCTTTTGCAGCATCAATTGTAACCTGGTCATCAGTCTTGTCCCTGTATTCAAGCCCCAAATCATAGTATTCGGTATTGAGCTCTATGTATGGCTCTAAAAGATGCTCTTTTATCATTTTCCATATAATTCGGGTCATTTCGTCTCCGTCCATCTCGACCAAAGGTACTTTCATTTTTATTTTGCTCATAGTTCCTCTTCTCCTTCTATTTGGAATATTTAAATGGTTTTTAAATCATTGTTACGAATTTATCAAAGTCTCCTATTTATTTTAAATTAAAATCATGCTATTATCAAGGTAGTTTTGGAGAATAATGTACAATATTTGCATTTACCTTTTCGTTTAAGTACCCAAAAAAAGCAATGAATATCATGAAAGTTTAGCCTCTCCAAGATATTCATTGCATATAATAAGTTGGTCTTCTGCTTAATAAATCAACTATTTTTTAGCTTCTTCAATGCCTTGCTAATATCTTTTTCAAGCGTTTTAGCATCCAAACCGTCATATTTTGCCGTAAGCATATTATCTGAAAGGGATAAAAGCTTGTTATCTTCATCTACTTCAAATAAGCCGTCTTCAAAATCCACAGACGAATATACATTTTCTTTGTCAGGGTGTTTACGTAAAATAAATATCATTTTCCGGCCTTTTCTAACTTTCGTTTCACCATTATCACTTCCGGCTGAACCAAACTGATGAAGCTCTATTGTATCCGTATCCACATCGCCATACAGTACCCTGTTCACTTTGATTTGCGAACTAGTCACATTATATGCCGGTGCACTTTTACCGGGAAACATTTTTTCGAGCTTTTCCTCTGCTGCTTCATCGCCCAATGAAAAGTATTCCGTTTTAGTTGTACCGTCTGAAACCACTTCGCCCTCAATTATAAGATCTGCTTGCTCCAATAATACCTCCATTGTTTCGGCACGATACCTGCATAAAAAATCATTTTTCAACGAACCAACAACTTTGCCGGATAGATCCGGATTATCATTGTATTTGACAGGGGTATCATAAAAAGCAAAAATACTGCTTGCCGATATAACTGTTAAAACAAATAAAAATATTGACACTATCACCTTTTTCACTTATTATCACCCTTTATCAATTATCAAATACTGTCCGGAACTGTCCATCATTCTATACAACCACAATATGGATAACTTATTAATATAATACAAATAAAATTTATCAATGTCAATGTTTCCGGCAAATCTTCGTCGGCATTATTGATTATTTGAATTAAACAGGCTTACATTAAATTACTCATTTAAACTTTCATTTCCTTCCAGCCAATCAATAAACTGCCTTGCAGTCCTTGCAGAACGTCCGTTGTACATAAGCTCCCATTTCATTGCCTCTCTTTGAAGTGTGTCTTTATCGATGTTTATACCTCTTTTAGCCGCAAGGCCTTCGACAATCTGTAAAAATCCTTTTTTATCCGGCGATGTAAAAACAACTGTTATTCCGAACCTTTCCGAAAGAGAAAGCTTTTCCTGCAATGTATCCTGAGCTCTGACCTCATCATCTGGATCAACGGATTTTAAACCAGCTCTGTCGCTAAATTTCTCTTTTATAAGATGGCGTCTGTTGGAAGTGGCATATATAAGTACATTATCCGGTCTGTTTTCCACTCCCCCTTCAAGTACTGATTTTAAAACCGTATAGCTCTCCTCACTGTCTTCAAAAGCCAAATCGTCAATAAAAATAATGAATCTGCACTTTCTTCCCTTAATCAATCTTAATACCGCCGGAAAATCTACAAGATATTTTCTCGGTATCTCAATGATTCTAAGTCCCTGTTCCTTATATTCGTTTGCAATAGCTTTTACGGTTGAAGATTTTCCCGTTCCCCTGTCTCCATAAAGCAAAACATTGTTTGCAGGCAGTCCCCTGACAAACTTTTCTGTGTTTTCAACTACTTCAAGGCGCTCCCGCTCATATCCGATAAAATCGGACAAACGAATCGGGTCGGGAGATTCTATACCTCTAAGACGCATTTGTGCTTCTCCCGGTTCCCACACAAAAGCATGATATCGTGCAAAAATTCCCGAGCCGTTGGTAAAATAAAAATCAGAAAGGTGCTTTATCCATTCTCCCCACCTACCCTTTGTGGCAAGAATATCAATCATCTTCTCGCAGCTATGGGTAAATCCACTTTTTCTCTCATTGTGTTTATTATCAAATTCCCACTCGGGAAGGCTATTTATAAACCTCTTCTCAATCTCACATGTGCAGATATTCTCCAATGCATATTCTTTAAGCGCATGGGATGTAATACAGGATATGTCATAAAGCCTGTCCAAATCCTTTGAAGCCGCATCAACCAGTATTTTATCAATATTATCGAAGGGCGTCTTCTCCGCCTGCCGCGAAAAAGGGTTTTCATCAAAAAGTATCAGCTTAATAATATGCTCTTTTAAAGACTGTACTGAATCTGCGTTTGCCAGTTCAAAGAAAAATTCATTATACTTTCTTATAAATTCATGAGCATCAAGCCCTCTCCTATAAACCACTACTCCAAGCTCGTATAATTTTTTCAATACACTGTCATTAACAAGATTTTTATATACACACAATGAATCAAAGCCAAGCATTAATTCATTGACATCAAAAGCACTCATACAATCCCTCCGTATCCTCAATTACATTTATCTTTTAAGTATATACTTTACCGGTATTTGCCGCAATAAACCTCTTAAAATCAACATTACAATTTTATCAAGGGGATTAATCTTTGTAAACAAAACACTCAAAAATTAAGCATTGTGTTAATTATTTAAATAGAATGGTATACTATTTAGTATAAAAATCGATGGGAGGGTACAAGAGATGAATTATAGAAAAATGGGCCGCACCGGACTTAACATCAGTGAAATCAGCTTGGGAAGCTGGTTGACATACGGTAATTCCACCGATAAAGAAACGGCTGTAAAAGTCATAGACAAAGCTTATTCTCTCGGAATCAATTACTTTGACACCGCCAATGTATATGCCAATGGCAAGGCAGAAGTAATTGTGGGAGAAGCTTTAAAAAAATATCCCCGTGAATCTTACGTACTGGCTACCAAGGCATTCTGGCCGATGGGCACAGGGCCCAACGATAAGGGTCTTTCCAGAAAACATGTTTTTGAGCAGGTTCATGCAAGCTTGAGAAGGCTTAACGTTGACTATGTAGATATTTTTTACTGTCACAGATATGATCCCGAAACTCCCCTTGACGAAACCCTAAGAACTATAGACGACCTTTTGCGCCAAGGCAAAATTCTTTACGTCGGAGTAAGCGAGTGGACTGCAACACAAATGGCCGAGGCTCTTCACATTGCCGACCGTTATCTTTTGGACCGGATAGTTGTAAACCAACCCCAATACAATATGTTTCACAGATATATAGAAAAAGAGATTATTCCTTTCGGTGAAAAGAACGGAATATCCCAGGTTGTCTTCTCACCCCTTGCCCAAGGAGTGCTTACCGGCAAGTACAAGCCCGGCGGCAACATTCCTTCGGACAGCCGTGCAGCCGACCCCAATTCCAATATGTTTATAGGGCAGTTCCTCAAAGAAGATAAATTGTTGAAGGTGGAAAAACTTAAGGCATTGGCGGATGAAATAGGCATTACCCTTTCACAGCTGGCTATTGCCTGGGTTTTGAGGCAGCCCAATGTTTCAAGCGCCTTGATTGGAGCAAGCAAGCCGGAGCAAGTCGAAGAAAATGTTAAAGCAGCGGGAATAAAGCTTTCCGATGAAATACTCGGTAAAATCGAAGCCATCCTAAGCTAAAACCAACATACATTGTCTTTTTATAGCCACCGGCATAATTAACAAGGGCTATCAGAAAACTCCAATAGCCCTTTCTTAGTATTTAATTTCTAAAGCAATTGAAGGCATAAAACCTTTAAACGCCTATTTTGCAACTAATTTTTTATATAATTCGAGGTATTCTTTAGCAGACTTTTCCCAGCTGAAATCGGAGCACATTCCTTTTTTCATCAGATAAGTCCATGTTGCCCTGTGATAGTAGAAATGAACGGCCTCTTTTATGGCATAGAGCATATCATGGGCATTATATCTTGAGAAAGTAAATCCATTTCCCTCATGGGTAATATCGTTGTAAGGAATTATGGTGTCTTTAAGTCCTCCCGTCTCCCTTACAATAGGTATTGTACCGTATCTTAGGCTGAACATTTGGCTAAGTCCGCAAGGCTCAAAAAGTGACGGCATCAGGAACATATCGGCACCTGCATATATCCTTTGGGCCAAAACCGCGTCATATTTCAGGTTTACTGAAATTTTTCCCGGGTACTTATCCTGATAATATTTAAACATCTGCTCATACCTGTATTCCCCTGCCCCAAGCAGCACAAATTGAATATCCATTCGTAAAATCTCATCCATTACGTAATCAATGAGGTCAAATCCCTTTTGGTCAACCAATCTTGATATAACACCTATCAGAGGAATATCAATTCTTTCCTGAAGTCCCAAGCTTTTTTGAAGCATTTGCTTGTTTGTGAGTTTTCCTTCTAGATTGTCGATTGAGTAGTTTGCAAAGAGCCTGTCATCAACGGCCGGATTGTTTCTTTCCATATCTATGCCGTTTAAAATGCCATAGAGGTCATTGGATCTTTTTTGCAGCAAATTGTTTAAATTCTCGCCGAAAAAGTCGGACTTTATTTCCTCTGCATAGGTTTTGCTCACTGTTGTAATTATATCCGAATAAGCGATACCTGCTTTTAGATAATTCACTTTGTCATAAAACTCTATTCCGTCAGCATGGAAATATTCCCAAGGCAGTCCCAGAACTTCTCCAAAAACCTCTTTCGGGAATACCCCTTGATATTTCAGGTTGTGAATTGTAAATACCGTCTTAATATCTTTATAAAACTCCGAACCCTTGTACCATGCATTAAGGAAAACACTTACCACACCGGTCTGCCAGTCATTGCAATGAATTATATCCGGCTTAAAACCTATCACAGGAAGTATCTCCAGCAATGCTTTGCAAAAGAATGCAAAACGTTCGGCTTCATCATAGTACCCATAATAACCGTCTCTTCCGAAATAATATTCATTATCAATAAAATAATATGTAACATTGTCCATTTCCAACTTCAAAATTCCGCAGTATTGCTGCCTCCATGATACATAAACACCAATTTCCCCAATCTTTTGCATTTTCTCAACATACTGAAAAGGTATATCCTTGTATTTGGGCATTACCACCCTTACATCATGCCCAAGGCTGCATAAAGCTTTCGGCAATGAAGCCGCCACATCCGCAAGTCCTCCGCTTTTTGCAAAAGGATCTACTTCCGAAGACGCAAAAAGAACTTTTGTTTTTTTCATAGCATCCTCCCGTAATGATTTAGTTTAATTGATGGTGCATAAAAAATTCTTTTTTTCTTTAAATATATTATAATATTTATCCATCGATATGATAAACGATACACATAATAGTCAATTACGTCAAAAAAATCGTCCCAAATTTGGTAAAAACGTCAAAGGAAATATCAATTATTACAACGATTATGTTGCCATATTAAACCAACTCCACGGTTCATTTCCGGGAGGCTCACATTTAAAAACCATCCCTTCTTTTAAAACCGGATGCACAAGGGTAATCTCATTTGACCACAAAGCTATTTGCTGTCCGGGTTTATTTACCCTCTGTCCGTATTTCTGGTCACCGTATAGCGGATGCCCGATGTTGGCAAATTGCACCCTGATCTGATGAGGACGCCCGGTGTGCAAATGGACCTTTATCAAACTGAAATTATTATGAGTCCTCAATACCTCATAATCCAAAACTGCCAGCTTACTGCCCGGCGTGCCTTCTTTGACTACACTCACCGTATTGTTTCCGGTATCTTTTAATAAATAATCTTCAAGCCTGTCTTCAGGCTTTCTCAAAATGCCGTGAACCACCGCCAGATATACTTTTTTGAATTGTCTTGTGCGCACCTGATCCGAAAGTCTTGATGCCGCCTTTGAGGTTTTGGCAAAAACCATTACTCCCCCCACCGGACGGTCAAGCCTGTGAACAAGTCCAAGATAGACATTGCCGGGTTTGTTGTATCTTTTCTTTATGTCTTCTTTTAAAAGGGTAAGCATGTCGCTGTCGTTGGACTCATCTTTCTGGGTTGGAATATTAACCGGTTTTTTTACTACCAGCAGATGATTGTCCTCAAAAATTATTTCAATCCCCTTATCTTCGCAGCAACTCATTTTTCCTGTGCCTCCCAACGCCCATAAATACCGCAGGGAAGGACAATACCCGAAGAAGAAGCAGGTATCCCGACCTCGCCGCAGCTGACTGTGCCTCCAAATCTTTTGCCGACTGTCATCTTAAGTATGTTACAGATAACCGTGGGTGAAAAACCTGTGGTATATGAGTTTATAAGGAAAAATAGAGGTTTGGGAGACAAAACATCAAGGCATTCCTCCACAAATCCGTAAAGTGCATCTTCTATCTTCCATATCTCTCCTCTAGGCCCTCTTCCGTAGGATGGAGGATCCATAATTATTGCATCGTACTGACGCCCTCTGCGCTTTTCCCTTTGCACAAATTTTATTACATCATCGGTAATAAATCTTACACTCCTGTCTGCCAATCCGGACAAGGCAAGGTTCTCTTTTGCCCACTGCACCATCCCCTTTGCAGCGTCAACGTGACACACCGAAGCGTTGGCATAGGCACAGGCAACAGTGGCACCTCCTGTATAGGCAAAAAGATTCAGTACGTTAATCTTTCTAGATGCAGAGCGTATCTTGTCAATCATCCACTTCCAGTTGACAGCCTGTTCCGGGAAAAGGCCCGTATGCTTAAAGCCTGTAGGCTCAATATAAAATGACAAATCTTGATAGGATATTTTCCACCTTTCGGGAAGCTTCTTTTTAAATTCCCATCTGCCGCCTCCGCTTTGACTTCTGTGGTAATGGGCATCCGCCTTTTTCCAAAGACCCTTTTCATCCTTGATGGGCCAAATAATTTGCGGATCGGGTCTTCTTAGTATATACTTGCCCCATCTTTCAAGCTTTTCTCCATTGCCCGTATCTATAAGTTCATAATCTTTCCAATCATCTGCCAGCAACATCATGCTAAAACCTCCATTTGTCAAGTTCAATCATATATATTTTGCCTCAATTTATATAAAATCCGTAAATAGAAACACTTGAAATATTATACCATACTGCCGGCTTTTTTAAATAAAAAACGTGAACTTAAGTAAAACCGTCCGCTAAATTTCAAACAGTAACAAATTGATTACGGCATGAATATTATATATTGACCCATAAACGAGGAGTATTAAAACTACCTCCAAGCATATTAATTACATCTTTATTTTGGTCTACAAAGATTATGGTTTTGGAATAATATTCCAAACTTATAATCTGTATAGTATCAGAAAGGAGGCTTTATCATGTCGGAAGGAAGAGGCTTTGGATTTTTCGGGGACAATAGTGAAATATTGTTCTTCATACTCGTATTTTTGCTTTTGTTCTTTAACGGAAACAATTACGGCTACAGAGAAGAGTAGTAATGAAAAGCTAAAGGAGCAGCTTCACCCCCGAAGCTGCTCCTTTGCAACTCGGAATTTTCCACACCCTGATATTATTAACATACCCTGTTGCGCTCTTTGCCCTGGGTAAAAGCCTCGATATTTAACGCTATTTCATCAACAAGCCTTTTTCTTGCTTCAATGCTTGCCCATGCAATATGAGGAGTTATAAAAAGTCTCTCACTGTTCTTTATACCAAGCAGAGGATTGTCACTATTTACAGGCTCGTTTTCCAAAACATCAAGAGCAGCTCCGCTTATCAAACCTTCATCCAAAGCCCTTGCCAAGTCATCCTCCTTGATAATTCCTCCCCGGCCAAGGTTTAATATTACGGCACTTCTCTTCATCAGCCGCAAACGGTTATAGTCAATCAAACCCTTTGTGCTGTTGTTTAACGGTGCATGAATGGATACAATGTCGGACTCCTTTAGCAAACTCTCCAGTTCAACCCTTTCATATTGTGAATTATTGTTTTTCCCGGAGGTTGAGTAGTAAACAACTTTGCATCCAAAAGCCTGGGCTGCATTGGCCACAGCTTTCCCGATAGCTCCTAATCCAATTATTCCCCATGTTTTATCGTAAAGCTCATGAAAGGGCCTTTCATGATGGGTAAAAATACTGCTCTTTGCATATTCTCCTGATTTTACATATTTATCGTAGTAATGAAGGCTTTCCATCAGATAAAACAACATGGCAAAAGTATGCTGCAAAACGCTCATTGTCGAATATCCTGCCACATTTGTTACAGCGATTTTTCTTTTTAACGCATAATCAAGATCAATGTTGTTGGTTCCTGTTGCAGCCACACAAATCAGTTTCAGTTTCGAAGCATCTTTAAGAGTTTCTTCTTTGAGCACAACCTTGTTTGTAATAACGACATCAACATCTTTAATTCTCTCAACTACTTCATCAGGCCTTGTTTCTGCATAAATCTCCACCGTACCGAATCTATCGAATACCGACAGCTGTGCATCCTCTCCCAAGGTTTTTGCATCCAAAACACATATCTTTAGCACTTCTTATCTCTCCCAACATCAAAATTTATAAATTATAAATACATTAGTACACATTTAAATTCCAGTAAACGTACAATGTTTATTATGATGTAGTATATCATTTTCCCAATTATTCGTAAAGAATACAGGATAAATAAAGAGTTTCACCCACTATTTACAAAATAGTATTATGTAATTATAATAGTATCATATTCTAAAAAAACAGACTAAAAAGAAGGAGACGAAAATGGAAATTAAATCATTGAAAAAGCTTAAATTATACGGATTCAACAATCTAACAAAGACCCTGAGTTTTAACATATATGACATTTGCTATGCCAAGACACCGGAGCATCGCAAGGGTTATATAGAGTATATAGACGAGCAGTACAATGCCGAAAGACTTACCAAAATATTAACTGACGTTTCATCTATAATTGGAGCAAATATATTAAACATCTCCAGCCAGGATTATGAACCTCAAGGGGCGAGCGTTACCATGCTCATTTCCGAAGGAAAGGTTAATTCTCCGTTGGAGGACGACTCTTCACATACCGAAAGTCCCGGGCCTCTGCCGGAGACTGTTCTTGCCCATTTGGACAAGAGTCACATAACGGTTCATACTTATCCGGAAAGTCATCCCGATGACGGCATAAGTACTTTCAGGGCGGACATAGACGTTTCCACTTGCGGAAAGATTTCGCCGCTTAAGGCATTGAACTATTTAATACATAGTTTTGATTCCGATATTATTACTATTGATTACAGGGTCAGGGGCTTTACAAGAGATGTTGAAGGTCGAAAACACTTTATCGACCATAAAATCAATTCAATACAAAACTATATATCCAACGATACAAAAGAAGCGTATCACATGATTGATGTTAATGTTTATCAGGATAACATCTTCCATACAAAAATGCTTATTAAGGATTTTGACTTGGACAACTACCTTTTCGGTATAACCAAAAAGGAGCTTTCGCCCACTGAAAAAAGAAAAATAAAACAAAAACTGAAAAAAGAAATGTATGAAATATTCTACGGTAAAAATATGCCCAAAATATAAAATCTAAAATCGCCATAAAAAAACCTTGATAATAACTTGATAATAAAAAGAAGTTACCCGAAACTACGGATAACTTCTTTTTATTATATTTTATTTATTATCCCATAATTACTTCAACCTTGTGAGTCTTTCCGTCATTAAATACCGGAAGAACAGTTCCGCTGATTTCATTTCCGTCAACGGTGATTTTAGCTACGCCTTTTGATACATGGTTCGGATTTTTTACTGTAATTTCATAAGTTGAACCTCTGAAATATCTTGTAACCTTGTATCCGTCCCACGCATTAGGAATACATGGGTCAATTCTCAATCCGTCATAGTCAGGTTTTACACCCAGTATCCACTGTGAAATTGCCACAAAGTTCCATGCAGCCGTACCGGTGAGCCATGAGTTCTTTGCTTCTCCGTGGCGTTTTGCATCCTTACCGGCAATCATCTGAGCATAAACATATGGCTCAAGCTTGTGGATATCGCTTATATCCTCAGTGTAAGCAGGAGCTATCTTTGAATAGTATTCAAAAGCCATATCTCCTCTTCCGACAACTGTTTCAGCGCAGATTATCCATGCGTTGTTGTGGCAGAAGATACCTGCATTTTCCTTATATCCTGCAGGATATGTTGAAATTTCACCATACTCAATATAGTATTTTGTAAATGCAGGATTTTGAAGCACAAGACCATATGGAGTGTCAAGATATTTCTTAACCGAATCCATAGCCTTTAATGCCTTGCCGTCTTCAAGACCGATTTCTGCCATTACGCAGAAGCCTTGAGACTCTATGAAAATCTTACCTTCTTCGTTTTCATTGCTTCCGACTTTTCTTCCGAAGTCATCGTAAGCTCTTAAGAACCATTCACCGTCATAACCGTGTTTGATGATGGTTTCCTTCATTGCATCAATGTGCTGCTGAGCTTTTTTAGCTTCTTCCTCAAGACCCATGTATTCGCAAAGCTTGACATAGTCTTTTCCGATGAATACAAACATACCGGCAATCATAACCGACTCTGCAACCTTGCCGTCTTTACTTGTTGTAGTCTGGAAGGACTCGTCCGGAACAGTGGAGAAGCAGTTTAAGTTGAGGCAGTCATTCCAGTCTGCTCTACCTATGAGCGGCAAACCATGAGGTCCAAGGTTGTTTACTACATGGTAGAAGGAACGGGTCAAGTGTTCAAACATAGTGTCGGCTTTAGCCGGGTCATTGTTGAACGGTACTTGCTCCTTCAATATTGAATAGTCTCCGGTTTCCTTAATATAAGCAGCAGTTGCAAGGATCAACCACAATGGGTCATCGTTGAAGTCTCCTCCAATTTCATTGTTACCTTTCTTGGTGAGAGGCTGATACTGATGGTATGCTCCACCGTCTTCTAGCTGAGTTGCTGCCAGGTCAAGCAGTCTTTCCCTTGCTCTTTCGGGTATCTGATGTACAAATCCCAGCAAGTCCTGGTTGGAATCTCTGAAGCCCATACCTCTTCCTATACCGGATTCAAAGTATGAAGCACTTCTTGACATATTGAATGTAACCATACACTGATACTGGTTCCATATATTAACCATACGGTTGAGTTTTTCGTCATGGCTTTCAAGAGAGTACTTGGAAAGAAGAGCATTCCAATAGTTTTTCAGTTCTTCAAACGCATTGTCAACTTTTGAAGAAGTGTTGAACTGCTCTATCATTTCATAAGCCTTTTTCTTGTTGATAACACCTTTTGACTCCCACTTTTCTTCATCTTTGTTTTCTACATAACCTAAGATAAATACAAAATCCTTTTGCTCTCCCGGATTTAATTCAACTTCTATGCTGTGGGATGCAACCGGTGCCCATCCGTCAGCAACGGAATTGTTTGACTTTCCGTTTACAACAGCCTGAGGAGCTTCAAATCCGTTATAGAGCCCAATAAAGCTGTCTCTGTCACTGTCAAAACCGCTGATCTCTGCGTTTACTGAATAGAATGCATAGTGGTTTCTACGCTCTTTGTACTCGGTCTTGTGATATATAACCGAACCTTCTATTTCAACTTCTCCTGTACTGAAGTTTCTCTGGAAGTTTGTCATGTCATCATAAGCATTCCACAAGCAGAACTCAACAAATGAGAAGAGAGTTATTTTCTTTTTCTCCTGTCCTTCATTCTTTAATACGAGCTTTTGAACTTCACCGTTGTAGCTTAACGGAACAAAGAAAGTAACTTCCGCTTTTACTCCGTTTCTCTTTCCTGTAATTTTTGTATACCCCAATCCATGTCTGCATTCATAGCTTTCAAGTTCCCTCTTTACCGGAGACCATCCCGGTGACCAGAAATCGCCGTTGTCATATATGTAGAAATAACGTCCTCCCATATCGATAGGAACATTGTTGTATCTGTATCTTGTTATACGTCTAAGTCTTGCATCTCTGTAAAAGCAATAACCGCCTGCAGTGTTGGAAATCAGTGAGAAGAAATTTTCAGTACCCAGGTAGTTTATCCAAGGATACGGTGTAGTAGGCACGTTAATAACGTACTCTTTGTTTACATCATCAAAAAAACCGAATTTCATCTTTAGTCCTCCTTAAAATTTTCGTTTATTAGTGTTTTATTTACTGTGCCAAGAAGCACCATGTTATACATCCATATCATGTATGTCTTATTATTAGCAAATGAGGTATACTTTCATAATGGAATTCTATGACTATATATTTAAATATGAAGCCACGCTCAATTAGATGCAAACAGCGTTACAGAAAGCATTTTCAACCTTCTCCTTTTGAACGCATGTTTACCAAAATATTATATCTACTTTACCATATTAATTCAAGTGGTCAATTTCATATTTTACCTCAAAAATATTTTTAATGCCCGTATCCTTGATAATTTGTCCAAAAATCTTCAGAAGCCAAAATAGTTATGATATAATAAATTTAAGGAGATTAAAGCGTTCCAAATTTTAAATTCAATGTTCTATTCTACCTGTAGCATTATGCACCAATTAGATGCTCCACTCTATATGCTAAAAAACCGGCGTCATATCTATTTATAAGCATGGAATGATTTTATTTTTAACCTTAAATAATAAACATTTTTTGAAAGGGGAAAAAGCATGAAAAAAACAGTAGTATTACTAATTGTTTTTACTTTCTTAATCACATCCTTATTTTCAATTTCAACCTCATCGGCAGCCGCAAGTCATGATTATTCCACCGCCTTGCGATACTCTATACTGTTTTTCGATGCCAACAAATGCGGCCCGGATGCAGCAGTTGACAATGTTTTTGATTGGAGAGGAGCATGCCACACAAGTGACGGAAGCGAGATAGGCTTGGACCTAACCGGTGGATATCATGATGCCGGAGACCATGTCAAATTCGGTTTGCCTCAAGCCTATACGGCAGCAGTGCTGGGTTGGTCACTTTACGAATACAAAAATGTGTTTGATGCAACAGGAAACACTCAAAAAATGCTCAGTACTCTCAAATACTTTACCGATTATCTTTTAAAGTGCCATCCTGACGCCAATACCTTCTACTATCAGGTTGGTGACGGTCAGGCAGACCATACATACTGGGGTGCACCGGAAGTTCAACCGGGCTCAAGACCTGTCCCCTATGTTGCCAATGCTTCAAACCCGGGTTCAGATGTATGCGGCTTGACATCAGCTGCTCTTACAATAATGTATCTGAATTACAAAGATATAGACTCAAGCTATGCCAATAAGTGCTTAAAGGCTGCAAAAGAGCTTTACAACATGGGAAAAACCAATCTGGGACACTATGCTGAAAATGCTTTTTACATTTCCCATTCTTATTGGGACGATCTGTCCTTTGCTGCTGCATGGCTTTATGCAGTTGAAAAAGACCCAAATTACTTAAAAGAAATCGACAGCTATCTTTCAAACAAAACCCTCTGGGGAGAAAGTCCTTTCAACAACAAGTGGACAATGTGCTGGGATGATATGTACATGGCTGTTTTCTGCAAGCTTGCAGAGTTGACAGGCGAGCAAAAATATATAGATGCCATGAACTTCAATCTCGATTACTGGATGAATACCCTTACCACAACACCCGGAGGTCTTAAATATCTTGACAGCTGGGGAGCATTAAGGTATGCTTCCGCCGAAGCTTTTATCGCCATGAGATATTATGAGCTTACCGGAAATGAAGCATTTAAATCCTTTGCAAAATCGCAAATAGATTACATTCTTGGCAGCAATCCTCTTAATATGTCCTATGTCATAGGTTATGGCTCCAAGTATCCGAAATGCCCTCATCATAGAGCAGCCAATGGCTACACATACGCAAACGGCGATAACGCAAAACCCGCAAAGAACCTGCTTTTGGGCGCTTTGGTCGGAGGTCCGAACATGTCCGACGGTTTTACCGATGATGTAAACTTGTATCAGCATACGGAAGTAGCCCTCGATTATAACGCCGCTTTTGTAGGTGCTCTTGCAGCCGTGAATAAATTCTCCGGCAATATCGTAATACCGACTTCCACTCCAACTTCCCCATCGCCGACACCTTCCACACCCGATTTAATATGGTGCGATGTTGGAGACTTAAACGCTGACGGCTCAGTAAACTCAGTAGACATTACCTATATGAAAAGATATCTTTTGCGTGGTATTAAAGTTCTTCCGTATCAGGAAAACGAACGAATTCGCATACCGGTAGCAGATACCAACGGTGACGGTCAAATAAACTCCAGTGACATGGCATTGCTAAAAAGATATGTCCTTCGTGCCATCAAGGAATTCCCGGTTAAGTATGATATTTACGGAAACATCATAAATTAGAGTATTAACATTTTAAACAGCCTCTAACATATTAGAGGCTGTTTCTTTTTGGAAAATATTTTCCAATCATCCTCTTGCTTTCCAAGGCTTATTATTGCGGAAAACACATTTTTCGTATTGATACTTTTGACTTTTTTGTATAAACTTATATTAGAAAAAAATATTAAAGACTATAGTTGTCTGCCAATTTTAATTATTGGTTTTCATGAGCTTAAATTGTTTGATGGGGAGTTTTTTAAAATGAAATATGATGAACCGCGAAATGATATTACAGATTTTTTTTATAAACACATTCTGAATGTTTTATTTGTACTTTCGGTTATTGTATTGGTAATATATATGCCCTATGTAACAGGCCATTTTTTCCCAATATTTCTGTATATGACAGTATTTGCCGCAATGATGTTTACGGCAAAATTCTTCACAAAGCGCAAAGCAGTCAAGCATTTACTTGCAGTACTGTCATTTTTGGTGTTTGTTTTCGTTGCGGATTCATATTCCTTGCTTTACACATATTACACTGTATTCAATAAATGGAGTGTTCTTACTTTTAGCTATGTGCTTCTTTTTGAGAATATATCTTTTCCGCTCATTGCCGGGCTTTACCCTGCCTTAAGGATATTTATGCTGCTGCCCGAATCTAAAGCAGGATTATACCCCATTGACAAAATAATAGGCAGAGCCAACGGTCAAATCTGCTTTACAATTACCCTTGTCCTTATTTATCAATTGTTCGGCAAGATTATCATTGAGCGCAACAAGTACAAAAAAATGAGTATTACAGACTCCCTTACGGGTGTCGCAACATTTGCTCATACAATTGAAACTGCAAAGAAAATGATTCAAACCGGTGGCATTTCAATTTTGATTACCGACATGGACCGCTTCAAGCAAATCAATGACACTTTCGGACATGTGGCGGGAAACAAAGTACTGATAAAGATTTCGGAGTTTCTGAAATCTGAAACCGAAGGTCTTGAAAGAATAATCGGAAGGCTTGGAGGCGATGAGTTTATTATTGTTGTAAGAAATGACGGAAAGAACGAAAGAGTAAAAAATTTGGCAATGCATCTTTCGAAAGCAATCAGAGAAAAGAAGTTCGTAATTGATGAAGAACTGGACCCTATAAGTTTGTCTTTTTCAGTAGGTCAGGCAGACGCGTTACCTTCCTCTGATGAAACCGACATAGAAAAACTCCTTAACAAAGCCGATATAGCCATGTACTACAACAAGTGCAAAAACCATAGATTGGACATTTTTTCAAATAACAAAAAACCTCTTCTTCCTAAAGAAGGATTTGAACTTTTAAATGTTCTGGCTGAAAAGGATATGTATACCTATGTTCATTCCAGGTATACCGCCCAATATGCTGCTGCCCTTGCAAAAGAAGTCGGCCTTCCGGAAAATCAGGTTGAGCTTATTTATGCTGCCGGCTGGCTTCACGATATAGGCAAAATTCTTATACCCAGCGATATAATCAGAAAGACCTCCACCTTGACTTCCGAAGAATATGAGCTTATTAAAGGTCATGTGCGTTATGGACTTAACATAATCAGCGTTCTGTCTCTGCCCGTTGAAGTCCTTAATTGTATAGCATATCACCATGAAAACTGGGATGGCAGCGGATATCCTCACAGATTGTCGGGTGAAAGCATACCTTTGGAGGCAAGAATCCTTCAATTGGCAGATTCCTATTCGGCAATGATAGTCAGAAGAGTTTACAGAAAGACTCTGAGTCCCGAGGATGCACTCAATGAGATTAACTCAGGAATCGGAAAGCAATTTGACCCCAACCTCGTAAAGATATTTGTAAACTTAATACAGAACAAGTTTAAAGCTGCATAGAAAAACTTCCTTTTCTCTATAAAATACTCCTGTATAGTTAGATTTTACATTTGTCCGTCACGGCAAATCAATGTTAACATAATATTATATAGTGCTGCTCTTATATACGTTTATATTTCATTATACGGGAGTGTCGTCCAACATGTATAATTTAAAAGGTTTTCGTTCTCTTGCAGCTGTGGCTGCAATCACATTATTTATTATGATGTTTCAGGTGACATCTTTTGCGCAATTTGAATCTTCCGCCGAATCGGCAATCTTAATCGAAGCCTCAACAGGCCAGGTACTGTATGAGAAAAATGCAGATGTTTCAATGCCGCCCGCCAGCATAACCAAAATCATGACCCTGTTGCTGGGATTTGAGGCCTTGGAAAAAGGATTGGTACAATGGGATGACGAGGTAGTAATCTCAGAAAAGGCTTGGAGAATGGAAGGTTCCAAAATGTTTTTGCTTGTGGGGGACAAAGTTAAATTCGGTGACATAATGACCGGTATATCTGTTGTCTCGGCCAACGACGGGTGTGTTGCTCTTGCAGAACATCTATACGGAAGCGAGGAAGCCTTTGTCGATGTTATGAACAATCGTGCAAAAGAGCTGGGAATGCTGAACACAAACTTTGTAAATTCCAACGGTTTGCCTCAAGAAGGCCATGTGATGAGTGCAAGGGATATTTCCACACTGGCACGTTATCTGATTCAAACTTATCCCAAGATTCTTGAGCTGGAGTCTACAACAGAGTATACCTACAACGATATACGCCAGTTTAACCGCAATCCTCTCCTTGGAGTTTTCCCCGGTGCCGACGGTTTAAAGACCGGCTGGACGGATGAAGCCGGATACTGCATAGTCGGAACAGCACAGCAAAACGGGCAGAGAATGATAGGCGTTGTGCTCAAAACCAGCAGTGAAAAAGAACGTTCAAAAGCTATTCAAGAACTTTTAAATTACGGATTTAAAAACTTTAAGCAAATGACGGTAAAAAATGCAGGAGAAATAATTGATGTCATAGACGTTAAAAACAGCAAAAAATTCTCAGTTCCATTGAAGCTGGACAGCGATGTTTCCGTTGTCATTCCTGTTGGACGGGAAGATGACATTCAGATTGTGACATCAAAAAATACAGACTATCTGAATGCTCCGGTATCTTCCGATATTTCCGCAGGTACTGTCGAGATTCAACTTGACGGTAAAACACTCGCGACCTCAACGATGTCTACTGCAGAAGAAGCTGAGCGTCTTGGATTTTTCGGAATGATTTTCAGAAGTATAAGCAACTTTTTCAAGTCATTGTTTCAATAATCAAATCATTGCTTTTATGTAAATTTTCTCTTTTCTTGGCTTCAAGTGTGGGGATAAGCTCCCCACACCTGAAACACAAGCCAAAATGCTCTAAGGTATCTTAAGGTTCCTTTCCATATACCAGTTTTCCGGACACATAAACCGTAATATGATCCCAGTTTATAAACCTGTTATTTGCCTTGTTGTAAGAATAGTCATTAAACTGGTCATATTTGGACCATCCGTTTTTGGCAAAACATACTTTCAGTTCTACGCTTTCTCCCGGATTGAGGGAACCTGCCTTGTCATAAAAACCGACGTTAAGGTAATGGTCAGCATTTTTTGTCGGATTGTTCAGCTTTGCAAAACTGCCGTATACCTGGGAGCTGTCCCTTGAAAAATCATTACACCAGAAAGTCTCACTGTCATCTCCTTCTTTCGTATAGTAGTATCTTATAACTATATCCGAAAGCTTTATTGCGGTGTCCCCATTATTTGTTATTTTGAATATGGGGCAAATAACACTAACCGAAGATACGGAATCGCCGTTTTTATACTGTACAGTAATGTTCGGCCCTTTATTTGCGGGCTTTTGAGTAGGCTTCTGTGTTGGTGTGGGCGTAGGTGTTGGAGAAGATGTAGGTTTCCGCGTCGGTGTTGCAGTTGGCTTCGATGTCGGTTTTAACGTTGGTGTAAATGTTGGCGTGAATGTCGGTGTAGCGGTCGGCTCAGCCGTTGGTTCAACAGTAGGTGACGGTGTAATGTTATTTGTTGAAGTTGGTGTGCTTGTCGGCTCAGGCAAAAAAGTATCCTCAGGTACAAGCGCCGATGATGAAGTTGCCTCCGGCATATTCGAAGAAGTCGCTATAACAATGGAAGGACTTTGGCTGCCATCCGGAAAAATGCCGTCGTTGCCATTTGGCCCCCTCCTGTTATTTGCTACAAACATATAAATTGCTAAAGAGCCTAATACCATAACAATGGGAAGAATTATTAAAGTTTTTATAACCTGTCTTTTTACTCTTGACTTATAATACCACTTCATAGCTGCATCATGTAATTATAGGGACTTTATGCACATTACTGCGCCGCCCTATGTACAATTCCAACCCCCTTAAAAAGTTTATGGCAAGTTAATACAATTATTATACTATCCAATCAACAAATACTCAAGTGCAACAAAGGCTCCTCAAGTCAATTGACAGGTATGCTTTCAATGGCTTTTAATATATACCTCTTTAAAATAGAATAATCGGTGGAATTAATATTACCATCCCTGTTCAAATCTCCAAGTTTTTTACCTTCGGGGGATGGGAAATCACTTATGACCCGAAGCATGTATCTTTTTAAAACCGCAAGATCACTTGAATTGACTTTCCCATCGCCATTAACATCACCGTACATTTCATTCTTATCCTTAAGAAAGCTGTCATATATGATAGATGTCAAAGTATTACCTCCCCGCGCCGGATAATCACCGCTCAATTCCCAAATCATAATGCCTCCCAGATTGTTGTCAATAACATAGTCGCATTTATTCTTAAGGGAAATTTCATCCTCGTAGCTGTAAAAAGTTGCGGTCAGAGGATTCCAAAGATACGGGGCCATTGCATATTCATCCCAGTATCTTGTAAAATCCGTGCCCGGTGATTTAATTAAACCGTTTATAATGTGGAACGGAGTACTGTCAAGCGGCTTTAAAGAAGTCCCAAAAAGTCCGTTTACACCACCTCTAATTTCTTCCCAGCCGGCTGCATAATACGGTATGCCCATATTTATTTTGTCCGCAGGAACACCAAGCCTTATGTACTCCTTTATCGTCCAATCAACATTGAATTTTTCTTTTCTCTCAGGATATGATGGGTCATTGGGATTCATATACAATGGAGATAAATGATTCGCCACATTTTCCCATGAACCGCTGTAATCATAGGTCATAATATTTACAAAATCCAAATATTTCTGATACTCCAAAGGTTCGGTGTTATTTATATTATAGCTTCCCGCCGGTGCAGCTATTGTAAGAAGATAGTGTTTCCCGTCTTCTGCACCTGCAGCATCAAGCTTCTCACGAAGGCATTTTAATAAAAGAGTAAAATTCTTCTTATCCTCGGGTCTTTTTATGTTTCCGGACATTCCTCCGCTCACAGGGTACTCCCAATCAATATCCACACCGTCAAACTGGTATGTACGAATAAACTCAACGCAACTGTCTGCAAATAAACTTCTCGACTCTTCCGTAAGGGCAACATCAGAAAAATATTTGGATTCAGTCCATCCACCCACTGAAATTAGAGTTTTCACATTAGGATACTGCTTTTTGTACTTTATCAACTGTCCAAAATGACCTTTTATCGGTGTATCCCAAGTATCGTCACCAAAAGGCTTTTGAATGGCAGCCCATTTGTCAATAATCGCTATCTTTCCGTTTTCAATTTTGGCGAAAGCATAATTTATATGTGTTATCTTGTCCCAAGGAATATCCGAAACTTCATAATAACTATTTTCAATATATATATTCCATTCGGCAAAATAGCCTACAATTCTCTTTGAAGGAAGAGAAGCATCTTTTGCATACGATACTTCCGAAAGCAAGGATAAAAGTGCGATTATGGACAGAACTAACAGTACCCGCGTTCTTTTCATAAAAACCCTCCTAAAATTCAAATCCTTAAAATCCCCTGCCGGACATAATCTTAAGTGACCTGTAATAAAAAGAGTTACTGCCCACCAACTTAGTCAGCCTTGCAGTAACTCATTTTTCAAATCATATTATAAACCCGTCATACTAATAAGGCAGGTAAGGTATGCTCTTTATTAGGTATCTCTTTAATATCGACCAGTCGGATGAATTAATTGTACCGTCTTTATTGACATCTGCAGCCTGTCTGTTTATATTTTCAGTCTGTTTCAGCAAATATCTCTTTAACAGGTTCAAGTCGGTAGAATTAACATTACCGTCACCGTTTACATCTCCATAAGTAATATACTGATTAGTCGGTGTAGGAGAAGGATTACTCGGTGAAGGTAAAGGACTTGAAAGGTCTTGCAAAGGATTCGGGAAGTTTCCTGTTATGTACAATAAAGTAAGCAATCTTAAGGAATTTCCGTAATATCCGTAATACTCATCATCTTTTACAGCAACAGTTTCTTTATAAAGCTCCTTTGCAAAGTTCATATCATAACCTGTCATACTTGCTGCTGCAACAGGTCCAACAAAGGATGCGTTATGGTTGTTGCTAAACTTAGAACCTTGAATTGTATATCCGTCACCAATTCCTTTTACACCATCTCTTGCGAAGAATTTAGTCAATGCATCACAGTTTGCTTTTGCTCTAGAATCGCCAAACCATGAATAGTCTACAGCTGTCCTCCAGCCATAACGAGTTGCATCGTATTTGTAGTCGTAACCCTGACCACTGGCCTGAGTTCCGCTTGCAGTACACCAGTCGGGAACAAGACCTGTTCCGTTATTGTACTTCTTAACTTCCTCAACAATTTGGTAACACTTGTCCGCTACCTGATTCCATCTGGTGTCCCCTGTATACTGTGCATATACCTTGTACCAAGCTGGTGCAAAATATGATGGGTTTGTTACTGATGAACCTCCCCACATATCACCTGGCTTTAATACATTGGAACCATGCTCCACACAGTGGTTGTAAAGATTGTTTATCAATGTTATTGCTTCCTGTCTATAGTTTATTGAACCGGAAGAACCCCACAGCTTGTCGGCAAATATGAGTGCGAGTGCGATATCCTCGTCGGCATCGGTCGCTGCACCATTACCGCCGTCATGAGTTGTAACATTGTTGTTGGCATCAATATGCCAATGCATAAGTCCATTTCCATTAAAATGAGATTTTGCATAGCGGTATAAATCGTCAAACACAGCACGGTCATCAAAGCAAACTGATAAAAGCAGTCCATATCCCAGCCCTTCGGATACCGTATCATAATTTGTGGACGCATCACGCTGTACCCTCTTATATCCCCCGGCACCGTTGGAAGTAACCCTCTTGCTTTTCCAGTCTTCCCATTCTCTTCTGAGCATTGCATTTGCCTCTGCCTGATTATCGGCAATGGAAGTAACACCATAGGCATACTTTGTATTGAAAGGTACACCTGCCGCCGACACATTGTTCATTGGCACTGACAATACAAAAGCCCCTAACACGGCGAGAATCAGTAAAATCGCGCCTACTCTTTTTTTTACCTCTTTCACACTTTTTCCTCCTTTTAAATTTAATATAAATTTATTTTAAATAAAAATAAATATCGTTAAATCTTTACAACAATTATATCATACTTTGCTTCATTTTGCTTATACAATTAAAATAAATAAGCACTTGATATTTTTCCTTTAAATAAATGCGAAACTATGTTGTTGTTTGGTAGGGTAATATTAACCGAACCTCATTTTTTTATTGGTTTTAAGTTTTTTTATTGCAATCCCCCAAAAAAGTGCCTGCCTTACGAAATATTAATTAAGCATAATAATTATGTTTTTTAAGCCCCTTTTTTACAACAATTTAGTATGTTATAATCATCTATATACTCTAACTATATGCAGTTCTATTCTATGCAACAATCACCACGGATGATTCATAAACCACACGTTGTGGTCAAGGGGTGAATTACTTGTTTGATTTGTTTTCCCCTAAGGGAAAAAAGGATACTATTAATAACACTAATGTCAAAGATAAATCCTTTGAGGACAATATTGTCCTTACTATAAATAAAATAAAGGCTGGGGACAAATTATTAAGAGAAGAGTTCATCAAGAGTTACACACCTTATGTTATTAGAACAATCTCTAATTTGACCGGCAAATACATAGACATTGAAAACAGTGATGAGTTTAGTGTGGGTCTTGCTGCTTTTAATGAAGCTATTGACAGCTTTGATGAAGAAAAAAACATATATTTCTTCAAATTTTCAACGTTGGTAATAAAAAGAAGGCTAACCGATTATGCTCGTCACAATAAAAAACATTGCCATGTATATCCTTTTACATATTTTGAAGACAAAAACATCAATTATTTTGAACAAATGCATTTGAAAAGTGAAATTGATTTGCAAAGTACATATGAAATCGGTAAAGAAATCGAGCTTTACGAGCAAAAGCTTCGAGAGTTTGGAATCAGTCTTGAACTGCTGGCAAAATCCGCACCAAAGCACAAAGATTCAAAATACTTGTGTTTAAAGATTGCCAAAGTAATTGCCGATAATCAAGGGCTTTTCAGTAAACTTGAGAGAACTCGAAATATACCCAAAACAGAGTTGCTGAGATTACTGAAAATAAACAAAAAGACAATTGAAAGAAATCGTACATTCATTATAGCCGCTGCTTTGATCTTCGGAAATGATTTCTACTTGCTCAAGGACTTTATAGACTTCTCAGAGCTAGGAGGTGACAACATTGAACGGAGCACAAAATAATACATTATATTATACCGGAATCATTTTGAAACTGGAAAATGACAAAGCAATCGTATTGACTGACGAGTTTGATTTTATGGAACTCAGACTCAAACCCGGTATGCAACGCGGTCAGCATGTCATTTTTGACCCCGAGTTTGACACTTAATAAGAAAAAAAGCCCCCTAAACCGCATTTAAATAGAC
>ERZ795045.812-NODE-812-length-38086-cov-5.715574_pt1 | contig 38086 bp, 29 predicted proteins | sample MGYA00375129_ERZ795045 | MGnify/ENA primary metagenome ERZ795045 (study PRJEB30174, sample SAMN05720166) | activated sludge metagenome | isolation source: anaerobic digester from wastewater treatment plant | place: Japan | collected 2015-05-15 ...
CTGTGTGTCGGGGTGCGCCCACGAGCCCGAGGGCAAGAGGCCCGCCTCCGAGCTCTTCGAGGAAGCGGCTTCCTTTGCGAGGGAGGGCAAGGTGGAGAAGGCGGCCGAGGCCTTCATGAAGGTGAGGACGTACTACCCGTCAGACGAGCTCGCGCGCAGGGCGCTCCTGGCCACCGCAGACCTCTACTTCGACACCGGGGACTATGCTTCGGCCCTCAAGTCGTACCAGGAGTACAGGCTCCTCTACCCCACGGACGCCCAGGCCGGGTACTGCCTCTTCCGCATCGGCATGTGCCACTTCAACCAGATGTCCACCTACGACCGTGACCAGACCGAGACCAACAGGGCGGTGACCGCCTTCGAGTCGTTCCTCGCCGCCTACCCGTCTTCCCCCCACGTCGAGATGGCCAGGGCATGCCTGGGGGAGGCAAGGGCGAGGCTCGGCCAGAACATGCTCTCGGTGGGGAGGTTCTACCTCAGGAAGGGCAACCTCGAGGCCGCATGCGCGAGGTTCAGGGCGGTGAGGGAGAAATACCCCGAGGCCGCTCCCCGAGACGAGCTGGACGAGCTCGTCGCCCGGGCCTGCTCGAGTGGCCCTGCGCGGGCGGACAACCCCGCCGACAAGCGTCAATAAATCGACATATCAAGGGTCTCCCGGGCCGCCATCTCCCCTGTCAAATCTCATAGTGTACCGAAATTATTGTTCTATGTAATTTCTGGCACGGAAATGGCATTCCTCCGTATGTGGCCAGGAAATTGACGGAGGAATGCCCCATGACGAAGAGGGAGATCATTCGCGCGCTCGTGTTGAGCCCGCTGTACTGGAAGCTCAAGCTCAGGGACAGGGCGTTCCTCGTCCGCAAGCTGATGCCGAGGAAGTGAGGCCCTGGGGCAGGGTCCTGATCCCGGGTTTGACGCCCCCGGTGAAAGCGCGGGGCTCGCCCGCCGGGCGTGGCTTGCGGCCGTTCCCCTCGAAGCCGCCTCACGTGTTCGGCGCCGATGCGAGCCTTCGCACATCCCCCACCCTGAGGGTGAAGCGGATGCGGTCCAGGTACTCGAGGTAGGGGATTGCGTATTTCCTGGACACGCCCAGGACATCCTTCATGTCCACCGGCGTCATGGATCCGCGCTCTTCGAGGAACTCCCGCACCCGGCGCCTGAGGGTCTCCTCGTTCCTCCTCGAGATGTGGATGTCGTCCTTGACCTTCACCACGAGGCCTTCCCTCGAGAGGAACCCCACGATCTCCTGCACCTCCTTCAGGGCTATGTCCAGCGACTGGGCAAGCTCCTGGAGGCGTGGCGGCTCGAAGCCGGCCTCGTCGATGATACCGGCGATCTTCCTGCCGAGGTCAGTGCGCCGTGACTCGAGGCCCGGCCTGAACCCCGAGCGGGCGAGCACCGGCCCGTCCTGCGCGACCGCCCCCTTCTTGGCGAGGTTCAAGATCGCCTTGTGGAAGAGCTTCGCGTCCGCCCCGGGGGCGACCGAGCTGCGCAGGTGCTCGCGCGGCATGCCCGGCGAGGCGGGGAACTCCGCGTGGAAGCGGTCGAGCTCGGCCGTTATCTGCTCCTCGAGCCGGTCGAGGTACCTTCGGTGGACGTACAGATCGGCGGTCGCGTCGTACCTCACGATCCTGCCCGAGGACGCAAGGGCCTCGACCCCGCGGACGGCCTGCTCGGGGTCCCGGGCGAAGGCGGCCTCGATCTCCTGTTTGGACAGGCCCCTGACCCCCGCGTCCACGGCCAGGCCTTCCACCTGTCGCTGGATGTCGTCCGAGCAGAGGGCCTCCATGACCTCGAGGGAGAACCTCCTCTTCGGGTGCGGGTTCAGCACCACCCCGCCTGCCACGGTGAGGGCGCCGTTTCCCGATCTCAGGATGAACCGGTCCCCGAAAGCGGCCACGACCGGCCTCTTCAGCCGTACCCGCGCGTAGACGGCCTCTCCGGATGCGTGGACGCTCATGGTGCCCTGCACCTCCGCGGTGCCGATGTGCATGCGGATGCCGCTCTTGGGCGGCCGGCCCACCAGGGTGACCCTTGCGTCCACGGCCTTTGTCGGCCTGAAGACGCCGGAGGGCGCGACCCACTGGCCGCGCTCGATCTCGGAGGTGGACACGCCCTGGAGGTTCACGGCCGTGCGCAGCCCCGCCAGAGCCTCCTGGACGTCGGTATCGTGCACCTGGATGTTCCTGATCTTCGCGGAAGTGCCCGACGGGAGGATCTCCACGTCCATGCCCGGGGCCAGCGATCCCCTCGCGAGCGTGCCGGTGACGACGGTGCCGAACCCCTTGACGGTGAAGACGCGGTCCACGGGGAGCACGGGTATGCCCGTCGCGCGCCGCTCCGAGGCGAGCCCCACCTGCTCCTCGATGGTCCTCATGAGCTCGGGGATCCCCTCGAGCGTCACCGAGCTCACGGCCACGACAGGTGCGTCTCTCAGGGACGTGGCGGAGAGGAAGTCGCGGACCTCGGATGCGGCGAGCTCGAGCAGGTCGTTCTCCACCAGGTCCTTCTTGGTGAGCGCCACGACCCCCCGCTCTATGCCCAAAAGCTCCAGGATCTGCACGTGCTCGCGCGTCTGGGGCATGACGCCCTCGTCGGCCGCGATCACGAGGAGCACGAGGTCGATGCCCGAGGCGCCCGAGAGCATGTGCCTGATGAAGCGCACGTGGCCCGGCACGTCCACCACGCCGACGCGCTCGCCGGAGGGCAGGGTCATGGAGGCGAACCCGAGCTCGATGGTGAGCCCGCGCTCCTTCTCCTCCTTGAGCCTGTCGCAGTCTATGCCCGTGATGGCCTTTATGAGCGAGGTCTTGCCGTGGTCCACGTGCCCCGCGGTCCCGATGACGACCCTCTTCATGGCAGGCAGTATAGCCGCATCACGCGCTCCCGGTCAATTCCGGCAGGCGGGCTCGGTGGGGAACAGAGGGGTTTTGTGCCGTCCGGGTGGTCGAGGGTGCTCGGGGCCGCTTAAGACCCGTCAGGGGCGGATAACCCGTGCGGCGGAGCCCGCCGCCGAGTCCCAAGTGCGGGTGAGCGTCAGGGGAGTGAGGGGGCGGACCCTTGCCCGGGTTTCTTGCAACACGGGTGTGTTTCCTTCTATATGTGGGAGACATGGACAGGGCCGTAAGGGCGATCGTGCTCGTGTGCGCGGTGGAGGCGGCCTTCCGCCTCGCCTCGCCGCTCGTACCCATCGATGTCCTTGCCTGGACGCTCGTCGCGAGGGTCGTGGAGGCGGCCTGCATCCTGGCCACGGCATTCGGCGAGAGCGGCATCAAGGCAGCCTCCATCCCCTTCGAGCTCGCCGTCGGCCTGGGGGCCTCGGCCGCCTTCGGCTGCCTCGTGTTGCTCGCGGATGCCGCCTGGCTCGCCCTCTTCGGGGTCAGGCCGCTTGCGGCTCTCCGTGCGGGAGGTCCCGCAACGTTTACGCCCGTTTACCTGTCGGCCGCCTGCCTCGCGGGGCCGTTCACCGAGGAGCTCTTCTTCAGGGGGCTCGTCTACGGCCGGCTGAGGAAGGTGTTTCCCGCATGGGCGTGCGTGCCCGTGACCGCCGCCGCCTTCGCCTCGCTCCACGGCGGGCTGCCCCTGGTCCCGTTCACGGGGGGTGTCGTGTTCGCCCTCCTGTTCGAGTGGAGGCAAAACGTCTGGCCCGGCTTCGTCGTGCACGCGGCGGGAAACGCGGCGCTGTGGCTGTTGCCGCTGGTGTGGCCATAGCGCTGACCCCTCGAGGGCGGCTTCGCCGTGGCGTCCGGCGCCCGTGAGCGGACCCGCTCGGCGTGTGTCTTGCGGGTGGGAGGCCGACCGTGTTCGCGGGCGCACCCGTGGCATCGGCGGACAGCGAGGCGCTCCGGCCGTGCCGCTGGAGCGGCCTTCTCGCAGAGGGGGGCTTCACAGCGGCGACAGGCTCCCCGGGCAGGCGCGCACTGCGCATGTCCGGCCGGGTGGTATGGCGGAGCCGCGCTGAATGCCGCTTCCCCACCCTGAGAGAAATCCCCGAGTGAACGGACTATCCAGGGTGGTATGGCGCAGGCGCGCTGAAGGCCGCCCCGGCCGGCGGCGCCATGGGCGCTCGGCCTCTCGGCGGCTCTGCGGCCGAGCCCCTTCTCTCGGGGGATGCCCGTGGCGCCATCGATACCTTGAAGGACCGGCCGTGGGCGGGTGCGCGGGGAGGGCCGGGCTGCCCGACGTGCCCGCGGCTTGAATGCATTGACGTCTCGAGCAGCCGGTTCCGTGGACGCGCGCACGGGCACGCACGCTTTGCCCCAGGCATCCAAGGACAGGGCCGCATCGTGCCTGTGCCACAGTCTCGGCCTGCCTTCGGTGCAGGCGGAAAGCGCAATGGTCTGCATCTCAGGCCCGCCGCGATGCCTGGGGGCGTCTTGCTTCGTCTTGCCCTCGGGACGCTTCGTGCCGGAAGCGGCGGGAGGGATCCCCGAAGTTCACCTGCGCCTGCGGGCCCTGCCCACGGGGGATAAGGAAAGGCGTGGTGCCGGAGAAGGGAATCGAACCCCCACGGACGTAACGTCCATCGGATTTTGAGTCCGACGCGTCTACCAGTTCCACCACTCCGGCACACCGAGCGTTTTACCAGAGCCCGGCTCCGCGCGCAAGGGCGTCGGGTGTGTACGCGCCGCGTCGCACTGTGTCGGATTTCCCACAGGCCGGCGCGCGTCCTTGCAGATAACATAACGGTTTTACTCGTATATCTGGAAGGCATGCATGTTGCATCCAGAATGCACGATGCAAATGTGTTGCTGTGTAGCCACGTCACGGGTGCATGGTGGGTCGAGAGGTGCGTGCATCGCGTGCGTTCTCGGCGGAAACCCGAAAGATTTCCTTGTTGACAAACAGGGTCCGCCATTTATAATAGACCCTGATGTGGCATGGCGGCGATGACGCGTAGTGTGTGAGGCTGGTCCCAGAGAAAATAAATTAAGTAGAGGAGGAAGATATGGCTAAGAGGTTCCTGACTTTGGTCGCACTGCTCATGCTCGGCTTCTATGTGGCAGGCTGTGCGGAGGGCGATGAGAGCGCGAGCGTGGTGAACCCGAATCCTTCGGTCTTCACGCCCACGGGCTCCATCTCGGGCGTCGTGGTAGACGCGTGCACCGGGGCTCTCATAGAGGGTGCCACCGTGTCCGTGGCCTACAACGGCAAGGTCTACAAGGTGAAGACGAGCGCGCAGGGTCAGTTCACGTTCAACAACGTCCCGGCGAACTACAAGGGGCCCTACTTCGTGAGCTGCGACCTGGGCACCGTGACCGGTGACCCGTACGACGGCGCTTCGTTCATCGAGTATGCATACGTCGGCTACTCGGACCTGAACGACGGCGACAACGACAGTGATGTCGAGGAGAGCGGCAGCGGCGCGGACACGCCGGTCGACAAGCTCAATTCCTCCATCGTGTTCGAGGTGAGCAACCCGACCAACTCCGTGGCGGGCGTGGTCTATGACAAGACCTACGGCACCAACCCCCTCGCCGACGCCACCGTGGCGCTGTTCGACGATGACAGCAACCTGATCAGCTACGCCACCACCGCCGCGAACGGCACGTTCACCATCTCCAACGTCCCGGCGGGCGATGACTACTACCTCCAGGTCATCAAGTCCGGCTACGTCTACTGGAACGTTACCGCTGACTCGGATTGCGAGGGACCCGACAGCAGCAAGCTCTGGCTGCCCAGTGAGGTCGGCTGCAGCTCGATCCCGGTCAACGTCGGCGCGATCTTCGTCATGCAGAGCGTGGTCAGGGACAACATCATCCCCTTCATCTCCAACATCGACGTCCAGATCGGCACCTTCGCGGCGAGCGGCGCCTTCAGCGGCGACAAGTTCATGTATGACGACGAGGGCGACGTCCTCTCCCCGCTCGTCACCTCTTTCGGCATCACCTTCAGCGAGCCCATGCTCACCGGGCACTCCAGCATCTATGACGCAGTCCAGCTCGAAGCTTACCTCGCGATCGTGGTCTCCACGGCCGGTGACGAGCGGATGCTACCGCTGACCGACACCATGCTCTACTCGGTGGACTACGACCTCGCCTGGGACAGCACGCACCAGGTGCTCACCCTCACCCCGGACATCACCATCGCTGACGACAACGTGCTGATCCGTGCCGGCTTCGGCAAAAACAGGCCGACAGCGACCGTCACCTATGCAGCCGGATACTACAGGATCACCTTCGGCGAAGGCGCCCCGTCGCTCTCCCTTGCGGACGCGCACGGCTGCCCGTGGTGGTACGGTGATTTCAGCAGCAACTACATGTCGGTGCTCTCCGGGATCCAGAGCATGATCCTCGACGATTATTACTTCGAGATCCTCGTGGGCGACGAAGATTACTACCAGCTCCTCAGAGCTGTGAAATCCCGTAACGAGTGAAAGGCAGACAGACCTCCTTGGCCTCGGCCAACGAGGTCTGAGACGAGAACACTGCGAGGGGCGGGTGTGATACCCGCCCCTCGCTCATTTGTATTTTCTGGTTCAAGGGGGCGGCGTGAACGCGTGACACGTGAGACGACCGTTCCTTCAGCGGAGAAGAGACATCCTTTTTCTTCGATACACCTGGCCCACCTTCACTGACACCACCTGGATCCGCCTTGCAGTTCAGAAGGGGAAAGACCTCGTAGAGAGCGCGAAGCACGCCCGGAGCCCTCACCTGAAGCCGCAACCTCGAGGAAAGAACCCGCCGCAGGGGGACAGGCGCTCGTACAAGGGCATTGGAGGGTGAACGGCTCTGCAGATGATGATGCGGGTCCTGTCTCCTCCCAACATGAGCAAGCAGGGCGTGAGAGACCGCAATCGAACGTGACTGTGGTCGGCTGACTCCGTGCCGCAGGGAGACACCCATATAAGCACCGAGGAACTGTTCGTAAGCAACCAGGGTGCCCTCGTTGACATCGCGCCCGAGGGGCTCACCCGCCTCAACGGCAGGGAATCGGCTCTCGGGTGTGGAGAGTGCTTGGTGCGAGGCGCCTCGGGGAGCTGGATCGAGACGGTCCTGTCCTCACATCAGCCTCAGCGGCATCAGAACGTGACACAAAGGATCTTGGAAAGGGAGGCGATCGGAGCTGTGCGCCTCTTCGCCTCAGGCACAAGGCTTGTGGTGTATGCCGGCACTGGGTGCCCCGCCAGGGCCCTGCGTGCGGGGGGAAGGGCTGTTGCGGCCTTTGGTCGGAGCGCCGTCTGTCTTAACCGACGATGCGGGGCCTGATGCCGGCCAAGGCCGGTCTTGCCGAAAGGGATGAAGCGTGCCTTGGGCGTGTATCTATGGGCCCTTGGGTTCCGGTATGTCCATGGGCGTCCCGCCGAGCACGTCGTTCACCGCTGAGGATGCGCCTGAGAGGATTGTCCGCACGTCCGCGTCGAAGAGGTACCTCACCCTCAGCTCGAAGGTGTTCACGTACAGGAGCATGTCGTCGTTTATGGCCGATCGGTAGGTGAAGAGCACCACGAGCCCGTTCTGCGCGAGCTTGCCCGCCGTGATGTCGAAGGGTATGAACCATTCCTCGTTCTTCCAGTCGTACCTCGCCTCTGGCGAGAAGGTGAGGAACCAGGAGCCGGGCAGGTCGATGTTCAGCATGGGCTGGAAGACGGTCTGGCTGATGTGCGGGTAGCCCTCGTACCCGGCCACGTCGAAGGCGTGGCCGAGACGGGCGCCGCACCAGGCGCCCTGCATCCAGCCCCCCAGGTCGTACCTGGCGCCGAGCGTGGGCACGAGCTGGTGCCTGCCGGTGCCGAGCTCGTCTTTGGACGCTGAAGGCGGTATCCACTGGGCGCCTGCTGCCCAGGTCCACCCGCCCTCGGGCGGGGCGATCACGAGCCCTTCGAGGACGACCTCCGAGAAGCCCTTGAGCCTCCTTCCGTAAGGGTTCTTCCTGGTCGCGCCCTTGATCCAGGTATAGGGCTGCTCCGCGCTGATGGAGGCCTTCCAGAGGCCCTCTAGGGTGCAGGGCAGGCTCGCCTTTGCCACGATGGACTCGCTCCATGCATCGGCGATCATGTCCATGTGCACCACCCCGAGCTCGAGCTTGCCCGTGGGCCGCGTGAAGTCCTGGCCAGTGTTGTCCGCCGGTTCCTGCGCGAGCGCGAGGCTCCAGGATACGCAAAGGATCATGAAGACAGCGAGAACGAGGTGCGAGTGGGCCTTGTGCATGGGGTGATCCTCCTCTCTCAGCGTTGGAATGGCATGCGAGGCTCGATGGCCTGTATGTCAGAATAGCAAGGTTTTGATGCGAGGGCAACGAAAGCAGGCCATAAAAGGCATTCCTCCACCTGTGAGCATGAAACCCTCTTTCGCCATCTCCTGCATGCGCCTACCGGCCGCATCTCCCGAGACGCGAACTGACCCTTGAGGCCGAGCGCTGCGGCCGCTGCCCGGGGCACCGCCGCTGCATGCCGCTTCTTGAGACCGGGCGTCTCGTGTTTGTCCGGGTGCGTCACGAGAGAGCCCTCAGGGATGATATCAAGGCGGAATCTCGCCCAAGGTCACGCTCTTCCTGTATATGCTGAAGGACAAGCAATTTACGCCCTATCGTGCCGCCCCGCACGCAACGGCGGCACACACGGGAAGGGCCGGCACATCACGGGGTGGTCGACACCGCCGCACGTTACGCGAGACGGGTGGCGGTGAGGACGCTCAAGCTAGCGGCATGCCTCAATGAAGCACGTCTCGGCCCCTGCCCAGGAACCGTCGTCCCCCCGGGTCTCCTCGGGTGGGGCGCTCACACGGAACCGTCCGAGTTCCTGGGTGGAGAAGCTCACGAGACCTCCTTCCACGAGGGTATCCTCGATGGGGACCCACAGGCCTCGATCCTCGTCGTAGATCTCCACCAAGGCCGCCGCTTCCTGCCAGGGGATCGTCACCACCGCCGGTGATGCCAGCTCGAGGCCGTAGGGCAGGATGTCGAAGGTGAGACTGGCAGGGTCTGAGGTCGCGACCGCGGACGGCGCGGGCGCAAAGGATCCGCCCCTGCAGAGGGCCAGAGGCCTGGCCTCGTCCGTGGCGCCGGTCCCGAAGGCGACGACCGCCCCTGTCGTCATGTCCGCAAGGACCGCATGCAGGCCCGGATCATACGAACAGATGTCGCAGATCTCGGATGCAACCGAGATCCTCAGGACGTGGTCGATCTCGAGCGCCTCGTCGAAGGCGACGTACAAAAACGATCCCGGCTCTCCAGGCGTCACGATCCCGTCCTCTATCTCAGGGTACGTGTCGCTGAGCGGGAAGAAGAGGAAGCTCCCGTCCGGATACAGCACGCTGAGGTCGAATGCCTGGTCCACCTCGAGGATCACGTCCCGGACGGGATACGCCCTGGTGAGGGCAGCCGCGTACAGTCCCGCCTGGTCGATCAGCGGCGCTCCCTCGGGATACGCCCCTGAAGGTGCGGATGCCGATGCCACCGAGCTGAAGCTCCCCAGGCCGTACAACGGCACCTCGGGGCCGAGCCCGAACAGGGTCATGAGATCGCGCTGCAGACGCTCGAGAGCGGCTGCGATCTCGTCGATGACGCCCGAGGAAGAACCGGAACCGCCCGAACTCCCGCCCGAGCCCGCAGGGGATGACGGGACGCTGAGACGCACCTCGTCCGAGTACGGGCTCTCGTTCCCCGAGAAGTCGAACGCCTTGAGGGCGAAGTAGTAGGTCGCGCCCGGTGAGAGGTCGGCGATGTCGATGGAGGTGATGCGGCCGATGGTGATGGTCTTCGTGTACGCCCGGCTGGACGTGCCGACGAACACGCGGTACCCCTCGAGGTCCGGCTCGGTGTTCGGGCTCCAGCTCAGGCGGGCGGTGGCGGCAGGGGTGTCGATGGGCATACCTAGGCATGCAAGCACACCGATCAGGATGACCGCCCTCTTCGAACCCCTCATACGACCCCTTGCGAGGTGACTGCACTCTGTGTCACCTATCTCCGACAAAGGCAGGCGAAAGTCAAGGCCCTTGACGGTGCATGCACCAGGTGTGGCGGCCGTGAAAGGGCAAGGCCGCTTGCGCACGCCTGCCTTTCCGCCGCTTTCCATTCACGCTCGTGGTCCGCGCCTCTCCCAGGATGCGGGCATCGTGCGGGTGCCGCAAAAAGGGCGGCCGGGGGTGGCGGGACTCCTCGACGAAATACCGGAAAGCGGCCCTGTCTTGGCCGGCAGGTGATGTTTTCTCGATACCGGCGGTCGCCCTGGTGGTTTGGGTTCCAGGCACGCCCGGCATTCAGCGATGCCCTTGCGGTTCCCGCCCGAGGCTGTCTGCCGCCACAGGTTCATGCCAAGGCCCCTTAAGGCCCCGGCCGGGCGGCCGCTGATCCTCGAGGTACCCCCGTGGGCCGGTTTGCGGCCTTCAAGGCGGGATCGAGCCGTTCGGCGTATGTGTGGGGCTCGTGTCGGAGTCCCGCGGCCCGTGCGATGTCCGGTCCCTGTGGTGCGGCCCGCCCGAGACGGCCTGCCGGCGCCGGGTCGTGCCGAGGGTTTCTCAGACCTCGGCCGGGTAGCCCGTGATCTTCGCGATGGTCTTGTTCACGGGCCCGAGCACCTCGTAGAGCCTGAGGTACACCTCTCGAAAGAGCCTGTCGTAGGTGAGGGTGTTCCTCTCGTCGGGCGTGAATTTCCTGCCGGTCTTCACCATGGCCCTGACGGCCTCCTCGATGGAGCCGTACACGCCCGTGGCCACCGCCGTGTCGATGGCCGCGCCGAGGGCGGAGATCTCGGACGTGGCCATGCGGTAGACCGGGAGACCGAACATGTCGGATGCGATCTGCACCGCCACGTCGCTCTTGGACCCGCCACCGCCCACGCGGATCTCCCTGAAGCGCACGCCTATCCTCTTCTGGACGATGCCTGCCAGCCGCCTGAGCTCGAAGCCGATGCCCTCGAGGATGGCCCTGTAGATGTGGGCGCGGGTGTGCACGTCCCCGAACCCGACGATGGAGCCCTTGGCCGAGCGGTTGTAGACCATGGGCGACCAGTACGGCTGGAGAACGAGCCCCATGGACCCGGGCGGTATGCGGCTCACAACCTCGTCGAAGACCACCTCGGGGGCCACGTTCCTGCGCTCGGCCTCGATCGCCTCCCGCATGCCGAACTCCTGCTTGAACCACGTCACCATCCAGAAGCCCCGGTAGATGAACATCTCGATGTCCCAGGCGCCGGGGACCGCGGACGGCCACGTGAAGAACCGCATCTTGCCGTCCTTGATGTATTTCCTCGTGATGGTGTGCATGGCGGTGGCCGTGCCGAAGCTGATCTCGGCGATCTCCGGGTCGATGGCGCCCGCGCCCAGAAGCTCGCTCTGCTTGTCGCCCGCGCCCACCACCAGGGGCAGCCCCTCGGGCAGGCCCGTCTCCCGGGAGGCCTGGGCGGTGATCCTCCCGAGCGCCTCGTCGGGCCTGAAGAGCTTCACGCAGTGGCGCTTCTCGATGCCCAAGGGGTCGTAGGCCAGAGAGAGCGGGTGCCAGCGGAGCCTGTTGTACTCGAAGGGCCAGATGCCGGTGACCATGCCCACCGAGTCGTGGAACTCGCCGGTGAGCTTGCGCACGAAGAAACCGGATGCCTGCACGAACTTGTGGGTCTTCCTGTAGACCTCAGGCTCGTTGAGCCTGATCCACAGGAAGATCGAGTGCCGTCGGGCGTACTCCATGGCGGAGCTCAGCCCGGCAACCGCAAAGAGGGCCTTCGCGAGCGGGCTCATGGGAGGCGGGTCGTCGACGGTCCGCTGGTCGAGCCAGATGATGGCCGGCCTCAAGGCCTCGCCCCGCTCGTCCATGGGGATGACCGTGCTCCGCTGGGTGGTGAGGCCGACGCCCGCGATCAGGCTCTTGTCGATGTCGGTCTTTCTCATGAGCTCGCCTGTCACCGTGCAGAGCTTGGACCAGTAGTCCTCGGTGCTCTGTTCGGCCCACCCGGGCCTGAGCGAGGTGTAGGGCTCGAAGGTGCGCTGCTCGATGGCGAGCTCGTTGCCCTCGATGTCGAAGAGCACCGCCCTGATGCTCTGGGTACCCGAGTCGATGGAGACGATGTAGCGCTTTTCGGCCATGGCCCCTCCCATACGATCTCATGACACGGCTCGGAGACGTTGCCGGTTTCGGCCCATTGTAGCACGCGCATGCTCGATGGGGAACCTCGATCTCCCTCAGATGCACACGGGCCTGCCGCACAAGGCGGGCAGGTTCCGGGACCCGAGGGCCCGCGGGCGAGGCAGGCTTGCGCGGGGACCTGTCCCGCATGTGCATGGGCACGATGGACGGTTTGCCGCCGGGAAGAGGGACGGGATCATCTGATCCGTATGTGCGCGGGCACGATACAGGGTTCGCCGATCACAGAGACGAGCGTCTACCTTTCCCGTATTCGAGCGGGCACGACAACCACGCAGTGACCTGGGGCCGAAAGCCTCCTCGTGCATCGGCCGTCGGCCCCCTTCTGCGCCGCAGGCGGGCGAGGCAGTTGTGAGGGGTCTTGGGGCCTTGCGCCTTTGGCTGAACGCCAAAGACATGCCCGGCAGGCTGGCGTGGCCGTGCCGGCGGGTCTTTCAACCGTGGCCCGGCCGCAGCGGGCCTCACCCCCGTCTCAGGCGGACACGATCCGGCCGAGGGGTTCCATCCTCTCGGGGAGGGTGCCGTTTTCGAGCATCTCGAGGAACTCCTCCCCGAGCGCCCTGGATGCATCGGCAACCGTCCGCCAGAAACGGATGCGTTCCTCGTCCCTGCCCCAGAAAATCCGGAAGTCTTCACGCGACGGTATGCGGGATGAGGGCAGGCTCGAGACGAAGCCTCGAGACGGGCAGAGCAGGATCACGTTCGACATGTCGCCCGAGCTCGGTTTTCTCCAGGAGAGGGGCTTGTCGAACCACCCCGGGGTGATCCGGTTCGTGTAGTGGGGGTAGAGCACGATCCCGCTCGAGCAAAACGGGATGGCCAGGTGGTAGTCGAGGATGCCCGCGTCCCTGTACGTGCCGACAGGCGCGCCCTCGATGCCTCGCACCCCCTCCATGAGCACGGGCATGGACCCTGAGGCCATGACCGCCTGGGCGAGGTTCGCGGGCGTGAGCCCGACCCGCTCGAGGGGGAACCCCTCGAGGTGTGCGTACGGGGGCAGGTCCCTGGGGTCGTGAAAGAGAACCCGGGTGAAGAAGAGCCCCAGGGCCCTCCTGGCCGCGGCGTTCAACAGGGCCGTGGCGGCCATGAGGGCTGTGAGGATGCGCCTGTTCTCGGTCGTAAACGCGCCCGTGCACCTCACAGCCAGCAGGCTCAGGCGCGCGTGCGGGTGGGAGAGCGCCCGGGTGGACCCGTTCCCCTCGAGCGCGGCGTCGATGAACTTCCGGATCTCCCTGCTCGCCTCGCTCGGCGTGGGGACCGTCGAGAAGCGCTGCGCGAGGTAGGCCTCCTTGAAACGCCTGTGGGCGTCCATGCCCTGGGCGAGCGCCGCGAATCTCCACGCGCCCACCGAGGAGCCGAGGAGGAAGACCGGGGAGGCCCGGTCCATGAGCCACGACGAGAAGACGGCCTCGTCCAGGCCGCAGAGCACGAGCCACTTGGGGCCGCCTGCAGCCCCGGCCACCACCTTCACCATGTCCGGCTGCAGGCCGTTCTCCCGGACGAGCCTGAGGGCCGAAGGGCCTGCGTACACTCTGAGCGTCCTCACGCGGGTTCCTTTCCTTGTCTCGTGATCCCCTGACCTTGCCGGAGCTCTCGAGGGCGATGCCCTGCCGAGTCCCGCACGTCCCCGGTGCAGGGCGCGCCACACCCTGTGCCCCCACAGGCCCCCCCGGCGGCGGGAAGGGGAGCGGCCCGATGGTCGACCCCGCCGGGGATGCGGGGTGAGTGGCCATCCCCCCACGCCGGGGTGAGGGGCCCCGCCCGTTGAGGCGGTCTCGCTTTGCGCCCGAGCTCCGCCTTTTCGGTACCCCGGGTGTTACCACACGGCATGTCTCGTTGCCAGGGAAACGTGACGTTCCAGGAGAAGGCCGGGGCACGGGGCCTTTGCCATGGGCTATGACCCGTGCGTCTCCGCCGGTGGGAACCACCCGAGGCCGTGCTGCATAGCCTTGATGCGGCCCCTTGACCCGGCGCGCCGGTAGCCCTCTGGCCGGCCGGCTTCTCTGACGAGGGCCGAAGGCGCCCCCTGGGGCAGGGCGTGAAGGGATTCCTTCCCGACCAGGGGCGTGCCGGAAGAGGACCGAGGGGTTTGGACCCCACAAGACGCGTGAGACGCTCGAAAACGAATCGAGACCCCTTCGTCATGGGGTTTCGAGGCGCGATCCTCAAGGACGATTTGTTGTTGTGGGCGGGGGCGTGTTCTGCTAACTTCAGGTGATCGACCATCGAAAGGGGGTGCGGATCGTGCCGACACCCAGGACCGCCCGGCAGGGCGACAAGGTCAAGGTCCACTACAGAGGCAGGCTCGAGGACGGGTTCGAGTTCGACACGTCCGTGGGCAGAGAGCCGCTCGTGTTCATCATCGGCTCGGGTGACGTGATCCCCGGGTTCGAGGATGGGACGACGGGCATGTCCGTGGGCGAGATCAAGACCATCACCATAGAACCCGATCAGGCCTACGGGGAGCATCGGGACGAGCTCCTCGTCGAGATGCCCTGGGAGTATTTCCCCGAAGACATCGTGCCCGAGGTGGGCATGCAGCTCAAGCTCGTGGACGAGAGCGGCGAGGAGATCCCGGTGACCGTGGTCAACGTGGACGAGGAGGCGGTGACGCTGGACGCCAACCACCCGCTCGCAGGGCACAGGCTCACCTTCGACATAGAGCTCCTCGAGATCATGGAGGTGTGACACCTCTCCGGCCGCCGGTGCCCTGGAAATGCCCCCGCCATGAGGGATGCCGGAGGTTGTGGAAAACCCATGCACTCCGTCCGCTGAGTCGCCGCACAGGGGAAGGCCCAACACCCGCTGGTCGGGCACTGCACACGGGGGAGTGCATGCTTCCCGGTCGTGCCCGCATGCCTGCCGGTCCTTTCAGGCTGCGCGGCTTGCCCCGGCCGGCATGGTGCGACGAGCCCCTCCTCGCTGCTGCAACGTCTCACCTGAAGCCGGGATGATCGAGTACCACGGGAACGCCCACGTGCAAACGACGCACCATGGGTGCGCCCTCACCTGATGCCGAAGTGCTCGACGAGCCACAGGCTCAGGCCGGGCAGGTACGTTATGAGGGCAAGGCCTGCGAGAAGCGCGAGGATGAACGGGATGGAGGCCCGGCAGACCTCGAGGACCGGCCTGGAGAACCGTATGCACGAGATGAAGAGGTTCATGCCCACAGGCGGCGTGAGGTAGCCGATCTCAAGGTTCGTGAGGAAGATGATCCCGAGGTGCACCGGGTTGACCCCGTAGCTCGTCGCGATGGGCACGATGAGGGGGACCACGACCACGAGCGCCGAGTAGATGTCCATGATGCACCCGACGAAGAGCAGGAACACGTTGAGCGCCAGCAGGAACGCGACCTTCGAGGATATGTGCGCCTGGATGAACGCCAGGATGCGCATCGGGATCTCCGCGTCGATCATGTAGGTCGTCAGCGCCAGGGCCGAGCTGAAGATGATGAAGATGGCGCCCACGAGCACCATGCTCTCCCGCACGATGGCGGGGATCTGCCTCAGGGATATGTCCCTGTGGATGAACATCTCGACGAGGAGGGCGTAGGCCACCATGATGGAGGCCACCTCGCCGAGGGTGAAGAAACCGCCGAAGATGCCCACCACGAGGATCACGGGTATGAGGAGTTCCCACTTGGCCTCGCTTGTTGCCTTCAGGATGTTCTTGAGAGAGGCGCGCGTGGTCTCGGTGCGCGCCCTCACCGCGTATACCGCGCTCACCAGGGAGAGGATGACGATGAGGAGGAGCCCCGGCACGATGCCCGCGGCAAAGAGCTGCGTGATGCTGGTCTCCGCCACGACGCCGTAGATGATGATGGGCAGGCTGGGGAAGAAGAGCAGGCCTAGACTGCCTGACGCGGTGAGCAGCCCGAGGCTGAAGCCCTCGGAGTACCTCCCCTTGACGAGGACCGGGAAGAGGAGCCCGCCCAAGGCGATGATGGTCACACCCGAGGCCCCCGTGAATGCGGTGAAGGCGGCGCAGGCGACGAGGGCGACGACAGCCAGCCCCCCCGGCATCCACCCGAGGACGGCCTGGGAGAAGTTCACCACCCTCACGGATGCCTTGCTCTCGGCCAGGATGAAGCCCGCGAAGGTGAAGATCGGAATGGTATAGAGGACGGGGTTGTTCGAGAACTGGCTGTAGATGTCCACGATGAGGGCTGACACCGGCAACCCGGAAAGGGAGAAGCCCAAGAGGGCGAGCGAGGAGAGCACGGTGAAGATGGGCGCCCCGAGAAAGGCCATCAACGCGATGCCGGCCAACGCCAAGGCGGCCATCTCACCTCTCCCTGCCGCCGAAGAGGGTGCGCACGTTGAACGCGCACCTGATGGCGTACCTGGCCAGGATCATGCCGTAGCCCAGGGGAATGACGGTCTCGAGGGCCCAGGTCGGGATGGAGAACCTCAAGACGGCTATCGTGGAGCCGGTCTCGTAGTCGACGCCGATGAATCCCACCGATGCGTACAGGAGCACTCCGCAGACCCCCATGGTGAAGAGCGAGGTGACGATCTCCAGGATGGGCCTCGCCCGCTCAGGCAACACCCTGTGGGCGATGTCGATCCTGATGTGCTTGCCCTCGCGGCCCGCGAGCCCTGCCGCGATGAAGGCAGTCCAGAGCACCATGTGCCTGACCGTCTCGGAGCCGCCCGCGATCCCGGTCGAGAACACGTCCCTCAACACGATCTGGACGAGCACGAGCAGGACCATGGCGGACAGGATCACGGTGAGCGCCGCGTCCTCGACGTAGGCCACCGCCTTGAACAGCCCGGAGGGCCGCTCCACGGTGAACCCGCAGGCCGGGCACCTGTGGCCGGGGAAATCGTCCATGCTGGATCCGCAGGCGGGGCACCGCATGTTCAGTTGCCCTTGTCGAGCCTGATGACCGTGGTGTCCTCGGGGTGGAGCCTCCGGTATTCCTCCACGTAGGCAAGCGTCCTCTCCAACAGTTCCCTCGAGTAGACCTTGCCCACCAGGCTCTCCCTCGCCTTCTTCGCCGCCTCGAAGACGTACTGCATCTCCTTGTCCTTGATGTCGTACTTCACGATCTGGATGCCGGACTTCTTGAGGAGCTCCAGGGAGCGCTCGTCTTCCATGCGGGTGACCTGCTCGATCTTCTTGTGCTTTGCCCTGGCGACCTCGATCACGATCTTCTGCGAGGCCGGGGAGATCCTGTTCCACACGTCCTTGCTCACGATGGTGGCCCCCTGGATGTTCGTGGACGGGTAGCCGGTCATGTACCTGAACTTGGTGTACCACTGGAAGGCCACGGCGCCGAACGGGGTCGAGTTGGCGCAGTCTATGAGGTTGGTGGACAGGGAGGTCGCCACGTCGGAGATGGACAGGGACACGGGGGAGATGTCCAGGGCCTGGAACATGGCCATGCTGAGGGGCTCGCCCTCCAGGGCCCACCACTTCTGCCTGCGCGCCACGTTCAGGTCGCTCAAGGGCACCTTGGAGAAGATGTAGACGAAGCCGAGGTCCATCCACCCCAGCACCTTGAACCCGCGTTCCTCGAAGAGGCGCTCCATCTCGGGCTGCAGCTTGCCCCGCACGTAGGCGACCTCGTCGTAGTTCCTGAACACGTAGGGGATCTCCGTGACCCTGACCTGGGGCACCACCTGGCCGAGGCCCACGCCCATGAACCCGCCGCCGTGGAGCTGGCCCAGCCTGATCTTGCGCATCACGTCCTTCTCGTCGCCCTGGACCCCACCCCAGTAGGTCTTGAAGACCACCTCACCCTTGGTCTTGTCCTGGATCTCCTGCGCCATCTCCTCGAAGGCCTTCGCGAGCGCAGTGCCCTTGGGCGCGAGCGTCGCCATCTTGATGACGACAGGCGCGTTCTGGGCGGATGCGGGCTGTTGTGCAGAGATGAGCGCCGTGATGAGCGAAAGGACGATCGAGATGAAAAGCTTTCTCGTTTCCATCGAGTGCGTGCCCCCCGGTTGTCAGAAGTACATGTCCACGTTTTCGAGCAGCACCTTCGCCTTGCGCCTGGCGACCTCGTTGACGAAGGCCTTGTCAGGGTACGCGTCCGGCCGCCTCGCGAGGATGCCCTCGAGCGTGGAGACGAACAGGTCCCTGTCCTGGGTCTGGTAGGCGTAGTACTGCGCGTAGTAGAGCGGGATGAACTGGAGCCGGCCCTGGGAGATGGCGAAGGCCTTGTCGAAGTGCTCCTTGGCCCTCTCGAGCGAGCCCCGCACGAGGCCGCCCTTGGCGGCGTGGATCGCGCCCAGGGCAGCGTGGGCGGCGCCGTAGAAGAAGGTCTCGTCGAGCTCGATCACCCGCTCGAGCATCGCCTGGGCCTTGGGCATGTCCATGACCGCCTCGCTCCTGTCGAGGTTGAGGGCGCCCCAGGCAAGCCAGCAGTTCGCGGTCCAGAAGAGCGCGGGGACATCGGGGCGGGTGAACCTGCCGAGCGTCTTCGTGAACGCTTCCAGGGGCTCCTCGAGCGCCTTTTCGTGCGGCCCTGTGCCGTAGAGGGCCCTGGCTGCGTAGTCCCTCGCCTTCAGGTAGAGGGCGGAAGCCCGCGGCTTGTCCGTATCCTCGAGGAAGGCGTTGGCGTACCCGAAGTTCGCCTCGGCGGCCTTCAGCAGGAGCGAGGGGCTCTCGGAAGCCAGGATGAGCCCGTCCATCTGGACGAGAAAGGCAGGCAGCGCGTCCTTGAGCATCTCCACGTCCGTGGAGCGGTTGACCGCCAGGTCCATGTCCCGCATGATCGGCTCCATGGACCGTATGGTGAGCGCCTTCATGGAGCACCCCGCGAGGATGATCGCCATGAGGCCCACGAGGATCGACAAGGGCCGTGAACCCTTCCCCCACGCCATACAACCCCCCGTCATGAAGAGAAGATACGATCCCCCGCCCGGCAAGGGGGGATCCACACCACTCACCAGAATCCGACATTCGGACATGCGTGTCAAGGTCTTTGTCCCCAAGCCGGCTGCAGGCTGTGGCGGCGGGTGTACGCCATCGACCATGAGGATCGCGAGCCCTTGCTCCCCGACCTCGGACGCGCGAAGGCCTGCAGGGGCAGAGGCTCGCATGGCGCGGGTGGCCACGGGGGGCGGGCCGTTGTCCGGGATCGGCGGGTACGACCCGCCGCAGGCGCCTCCGGCCGCGGACTCCTCATGGATGAAGACGGGCGGTCCCTCTTGGTGAGGGCCCGCCCGTCATGTCCCACGGCTGCAACGATGCGTTCTTTCGCGTCGTCGATCAGGAGTGGCTCTTCTCGAACTCCCTCATGAACTCCGCCAGCCGCTCCACACCCTCCATGGGCATGGCGTTGTAGATGGACGCCCTGATCCCGCCCACGGCCCTGTGGCCCTTGAGCCCCACGAGCCCCTTCTTGGAGGCCTGTGCGACGAACTCGTTGTCGAGCTCCTCGGTGGGGAGCTTGAACGGGATGTTCATCCTCGAGCGCGAATCCTTCTCGACAGGCGCCCGGTAGAACGAGCTCGCGTCGAGGATCTCGTAGATGAGCCGCGCCTTCGCCTCGTTGACCTTCTCCATCTCCGGGACCCCGCCCTTGTCCAGGAGCCACTTGAGCACCTCGTGCACCACGAAGATGGCGGTGACGGGGCAGGTGTTGTAGCAGGAGTTGTTCTCGGCGTGCGGCTTGTAGTTCAGCATCTGGGGCGTGTTCTCCGGCGCCCTGCCGATCAGGTCCTCCCTGAGGATCACGCAGGTGACGCCCGCGGGCCCCATGTTCTTCTGGGCGCCTGCGTAGATGATGCCGAACTTCTTCACGTCGATCCTCCGCGAGAGGATGTCCGAGGACATGTCCGCCACGAGCGGGACGTCGCCGGTCTCCGGGAAGGTCTGCCACTGGGTGCCGTAGATCGTGTTGTTGGAGGTGATGTGGCAGTAGGCGGCGTCCTTGGTGAGCTTGAGCTCGGACGCCCTGGGGATCCTCGTGTAGTTGTCGTCCTTGGTCGATGCCGCAACGTTGACCTTCCCTATGAGCTTCGCCTCCTTGATGGCGCGCGAGGCGAAGTAGCCCGTGTCCACGTAGTCCGCCACCCGGCCCTCGGCGAGGAGGTTGATGGGGACCATGGCGAACTGCATGGTCGCGCCGCCCTGGAGAAAGAGGACCTTGTAGTTGTCCGGGATCTCCATGGCCTTCTTCACGAGGTTCACCGTCTCGACGAGGAGCGCGTCGAACTGCTTGGATCGGTGGGACACCTCCATGATGGACATGCCCGTGCCGGCGAAGTCCAGCACGGCCTTGCTCGTGCTCTCGAGGACCGGTTCGGGAAGGACTGCGGGACCGGGGTTGAAGATGAAGACGTTTCTCATAGCCTCAGCAAGCCTCCTTCGCGTGGGTGATGAAACCCTACCTATATATCAGCAAAATGACCCTGGGTAAAGGACGGCGTGGCTCGCATCGCGTTGACAGCGGGCGTGAGAAGGCGTATATAAATGAACGCTCATTCATTCGGGGCCGCCGTCGACGGCTCGGCCCGGGCGATGGTTGACGCACTCAGACCAGGAGGATCGTTATGGAGTTTTCGCTGAGCGAAGAGCACAAGATGGTACGCGACATGGCGAGGAGGTTTGCAGACCAGGAGCTGAAGCCCAGGGCCGCCGAGATCGACCAGACCCACCGGCACAACGACGAGGTCCTCAGGAAGATGGCCGAGAACGGGTTCATGGGCGTGGCCATCCCGGCCGAGTACGGCGGCGCCGGCATGGGCTACGTCGCATACGCTCTCATCCTCACCGAGATATCCAGGGGCTGCGCGAGCACGGGCGTGATCATGTCGGTCAACAACTCCCTGTACGGGTTTCCCGTCTACACCTTCGGCACCGAGGAACAGCGCCTGAAGTTCAACACGCCGGTCGCCTCCGGGGCCGCTCACGGGTGCTACGGGCTCACCGAGGCGAATGCGGGCTCGGATCCCGCGAGCATGAAGACGAGCGCCGTGCTCGACGGCAACTACTGGGTCATCAACGGCGAGAAGAAGTTCATCACCAACGGCAACATCGCAAAGTACGCGGTGATCGCCGCCGTGACCGACAAGACCAAGGGCTACAAGGGCATCACCCAGTTCGTGATAGACCTCGAGGAGACCGAGGGCTTCTCGGTGGGAAAGGTGGAGGACAAGCTCGGTATCCGTGGCTCCGGCACCTCCGAGCTCGTGTTCCAGGACGCGAGGATCCCCAAGGACTCGATCTTGGGTGACCCTGGCAGCGGCTTCAAGCAGATGCTCACCACGCTGGACTCGGGACGCATAGGCATCGCCTCGCAGGCGCTCGGCATCGCGAAGTGCTGCCTCGAGGAGGCCGTGAAGTATTCCAAGGAACGCGTCCAGTTCGGAAAGCCCATATCCGAGTTCCAGGCCATCCAGTTCAAGCTCGCCGACATGGCGACCAGGATCGACGCGGCCGAGCTGCTCGTGCTGAGGGCGGCCTGGCTCGAGAGCAACCACCTGCCCTTCGAGAAGGAGGCCGCCATGGCCAAGATGTACGCCTCCGACGTGGCGATGTGGGCCACGGTGGAGGGCGTGCAGATCCTCGGCGGCTACGGATACGTGACCGAGTACCCCATGGAAAGGCTCATGCGGGACGCCAAGATCACCCAGATCTACGAGGGCACCAACGAGATCATGCGGGTGGTTGTGGCGAGGAACGTCCTGGGCAAGAGGTAGCCCTGCACGAAGAGCACGTCCACCGGCCGGGGCACGTGGCGCCCCGGCCGTCTTTCTTCATGGCCGCCGAGCGGGGTGGACAAGGCCTCGGGCACGGAACCACCCCATGGATCCGTCAAGGCCTGGCCCATGGCCTTGAACCGCGCGAGGTTCGCCCTGGACGCCGGCGGTGAGCCCCTCGAGGGGCAAGGTCTTCGAGCGCGGCAGGGCCCGCGGCCAGGCAGACGCTTTCCCTGCGGCCGTTTTCCCCCCGTCGGTCCCTGCCCGGGCTCTCGGCCTCAACCCCTCGGTGTCGGTTTCCCTCACGGCCTTTTTACTCCCGCGACGATCACGTACGGGATACCCTCGACGCGAGCGGACTCGGAAGCCTCCACCCCCGCCTGCCTGCACAGCGAGACGAGCCTCTCCGCCTGATACTCGTGCCCGAACACGACGTGCTCGAGGAACCACAGCGCCAGGCCGTTCGCGAGGTACCATGACCGAAAACCCTTGGCGAAGAGGCCGATCTCGAGCCGTGACGCACAGGGATCGGTCTCCGACACGATGAGCAGGCCGCCCGGCCTGAGGACCCTTGCCATCTCGCATACGCCCCGGAGGCCGTCGGGCCAGTGCTTGATGGAACCGACGCTCAAGGCGACGTCGAAGGTCCCCGTCTCGAAGGGCAGCCGCATGGCGTCGGCCTTCACGAAACGGCAGTTGGGGATCCTCGTGGCCGCCTGCAGCCTCCTTGCCGCGCGCACCTGCATGAGGGAGAAGTCCACGCCCGTCACCGTGGATGAGGGGTTGAGCTCCGCGATCAACAGCGCCAAGCGCCCGTGTCCCGCTCCCACCTCAAGGATCCGCGCGTTCCTGCCGTCGACGATCGCCCCGGCGAGGTGAACGAAGAGCTTCTCGAGGGCCTGGAGTACATGCCTGTTGTAGAGGTGCCCGAAGAGGTCCCACGTGAGGCGGCTGTCTCTCAACCTCGTGAGGAGGGCGGCGATCATGGGTCGATGGGTGTCACGCGCGTGCACGGCGACGCTTTCGGGGCCCGCCCGACCGCATTGCGGAGGCCGAAGAAGAGAACGTGCCCGTCACCGACGGTACCCCGTGCGGAACCGGCGCCCTCAAAGCAGCATGCCGCTGGTCCAAGGGTGAAGACCTTCCATCAGTGCGCCTCGGCCCAGCTCTTTCCCACGCCTATGTCGACGTGCGTGGGCACGGCGAGGGGGTAGGCGTGCTCCATCTCGTGTTTGACCAGGGCCTTCACCTCGTCGATCTCTTCCAGGGCCACCTCGAAGACGAGCTCGTCGTGCACCTGGAGGATCATGCGGCTGTGCATGCCCTGCATCCGGTTGTGGATCCTCACCATGGCGAGCTTGATGATGTCCGCGGCGCTGCCCTGGATGGGGGTGTTGATGGCGATGCGGCGGGCCGCCTCGCGCTCGTTGAAGTTCCTGGACGAGATCTCCGGTATGCTCCGGCGCCTGCCCATCAGGGTGGTCACGAAGCCCTTTTCCTGTGCCTCGCGGACGATGTCCTCCATGTACGCCCTCACGCCCGGGTAGCGGGCGAGGTAGTTCTCGATGTAGCGCTTGGCCACGTCCCTCTTGATCTGGAGCTCGCCCGCCAGCTTGTGAGGCCCCATGCCGTAGATGATGCCGAAGTTGATGGTCTTTGCCTGGCGTCGCTCGTTCTCGGTCACCTGCGCGAGCGGGGTGCCGAAGATCTCGGAGGCGGTCTTCGCGTGGATGTCGAGGTCTTGCTCGAAGGACTCGACGAGGAGGGGGTCTTTCGTGATGTGGGCGAGGATCCTGAGCTCGATCTGCGAGTAGTCCGCGCTCATGATCACGAAGCCCTCGGGCGCCCTGAACGCCTCCCTGATGCGCCTGCCGGTGCCGGTCCGGATGGGGATGTTCTGGAGGTTCGGCTCCGAGGACGATATCCTCCCGGTGGCCGTCACCGCCTGGTTGAATCTCGTGTGCAGCCTGCCCGTGGCCGGGTTGATCATGGTCGGCAGCGTGTCCACGTAGGTGTTCTTGAGTTTCGCGAGCGTGCGCCAGTTGAGGATGGCGGCCGGGAGCTCGTGCCTGGCGGCCAGGGCCTCGAGCACCGCGCTGTCGGTGGATGGTCCCGTCTTCGTCTTCTTCACCACCGGCAGCCTCAAGTCCGCAAAGAGGATCTCCGCCAGCTGCTTCGGCGAGTTTATGTTGAACGGCTTCCCGGCGAGCTCGTGTATCCTGGTCTCCATGAGACCCAGCTCGGCGTCGAGCTCCCGCGCGATGGCGCCGAGGATGGACACGTCCACGTACATGCCCGTCGCCTCCATGTGGGCGAGCACGGTGGAGAGGGGCGTCTCGATCGTGGCGAACAGCCGGTCCACGCCTAGGGCGGCCATGCGTTCCTCGATGGCCCGCCTGAGGGGCGGAAGGCACGCGGCGTGCGAGGCGAGGAACCTCCCCAGTTCCTCCCTCGGGATCATCTCCGGGTCCTGCGCCGTCTTTCCCGACCCCAGGAGGTCTTTGGGGCCGGGCAGGACCTCGCCGAGGTAGACCTTGGCGAGGTCCTCGAGGGAGGACTGCCCGCTTGAGGCGTCGCAGCAGTACTCCGCGAGCATGGTGTCGAAGGTCGCCGCCTTCACCTCGATGCCCCGCATGAGAGCCTCCGCGACGGCCTCCTTCGCGTTGTGCATGACGAGGAGGGCATCCGGTGACCTCAGCGCGTCCAGGCAGGCCCGGGGGTCGGTGCACACGGTGGCCCCCCCGGCACAGACGAGCGCCGAGCACCTGAGGCCGAGCACGTAGAAACCGGCCTCTCCCCGGGCGAGGGGAAGGCACCCGAACTCGATCGTCCCGCCGAAGGACGGGGTGGTTTTCGCGAGGCCGGGAGACATCCCGTCGAGCAGCCCCCTGAACTCGAGCTCGGCGAAGAGCTTGTTCAGCCGCTCGAGGTCCATGGGCCTGCGCTCGATGTGGGCCAACTCGAGGTCCAGCTCGCAGTCGCGGTCCAGCCGGACGAGCTCGAGGCTCAGCCTTGCGTCGTCGGCGCCTTGCGACACCGCCTTGGCGATCCGTGGGTTGTCGATGGAAAGTGCGTTCTCGATGATGTCCTCGAGGTGGCCGAAACGCGCCACGAGGTCGCGAGCCCCCTTCTCTCCTATGCCCCGTATGCCCGGTACGTTGTCCGAGCTGTCGCCCATGACGGCGAGGAGGTCGGGGATGTATGCGGGATCGACGCCGAACCTCGCCCTGACCGCGTCCTTGTCGTAGCGTGCGTCCTTGAGCGTGTCCCACACGGTCACGTCGTCGTCGACCAGCTGCATGAGGTCCTTGTCGCCGGAGACGATGCAGACTGCCGAGGAGGCCTTGAACCTCCTGGCGGCGGTCGCTATCACGTCGTCCGCCTCGAGCCCCTCCTTCATGACGATGGGGATCCCCATGGCCTCCACGGCCTCGAGGATGTAGGGGAACTGCACGGCGAGCGCCTCTGGCATCTTCTGGCGCGTCGCCTTGTAGGCCTCGTACCGCTCGTGGCGGACGGTGGGGCCTTTCGAGTCGAGCACGAAGCAGATGTGGGAAGGGTTCTTGTCCTTGATGAGCTTGAGCAGCATGCGGCACAAGATGTACACGGCGTTGGTGGGCAGGCCCGTCGACGTGGAGAGGTCCCTCATGGCGTAGAACGCCCTGTAGACGTACGAGCTCCCGTCGATGAGGTAGACGGTGGGCCTGTCGGTCATGGGAGGGCAGTCCCCCCTTCGTCCGCTCGCGAGATACTCCCGGTAGTCCGCGAGGATGCGCCCGTGATCGAAGGCGAGCTCGGGCAGGTCGTCCAGGGAGAAGACGCAGGCCTTTGCGGCGTCGTCGCCCGGCCTGAGCACGCCGTCGCCCTTGGCCGTGAAGACCGTGGTGATGGTGTGCCGCCTCGGGTCCCTGTCCGGGGCCGAGTAGACCGAGAAGAGTCTCAGGCCGTGAACGCCGAGCCCCGTCTCCTCGAGGACCTCCCGGGCGACCGCCTGCTCCACGGTCTCGCCGTAGTCCACGAACCCGCCGGGCAGCGCCCAGCCCTCAGGGGGGTTCTTCCTCCGCACGAGCACGATGCCGCCTTCGTACTCGACGATCGCGTCCACGGTGGGCACGGGGTTTTCGTACACCTTCACTTCCCGGCCGCAACCGGGGCACCGTATCGTGCGGCCCTTGTCCATCTAGCGGTCCCTCACGGTTATGGCAACGGCGAGCCCGTCCGAGTCGTCGACGAAGATATCGGCCATGGGCGCCAAGGGCGAGGTCGCCTCGTCGATGGCACGCCTGGTCTCATCGTCCGGCTTGAGCTCGGGGCAGGCGAGGTGGATCACGCTCCCGTTCAGGGCGACCCGTATCGTCCTGCCCTTGTTCGTGCGGTCGATCATGGTGTGGATGACACCCGTGACCGCGGACGAGAGGGCGTTGTAGTCCACCTTCGTGTAGTGGGCCGAACCGCCCAGCTCGATGATCTTGGTGGTGTCGTGCTTGAACCTCATGTCCGCCATGAGGAAGTTCATTTCCATCTCGAGGTACTCGCGGAGCTCCACCGCGGTGAAGCCCTCGTTGACCATGTGGATCTTGTAGCCCAGGCCCTTGAGGATGGCGTCTATCTTCTCGGCGCCCTCGATGATGGACCCGAGATCCTTGAGACTCTTCTCGCACACGGAGGCGATCTCTTCCTTGGAGTGGCTGTCCTGCGAGGCGAGGCGCTCGATGCGGGACTGGACGAGCTGGGCCCGTCCCATGACCCACATCAGGGGGGTGTTCAGGTTGTGCACCACCCCGCTCAAGAGAGAGCCCATGTGCGCGAGGATCTTTTCCTTCATGGTTCCTCCATGAACGCCCGGTAGGCGAGGTATGTCGCGTAGACGTCCACCTTGGAGGCGAGCTCGAAGGGCGCGTGCATGGAGAGCAGGGGAGGCCCGGCGTCCACGATGTCCATGCCGTATTCCGCGAGGAACTTCGCCACGGTGCCCCCGCCGCCCTCGTCCACCTTGCCGAGCTCGCCGGTCTGCCAGGGGATGCGCTTCCGGTTCAGGATGGACCTGATCCAGCCCATGTACTCGGCGCTCGCCTCGCTGCTGCCCGCCTTGCCCCTGCTCCCGGTGTACTTGGTGATGCACACGCCGTAGCCGAGGCGTGCCGCGTTGTTCTTCTCGTGCACCTCGGGATAGTCGGGGTCGAGCGCGCCGTTGACGTCGCCGGAGACGGCCCTGCTCCTGAAAAGCACGCGGGAGGGGGTGACCTGCCGCTTGAGCCTGTCCGCCATCGCCCAGACGGTCTCCTCGAGGAAGAGGCTCTTCGCGCCGGTGTTGCCGTCGCTGCCCGTCTCCTCCCTGTCCACGAGGAGCACCACCGTGGTCCACGGCACGCGCGTGGCGTCCATGACGGCGCGGAAGGCCGCCCAGGCGCAGGCCCGGTCGTCGTGGCCGTATGCGCCTATGAGCGAGCGGTCGAACCCCACCTCCCTGGCCGGGCCCGCAGGGACGACCTCGATGTCCGCGGACGTGAAGTCCTGCTCCACGATGCCGTATTTCTTGTGGACCAGGTCGAGGATCGCCTTCTTGACCTTTTCCTCCTTCGCCTTGGTGTCCGGCCTGGTGCCGCAGACGATGTTGAGCTTCTCTCCCAGGAAGGCGTCCTCGAGCTTCTTTCCGTACTGCGCCTTTCCCGCGAGGTGGGGCAGGAGGTCCTCGATGGTGAAGCAGGGGTCGTCCTCGTCCTCGCCTATCACGATGTCGACGGACGTGCCGTCCTCCTTCACGACGACGCCGTGCAGGGCCAGCGGCCTGGCCAGCCACTGGTACTTCTTGATGCCCCCGTAGTAGTGGGTCTTGAGCATGGCGATCTCGGTGTCCTCGTAGAGGGGCTTGGCCTTGAGGTCGAGCCTGGGGCTGTCCAGGTGCGCCACCACGATCCTGAGGCCCTCCTCGAGGGGCCTGGCCCCGGCCCTGCACAGGGCGAGCGCCCTGCCGCGGTTCTCCATGCAGACGAGGTTCTTGTCCTTGGATGCGCGCTGCCTGATGTAGGATACGGCCTCGCGCTCGGTCTTCACCGACGAGAGGAACGCCGTGTAGTCCCTGGCGTACGCCTCGATGCGGTCGTTCTTGCCCTCGAGGAGCTCCCAGCCCGACACCGGTTTGTACGCATGCGTTGTCTTCTTTCCTGGTGCGGTCTTGTGTGAAGGCATCGTTGTCTCCCGCGTTCTCTAGTGGGGTATCACTCGGGGCTCGGTGAACTTCCCCGGGATGGTGCGGCCGCACGCGGCACACGCGGAACCGGAGAGGTTCATGCTCTCGACGGTGAACCCCCTGCGTGCGATCACCACGTTCCTGCAGCCCGGGCACACGGTGTGTTCGCCCTCGTGCCCCGCGACGTTCCCAGTATACACGAAATGGAGCCCCTGGCTCAATCCGATTTCCCTGGCGCGCTCGAGGGTCTTCACGGGTGTCGGCGGCGCCTTGTCGTAGAGGTGGCGCGGGTAGTACCTGCTCACGTGCCAGGGGATGTCCGGGCTCAGGGAGCAGATGAACGACGCGATGTCCCTCAGTTCCGCGTCCGAGTCGTTCTCCCCCGGGATCACGAGGGTGGTGATCTCTATCCAGACGCCTGCGTCGAAGTACGCCCGTATCGCGTCGAGCACGGGCGCGAGCCTCGCGGAACAGAGCCTCTTGTAGAACGACTCGGTGAAGGCCTTGAGATCGATGTTCGCCGCGTCCACGAGGTGCTTGCATGCCGAGGCGACGACCTCCACCGAGGTGTAGCCGTTCGTGACCAGGATGTTGTACAGGCCCTTTTCGCGTGCGAGTGCGGCGGTGTCGAGGGCGTACTCGAGGTACACGGTGGGCTCGGTGTAGGTGTACGAAATGCTCCTGCAGCCCGCCCTCACGGCCGAGGCCGCCACCGCCTCGGGCGGGAAGACGTCCCCCGTCACGGAGCCCGTCTCCACCGCGTACTGGGATATGTCGCTGTTCTGGCAGAAGGCGCACCTCATGTTGCACCCCACCGTCGCGATCGAGAAGGACCTGGACCCCGGGAGGAAGTGGAACAGCGGCTTCTTCTCGATGGGGTCGACGTTGGCCGCCACGCTCCTCGCCCACACGAGGCTCATGAGCGTGCCCCCGTAGTTCTTGCGCACGCCGCAGATCCCCGTCTTGCCGTCGGCTATCAGGCACCTGTGGGGACAGAGCGTGCAGCGGACGCTCGATCCCCGGACCTTTTCGTAGAAACGGGCCTGCTGCATGTCAGTCTTCGTAGCGCGCCCCCTTGTCCGCGGACAGGCTCATGCGGGCGTATCGTTTGAGCACGCCCGTCAGCCTCTTGGCGGGCCTCCTCCACGCCTTCCTCCGCCTGGCGAGCTCCGCGTCGTCGACGAGGAGGTCGAGCCTGCGGGCCGGGATGTCGATCCGTATCCGGTCACCGTCCTCGACGAGGGCGATGGGGCCGCCCTCGGCCGCCTCCGGCGAGCAGTGACCTATGGCCGCGCCCCTGGTGCCGCCGGAGAACCTGCCGTCCGTGACGAGCGCCACGTCGCGGTCGAGCCCCATGCCGGCGATCGCCGAGGTGGGCGTGAGCATCTCGCGCATGCCGGGGCCGCCCTTGGGCCCCTCGTACCGGATCACGACCACGTCGCCCTTCTTGATGCCGCCGGCGAGGATGACCTTCACCGCCGACTCCTCCGAGTCGAAGACCCGCGCCGTACCCGTGCGCCTCATCATGTCGGGGAGCACCCCGGACTGCTTCACCACGGCGCCGTCAGGGGCCAGCGTCCCCTTGAGGATCGCGATGCCGCCCTCCTTGTGGTAGGCCTTGGACAGGGGCCGTATGACCTCGTCGTCGAGGATGCGCGCGGACTTCAGGTTTTCCCTGAGGGTCCTGCCGGTCGCCGTCATGACGGAGAGGTCGAGCGCCTTCGCCTCGGCCAGGCGTTTCATGACCGCCTGCACCCCGCCCGCCCGGTAAAGGTCTTCCAGCCGGTGGGGGCCTGCGGGCGAGAGGGAGCACAGGTGCGGGACACGCCTGCTCATCGCGTCGAAGTCCCCGAGGTCGAGGGCGATGCCCGCTTCGTAAGCGACCGCGGGGACGTGGAGCACCGTGTTCGTGGAGCACCCGAGGGCCATGTCCACGGCGATGGCGTTGGCAAAGGCCTCGCGCGTCGCTATGTCGCGCGGCCGGACGCCCTTTTCCAGGAGCTCCATGACCTTCATGCCGGCTGTCTTCGCGAGGCGGATGCGCTCCGAGAAGACCGCCGGGATGGTGCCGTTGCCCGGCAGGCCCAGCCCCAGCGCCTCGGTGAGGCAGTTCATGGAGTTGGCCGTGAACATGCCGGCGCAGGAACCCGCCCCCGGGCAGGCGCACCCCTCGAGCTCGGCGAGCTCTTCCTTGGTCATGGTCCCCGCCTTGACCCTGCCTACCCCCTCGAACACGCTGATGAGGTCCACGGCTGCGCCCCTGAAAGACCCGGCGAGCATGGGCCCGCCCGAGACCACGATCGCAGGCACGTTGAGCCTGAGGGCGGCCATGAGCATGCCCGGGACCACCTTGTCGCAGTTGGGGATGAACACGAGGGCGTCGAAGGCGTGGGCCATGGCCACGAGCTCGATCGAGTCCGCGATGATCTCGCGCGACGGGAGGGAATATCGCATGCCCGCGTGGTTCATGGCGATGCCGTCGCAGATGCCGATCACGGGGAACTCCATGGGGGTCCCCCCGGCCATGCGGACCCCGGCCTTGACCGCATCCGCAACGGATCTCAGGTGGATGTGCCCGGGAATGATCTCGCTGGCCGAGTTCACCACACCCACAAACGGCCTCGCGATCTCCTCGTCCGTGAGCCCGTTCGCCTTGAGCAGGCTCCTGTGCGGGGCCTTTTCCAGGGACTTCTTGGTACGGTCGCTCTGCATGGTCCATCCTTTCTCGCGTGGGATGGGAACACAGTATGGCACCTTTGGGGGGCGGTTTCAAGCTCGTGGAACCGGGGGAGGAGCCTCCTAGCGCCTCATGCGGGAGTGTATCGTCTCGATGATGAGGTTCGCCGCGAAGACCCCGATGGAGGCGAACAGGAAGGTCTGCCCCCTGGACGTGACGAGACCCGGCTCGATGCGCTCGACCATGAGCACGATGGCCCCGCCCGCGACGAGAGAGACAGCCGCAGTCACCGCCAGGGATACGATGTCGGCCTTGAGGTCCATGCCCGCCCCCCTTCACAGGGCTCGCATCGACTATACCGTGGATGCGCCCTGCGGGCAACGCCGAGGCGCCGCCTGGGTCCGAAACGAGATGCAGACAACCGGCGCCGAGTTCTGCTAGTATCCGGGAAACGGGCGAAGGGGGGCAGAAGGACAGCCGCAGGGCTGCCTTGCCGAAGGCCTCGGCCTCGCCCGATATCGAACGGAGGGGCTCAAGCGTATGGACAAGACCGTCTTGAAGAGGAACATCCTGTTCGGGCTGCTGCTCGTCTCGTTCATCATCGTGTTCGAGATCATCCTCGCAAGGCTCCACCTGCCGGCCTGGCCGGCGTTCTTGGTCATGATCCAGTTCTTCGTCGTCCACGAGGACCTGGCAAAGGCCCCGGAGATCATCGTGGGGGGGCTCTTCGGGATCGTGTGCGCCGTGCTCATCGACCCGTTCAAGGCGGCGTCAGGGCCCATCCTGGGCATGGAGGCGGCGAAGCTGTCGTTCATCGGGGCGTTCGTCTACGCCATCGTCATGCTGAAGGACCTGCTGCCCCACGTGTTCAACAGCCATGCGTTCCTGTTCTTCCTCGTCTCCTCCATCGCCAAGGCCTCAGGTGACCACCCGAGGCCCTACGTGTGGATGATCGTGGAGCTCGTCTTCGGGCTCGTGTTCGTGGCGGGGATCCTCGGCATGAACCGCGTCGTGGAGTCCGTCCTGGCAGGGGCCGACACAGCCGGCCGGGAGCGTGCCTGAGAGATGCGTTCCCCATTGTCGTTCGATCTGCGTCACCCTCTTCGGCGGTGCGGGTGTGGCAGGAAGGAGAGGGCTCGAAGGCGTGGGAAGGGCGGGGTCTTCTCCGCGACCCTCTTTGCGAAGGCTCAAGGGGAAGCTCTCGCGGCCGGCTGGGGAGACGAAAACGGGCACGGTGTCCCCGGGCGCCGAAGCCGTGGCCTCGCTCGTCCCCTCTCCGGGCCGTGCGGCATGGAGCCCGTGACAATGTTTCGGCCCGGGGCTCGGGGCCGCAACAGGCAGGCGCAGCCGGGCGGGCCTGCCTGGGCCCGGCCGGCCGGGTGCCCGAAACGGGTGCCGTACGCGCTTGGGGCACCGCCTGCGGGCGGACCCGGGTGGATGGGCGACGGGGATCGAAAGGCGAGCGTCGCGCGGCCCAAGGATGCGCGCGGGGTTCACGATGCGCCCTGCAGGCGGGGAAAGCCCGCCTGCGCTGACGGAATCCTTGCCCGTCGCCGCAGACCCCCGCAGTGGGCACGCTACCCTGAGAGGTAGGCCATGGATCACCTGGAGATCTTCTACCGGTTCGGCGTCTCTCTCGTCATAGGGCTACTCATAGGCATCCAGCGCGAGCACGCATACGGCGAGGAGGATCACGCCGCCGCGGCGAACGTCGGCCTCTTCGCCGGGGCCAGGACGTTCTCGCTCCTCGGCCTCTACGGTTGCGCGGCCGCCTTTCTGGGCGACACGGCGGGGGCGCCCTGGGTCACGGCCGTGCTCGCACTGCCCGCAGGGCTTCTCATCGTGGTCGCGTATGCGCTGGGCGCGTGGCGGGGCTGGATCGGCATGACCACGCAGGTGGCGGGTCTCATGACGATCGTCGTCGGGATCCTCTGCAGCAAGGGTCACCTGGTGCTCGCGACGGCCCTCGGCGTGGCGACCATGACCCTGCTCGCGCTCAAGCTGGAGATACAGACGTTCGCGAGGAGGGTGTCCCGCCAGGACATCTACGCGACGGTCAAGTTCGCGGTGATAGCGGCCCTGGTCCTGCCGGTGCTGCCGCGCGAGGGCCTGGGGCCCGCGCCCTTCGACGTGATCGTGCCGTACGACGTGTGGCTCATGGTGGTCTTCATCTCGGGGATCAGCTTCTTCGGGTACGTGGTCGTCAAGCTCGTGGGCCCGGAGCAGGGGGCGGGGCTGACCGGGCTGGTGGGAGGCCTGGTCAGCAGCACCGCGGTGACGCTCGGCCTCTCGCAGAAGAGCAGGAGCGACCCCGGCCTCTCGCGGGCGCTCGCCTTGGGCGTCATGTCGTCCTGGACGGTCATGTACCTGAGGGTCATGGTCATCGCGGTGGTGTTGAACATGTCGTTGTTCACCGCGCTGTGGAAGGCCATGCTCGGGCTGTTCGCGGTCTCCTGCGCCTACTGCCTCTACCTGTACACGAGCCACAGGGGTGAGTCCGGCGAGGAGGCGAGGACCTTCAGGAACCCCTTCGAGCTCCTTCCCGCCATCACCTTCGGCGTGCTCTACGCGGTGATCCTGCTCGGGGTCAACACGGCGTCGATTTTCTTCGGGGATACGATGGTATATGTCTCCAGCCTGATCTCGGGCCTTCTGGACGTGGATGCCATCACACTGTCCATGTCCAGGCTGAGCGGCATGCAGGGCGGGCTCCACATATCCGTGGCTTCCCGCGCGGTGGTGATCGCCTGCGCGGCCAACACGTTCCTCAAGGGGGCCATGGTCTTGGCGATAGCTTCATCCGGGGTCAGGAGGCTCGTCATCCCGGGAACCTGCGTCATCCTCGCGGCGCAGGTCCTGGCTGTGGTGCTGATCTGATCGCCCGGCCCAGGCCGTGGCGGGAAGTCATGAAGAACGCACCGGGCGGAGCCGAGCGGTTCAGGCGCAGACTACGATCGTCACAGGGCGGGAAAGCGTGAGGGGGACGCCTCCCGGCGTCCCCCTCACGCTTGATGCTGCTGTCTTTCCCTTACGGGGCCCCTCTGGCACGCGAACGCCTTCGGCGCCCGCTTTCTCAGGCGTGCCGCCTGCCCATGGTGTCCATCCTGTTGCTGGTCTTCTTGAACTCCACGTAGAGCCTTGCCACCAGGAGGAAGACCGCCAGGACGAGGAGACCGATCATGAAGAGCGGCCCGGTCTCGAATGCGGTGTCAAGCCTCACGCCCACGAGCACGAAGAGGATGGAGGCGATGGCGATGACTGCACCCCATGCGCTCAGCACGAGCAGCTCGGTGAGGTTCTCGATCCTGTTCCTTTTCCTGTCATCCCGTCTCATGTCCGTTCCCTCCTTTCCCGTGGCCCGGGACACGGGCTGCCGGTGTCCCGGGTGGCCTCGATCCATGTACCCTTGAACCGTCTTCCTCGTCCCTTCGGCCCCACGCGGCGCACTCACGTGCCCGGAGCCGCCTGGGCCGCGCCCCTCGTCAGCTCACCAGCGTCTTGACGGCCTCGATCACGGGCGCCGTGAACAGCGCCACCAGCACCGCGTAGAGCGCGAACGAACCCATGGCCTCGGAGAGGTAGATCCTGGGGTAGCGGTGCTTGAGGGACACGATGGTGAGCCCTCCGACGACCAGGCAGCCGAGATGGAAGAAGGGGAACGCGCCGCCTGCCGTCGCAGCCGCCGCGAACGCGAAGGTGGAGGTGACGAGGACCACGAATGCCGCAACCGCGAGAGTTTGAATCGTCCTTTTCATCTTCGTGCCCTCCTGTGTTCTTGTCTTTTTTGTGATCCTGTCCAGTATGAAGCATAGTGCATGCCAGAGGCCGTCACCCTCGGCACGAGGTGCGTAACATAATGAAATAACTGGCGATAGGAAGGGCCGCCGCCTCGGGGACGGGTCTCCGCGGTGCTCCCGGCCGCCCCTGTTTCGCACGATACGTTCAATCCCCTTGGACGAAATGTCGAAGGAGGTTGACAAAGGCTACCCATGATTGTAGAAAGGCCTTCGTGACGCGGGGTGGAGCAGTCAGGTAGCTCGTTGGGCTCATAACCCAAAGGTCGGAGGTTCAAATCCTCCCCCCGCTACCAGATGACCCTTCTCGTTGTCCGTTCTCCCTGCCTGATCCAACCGTCCCGACGTGTCTTGCGTCTGCGGACAACCTGAATCCTCCCGGCCCTTCATGCCCGGCACCTTCAGGCTCGACGTCTCCTCACCGAAGACCGCTCGCGCCGGGATCTCCGTGGCGCACGGCACGTCGGGGGAACGGGGCTCCGCAAGGAGGCCCGATGCCCTTGGCGCCGCGCGAGCATGGTTGCGGACCGGCGCCACAGGGCCGGTTACCGGCCTCCAGCCAGGGTGATGCGTGGTCGCTGATCGACCACAGGAGGGCAAGAGGGGCCGCCCGCGTGGGCGACCCGCTACAGGTGCTTCCTGGCTGGCGCGGCCGGGTGGGAGGAAAGCCTGCGGGATCCACGGCGGGAAACCAAGGGGCGCGGTGCGCCCGAAAACTCACGATCCTCGTCGCAAGCGCCCGATCGACGCCCGGGAGGATCGTTCCATGCGGCGGTTCGTCACTCGTGTAGACGCACGGGCGGGTCCGTACGTCATGACATGGCAGGACGTAAACGGTTCGAGACCTGCAGGGAAAGGAGCGGCTCATGAAGAGGCTCGTGTTCGTTGCCGTCGTCGTATCGATCCTGGCCCCCTTGGCTAAGGCCGAGGCGGGTGGGCCGTGGCGGGAGCGTCACCGGTATTGCCCGGAGTGCGTGAGGGAAGGTTCCAGGCCGACAGGCTACCTGTCGCTCAGGATCGGGGCCTTTTCGCCCGATGCCGACTCCGAGGTGTGCGGGACCGGCCTTGCGCTCGGCGGGGCGCTCGGCGGCAGGGTCAACGACAACCTTGCCGTGGAGATCGGCATGGAGTACGCCGTCGCCGATATCGACGACCGGGCTGCCTACCGGTTGGATTACCCGGCGGACGCCTCGGTGTCCACGCTCGGGATACCGCTCAGCCTCAAGTTCATCGTCCCCCTGGCCGCAAACGTGGAACTCTGGGCGGGCGGGGGCCTCGGGCTGTACGTTTCCCGGCTCGAGTTCGAAGACCCTTTCGGCGAGTGGTACACGGACGAGGACCTGAGCGATACGGATATCGGGTTCCATGCCCTCGTGGGCGCCGATGTCGCCCTGAACCCGGGCATTGCACTCACCATGGAGCTGAGGCACGTCGAGACCGCCGACGAGCACGGCGATGACCGGTTCCTTGTCCCCGATCCGAGCGGGACCACCGCAGCCTTCGGCGTCGTGTTCAGGTTTTGAAGGGTTCAGAGACGTCATCACGGCCGATACCGTGAAAGAGGGGGGCGTGGGTGTCGGTCCGTCCAGCCCCTCCTTTCCGGAAAGCGCCTGGACGGAGAGGCGGTGTCGGTGGGCACGGCCGAAACGGTATCCCAGGGGTTGTCCTGTATCTCCTTCACTGTTCTTGGCTTGTGCGGAAGGCAGGCCGGAGGCTGCCCGAGTCTTCCCGCCCCCTGAGCGGTCACCTGCCGGGCTTTTCCCTCATCAGGAACGATCGGCACACGGAGTTTCTTGCCGCCTGGCCTTGCTCGGGTCGAGGGGGTCGACAAGAGGGAAAGGGGAGGACGAGGGGTTGTACGTCTCGATCCAACCTGGTGAGAAATGGGGGTCTCCTGCGCAGGATTCCACCCATTGCTGAAAATGCATGCCCAATGACAAGCCGGTCAAGTAAACATGCAGTTCATTCGGATCTCTTCAGCTCTCAGCCCCGTTCAAGTCCGATTATGCTGCACAGGAGACGGCCTTCCCTATACTCCACGCCGGGGATCAAATCAACCGAGAAAATCCATGAACCCCTGAGAACCTGACAACTCGGCACGTATGCAACGGCCTGGGGAGCGCCCGCGGTCTCTCATCCCGAGGCAACGGGGGCCGTAGGCGGCCGGGCATTCACGTGATGTCCCGGTGGTATTCCTGGAGCGACCGGGTCTGCCCCCTGCCTTTCCTGAGCTCCTCGATGCCCCTGGCGGCCGCGATGGCTGCGCTCAGCGTGGTGATGTACGGCACCTTGTAGCGGATGGCCGACTTGCGGATGTACGAGTCGTCGTGCTTGCTCAGCTTGCCGCTCGGCGTGTTGATGATGAGGTCGTACTCCTTGTTCTTGATGCCGTCCACGATGTTGGGCCTGCCCTCGTGGAGCTTGAGGACCATCTCGGTGGGGATGTTGTTGTCCCTCAGGAAGAAGTGCGTGTGGCGCGTGGCCTTGATCTTGAACCCCAGCTCGTGGAAGAGCCTCGCCACCTCCAGGACCGCCGGCCGCTCCCGCCTCGATACGGTTATGAGGACCGTCCCCTCCTTGGGCAGCGTTTGTGAGGCCGCCTCCGCGGCTTTCGCGAAGGCGAGCCCGAAGGAGTGGGCCATGCCGAGCACCTCCCCGGTGGAGCGCATCTCCGGGCCCAGGAGGGGGTCGACCTCGGGGAACATGGGGAAGGGGAACACCGCCTCCTTGACGCCGAAGTGGGGTATATGCCTCTTGGCCAGGTCGAAGTCCTTGAGGGTCTTGCCGAGGATGATCCTGGTTGCGATGTCGGCCATGGCCACGTTGCACACCTTGGAGACGAGGGGCACGGTGCGGGAGGCGCGCGGGTTCGCCTCGAGCACGTACACCGTGTCGTTGTGGATCGCGTACTGCATGTTCATGAGCCCGACCACGCCGAGTTCTACGGCGATGCGCCTCGTGTACTCGTGGATGGTCTCGAGGTGCTTGGCGGGGATGCTGATGGGCGGTATCACGCACGCCGAGTCGCCCGAGTGCACGCCGGCCTGCTCGATGTGCTCCATGACCGCCGGCACGAACGCGTCCGTCCCGTCGGAGATGGCGTCGGCCTCCACCTCGATGGCGTTGTCCAAGAACCTGTCGATGAGGATGGGCCGCTCGGGGGTCACGTCCACGGCCGCCTTCACGTACTCCCGGAGCATCTCCTCGTCGTGGACGATCTCCATGCCGCGGCCGCCGAGGACGTAGGAAGGCCTCACCATGAGGGGGTAACCGATACGGCCGGCCACCTCGAGCGCCTCCTCGAGGGTGCTCGCCATGCCGGAGACGGGCATGGGGATGCCGAGCTTGGACATCATGGCGCCGAAGCGCGCACGGTCTTCCGCCAGGTCGATGGTCTCGGGGGAGGTGCCGAGGATCCTCACGCCCGCCTTAGCGAGATCGCTCGCGATGTTGAGCGGCGTCTGCCCGCCGAACTGGCAGATCACGCCCTCGGGCTTCTCCTTCTCGTAGATCGCGAGCACCTCTTCGACGGTCAACGGCTCGAAATAGAGCTTGTCCGAGGTGTCGTAGTCCGTGGACACGGTCTCGGGGTTGCAGTTCACCATGATGGACTCGTAGCCCATGTCCCTGATCGCCCAGGCCGCGTGCACGCAGCAGTAGTCGAACTCGATGCCCTGCCCGATGCGGTTGGGGCCGC